>Ga0209391_10000945_pt1 | contig 14708 bp, 14 predicted proteins | sample PPLLak3March2015_FD_187246 | JGI IMG/M metagenome (GOLD analysis project Ga0209391, IMG submission 187246) | Freshwater sediment microbial communities from Prairie Pothole Lake near Jamestown, North Dakota, USA - PPLs Lake P7 Core (1) Depth... | ecosystem: Environmental > Aquatic > Freshwater >... | reverse complement strand
AGCCCTTCCACCTGATCGGCCTCGAGCTCGGCATCAGCGTTGCGAGCGTCGGGCTGCGTGCGGAAGCGACCGGCGCGCCGATCGGCTTCAACGCGGACGTCGTGGCGACGGCGAAGCGGGATCTCGCCGCGGGCGAGGTGCTCGATGGCGAGGGCGGCCACACCGTCTACGGCAAGGTGATGCCCGCGCTCGAATCGCTGCACCTGGGAGGCCTTCCGCTCGGGCTCGCGCACAAGGTGCGACTGCGCAATGCGGTCGGCGCCGGCCAGCCCGTGCGCTGGGAAGACGTCGACATCGACGAGCGCCAGCCGGCTGTGGCGTTCAGGCGGGAAATGGAGCAGGCGTTCCGCTAGCTCGCCGGTTTCGCGTTCTTCAGCGCGCGGCGTCGGCCTCGGCAAGGATCGACGCCGCGGCGTCCGCGATCACCTGGCAGCCGAGCACGATGTCCTCGTCCCGGCTGTCTTCCGCGAAGTCGTGGCTGATGCCGCCGATCGACGGAATGAAGAGCATCGCCGACGGCAGTCGTTCGGACACGATACCGGCGTCGTGGAACGCGCCGCTCGGCATGCGCTGCCACAGGCCCGGCGCGTGCCGCTCGGCCGCGGCCTCGATATGGGACTGCAGGCGCGGATCCATCCGGCTCGGCCGGATCGGCGCGCGGGCGCGGATGGCTTCGATCGTGACGCCGCCGCGCACGTTCATCTCCTCGACCAGGCGGGCGACGACCTCCTCGAAGGCATCGAGGGGCGCATCCTCCGGATCGCGGAACTGCAGGTCCAGTTCCGCGTAGCCCGGCACGATCGACGTCGCGTTCGGCTCGACGCGCACACGGCCCATCGTCCAGACGCTGCGCTGCCCCGCGACCTTCGGGAATTCCTGGTTGATACGGTGCGCGAGTTCGTAGAGCGCGGTGGATGCGTCGCGGCGGCGCGCCATCATCGTGGTGCCGGCGTGGTTCTGCTGGCCGCGAAACACGAAGCGGATGCCGCGCAGGCCGACGATGCCCGTGACGACCCCGATCCGGCGTCCGGCGTCCTCGAGGTGCGGACCCTGTTCGATGTGCGGTTCGATGAAGCCGGCATAGCGGTCCGGATCCAGGCGCAGCCGCGGGACGCCGGCAAGTCCGGCCTCGCGCAGTGCCTCGGCCAGCGCGGTGCCGCGGCTGTCGGTCGCGCCGTCCTCCATCTCCGGCGTCAGTGCGCCGATGAGCGAGCGGCTGCCGAGGCAACCGACGAAGCGCGCCTCTTCGTCCTGGAACGACACGACGTCGACGGGAAGGGCGCGCGTTGCGGCGTCGGCCGCCAGGGCGCGCACGACCTCGAGCCCATAGACCACGCCGAGCGCGCCGTCCAGCCAGCCTCCGGTTGGCTGGGTGTCGGAGTGCGAGCCGATCAGCAGGGCCTTGCCCGCGGAACGCGAACGGCCGAGCACGTTGCCGACGCCGTCGATCGCGGCGTCGAGTCCCGCTTCCTCGTACCGGGCCTTCAGCCAGCGGCGCGCTTCCATGTCGGTCGCGCTGAAGGCAGGGCGCACCACGCCGCGTCCCTGGGCCCCGATGGCGCGCAGGGCACGGAGGTCGGACAACAGCCGGTCGGGATCGATGCGGGGCATGGTGCGTGGTTCCAGGGTGTCGTCGGTTGTCGCGGGAGGCACGAGCGGATGAGCCAGTTGCACGGTCCCCGGGCCGCTCGGCCTCAGTGCCGCGTCCCGTCGTCGGCCGGCGCCGTGTCGCCACGCGTAAAGAGCTGCGTCGCGTCCACGGCGTCGAACGTGTGCTGGCGATTGCAGAAGTCGCAGGTGACGGTGACCGTTCCCTGTTCGTCGATGATCGAATCGACCTCGTGGCGCCCCAGCGAGACAAGCATCCGGCCGATCCGCTCGCGCGAGCAGGTGCACGCGAAGTGCGGGCTCATCGGCGGATAGTGCTCGAGGGTCTCCTGCCAGAACAGGCGATGCAGGACGGCGTCCGGCGCGAGCTTCAGCAACTCGTCGCTGGTGATCGTCTGCGCCAGCGTGACCGCGCGGCTCCACGCGTCGGTGTCCTCGGTCGCCGCGGTGCCGCCCTCGGAGGGCAGGCGCTGCAGCAGCAGGCCCGCGCTGACGTGGTCGTCGGCGGCGAGCCACAGCCGCGTGTCCAGCTGTTCCGACTGCCGCATGTAGGCCTGCAGTACATCGGCCATCGATTCGCCGTCGAGCGGCACAATGCCCTGGTACGGCTGCTGACCGGGCATCGGGTCGCGCGGGTCGAGCGTGATCGCGAAGCGGCCGCGGCCGTGGCGGTTGATCAGGTCGCGCATCGTCGCGTCGCCGGCAATGTCGCCGCCGGCGATCTTCGCGGTGGCGCGGATCGCGAGGTCGGGCAGGCACTCGACGACCATCAGCTTCACGGGGCCGTCGCCGTGGACCTGCATCACCAGGGCGCCGTTGAACTTGATGCTGGTCGCGAGCAGCGCGCCCGCGGCGACCATCTCGCCGAGGAGGCGGGTGACGACCGGCGGGTAGTCGTGCAGCGTCACCATCTGCCGCCACGCGTCCTCGATGCGCACCAGCCCGCCGCGCACCGGCGCGGCCCTGAACAGGAACTTCAGCAGCCGGTCGCTCACCGCGCCGTCGCCGTCCGCTTCTGCACGCGGGCGAGCTCTTCCGCGTACTCGCAGTACGTTCCGATCGTGTGCCGGATCAGTGCGCGCTTGCGGTCGTCGAGCGGCGCGATCACGCGGGCGGGCTGGCCGCCGTACAGGTGACCCGCGCCGAGCACCTGGCCGGGCGACGTGCTGGCGCCGGCCGCGAGGAAGACATCGTCCTCGACCACGGTGCCTGGCGCCACGACGCTGCCGATGCCGATCAGGCAGCGGTCGCCGATCGTGCAGTCGGCCATCGTCACGTTGTGGCCGATCGTGGTGTCCTCGCCCAGCACCATGCGCGCCCCCGGCGTGCATCGCAGGATCGAGTTGTCCTGCACGTTGGTGCGGTCGCGGATCACGATCTCGCCGTCCGCCGCGTCGAGCTCGCAGCCGTACCAGATGCTGGTGTGCGGGCCCGCGACGATCCGGCCGGCGAGCACGGCCGTGTTGGCGACGAACGCCGTCGGGTGCAGGACAGGCCCGTCGTTCGAGCCGGGCGCCCGCTCCGCCGGCTCCGCGGCGAGTCGCGCGCGCAGCTGCCGCCGGCGCGTCGCGAGCTCGCTGGCTTCGATCGCACGCTGCGCCTTGGCCGGCCGCCCCGCGTAGACGTGGCCGCCCTCGAGCGTCGTGCGCGGGTAGACCACCGATCCCCGCTCGATCACCGCGCCGGGCTCGATCACGCAGCCGTCGAGGATCACGGCGTCGTCCTCGACGATGCAGCCGTCGCGCACCTCGCAGGCGTGGATCACGGCGTTGCAGCCGACGGTCACGCCGTTGCCGATCACGGTGGGGTAGACGTCGTGCGCGATGTGGATCGTGGCGCCGTGGCCGAGGGTCAGGTCGTCGCCGGCACGGACATCGTGGCCGTCGGCCCGGATCACGCTCGCCGCCCCGAGCCATGCGTCGCGGCCCAGCGTGACGCGGCCGACGACAGCGGAATTGGCGCCGACGTGGCGCGGCGGGCCCGCGAGTTCGGGATGGGTTCCGAGGTAGGCGAGCAGGTTCGGATGCGGTGCGGACGACATGGGCGGAGAAGGCGCGCGGTGGCGGCGCCGGGATGGGCTACGAGGCCGATTCTGGCACGTGCGCAGCCCCTCCCGGCTCGGGGCGCAGTGCGTGCGCCACGGAGGACGGCGCCGGCGCGGATCAGAAGACCGGCGTCTCCCGGTAGGTGCCCCACACGACCTTGAGTTTCTCGACGATATCGCCCATCGTCGCACCGGCCTTCACCAGTTCGATCGTGATCGGCATGATGTTCCGCGAGTCGTCCTTCGCGACCGCGACCAGTTGCTCCAGCAACTGGTTCAACCGTGCGTTGTCGCGCTCGCGCCGGACCCGCCGGGTGCGGCTGACCTGCCGCTCGGCGGTCGTCGGGTCGTACGGGTGGATCTCGATGTCGTGCTGCGCCTCCTCTTCGACGAAGCGGTTCACGCCGATCACCGGCTTGTCGCCCGACTGCTTGCGCAGCGCCGTCTCGTAGGCGAAGTCCGCGATGTGCTTCTGGAACCAGCCTTGCTCGATCAGCCTGATCGTTCCGCCGCGCTCGTCGACCTCCTTGAGGATGTCGAAGATGCGCTTCTCATAATCGGTCGTCAGCGCCTCGACGTAGTAGCTGCCGCCGAGCGGGTCGATCACGCTGGTGACGTTGGTCTCCTCGGCGATGATCTGCTGCGTGCGCAGCGCCATCTTCATCGCGTCCTCGGTCGGGATCGCGAACGCCTCGTCGTAGCCGTTGGTGTGCAGCGACTGCGCGCCGCCGAGCACCGCCGACAGCGCCTGCATCGCCGTGCGCACGATGTTGATCTTGTACTGCGGCGCGGTCAGCGTGGCCGCCGCGGTCTGGCAGTGGAAGCGCAGGCGCATGGAGTCCGGGTTCATCGCCCCGAACCGCTCCTTCATGATCTTCGCGTAGCAGCGCCGCAGCGCCCGGAACTTCGCGACCTCCTCGAAGAAGTCCGCCTGCGACACGAAGAAGAACGCCAGCCGCGGCGCGAACTCGTCGACGGTCATGCCGGTCTTCAGCACTTCCTCGACGTAGACGATGAGGTTGGCGAGCGTGAACGCCGCTTCCTGCACCGGCGACGACCCCGCCTCGGAGATGTGGTAGCCGGAGATGTTGATCGGGTTGTAGCGCGGCAGGTTCCTCGCCGAGTACGAGATGATGTCGCGGCAGATGCGGACCGACGGCGCAATCGGGTAGATGTACTCCTTCTGCGCCATGTACTCCTTGAGGATGTCCGCCTGCACGGTGCCCGAGATCTTCGTCAGGTCGCAGCCGCGCTGCTCGGCGAGCGCGACGTACATCGCCAGCAGGATCCACGCGGTCGGGTTGATCGTCAGCGACACCGAGATCTTCTCCAGGTCGATGTCGGCCAGCAGCGCCTCCATGTCGGCGAGCGTGTCGATCGCCACGCCTTCGCGGCCGACCTCGCCCTCGCTCATCGGGTGGTCCGAGTCGTAGCCCATCAGCGTCGGCATGTCGAAGTCGGTCGAGATGCCGGTCTGGCCCTGCGCGATCAGGTACTTGAAGCGCTTGTTGGTGTCCTCGCCGGTGCCGAAGCCGGCGATCTGCCGCATCGTCCAGGTGCGGCTGCGGTACATGGTGGGGTAGGGGCCGCGCGTGAACGGATAGCGCCCGGGCAGCCCGATGTCCTCGAGCGGCGTCGCGGCGATGTCGGCCGCGGTGTACACGCGCTTGACCGGGAAATCGCCGATCGTGAAGAACTGCTCCTTGCGCTCGGCCTGCTTTCTCAGGAACGCCGCGACCTCGCGCTCCTCCCAATCCTTGGTTTCCTTGCCGACGCGCGCGGCGATCTCGGCATCAAGCCAGTTCATTCGAGTACTCCTTGCGTAATGCGGTGATGACCAGTTGCCGCGCCATCGTGTACGGATCGCTCGCGCGGTCGGCGAGTGCCGACGCGAGGTCGGGCCGGACGTGCTCGCTGGCCCGGTGGAATCGTTCGAGCAGCACGGTCTCGGCCGTCTTCTGCAGGCGGAAGTCGGCGACGCGGCGGCGCCGGAGCCGGCCCGCTTCGGTCGATTGCGACAACTGCCAGTGGCGCGCGATCGCGTCGATGAGGTCCGCCACGCCTTCGCCGGTGAAGGCGCTGACGCCGATCACGGGGACCTTCCAGTCGGTCTTCGGGTGGGTGAGGGCGCCGAGCGTCAGCATCTGCCTGAGATCGGTCAGGGTGCGGTTGGCGTCGTCGCGGTCGCACTTGGAGACCACGTGGATGTCGGCGATCTCGAGCACGCCGGCCTTGATCGCCTGGATCTCGTCGCCGAGGCCCGGCGCCGACACGACGACCGTGGTGTCCGACGCCTTCGCGATCTCGACTTCGTCCTGGCCGACGCCGACCGTCTCGATGATGATCGTGCCGTAGCCCGCCACGTCGAGGATGTCGCAGGCGTCGAGCGCGGCGCGCGCCATGCCGCCGGTGGCACCGCGCGTGGCCATGCTGCGGATGAAGATGCCGGGATCGTTGGCCAGTTCGGTCATCCGGATGCGGTCGCCGAGGATCGCGCCGCCCGAGTACGGGCTCGACGGATCGACGGCGACGATGCCGACCTTGTCGCCGCGGTCGCGCATCAGGCGCGCCAGCTTGCCCACCAGCGTCGACTTGCCGCTGCCCGGCACGCCGGTGATGCCGACGATGTGCGAACGGCCGGCGCGGTGATAGACCTGCGCGAGCGCATCGCGCGCTTCCTCGGCACCACTCTCGGCGCGCGTGATCAGGCGCCCCGCGGCCCGTGTGTCGCCGTCGGCGAGGCGCGCGAGCAGTTCGGAGGAGGGAACGTACGCCATCACCGTCCCTCGCGCGCGAGCTGGTCGTTCAGTTCCCGGAACACCTCGCGATCGTCGATCACGCGGCGCGCCTTGAAATCGGTGCGCGTGATCGAGTGCGGCGCCGCGATCTCGACCTTGGTGCGGACGCCGAGCACGGTCTGCAGCTTGCGCGCGACCTCGGCGCGGAAGCCCTCGACGGCATCCGCGCCGGCGCGGTGCGTCGGCTCGTCGGCCTCGACGCGCAGCAGCAGCTCGTCCATCGCCGCGTCGCGGGAGATCACGATCCGGTGTTCGCCGCCGTAGCGCGCGAGCTGGTTCAGCGCCGCGTCGATCTCGCTCGGATAGATGTTCTCGCCGCGGATCGTGAACATGTCGTCGATGCGGCCGAAGATGCCCTGTGGCAGGCGCGGGTAGGTACGCCCGCATGGGTTGGGCTCGTCGACCCAGAGCGTGAGGTCGCCCGACAGCAGGCGGATCATCGGCTGGCTGGTGCGCTCGAGGTGCGTGTAGACCGGCGTGCCGCGCTGCCCGTACGGCACGCGCTGCATGGTGGCCGGGTCGCACACTTCCGTGTAGACGACGTCCTGCCAGCAGAGCATGCCCTGGTGCGATTCCCGGCTTCCCGCCACGTTCATCCACGGGCTCACCTCGGCCATCGAGCCGCAGTCGTAGACACGCGCGCCGTAGGCTTGCTCGATGCGTTCCTTGACGCCCGGCACCGAGGCGCCCGGTTCGCCCGAGAAGAACAGGTAGCTGAGCCCGAAGTCGCGTGGGTCGAGCTTCTCCGCGCGCGCGACCTCGATCAGGTGGATCGCGTAGCTCGGCGTGCCGTAGAAAGCTCTCGGCTTCATCATGTGGAGCCACTGCACGAGGCGCGCGCTCATGCCAGGCGCCCCGGCGCCGAACGGGAACGCCTTGGCGCCGAGTCGCTCGGCGCCGGCCAGCGCCCCCCAGCTGCCCATGTAGAGGCTGAACACCGCCGCGATGCAGATCAGGTCGCCGGGTCGCATCCCCATCGCCCACATGATGCGGGCGTGCGCGTTGGCGATCGTGCGCCAGTCGTTGCGCCCGACCGAGAAGGCGGTCGGCCGGCCGGTCGTTCCGCTCGTGCCATGCACGTGGAACACCTCGCTCTCGGGGATGCACAGGTAGTCGCCGAACGGCGGGGTCGCGGCCTGCGACTCGCGCAGGTCCAGCTTGGTGACGACCGGCACGCGCGATTCGAAGTCCTCCAGCGACTTCAGCTGGCTCGGATGAAAGCCCGCGGCGTCCCACTTGCGGCGATAGAAGGGCGCCTGCTCGTACGCATACCGGCACACCTGCTGCAGGCGCTCGAGGATCGCGCGCTCGCGGTCGCCGGCGGGCATGGTCTCGCGCACCGGAAACCAGTAGCGGCTGTCCGGGGACGGGAAGTAGCTCTCGTCGTAGGTGGCCGGAAAGGACCACTGTTCCATCTGCATGTGCTTCCTTTGGGGGGAGGGACCGCGCCGGGCGCGGTCCGCGCCGCGCTCAGCGCGGTCCGCGTTCGGCGACCAGCCGCGTGAGCGTCTCGACGATGCGTTGCGGCGGCGTGTCCTGCAGCAGGACTTCCCGCACCCCCATCTTCTTGATCGCGGCAACGTCCTCGGCCGGCATCACGCCCCCCGCGATGACGATGATGTCGTTGGCGCCGCGATCCTCGAGCAGCTTGAAGAGCTTCGGAAACACGGTGAGCTGAACACCGGACAGCAGGCTGACCCCGAGGACATCGACGTCCTCCTGGATCGCGGTGTTGACGACCTCTTCCGGTGTGCGATGCAGGCCGGAGTAGACGACGTCCATGCCCGCGTCGCGCAGCGTGCGGGCGACGACCTTGACGCCGCGGTCGTGCCCGTCGAGGCCGACCTTGGCAAGGAGAACGCGAATGGGGGAGCTCATCGGGCGGTCCGTGGGATTGGAGGAATACTGAATACCGTATACGATCGTCGGAGTTTCGAGGACGGCACGCGGGCTGTCAACCCGCGGTCCGTCCCGTGAATCTGCCGGAGCGCATCGATGGAATCGCTGAAGCCGCGGAAGACCCTCGTCGAACAGGTGTACGAACGCATCCTCGATGCCATCTGCGAGGGGGTGCTGCCTGCGGGCACGCGAGTCACGCAGGACGAGCTCGCGGCGCGGCTCCAGGTCTCCCGGCAGCCGGTGATGAGCGCGCTCGGCCTGCTGCGGCAGCAGGGCTTCCTGGTCGAGCACGGACGGCGCGGCCTTGAGGTGGCACCCGCCGACCGGCGGCACTTCGATGCGATCTACGAGTTCCGGTCCGTGCTCGAGCCGTGGGCGGCGGCGCTTGCGGCGGACCGCGCCACGCCCCGGCAGATCGAGCGCGGGCGCGCGCTGGTCGAGCAGGGCAAGCGCGTGGCGGCGGCGGGCGACGCCCACGCCACGCTGCAGGCCGACATCGACTTCCACAATTTCATCTACGAGGCGAGCGGCAATCCGCTGGTGCTCGAGTCGATGCAGCTGCACTGGCAGCACCTGCGCCGGTCGATGGGTGAAGTGCTGCAGCGGCCGCGCTTCACCGAGAAGGTGTGGCGCGAGCACGCGGCGATCCTCGACGCGATCGCTGCAGGCGACCGCAATGCAGCATCCCGGCTGATCGCCGAGCATGTGCGCGAAGCAAGCGAGCGCGTCGGCGCGGAGCTGGAAGCGGCCGAGCGCAAGGCGGCGTGAGGACGCGCTTCACGTGCGACGGCGGCGAATCTTCCACTTCCGGCGATGAGCGCCCGAGAACTGCGTAGCGACGCGCTCGCGGCGCTGCGCGTCGCCGACCCGGTCGCCAAGGTGAGCGCGGTGCACGCGCTCGCCCGGTCTGCACCATCGCCTGACCCCGCGCTGGCACTGCAGGTGCCGGCCGACATTCCCGGTCGGCCGACGCGTCCGGCCCTGGTTCGTCCGGCCGAACTGGCGCGTCGCCCGGCGGGCACGCCTGAGGGACGCGCGGCGCTGCTGCACGCCATCGCGCACATCGAGTTCAACGCCATCAACCTAGCGCTGGATGCGGTCTGGCGCTTCGGCGACATGCCGGAGGCGTACTACCGCGACTGGATGCGCGTGGCCGACGAGGAGGCCACGCACTTCAGCCTGCTGTGCGAACGGCTGGCCGCACTCGGGGCGGCCTACGGCGACTTCCCCGCGCACGACGGCCTGTGGGAAATGGCAGAGAGGACGGCGGCCGACGTCCTCGCCCGGATGGCGCTGGTGCCCCGGACGCTCGAAGCGCGCGGGCTGGATGCCTCCCCGGCGATCCGGGCGAAGCTCGCCGCGGCCGGCGATGAAGCCTCGGCGCGGGTCATCGACGTGATCCTGCGCGACGAAATCGGGCACGTGGCGATCGGGAACCGATGGTTCCGCTTCCTGTGCACGCTCCGCGGCCTCGACATCCGGCAGGCGTACGCCGACTTGTCGGCCCTCCACCGGGCTCCGCGCCTGCACGGCCCGTTCAACCTCCCGGCGCGCCGCGCGGCCGGGTTCGACGAGGACGAGCTCCGCGCGCTCGAACCCTGATCTTCCCAGCTGGCGGGACGTGTCCACTGGCAACCTCACGGACCAGCCGAACGCCGCGATCGCCCTCACTGGGATCGTTTCCCCGGCAGTCGCTGGCCGACCGGGATTGGGTGCTGCCCGCGGCCACCCAGCACTCCGGGCATGGCGGCACCACCCGGGACGTCCTCCCCGGACGCGGGCCCTCCGGCGTCACCTAGCTTCGTCGGGGTCGTTTCCGGATTGCTGTTCCGCGATTCGGTCGCTAAAGTGGCTGGACTGCGGAAGGAGCAGTCGGCCTTGATCAATCAACTGCGAAGTCTGGCCCGGACCTTGTTCCGGATTCGGCGCCCGCGCGCCGTGCCGCCGGCGCGGAGCAAGCCCGGGGTGGGCGCGCGCATCACGCACGGCGAGTACCGCATGATCGTGCAGGCGGGCATGACCGACTCGCTGTGGCTCTGGCTGGCCCAGCAGGGCTGGCGCGAAGTGACCTTCCGCCCCGATCGCCGCCGCTATCTCGAGATCCCGCACGCCTTCGTCACCGAACTGATCGACGCCGGGCCGGACGACCGCCCGCAGATCCTCGAAGCGGCCAAGGCCGAGGCGACCTACCGCCCGCAGCCGGGCGCGCGTCGTCCCGCCACGATTTCGCGTGGGTGATCGCCTGGTCGTGCCGCTCCCGCGTGCACCCTACGCGGGGCGCCGGTTCGCGCAGTTCGCGCTGGGCGACCGCTTCGGCGACGACGTTCTGGTCACCGACGGCCACCTGGCCGACGGGGCGCGCCTGATCGGCGACTTCAACCCGCTGCACGTCGATGCCGGCTTCGCCGGACGCTCGCGCTTCGGCGGATGCATCCTGCACGGGGTGATCACGTCCGCGCTGATGAGCGCGCCGTTCGGCAATCTCGTCGCTGGCACCGCGATCGGCTATCTCGAGCACAACACGTGTTTCCTCGCGCCGGTGCGCGCCGGTGACACGCTGCGGATCGCGTGGACGGTCGTTGCGCTCGCGCCGAAGCCGGCGCGGGGCGGGGGCGTCGTCACGGCCGAATGCGAAGCGCGCAACCAGCACGGGGTGCTGGTCGCGACCGCGGTCGGCAAGATGATGGTGGGCGAAGGCGCCTAGTCACTCGCGCGCCCGCCGCCCTCCACCCGCGCTTAGACGCTCAGGCGAACGTCTCGGTCATCAGCGTGCTGAACCACTTGTTCATGTCGCTGTAGTTGTCGGACGTGGGGCTCGTCGCCTCCGACGGCGTCGTGCCGACCATCTTGTAGCTGCCCGTCGACGCATCGTACTGGTAGAGCGCGGTCAGCCACGAAGCGGTCGACGCGGTGATCGGTGAGTAGCACGCCGAATTGACCACCACGTCGGTGTCGGGCGCCAGTCCGCCGAACGCGCGCAGGATCGCGTCCGCCGCGGTCTTGCCTTCCTGGTTGCCGATGTGACCGGCTTTCGGGACCCCGGCGCTGCAGGAGTCCCCGATCACGTGCACCCCCGCGGCCGCAGTCGATTCGAACGTCGCCGCCTTGACACCGGCCCAGCGGCCGTCGGCTGAATTCGCGAGGCCGTTGTCGAGGACGATCTTGCCCGCGCGCTGCGGCGGGATCGCGTTGACGACGTCGCCGAGGAACGTGCCCATCTGTGAATCGACCACGATCCGCGACGGCCCAGTGTCGATGGACTTCACCGCGGCGTTGGGAAAGTACTCGACGACGCCCTTGAACAGGCCGGTGAAGGCGGTCTCGAACGTGTGCCTTTCCGCCTGTATGCCCGGGTTGGCGTCGAGCACGATGACCTTCGATCCCGGCTTGTTGCGCTTCAGCCAGTCGGCGACGACGCAGGCGCGCTCATACGGGCCCGGCGGGCAGCGGTACGGCGAGGCGGGGATCGTCATCACGAAGGTCCCGCCGGCTGGCATGGCGAGCAGCTGGCTGCGCAGCGTCGTCGTTTCGGGGCCGGCCTGCCACGCGTGCACGACGCGACTGCGCGCCGCGTCGGACTCGAGGCCCGGCAGGACGTCGAACACGACGCCTGGCGCGACGATCAGGCGGTCGTACTGGAGAGTGCTCTTGTCCGCCAGTGTGACCCGCTTGTTGACCGAGTCGATGCCGACGACAGTCCCCTGCCGGATGTCGACCCCGTAGTTCTGCCTCACGGTGGCGTAGCTGTAGACAAGGCTCGACACCGTGCGCTGCCCGGTGAGCACCAGGTTGCTGAGGATGTTCGAGGTGTACGAAGGGTTGCGCTCGATCAGCGTCACCTGCACGCCGGAGCCGCCCCACACCTTCAGGTACTTGGCGGCCGCAAGCCCGGCCATGCCGCCGCCAACGATGACGACGCGGCCGGTGGTGCCACTCACAACCGTTGGCGGGGTGCGCCTGGAGCGCGCGGCGTCCGCGAGGGGCGCGGAGGCGGCATCGGTCGTAGTCGGGGTCAGTGGATCGCCGCCGCCGCAGCGCGTCAGTGCGGCACTGAAGCCCACGGCGCCCGCGGCCGTGAGCCATGTCCTGCGTGTGTAGTTCATGGCGTCACCTCAGCGGATCGTCGAAAGGTACTGGGAGATCTTCAGCAGCTGGGCGTCGGTGTAGCCCTGGGCGTGCGGCACCATGATGTCCCAGTCACCGCTACCCGGCTGCTTGCTCTGCATCTCCTTCAGCTTGCTGTAGATCTCGGTCGAGGACTTGCCGTTGATCTCCTCGAAGCCGCTGCGGCCGTCGGTGCCGTGGCACTGGAAGCAGTTGGACGCGAGCAGCCGTCCGGCGGGTGGGGCGGTCGTCTGTGCTGTTGCCGGCAGCGCGATAAGTGCCGCGGCGACGGCCGCGAGGCCGCACATGTACTTGCGAGTCGTTGTCATTGTTGATCTCTCCATCGTTGGCGCGGTGGCGACCGGCATCTGGTCGTCTGATCGCCCGCTGCAAGTCGTGGGCGACGGAGGGGTTGTAGTTGTCGGCGGAACGGAGCGTCTAGCGCGATGCCCTGCGCGATTGACTCGAGTCACCCGTATCCGTCGGCCTAGCCCGCATGCGGGACCGCATGCATCACGCGTCTTCGTTCAACCAAAAGGCCGTGGTGCGCGCCTGGGTGACGCGCTTCACTTGCGTTGCGTGACGGCAGTCGGTGCGCCGCGCGCGGTCAGAAGCTCTTCACCAGCGCGAGCATCGAGCGGAAGCGTTCGTCGGTTGCGAACTTCGTCCACTCGAACAGGACGGTTTCCGTGCCGGCGACGGTGCATCCGGCGTGTGTCAGTCGCGCGAGCGCCAGCTCGCGATCGCGCTGCGCGGCGGGCCGGGAGCCGACGGCGTCGTCGACGATCCAGACCTCGAAGCCCTCGGACCGCAGTCCGAGCGCCGCCTGCAGCACACACACGTGCGTTTCCATGCCGGTCATGACGACCTGGCGTCGGCCTGTCGCAAGCACCTTCCGCACGAACTCGGGGTGATCGGTCGCCGCGAAGGCGGTCTTCTCGAAGATCTCGTCCGCGCCGAAGCGGCTGCGCAACGGCTCGACCAGCGCTCCGATCTGCTGCGGGCAGTGTTCCGTGATCAGCTTCGGGATGCCGAACAGGTCCGCCGCGGTGACCAGCGCTTCGGTGCGGGCGGTGACGCGCTCATGGTCGAGGATGGCCGGCGCGAGCTTGCGCTGGATGTCGATGACGAGCAGCAGGGAGTCTTCGCGCGTGAGTCGCATGTTCAGTGTCCTTCAGCGCTTGCCGCGCGCTTCGTTTCGAGGTCGCGCAGCACGCGACGCTGCACCTTGCCGGTCGTCGTCATGGGGAGTTCGGCGATGAACTCGATTTCCTTCGGATACTCGTAGGGCGCGAGCTGGCCGCGAACGTGCTTCTGCAGTTCGTCGACCAGCGCCGGCGAGCCCTCGAAGCCCGCCGCCAGCACGACGTACGCCTTGACCACGGCGCCGCGCTCCGCGTCCGGTTTCGGAACGACCGCGACGTTGGCGACGGCGCGGTGCTTCACGAGGCAGTTCTCGATCTCGCTCGGGCCGATGCGGTAGCCCGCCGCCTTGAAGACATCGTCGGCGCGGCCCTGGTACCAGAGATAGCCGTCGGCGTCGGCGCTGGCGAGGTCCCCGGTGCGCGACCAGTCGCCGGTGAACTTGTTCTTCGTCGCCGTCGCGTTGCGCCAGTAGCCGAGGAAGAAGATCGGGTCGAGGTCGCCGTGGATGTCGCGCCGGTTGATCGCCACTTCGCCGACGGTGCCCGGCGGCAGGACATTGCCGTCGTCGTCGATCACGGCCACGCGGTGCCCCGGATAGGGCCGCCCCATGCTGCCGGGCCGGGCGGGCCACCTGAGCTGCGAGTTGCCGACGATGTAGTTCATCTCGGTCTGGCCGAACATCTCGTTGACCGTGATGCCGAGCGCCTCGCGGCACCAGGCGAACACGGTGGCGCCGACCGACTCGCCCGCGCTCATCATCGACCGCAGGCTGAGCGCGTAGCGCGAGCGCGGCGCCGCGACGGTCTTCATCATCATCTTCAGCGCTGTCGGGAACAGGAACGCGCTGGTGACGCGGTGGCGCTGCATCAGTTCGAACGCGCGCTCGGGCGAGAAGCGGCCGCGCGCCCCGACGATCGGGAATCCGAAGTACAGCGTCGGCAGCAGCGCGTCCATCAGGCCGCCGGTCCAGGCCCAATCGGCGGGCGACCAGAAGACGTCGCCCTTCTGCGGGAACCAGTCCTGCGACGCCACGAAGCCGGGCAGGTTGCCGATCAGCGCGCGGTGCGGCATCAGCGCGCCCTTCGGGGGCCCGGTCGTGCCGCTGGTGT
>Ga0209391_10000944_pt1 | contig 14716 bp, 15 predicted proteins | sample PPLLak3March2015_FD_187246 | JGI IMG/M metagenome (GOLD analysis project Ga0209391, IMG submission 187246) | Freshwater sediment microbial communities from Prairie Pothole Lake near Jamestown, North Dakota, USA - PPLs Lake P7 Core (1) Depth... | ecosystem: Environmental > Aquatic > Freshwater >... | reverse complement strand
CGGCCTCGGTGGTGGCTCGCTGCTCAAGTTCTGCTACCACCGCCTGCCCGGCGCGCAACTGACCGCCGTCGAAGTCGACCCGGACGTCATCGCGCTGCGCGACATCTTCCTGCTGCCACCCGACGGCCCGTTGCTGCAAATCGTGCACGCTGATGGTGCCGGCTATCTCGATCAGTCCGAGAAGGGCATCGACGTGCTGCTGGTCGACGCCTTCGACAAGTCAGGGTTCGCGCCCAATCTCGCCAACCGCGAGTTCTTCGCCAGCGCCTTCGCCAGGCTCTCGGGCACCGGCGTCATGGTCGTCAACCTGGCCGGCGAAAAGGAAAGTTACGCTGGCCTGATCGGCGAAGCGATGCAAGTTTTCGACGACCAGGTGATCGTCATTGCAGTGCGGGAAGACGGCAACCAGGTCCTCTATGCCTTCAAGGAACGCTATTTCGAGCCGCGCTGGCGCTCGCTGCACAACTATGCAAAGGAGTTGCGCGCCCGCCTCGGACTGGATTTCCCAGCCTTCGCGCACCAGATGGAGCGTTCGAGCAAGCTCGGCCTCGCCCGCCGCGAGGCGCTGCGCGCGCGCTGAACTACTTGTCGCCGCCTGCCTGTTCGGCGCGCTGCTGGGCCTGCTGATTCATCTGATCGAGTTTCTGCTGCATCTGCTCCATCGTCTTCTGGCCCTGCTCAAGCTCCTGCTTCTTGATCACCGCGCCAGTCGCCGCCGTACCCACGGTTTCCACGCCGCAGGCGCTCACGGCGACGACGGCGGCCAATATCAGACAGAATTTCATCACTCGCATCTCCGGCGAAAAAGCCCGGTCAGCTTACCGCATACCACCACGGACCGGCCAGTTCTATGCTCGCACTGGCGTGACCGGGTCGCCATGCGTCATCAGGTAGAGCACCAAATGGCGGGCCATGTCCTTCAGCTTGGCCTGGCGGGCGATGTCATGCCCCTCGGCGACGGTCAGGCTACCGTCGATTTCGCGATGGACGTAGGCGACCCCGAAGTGCGCAGGGTAGCGGCGCATGGCTTCCCTTTTCCCTCCCCATAGCGAACGCGTACTGCACTGAACCCTGCCTAAACGGCTTGAAGGATCACAGAAAAGGAAAAACCCCGTGCAAAATATTGATTGCACGAGGTTTTTTGTGTGGGGCGACATACCGGTTTCGAACCGGTGACATCTGGAATCACAATCCAGTGCTCTACCGACTGAGCTAATGCCGCCACTGAAAGAGCGGCGCATTGTAGCCAATTTCGACCACTCCTGTCTATATCCGCCGTAACGATGCGGCGTCTTCCGAGCCGGTGGGGCGTGATAGAATTCGCCGTTTTCATTCTTCGGCTCGTAGGAATCCTCATGGAAGCAATCACTGCACAAGCTAACGAACTCGAACGCCGCGTCGATCTGGCGATTGCCATCGCCGATGTCGAGAAGGAGATGGATCAGCGGCTCAAGCGCATGGGCAGGAACGTCAAATTGCCCGGTTTCCGTCCCGGCAAGGTGCCCTTCAGCATCGTCAAGCAGCAGTACGGCGAGAAGGCGCGCCACGAAGTTCTTTCCGAGGAACTCGACCGCGTCTTCGGCGAAACGGTGACCGCGCAGAAGCTGCGCGTCGCCGGCTACCCGCGGATCGAGGCGAAGAGCGGCGACAGCACCACCCACCTCGAATTCTCGGCGATCTTCGAGATCTATCCCGAATTCGCCCCCGGCGACCTGTCGACCGCGGAAATCGAGCACCCGGTCCTTGAAGTCGGCGACGCCGAGGTCGACAAGACCCTCGACATCCTGCGCAAGCAGCGCGTTTCGTACGAAGACACCGACCGCGCGGCTGCCACTGATGACCGCGTCGTCATCGACTTCCTCGGCAGGAAGGATGGGGTGCCGTTCTCGGGCGGCCAGGCCAGCGACTATCCCTTCGTGCTCGGCCAGGGAACGATGCTGCCCGATTTCGAGAAGGCTGTCGCCGGCTGCAAGGCCGGGGAGTCCCGGACTTTCGACATGACTTTCCCGGACAGCTACTTCGCCAAGGAACTGGCTGGCCAGCAGGTGCAGTTCGAGATCACTGTCAAGCAGGTCGAGGCACCGAAGCTGCCTGAAGTCGATGCCGACTTCGCACGCTCAATGGGTATCGCTGACGGCGACGTCGGCAAGATGCGCGCCGAGATCGAAGCCAACCTGAAGCGCGAAGTAAAGCGCCGCATCGAGGGCAGGCTTAAGGATCAGGTCATGGAGTCCCTGCTCAAGGCCAATCCGATCAGTGTGCCAAACACCCTGGTCGAGATGGAAATCCAGCGCCTGATGCAGGCGGCCCGCCAGGACATGGAACAGCGCGGCATGAAGGTCAAGGACATGCCCATCCAGCCCGAGTGGTTTGCCGACCAGGCCCGGCGTCGGGTGACTTTGGGGCTGATCCTCGCCGAAGTGGTCAAGACCGAAAAGCTCCAGGCAAGCCAGGAGCAGGTACGCGCGCTGGTCGAGGAAAACGCCCAGAGCTACGAGCAGCCGGAAGAGGTCGTCCGCTGGTACTACGCGCAGCCGCAGCGCCTCGGCGAAGTGGAAGGCGTGGCGATCGAGAACAACGTCGTCGCCTGGGTGCTGGGCAAGGCCAGGGTCAGCGACAAGGCCGCCGTCTTCGACGAACTGATGGGCCAGAAGCAATAAATCAGGCAACCAGGCGCATCCGCAAGGCAACCGACAGGGACCGACATGAACATCGATAACGCAATCATCCAGGATCCGCAGGCGCTCGGCCTCGTGCCGATGGTGATCGAACAGAGCGGGCGCGGCGAGCGCGCGTACGACATCTATTCGCGCTTGCTCAAGGAACGCGTCATCTTCCTCGTCGGCCCGGTGAACGACACCAGCGCCAACCTGGTCGTCGCCCAGTTGCTGTTCCTCGAAGCGGAAAATCCGGACAAGGACATCCACTTCTACATCAACTCGCCGGGCGGCGCGGTGACCTCCGGAATGTCGATCTACGACACCATGCAGTTCGTCAAGCCCGACGTATCGACGCTGTGCATCGGCCAGGCAGCCTCGATGGGGGCCTTCCTGCTCTGCGCGGGCGCCAAGGGCAAGCGCTTCGCGCTGCCCAATTCGCGCATGATGATCCACCAGCCCCTTGGCGGCTTCCAGGGCCAGGCCTCGGATATCGCCATCCACGCCCGTGAAATCCTGTCGATCCGCGACCGCCTCAACCGTATCATGGCCGAGCACACCGGCCAGCCACTGGAGCGCATCGAAAAGGACACCGATCGCGACAATTTCCTTTCTGCCCCGGAAGCGGCAGAATACGGCTTGATCGACCAGGTGTTGACCCGCCGCGACGCGGCTTGACCGGAGAGGTTCGGATGACCAAAGGCGGCCAGGAAAAACTGCTCTACTGCTCCTTCTGCGGCAAGAGCCAGCACGAAGTCAAGAAGCTGATCGCCGGCCCGTCGGTGTTCATCTGCGACGAGTGCATCGCGCTGTGCAACGACATCATCCGCGACGAGCTGCCGGAAGAAGCGGCCAAGGCCGGGCGCTCCGACTTGCCGACGCCGCGCGAGATCTGCTCGATCCTCGACCAGTACGTGATCGGCCAGGAAGTCGCCAAGCGCATCCTCGCCGTCGCCGTCTACAACCACTACAAGCGCCTGCGTCACTCGGCCAAGCATACCGGCGACGTCGAACTGGCCAAGAGCAACATCCTGCTCGTCGGCCCGACCGGTTCCGGCAAAACGCTGCTCGCCCAGACGCTCGCCCGCCTGCTTAACGTACCATTCGTGATGGCCGACGCAACAACGCTGACCGAAGCCGGCTACGTCGGCGAGGACGTCGAGAACATCATCCAGAAGCTGCTGCAGAAGTGCGACTACGACATCGAGAAGGCACAGCAGGGCATTGTCTACATCGACGAGATCGACAAGATCTCGCGCAAGTCGGACAACCCGTCGATCACCCGCGACGTCTCCGGTGAAGGCGTGCAGCAGGCGCTGCTCAAGCTGATCGAGGGTACCGTCGCCTCGATCCCGCCGCAGGGCGGCCGCAAGCATCCAAACCAGGATTTCGTCCAGGTCGACACGACCAACATCCTGTTCGTCTGCGGCGGCGCCTTTTCCGGGCTGGAAAAGATCATCCAGAACCGTTCCGAAAAGGGCGGCATCGGCTTCGGGGCCGAGGTCAAGAGCAAGAAGGACAAGAAGGCGATCGGCCAGATTCTGCTCGAAGTCGAGCCCGAAGACCTGATCAAGTTCGGCCTGATCCCCGAACTGATCGGCCGTCTACCGGTCGTCGCCACGCTACAGGAACTCGAGGAACCGGCGCTGATCCAGATCCTGACCGAACCGAAGAATGCCCTGATCAAGCAGTACCAGAAGCTCTTCGACATGGAGGACGTCGAACTGGAAGTACGTCCCGGCGCGCTGTCGGCCATCGCCAAGAAGGCGCTGGAGCGGAAGACGGGCGCCCGTGGCCTGCGTTCGATCCTCGAACATGCGCTGCTCGACACGATGTACGAACTCCCGGGCATGGAGAATGTCGAAAAGGTGGTTGTCGACGAGAACATGATCAACGGCGACACCCCGCCCCTGCTCATTTACGCGGATCAGCCAAGGGTTTCCGGCGCCAACTGAGCCGGCCGCTTGAAAACCGGTTTCCCGCCCTCAACTGGGGGCTACATACCTATTTCAAAGGCATCGTAATGTCGAACCCCAACACGCTCCCGGAAACCGTCGAACTGCCGCTGCTGCCATTGCGCGACGTCGTCGTCTTCCCGCACATGGTGATCCCGCTCTTCGTCGGCCGCCCGAAGTCGATCAAGGCCCTCGAAATGGCGATGGAAGCGGGCAAGAATGTGCTGCTGCTGGCCCAGAAGTCGGCTGCAAAGGATGAACCCGAGCCGGACGACCTCTACCGCATCGGTTGTGTCGCCAACATCCTGCAGATGCTCAAGCTCCCCGATGGCACCGTCAAGGTACTCGTCGAAGGCACACAGCGCGCACGCGTCGAGGCCATCGAGGCGCAGGCCGCGGTGTTCATGGCGACGGCCGTGCCGCTGCCACAGGCCGGGGTCGAGGATCACGAGATCGAGGCCATGCGCCGTGCCGTGGTCGCCCAGTTCGACCAGTTCGTCAAGCTCAACAAGAAGATTCCACCGGAAGTTCTGTCGTCGATCGCCAGCATCGAGGATGCCGGCCGCCTGGCCGACACGATCGCCGCCCACCTGCCGCTCAAGCTCGAGCAGAAGCAGGAAATCCTTGAAATGGGGAGCGTGCGCGACCGCATCGACCGCCTGCTCTCGCAACTTGAATCCGAAATCGACATCCTGCAGGTCGAGAAGCGCATCCGTGGCCGTGTCAAGCGCCAGATGGAGAAGAGCCAGCGCGAGTACTACCTGAACGAACAGGTCAAGGCGATCCAGAAGGAACTCGGCGAAGGCGAGGACGGCGCCGACCTCGAGGAGCTGGACCGCAAGATCAAGGCCGCCGGCATGAGCAAGGAAGGCCTGGCCAAGGCGCAGAGCGAGTTGAAAAAGCTGCGCCTGATGTCGCCGATGTCGGCCGAGGCAACTGTCGTCCGTAACTTCATCGAGACGCTGGTCGGTTTGCCCTGGCGCAAGAAGACGCGCATCAGCAAGGATCTGCGCGTTGCCGAGAAGGTGCTTGACGCCGACCATTACGGCCTCGACAAGGTCAAGGAGCGCATCGTCGAGTACCTTGCGGTGCAGCAGCGCGTCGACAAGGTCAAGGCGCCCATCCTCTGCCTGGTCGGCCCCCCGGGCGTCGGCAAAACTTCGCTCGGCCAGTCGATCGCCAAGGCGACCAATCGCAAGTTCATCCGCATGGCGCTCGGTGGCGTGCGTGACGAAGCCGAGATTCGCGGGCATCGCCGCACCTACATCGGCTCGATGCCGGGCAAGATCCTGCAGAGCCTGACCAAGGCCGGCGTGCGCAACCCGCTGTTCCTGCTCGACGAAGTCGACAAGCTCGGCCAGGATTTCCGCGGCGACCCGTCGTCGGCGTTGCTCGAAGTGCTGGATCCGGAACAGAACCACACCTTCCAGGACCACTACGTCGAAGTCGATTTCGACCTCTCCGACGTGATGTTCGTCGCTACTGCCAACACGATGAACATCCCGCCGCCACTGCTCGACCGCATGGAGGTCATCCGCCTGTCCGGCTACACGGAAGACGAGAAGGTCAATATCGCCATGCGCTACCTGCTGCCCAAGCAGCTCAAGAACAACGGCGTCAAGACGACCGAATTATCGGTGGCCGACAGCGCGATCCGCGACATCGTCCGCTACTACACGCGGGAAGCCGGCGTGCGTGCGCTCGAGCGGGAAATCTCCAAGATCTGCCGCAAGGTGGTCAAGACACTCGTCCTGGGCAAGCGCACCAGCAAGATTGCGGTCAACGCCAGGAATCTCGACAAATTCCTCGGCGTGCGCCGCTACAGCTTCGGCATGGCGGAAAAGGAAAACCAGGTCGGCCAGGTGACCGGACTGGCATGGACCGAGGTCGGCGGCGAACTGCTGACCATCGAATGCGCCAACATGCCAGGCAAGGGCAACATCCTGCGCACCGGTTCGCTTGGCGACGTCATGAAGGAATCGGTCGAAGCCGCACGCTCGGTCGTGCGCGCCCGCGCCCGCCGCCTCGGCATCAAGGACGAAGCCTTCGAGAAGACCGACATTCACATCCACGTTCCGGAAGGCGCCACGCCGAAGGACGGTCCCTCAGCGGGCGTCGCCATGACGACGGCGCTGGTCTCCGCTTACACCGGCATACCGGTTCGCTGCGAGGTGTGCATGACCGGTGAGATCACGCTACGCGGCGAGGTTCTGGCCATCGGCGGCCTCAAGGAAAAGCTGCTGGCGGCGGTGCGTGGCGGCCTCAAGACGGCGCTGATTCCGGAAGAGAACGTCAAGGATCTCACCGAGATTCCCGACAACATCAAGAACAAGATCGAGATCGTACCGGTCAAGTGGATCGACCAGGTGCTCGAGCGGGCGCTCGAACGGATGCCTGAGGCACTCCCGGAACCCGCCGTCGAAGAAGCCGGCGTCAAGGCGGCGGCTGAGAACGCTTCTGCACAAACCGTTCTTACTCATTGATTCGCAAGGAAGCATGCGAACGTAATGAACCGGGCGTGTTTCCGGCCTGCCACGGATCCCCCACAGCGACTGATTATCCTCTTGACACAAGGATTTGCGGGGCGCTATAACTCGCTCCTCAGAGATTTACTTGTCGTCCAAACCACCAAAGGGGAACCCTATGAACAAATCCGAACTGATCGATCAGATCGCCGCTTCCGCCGAAATCTCCAAGGCCGCTGCCGGCCGTGCACTCGATGCTACCGTGGCCGCCGTCAAGGCTGCCCTGAATGATGGCGACAGCGTCAGCCTGATCGGCTTCGGCACCTTTTACGTCGGCGAGCGCGCCGCCCGCACCGGGCGCAACCCGCGCACCGGCAAGACCCTCAAGATCAAGGCCGCCAGAGTGCCCAAATTCCGCGCCGGCAAGGGCCTCAAGGACGCCGTCAACTGAACCGCAGCGGGGTGCTTAGCTCAGTTGGTAGAGCGCTAGCCTTACAAGCTGGATGTCGGGGGTTCGAACCCCTCAGCACCCACCAGACGTCCGGCACAGGATGAAGAGAACCCGCCAGCAAGGCGGGGTTCTTGTTTATGGGACAGTGCTGGCGTGAACCCGCCCCGGGCAAGAGCGGCAACGCGCTCGGGGCGCAGCACGTCCCCACGAAAAAAATAGCGCACCTGCCTGGAAGCCGTCAGGCAGCGCTTCCGTCACCCCCCCGGCGCGCGTGCCCGGTCGGGTTGCGGGTGGCGGCCAGGATGCCGCGCAGGATATTGATCTCGTCCTTCTCCAGGCGCACCCGGCCGAACAGCCGGCGCAGCTTGGCCAACAGGCGCCCGGGATGTTCCGGGTTGTAGAAGCCGGTCTCCGTCATCACCGACTCCAGGTGGCGGTAGAACCCCTCGATCTCGTCATGCGTCGCCGCCGGCGAGGCGAAGGGCGTCACCTGCGGGTCCGCCACAGGCGGCGCGCCGGCCCAGGCCGCCATGCGGATCTCGTAGCAGAGCACCTGCACCGCCGCGCCGAGGTTCAGCGAACTGAACACGGGATTGGCAGGAATCATCACCGCCGCATCGCACTGCCCGATCTCGTCATTGCTCAACCCCGCCGTTTCGTTGCCGAAGACCAGCGCAACGTCGCCTTCCTCCGCCGCCGCGAGCAGACGGGCAGCCATCTGCCGTGGCTCGCCGACTTCCGGACCAAGATCGCGGCGCCGCGCCGACAGCGCGATGGCGAATAGCGAACCGGCCAGCGCGCTGGCCAGCGTGTCGTGGATTTTCGCCTCGCGCAGCACGTCGACCGCACCCGTCGCCCGCGCGTCAGCCTCGGGGTCGGGAAAGGCACGCGGCTCGACCAGGTGCAGGCGCGCCAGCCCCATCGTCTTCATCGCCCGGGCGGCGGCGCCGATGTTCCCCGGATGGCTCGGGCGGCAGAGAACAACGTGGATGCGTGACAGCAGGACTTCCGGCTTCATAGTAAGATTGCGCTTCCCCAATTCCGCGGACGGCCCGTGCCGCCTGCCAGCTCTTTAAGCCATGCATCCAGCCCTCAACATCGCCGTCAAGGCAGCACTCGGCGCCGGCAAGATCATCAACCGCGCGTCCAACAACCTTGATCTGCTCAATGTCACCACCAAGCAGCCCAACGACTATGTCACCGAGGTCGACCGTGCCGCTGAGGCGGCGATCATCGAGACGCTGCAGGAGGCGTATCCGCAGTACGGGATTCTAGCAGAGGAGTCCGGCGAGACCGCTGCGCGCGGCCAGAATACCGGCGGCTACCAGTGGATCATCGACCCGCTCGACGGTACCACCAACTTCATCCACGGTCTGCCCCAGTATGCCGTCTCGATTGCGCTGGCCAAGGCCGGCGTCGTCGAGCAGGCGGTCATCTTCGACCCGAGCCGCAACGAACTGTTCACCGCCAGCAAGGGCGGCGGCGCCTTCCTCAACGATCGCCGCATCCGCGTTTCGCGGCGCATCAAATTGCAGGATTCACTGATCGGCACGGGCTTCCCATACCGCAGTTTCGACCTGATCGACACTTATCTGGCCATCTTCAAGGAGCTGACCACCAAGGCGGGCGGCCAGCGCCGTCCGGGCGCCGCCTCGCTCGACCTCGCCTACGTCGCCTGTGGCCGCTACGACGCTTTCTGGGAATTCGGCCTGGCGCCGTGGGACATGGCGGCGGGCGCCCTGCTGATCGCCGAGGCCGGTGGCTTGGTCAGCGACATGCGCGGCGAGGCAAACTACCTGGCGAGCGGCAACATCGTCGCCGGCACGCCCAAGGTCTTTGCACCGCTGCTAAACCTGATCCAGGCCAAACTGCCGGCGACGCTGCCGGGCTGACCCCCGCCCACAAGGCCCGGCTGCCGCTCAGGGCTTCTCGGCCTTTTCCGGCACGCCGGAAACCTGGAGGCCGGTGAACATGTTGCGCGTCTGGCTCTGCAACTGATCCTGCATCTTCTGAAACATCTTCTTCGACTGATCCATGTAGGCCGTCATCATGCTCTGCATCGCCGGTTGCTGGAAATTCAGGAACTGCGCCCAGAAATCTCCCTGCAGGTGGCTACTGTCGCCATTGACCAGGCGGGACTGTTCCTGCAATTTCTGCTGGAAATCGACGAAGGTCCGCATGTTGTTTTCGAGGTACTTGCCGAGCATGCCCTGCATGGCACTTCCGTAGAAGCGGATGAAGCCCGACAGCAGTTCGCAACTGAACAAAGGACCCCCACCGCTTTCCTCTTCGAGGATGATCTGCAGCAGGATGCTGCGCGTCAGGTCTTCGCCAGTCTTGGCATCGATCACCTTGAACACCTCGAACTTGAGGACGAGATCCTTGACATCCCCGAGCGTGATGTAGGCACTCGTCTTGGTGTCGTAAAGGCGACGATTCGGATATTTCTTGATCAGGCGAAACTGTTCGGACATCCCGCAATCCTTGGTCGATCTTGTGTGCAGTGCAGCATTATAGGCAAGAAAACAGGCACCCGCAGGTGCCTGTTCTTGATGCAGCGCAAGAAATCGCGAATTACTGGTAGTACAGGCCGCCATTGATGTTCATCGTCGCGCCGGTCATGAAGCCGGCAATGTCGGAAGCCAGGTAGGCGCAGGCGCCACCGATTTCTTCCGGCTTGGCCAGACGCTTCATCGGCACGCCGTCGATGATGCTTTGCAGCACTTCCGGCTTGATCGCCATGACCATCTTGGTCGCCACATAGCCCGGGCAGATGATGTTGACGGTGACGCCCTTGGCGGCCAGTTCGGCAGCCAAGGCCTTGGAGAAGCCAATCACACCCGCCTTGGCAGCGGAGTAGTTGGTCTGGCCAGCCTGACCCTTGAGGCCGTTGACGGAGGAGATGTTGATGATCCGCCCCCAGCCACGCTCGGCCATCTTGGCGGAAACCTGCTTGGTCATGTTGAACAGGGAAGTCAGGTTGGTGGAGATGACAGCATCCCAGCCATCCTTTTCCATCTTGGCAAACATGCGGTCACGGGTGATGCCGGCATTGTTGACCAGGATGTCTACCTGGCCGCAGGCGGCTTCGGCGTCGGCAACCATGGCCTGGCACGAAGCGAGGTCCGAGACGTCGCCAGCAACACAGACGAAATCGTTGAAGCCAGCAGCAGCCATTTCCTTCAGCCACTCTTCCTTGTTGTCGAATTGCGGGTGATAGGAGGCAACCACCTTGTGGCCAGCCTTGGCCAGTTCCTGGCAAATTGCGGTTCCGAGACCACCCATGGCGCCGGTAACGAGAGCAACACGTTGTGTCATAGTCATTCCTTCCTTTTGTTGATGTTTGCTGCGGGAAAAAAACACGCCGGTCAGAACATGTGCTGACCGCCGTTGATGGAAATGTTGGCGCCGGTGACGAACGCCGCTTCATCCGAAGCGAGGTACGCGACGAGGCCGGCGATCTCCTCCGGCTTGCCCAGCCGGTTGACCGGGATCAGCGGCAGGATCTTCGAGTCTAGGATTTCCTGAGGGATCGCGGTGACCATCTTGGTGCCGATGTAGCCCGGCGAAATGGTATTGACCGTGACGCCCTGCCTCGCCACCTCGAGCGCCAGCGCCTTGGTGAAGCCGTGCATGCCAGCCTTGGCCGCCGAATAGTTCGACTGGCCGAAAGCGCCTTTCTGGCCGTTGACCGACGAGACGTTGATGACCCGCCGCCACTTGCGCTCGGTCATGCCGTCAAGCACCTGCTTGCACATGTTGAACACCGAATCGAGGTTGGTGCTGATCACCGCATCCCAGTCGTCCTTGGTCATCTTCTTGAAGGTCATGTCGCGGGTAATGCCGGCATTGTTGACGAGCACGTCGACCGGACCGACTTCACTGCTCACCGCCGCGACACAGTCACGACAGGAATCGTAGTCGGTGACGTCGCACGGGTAGGCGCGAAAGCCGTAGCCCAGGTTGTTCATGCCCTTCAGCCACGCCGCCACCTTGGTGTTCCCCGGCGAATGGGTCGTCACGACCTGATAGCCGAGCGCCGCCAGCTTGATGCAGATCGCTTCGCCGAGGCCGCCCATGCCCCCCGTAACCAGTGCTACTCTCGACATCGATAGTCTCTCCCCTTGTTGACAAAATCAGACGACGCGTTCCCTGACATAACGGCCGGGCGCCGGCTCGATCGGCTTGTGCCTGGCATTTCCCGGCTTGCGCGCCGGCTGTAGCTCGCCGGCCAGCGGCTTCAGCCAGTCGGCCCAGTCGGACCACCAGCTGCCCTTCTTCTCCTCTGCCGCGGTCAACCAGCCGGCGGCATCCGTTTTGACGTCGTCATTGACCCAGTAGCTGCGCTTGTTCTTCGAGACCGGATTGATCGCCCCGGCGATATGCCCGGAGGCGCCGAGCACGAAGCGCACCGGACCGCCGAGGATGCGCGTGCTCTGGTAGGACGCTTCCCACGGGACGATGTGGTCCTCGCGGGCGGCCAGCACGTAGGCCGGCATCTCAAGCTTGCCGAGGTCGATGCGCTGGCCGCACATCTCCAGCTTGCCCGGCACGCGCAGGCTGTTGTCGTGATAAAGGTGGCGCATGTACCAGCAGGCGAACGGACCTGGCAGGTTGGTCGAGTCGGAATTCCAGTAGAGCAGGTCGAACGGCGCCGGCTTCTGGCCCTTCAGGTAGTTGGCGGTGACGTAGTTCCAGACCAGGTCGTTGGCGCGCAGGAAGGAGAACGTGTTCTGCAGGTCGCGCGCCGGCAGCAGGCCGCCCTTGCCGATCGTCGACTCGCGCGCCATCAGCCCGCGCTCGTCGATGAAGAGGCCGATCTCGCCGGTGTCGGAAAAATCGAGCAGCGTCGTCATCAGCGTCAGCGAGGCGGCGATGTCCTCGCCGCGGCCCTTGAGTACAGCCAGCGCCGAGCTCAGGATGGTGCCGCCGACGCAAAAGCCGAGGGCATTGACCCGCTCCACCCCGCAGATTTCCCGCGCGACATGCAGTGCCGCGATCGGGCCGTGCTCGAGGTAGTCCTCCCAGGTCAGGTGGCCCTGCTCCTCTTTCGGATTGCGCCAGGAAACCAGAAAAACCGTGTTGCCCTGCGCGACCATGTAGCGGATCAGCGAATTGTCCGGCTGCAGGTCCATGATGTAGAACTTGTTGATGCACGGCGGCACGACCACCAGCGGCAGCGTGCCCACTTCCGGCGTCAGCGGCGCGTACTGGATCAGTTGCATCAGTTCGTTCTCGTAGACGACCGCGCCCTCGGTCGTCGCAATGTTCTTGCCGACTTCGAAGACCGATTCGTCGGTCATCGAGATACGTCCCTTCTCGAAATCCGCGAGCAGGTTGTTGATGCCGTCGGTAATGCTCTGGCCGCGCGTATCGATAGCCAGCTTGATGAACTCGGGATTGGTCGCCGCGTAGTTCGACGGCGCCATCGCGTCGGAAATCTGGCGTGCCAGGAAGCGCATGCGGTTGCGCGCCTTGTCGTCGGCCGCCGGAATCAGTTCGACGAGATCGCGGACAAAGCGCGTGTTGAGCAGGTACGCCTGATGCAGGTAATCGTAGATCGGGCTCGCGCGCCATTCCGGGGCAGCGAAGCGGCGGTCGCCGGGATCGGCGGGTACCTTGGAAGTCTCTTCCCCGCCCGGTTGCCTGGACAGCACCGACTGCCAGAGCGACATCTGCTGATCCATGTGCTGTTTGTGCAGATCGGCCAGCGCCTGCGGATCGGCCGGCGGTGTCTGGACTGCGGCCGGGTTCCCGGCGTTGCCGAGGAAATCCATCCACTGCTGCGCCATGTTCTGGCCAGCCTGCATGAATTCCCTGGCCGAACCCAATAGAGCGTCGTTGTTGCCTGATCCCTGCTGCGCCATGGTCAGTCTCTTCTCTGTTGATTAACCCGGGGTCGAGCTTTCGGATTCTCCATACCCGCCGGAACGCTGTCAATGGATTTGCATGCATAATTATGGCGATGTATATCGTCGCCATCGGCTGGCTCTACGTCACCGTCCTCGTCGCCATCAACGAGCCCACGGTGGTCGCCGCCATCGTCTCGCTTCTCTTCTACGGCCTGCTTCCCTGCGCCCTGCTGCTCTGGCTCGGCGGCTTCAAGGCGCGCCGCCAGCGCCGGCGGTCACTCGCCGACCAGCGCGCGGACGCCGACGATCGACGCGACACCCAGGCCGATCAGTAGGATCTGCTGCAGCGTCGCCCGCAGTTCCGCCCGTTTGTGCAACCCCGGAATCAGGTCGGCAACCGCGACGTAAATCATGCTCGCCGCGGCCAGCCCGAGCAGCGTAGGAATCCATGCCGTCAACTCGGACAGCGCCAGGTAGGCCAGCAACGCGCCCACCACGGTCGCCAGGCTCGAGAGCAGGTTGAAGGCGAGCGCCCGCGCCTTGCTGTAGCCCGAATGCAGCAGGATCAGGTAATCGCCCACCTCTTGCGGAATTTCATGGGCGACGATGGCCAGGGACGTGACGATCCCGAGTTCCGTGCTCTCCAGAAAGGCGGCGGCGATCAGGATGCCGTCGACAAAATTGTGGAAAGTGTCGCCGACCATGATCAGCAGCCCGGAGCGCCCGTGATCGTGGGCCGGCGCCTGCGCCTCGTGCGCCTCGCAATGGTCGTGGTGACAGTGCCGCCAAAGCACCAGCTTTTCCAGCACGAAGAAGAGCAGGATACCGAACAGCACCGTCGCCGCCATGCGGTGCGGGTCGCCATGCTCGAGCGCGTGTGGCAGGATCTCGAGGAAGGCCGCGCCGAGCAACGCGCCGATCGCGTACGAGATCAGCATGCCGATGCGCTGCGCCCCGAACGTATTCCCCACCGCCGCCGCCGCGCAGACGCTGACGACGCCGCCGGCCAGCGCCATGGCGATGATCCAGGAAAGTGTGCTCAAGGGATGAGTTCGCTCGGGATGATCGGCGGATTATACGCCGCCCACCGCCAGCCGCTCCCGGATGCCACGTGGTGGGGCGGGATCGTGGCCTGGTGGCTACAGCGCGCTCACCCGGCCAGCCAGACCAACGTCGCCATGCGGCCGGTAACGCCGTCGCGGCGGTAGGAATAGAAACGTTCCTGGTCGGCAAGCGTGCACCAGTCGCCGCCGGAGATCGCCGTGACGCCGGCGGCAACCAGCCGCCGGGCGGCGAGCGCATAGATGTCGGCCAGCCACTTGCCGCGGCCGTGCGT
>Ga0209391_10000942_pt1 | contig 14721 bp, 10 predicted proteins | sample PPLLak3March2015_FD_187246 | JGI IMG/M metagenome (GOLD analysis project Ga0209391, IMG submission 187246) | Freshwater sediment microbial communities from Prairie Pothole Lake near Jamestown, North Dakota, USA - PPLs Lake P7 Core (1) Depth... | ecosystem: Environmental > Aquatic > Freshwater >... | reverse complement strand
CAAGCCGATCGCCGACAACGCGACGGCCGAGGGTCGTCAGCTGAACCGTCGCGTCATGCTGATCCGCACGGATTCGGGCATGTAAGCGACTGCAGGCTCCTGCGCTTGCCACGAGGCCCCGGGACGCGAGTTCCGGGGCCTCGTGCTTTGTGGGATCCGCCGCGGCGACCCGAGGGTGACTGTCGGCGCGGTGCGGTGCGGGCGCCGGGCCGGGATTGCTCCGGGCGCGCTCGGAAACATGCGCGCCCTGCGCAACCCCGGCCCGGCGCCGGACACGCGGCGCCTGGGCGAGCCGGAAGACCGGCTCGCACGGCGCACGCAGCATTTACCGGATGCCGCGTCGGGTTGGGCACACGCATTGACCGCGCAGAGGCCGCAGATGACCTCCGCCCTCGACGCTTGCTGCGGTTGACGTTACTTGCGCCGTGCGAGTGGCCGGCTCGGCGGCCGCTCGCCCAGGCGCCGCGTGTCCAGCGTCGGGAAAGGATTCGCAGAGGCCCGCATGCAGCGGGCCGGCGCGTATGCTTTCCCGACGCATGTTTCGCACTGCACCATCGAGTGTTGCGCACAACCCACAAGGCGGGCCGGGGCCTGTTGTCGCTTCGCCGCAACATAACTTCACTTTGCCCTGCGGCTCAGCGTATGATCCGCGTCCAATGGACCAGAATCGTGTCTCCACTTCCTGTGGTTTTCTGGTCCGGAGCTGTCTGGACTTGTCCCTGAATCGTTCCGGGCGGTCCCGTCCTTGCAATCTCGCAACACTCTCAGGAGTCATCTGATGGCCAATCGCAAGATCGAGCGCGCCGTACGGGTCGCATTGATCGCCGCCTCCTCAGGCGCGGTCCTTTACGTCCCGGCGGCCTCCGCACAGGACCAGGAACTCGAGCAGATCGTCGTCACGGGTTCGCGCATTCCGCAGCCGAACCTCGAGGGCAACAGCCCCGTGTCCGTGATCGGCGCCCAGGAAGTCCGCCTGCAGGGCGTGACCCAGGTCGAAGACCTGATCAACAACCTTCCCCAGGCCTTCGCCGACCAGGGCGGCAACATCTCGAACGGCGCCTCGGGCACCGCGACGGTGAACCTGCGCAACCTCGGCGCCGACCGCACGCTGGTGCTGGTCAACGGCAAGCGCCTGCCGGCCGGCAGCCCGCGCGGCCCGGTCGCTCCCGACCTGAACCAGATCCCGGCGCCGCTGATCGAGCGCGTCGAAGTCCTGACCGGCGGCGCCTCCGCCGTGTACGGCTCGGACGCGGTCTCGGGCGTCGTGAACTTCATCATGAACGACAAGTTCGAGGGCGTGCAGCTCGACGCGAACTACAGCTTCTACAACACCGAGAACGACAGCAATATCGGCAGAATCGTCAAGGCGCGCGGCTTCGAGTCGGCCCCGAACTTCGTCGGCAAGGACGGTGACCAGTACGAGCTCAGCATGCTGCTCGGCTCGAACTTCGCAGACGGCAAGGGCAACGCGACGGTGTTCGTGAGCTACCGCAACATCGACCCGCTGCTGCAGTCCGAGCGCGACTACAGCTCCTGCGCGCTCGGCTCGAATGCGGCGGGCTTCGTCTGCGCCGGTTCCAGCACCAGCTTCCCGGGACGCTTCTTCACGCAGGACGGCGGCGACCTCACCGTGGCCGATGCCGCCGGCAACACCCGGGCATTCACCGCCAACGACATCTACAACTACGGCCCGCTCAACTACTACCAGCGTCCGGACGAGCGCTATGCGGTTGCCGCGTTCGCGCACTATGACGTTGCGGACTCGGCCCGCGTCTACACCGAGCTCAGCTTCCACGACGACCGCACGGTCGCCCAGATCGCGCCGTCGGGCCTGTTCGGCCTCGACATCAACGTGAGCTGCGCCAACCCGCTGCTGTCCGACGACTGGCGCGCCGCGCTCGAGTGCGCGACCACCAACGTCGACGAGCTCGGCAACGCGTTCATCCTGCGTCGTAACGTCGAGGGTGGCGGTCGCCAGGACGACATCCGGCACACCTCCTACCGGGGCGTGATCGGCCTCAAGGGTACGGTCGCGGACAACTGGAATTACGACGTGTTCGGCCAGTACGGCACGGTCGTCTTCCAGGAAACCTACCTGAACGATTTCTCCCGCATCCGCGCGACCCGCGCCGTGGACGTCGTCCCCGACGCCGCCGGCAACCCGGTCTGCCGGTCGTTCCTGGACGGTTCCGATCCGAACTGCGTGCCGTACAACATCTGGAGCCTCGGTGGCGTGACGCCGGACGCCCTCGCCTACCTGCAGACGCCGGGCTTCCAGCGCGGCGACACCGAGCAGACCGTCGTGGGCGCCTCGCTCTCGACCGACCTCGGCAACTACGGCATCAAGAGCCCGGCGGCGAGCCAGGGCGTCGGCATTGCGTTCGGCCTCGAGTATCGCGAGGAGTCGCTGTCGCTCAGCACCGACCAGGCCTTCGAGACCGGCGACCTGTTCGGCCAGGGCGGCCCGACGATCGGCCTCGACGGCGGCTTCAACGTCACGGACGCCTACGTCGAGACGCGCATCCCGCTGATCGACGGCAAGGCCTTCGCCGACTCACTGACGCTGTCGGTCAGCTACCGCTACTCCGACTACAGCGACCCGATCGACGACACGACCAACACCTACGGCATCGGCCTCGACTGGGCGCCCATCCGCGACTTCAAGGTTCGCGGCAGCTACCAGCGCGCGGTGCGTGCGCCGAACGTGATCGAGCTGTTCACGGCGGCAGGCCTCGGGCTGTATGACAACGACGAGGATCCCTGCGCGGGTGCGACCCCGACCGCGACGCTGGCCCAGTGCCAGAACACCGGCGTGACCGCTGCCCAGTACGGCACGATCATCGACAACCCGGCCGGCCAGTACAACGCGATCTTCGGCGGCAACCTCGACCTGATCCCGGAGACCTCGGACAGCTACACGGTCGGCTTCGTGTTCACGCCGACGTTCTTCGACGGCTTCAGCCTGACGGTGGACTACTTCAACATCACGGTTGAGGACGCCATCGCCAACCTGCCGCCGACGAGCGTGCTTGCGAACTGCCTCGAGACCGGCTCGGCGGACCTGTGCTCGCTGATCCAGCGTGACGGTCGTGGCACCCTGTGGGCCACCCCCGATGCGTTCATCGTCGCGACCAACGTCAACATCGGCAGCTACGAGACCTCGGGCGTGGACATCGAGGCGAACTACAGCACGCCGATCGGCGACTTCGGTTCGCTCGGGTTCAACCTCGTGGGCACGTACCTCGACGAGTTCCTGTCAGACATCGGTTTCGGCGAGTACGACTGCGCCGGGCTCTACGGCCCGACCTGCGGCACGCCGCTGCCGGAATGGCGTCACAAGGCCCGCCTGACCTGGAACACGCCGTGGAACCTGGACCTGTCGCTGAGCTGGCGTTACATCGATGCGGTGCTCCTGGACCGCACGAGCAACAACGCGATCCTCACGGGTAACGTCAACCCAGTCGACCGCCAGCTCGATTCGCAGAACTACATCGACCTCTCCGGTGCCTGGACGATCTACGAGAACTACACGCTGCGTCTCGGCATCAACAACATCACGGACGAGGACCCGCCGCTCAGCGCGCAGGTCGGTGCCGGCTTCGGCAACGGCAACACCTATCCGCAGGTGTACGACGCGATGGGCCGGTACGTGTTCATGGGCGTGACGGCTAAGTTCTAAGAAGAAACGACTGCGGAAACGTAGTCACTCGGACGGCGGGCTTCGGCCCGCCGTCTTTTTTTGTGCTTTTTTCGGTGTGGCTGGACGGCGAGACGCCGCCGCCCCGGGCGCGTCAGCGGACGCGGCGTACCCGGACTGCGGCCCGGCTCGGCGTCACGAGCACGTACGAGCCGAGGGCTGCCTTGCGGATCGTCACGCTGTCGCCGGCCTTCAGCAGCACGGTCGTGCCGGGCTCGGCCTGCTCCCACACCTGCTCGTTCTCCAGCGTCACGATGGACTCGCCGGTGGGGCGGCGGACGACTTTCGCCACCACTGCGGCGATGCTCGCCGGCATCATCTCGCGCGCCTTTTCGGGATCGCGCGCCCGCTTGGCCGCCTCGCTGAGGCCGAATTCCTCGCGCGCCTGCGCCGCTGCGGTCGCGGACGGCATCGCCACGGCGGGTGCCGCAGCCGCCGGAATCGCGCTTGCCGATGTAGCCTGCGCCGCAGGCGCCGCCGGGCCACCCGGCGTCGAGTTCGAGTCCGGCCGGCCGAACGCCTGGTCGTAGCAGGCGAGCCGGGCCGCGTCGCCTGCCACGGCGGCGCAGCGGTGAGTGCCCTCCACCCCCCCGGCACCGAGCGACGGCGACGTGTACGCGAACACTACGGACGCAAGAGCGACGACTCGGGCTGGCTTCACGGCGGGACTCCGTCGGCGAGGACTGGTGTGAATGCCCATAATAGCCGCTCGCCGGATCGGGTCGGAGCGCACAACGTGAGCGTCGAGCACTGGGAAGCCTATTACCGCGGCGGCGCCATCGCGACCTGCCCGATGGGACCCTCGTCCAGCTACACGCTGGAACTGCGCGACTTGTGGCTGGCGTTCTTTGCATCGCTCGACGACGGCGCCCGCATACTCGACGTCGGGACCGGCAACGGCGCCATCGCGCTGATCGCCAGCGAAGCCGCGGCCGCGGCCGGCCTGCATTTCGAAATCCACGGCGCGGATCTCGCCGCCATCGACCCGCCGCGCCACGTCCCGAACGGCCACGCACTATTTGCCGGAGTCACCTTCCATCCCGGGATGCCAGCGGAGCGGCTCGGATTCCCGGATGGTCACTTCGACGCCGTGACCGGCCAGTACGCACTCGAGTACACCGACGTCGAACGGGCGCTCGCCGAGGTCTGGCGGATACTCAAGCCGGGCGGTCGGGCGCAGTTCGTGCTGCACAATGCGCAGTCGGTGCTGATCCGCAACGCGCGCGAGTCGCTGGCCCATGGCGCGCTGGTACTCGAGGACACGCGGATCCTGCGCAAGCTGCGACGCCATGCGACGGCCGAACGCGAATCGGCGGCAGCGGCGCGGGCGACCTGGGGCGAGTTGTCGGCGGCCGGGGCGCGCCTGCAGCAGGCCGCCGCGGCGAGTCCCTCGCCGCACCTGCTGCACGTGGTCATCGACGGCGTGCAGAAGCTCCTCGGTCTGCGGCCCCAGATGAGTGCCGCGGCCTTTGAGCGCGAGGTGGAGCGCTTCGAGCGCGACGTGCGCGCCGGCGTGCGTCGTCTGCAGGACCTCGTGGGCTGCTCGCAGTCGGCCGGCCAGATGGACGCGCTCGTGGCCACCGCGCGCCGGCACCGCTTCGAGTGCGGGGCGGCCGAGCCGCAGCACCACGCCGGCGAGAACCTCGTCGGCTGGCGCCTGGCGCTCACGCGCCCCTGAACTCGCTGAGGGCTCAGGCCTCGGGGCCGGGAATCCGGGAGCGGCATTCCGACCCGCCGCAGCGGCGCATCGTCGGCTGCGACTTCGCCGGGGGCTTCAGGTGGAATTCGCCGAGCGGATAGTCGATGACGATGTGCTGCATGCGGCCGAGCAGGTCCATGCCGATCAGCAGGGCGGGCTCCTCGTCCAGCGACCACACGCCGAACACGTGCAGGTCGCCGAAGGTGACCACGAGGTTGCTGAGTTGCGCCTTGCCGAGCGTGATGGTCGGGGTGACGAAGGATGCCCCCTCCGCGACCTGCGGCGTCGCGCCGACCACGGTGGTCATCACGGCCTCGCGCGGGCGTTTCGAAGTCAGGGCAAGGGCCGCCCGCAAGGGCTCGTTACCGAGGCTGCGCTCCGCGCCGGTGTCGAGGATCGCCTTGACCGGCACCCGGCCCACGCGCCCCTCCACCAGCAGCAGGCCGCCGTGCCGGCGCTCCGCGGGCACGACCAGGTAACCGTACGGTGCGCGGCGGCCCGAGGAGCGGCGGATGGTCACCCGGTCGCGGGCAAAGTCCACCTCGACGCGCGCCTCCTGGAGCGCGTCGATGCCGAGGATGCCGTCGGCGCCGGCGAACACTTCCGGCGGCAGGATCGGCAGCCGACGTCCGCCGAACTCGAATTCGCCGGCGCGCAGGCTCGCGATCTCGACGGACGGCAGTTGCGCCGAACCCGTCACCCCGTGCACGCCGACGAGCGCGTCTTCAGCGACCGTGAGCCCCAGCGACGCGACCGTCTCGGCCGAGATCGCCGAGCGGTTGGCTCCCGTGTCGAGGATGAAGCGGAACGGCCCCTGCCCGTTGATCTCGACGGGCGCGACGATGCGTCCGGCGCGGTCACGACGCGAGGGCGTCGCGTAGAGCGGCCCCGCCTCCGCCTCGGCCACCGCGGTCGGCACCGACGTGGCGACCGCAGGCACCTGCGCCGGCGCCGGCCGCGCGAGCGCCATCACCAGCGTCCCCGCGAGCAGGGTCGCAACGCGGCCGGAATGTGTGCGGCTGCCCATTGTCTATCGGACCGCGGTCGCCCCGTTTGGTTGCATGCCCGATCCTGGCCCTGCAGAGACAGCTCGGGTTCGCCGCATACTATTGCGGATCGGAGGCCGTTGAACCTCCAATTTGCATGCCGGACGGCACCCGGACCGGTATTCTCGCCGCCAGATAAACCAACGTCCCTAGGGGGAACCCATGCGCATCGGTGTGCCCAAGGAAATCAAGGTCCACGAGTACCGGGTCGGCCTCGTGCCCGCCGCCGTCCGCGAACTCGTTGAGTCCGGCCACGAGGTGGTCGTGCAGGTCGGCGCCGCCGCCGGCATTGGCTTCAGCGACGCGGACTACCAGCGCGTCGGCGCCCGGATCGCCGCCACTGCGGAGTCGGTGTTCGAGCAGGCGGAAATGATCGTCAAGGTCAAGGAGCCGCAGCCGCAGGAGTGCGCGATGTTGCGCAAGGGCCAGGTGCTCTACACCTACCTGCACCTCGCACCCGACCCGCGGCAGACCGAGGCGTTGATCAAGTCGGGCGCCACCTGCATCGCCTACGAGACGGTCACCGCGCCGGACGGTTCGCTGCCACTGCTGACGCCCATGAGCGAAGTGGCTGGTCGCATGTCGGTGCAGGTCGGCGCCTATTGCCTGCAGAAGGCCAGCGGCGGCCGCGGCATCCTGCTTGGTGGCGTGCCGGGCGTGGCGCCTGCGAAGGTCGTCATCCTGGGCGGCGGCGTCTCCGGCACGCACGCCGCCGAGATGGCCGTCGGACTGCGCGCCGACGTGACGGTGGTGGATCGCTCCGTGAAGCGGCTACGCGAGCTGTCGTCCATCTTCGGACCCTCGCTGCGCACCGAGTACTCCACCCAGGAGCACATCGATGCGCTCGTGATCGATGCGGACCTCGTCATCGGCGCGGTGCTGATCGCCGGGGCGGCTGCGCCGAAGCTCGTCACGCGCGACATGGTGCGGCGCATGAAGGCGGGCGCGGTGCTGGTGGACATCTCCATCGACCAGGGCGGCTGCTTCGAGACCAGCAAGGCGACGACGCACGCGGAGCCCACCTACGTGGTGGACGACGTCATCCACTACTGCGTCGCCAACATGCCGGGCGCCGTACCTCGCACCTCGACCTTCGCGCTCAACAATGCCACCCTGCCCTTCGCGCGCCGGCTTGCGGACCACGGCTGGAAGGCGGCGATGCAGGCCGACCCGCACCTCGCCAACGGCCTCAATGTGCACGAGGGCCACGTCACCAACGAGGCGGTGGCTCACGAGCTCGGGCTGCCCTACACGCCGGTCGCCCAGTTCCTCAGGTAGGTTCGCCTCGCGCCGTTCGAGCACCCTCTCCCGGCTGCGGCCGGGAGAGGGTAGGCTGCCGGATCCGTCAACCAAGGATCCGCGCATGGCCCAGACGCCTTTCCGGGATCGCACCGTGCTGGTCACGGGTGCGTCCAGCGGCATCGGTCGCGAGACCGCCCTCGCCTTTGCCGCCGCAGGGGCCAACCTCGTGCTGGTCGCGCGCCGCGCCAAGGTGCTCGCCAAGGTCGCAGCCGAGACCCGAAAGCTCGGCGCCTCTACGCTGGTCGCCCCGGCCGACGTCACGCAGGCCGCGGCCGTGGCCGCCTGCTTTCGCAAGGCCGTCAAGCGCTTCGGCTCGGTGGATATCGTCATCAACAACGCCGGCGTGCTGATTCCGGCCAAGGTCGTGGACCTCGAGACCGCGGACCTGCAACGCATGCTGGACGTGAACCTGATCGGTGCTCTGCACGTGATGCAGGAGGCGGTCCGGCAGATGCGCACGCAGGGTCGCGGCCAGATCGTCAACGTGGGTTCGCTCGCCGGTCGACGCGGCTTCTCGCCGCTCGGCGGCTACTGCGCCACCAAGTTCGCGCTGGTCGGGCTGACGGAGGCACTGCGCACCGAGCTCGTCGGCGAGCGCATCCACGTGTCGCTGGTGCTGCCGGGCGTGGTGGATACGCCGATGGCGAGTTCCGCGCAGCACGACCCGGCGACCGCTGACGCATGGCCGGGCGCGCTCACCATGCCGCCATCGTGGGTCGTGTGGTCCATCTTCCTCGCCATCCGCTTCCGACTCGCGGAGATCGCCGTTCCTCCGGGCTCGGCGCTGATCGAGAAGCTCGCGTCGCTCGCCCCCGGAGCGACCGACGCCCTGCTCCGCCGCGCCACCGACACGGCACGTCGCATGAGGCAGCGGTCCCGAGCCTCGGCCTGAGAGTCCGACGAGTCCTCATAAGTCCCCCTTTGCATCGACGAGAGACCCGATGACCTTCGACAACCTGACAATCGAACGCGACGGCGCCGTCGCCATCCTCTGGCTGGACCGCCCCGAGAAGCTGAACGCCCTGCACCGGCCGCTGTGGGATTCAATTCCCGCCGCCGTGGCCCAACTCGACGCCGACCCCGGGGTGCGCGCGGTCGTGCTCGCCGGCCGCGGCAAGGCGTTTTGCGCCGGCATCGACCTCATCGACCACGCGCCAGCGCTCGCGGGCGGCGGTGCGATCTCCGGCCGCGGCGAATCGTCAGTGGGCAAGCGCCGCGCCCTGTATGACGACGTCCGGCGCTACCAGCGGACCGCGAGCTGCTTCGCCGATACCAACAAGCCGGTCGTCGCCGCGGTGCACGGCGCCTGCATCGGGGCGGGCATGGACCTGATCACGGCCTGCGACATCCGCCTCGCCTCGGCGGACGCAAAGTTCTCCGTGCGCGAGACGAAGATCGCAATGGTCGCCGACGTCGGCACGCTGCAGCGCCTGCCGCGCGTGATCGGCGACGGCCCGGCGCGCGAGCTCATCTTCACCGGCCGCGACATCGACGCGGCGCGAGCCCAGGCGATCGGGCTCCTGAACGAGGTGCTGCCCGACCAGGAATCGCTGCACGCGCAGGCGCGGCAACTCGCCCACGAGATCGCCGCCAACTCGCCGCTCGCGGTGCAGGGTTCGAAACACGTGCTCGGCTTCGCCTGCCGCCGCGAGGTGGACGCGGCGCTCGACTACGTGGCGTTGTGGAACTCGGCGTTCCTGCACTCCGACGATCTCACCGAGGCGATGACCGCGTTCATGCAGCGGCGGCCGCCGAATTTCCGAGGCCAGTAGCAGCTGGAACCGCCAAGCGAGATCGGTGGTCCGCGCTCACCTGGTCCGGTCGGTCAGGATGCGCGGGGACGCCGTGAATACGTCCGTGTAGGCTCGCGCGCCGCATCCCTGCGGCGCGACGCCCCGCCCACCCTGACCGACCAGACCAGACAAGCGCCGACAGCGCGGCGGCGCGTTGACGAGCCGCAATGCCCGGCCGCGGATGCCAGCCGCCACCGCAAGGACCGGCGGGCGAGGTGAAGTTCCGCGGGGCGTCGCGCGACATGGATGTCGCGCGCGAGCCTCCAGGGATGGATTCACGGCGTCCCCGCGGATCTTCACCCCGCCCGCCGGTCCCCTACGGGGAGCCGCCCCCCCTGCGACGCTATGCGCTCTTGGCCTGCGCCGCGACCTCCGCGTCGCGCAGTTCGCGGCGCAGGATCTTGCCGACGTTGGTCTTCGGCAGCTCGTCGCGGAACACGATGAACTTCGGCTTCTTGTAGCCCGTCAGGTGCTGCTTGCAGAAGTCCATGAGTTCCGCCTCGGTGAGCGCCGGATCCTTGCGCACGACGAACACCTTCACCGCCTCGCCCGACTTCGCGTCCGGCACGCCGATGGCCGCGCACTCCACGACGCCCGGGTGCATGGCGATCACCCCCTCGACCTCGTTCGGGTACACGTTGAACCCCGAGACGATGATCATGTCCTTCTTGCGGTCCACGATCTTCGTGTAACCGTGCTCGTCCATGATCCCGATGTCGCCGGACTTGAAGAACCCGTCCGGCGTCATGACCTTGGCGGTCTCGTCGGGCCGGTTCCAGTAACCGGCCATCACCTGCGGGCCGCGGATCGCGATCTCGCCCGCCTGGCCGAGCGGCACGGGCTGCCCGGCATCGTCGAGGATGGCAATCTCGGTGCTGGGGAACGGCAGGCCGATCGTGCCGTTGTACTCGCGGGACATGACCGGGTTCGAGGTAGCCACCGGCGAGGTCTCGGACAGCCCGTAGCCCTCGACGATCGGCACGCCGGTGAGCTTGAGCCACTTGTCCGCGACCGCCTTCTGCACGGCCATGCCGCCACCGTTCGAGATGCGCAGGCTCGAGAAGTCGAGCCTCTGGAACTCGGCGTTCTCGGCGAGAGCGTTGAACAGGGTGTTGACGCCCGGGATCACGTTGAACCGGTACTTGGCAAGCTCCCTGGCGAAACCCGGGATGTCGCGCGGGTTCGCGATCAGCACGTTGAGCGTGCCGAGGCGGATGCCGCCGAGCAGGTTCACGGTCAACGCGAACACGTGATAGAGCGGCAGCGCACAGATGTAGACGAGCTGCTCCGGCACCGGACCGCGGCTCGTGTCGGTGAGCGCTGGCTGCACCCAGGCCTCGAGCTGCAGCACGTTCGCGACCAGGTTGCGGTGCGTGAGCGTGGCGCCCTTCGAAACGCCGGTGGTGCCGCCCGTGTACTGCAGGAAGGCGACGTCCTGCGGTCCCACCTGCACCGGCGCGAGCTTGCGCCGCGCGCCCGCCTCGAGTGCGTCGCCGAAGCGCAGGTGCCCCGGCAGCGAGTACGACGGCACCATCTTCTTGATCCGTCGCACGGCGAAATTGACGATCGCGCCCTTCGGAAAGCCGAGCATCTCGCCGATCGAGGCCACCACCACGTGCTTCACGGCGGTCTTCGCGACCACCTGCTCGAGCGTCGCCGCGAAGTTCTCGAGGATCACGATCACCTCGGCGCCCGAGTCCTTGAGCTGGTGCTCGAGCTCGCGCGGCGTGTAGAGCGGGTTCACGTTGACCACCACGTAGCCCGCGCGCAGCACGCCCGCGAGCGCGATCGGGTACTGCACGACGTTCGGCATCATGAGGGCGACGCGCGCGCCGCGCGCGAGGCCGAGCCCCTGCAGCCACGCGCCGAAGGCGGCCGACTGGCGATCGATCTCGCTGAAAGTGAAGCGACGATCCATGAAGGCATAGGCGTCGCGCGTCGCGTATTTCGCGAAGCCCTCTTCCATGAGCTGCACCAGCGACGAGTACTGGTCCACGTTGACGTCGGCGGGTACGCCGGGCGGATAGTGCTTGAGCCAGAAGCGGTCCATGGTCCCCTCCGTTCCGCAGGCCGGTAAGACTGATTTGTAGCGGTTAAGTTGCCCTGCGCGACGCGCAACCGCAATCCGCAGAAACTCCGAGCGCGACGTCCGTGCTGCGCCGCAGCAGCGCCATCAGGGCGCGCGGACCGGGATCGGCACGTTGCACAGATCGATGTAGCCCGCCGGCACCTTGTACCACTCGTCGCGGCGGTTGCGACGCGCCTCGACGAGCGCCTCGAAGGCGGCCGTGTCGGTGCGCAGCACCTCGAGCCGCGTGCGCTCCGCCTCCGGCAGGTCGGCCGCGACGACCACGCGGCGGATCGGGACGTGCTGCGTCGGCTGCTCGTAGAATCCGAGCGGACCGCCGCCCCGGGGCAGCGTGGCGAGCCGCTCCATGCCCTGCACGACGCGGCCCACGAGCGCGATGTTGCGGTCGAGCTGTCGTGGCGCGTGCCCAATCACGACGTACAGCTCCGCGCCGTTGCCGCTGCCGAGCTCGTTGCCGCGCCCGGCGCCGACCATGGCGTAGCAGTGCGCAAGCCACGCCTGCCCCGCCCGACGATCGCGCGCGGCCGGGAAGCCGCCCGAGAACCCGACCTCGGGCGCGTAGCCGTCCGGGTCGGCCAGTCGCGTGAACGGCAGTCGCGCGTCGAGCGGCACCGTGAATTCCGGCGGCAGGGTCGGGCGCGCCTCCCCGAGCGAGCGCTTTCCGTCGGGATCGCCCCACTGCACTACGAAGTTGTCCTGCGCGCGGACGATCGCGAGCCCGTCGTAGTAGCCCTGCCGGACCAGCCGCAGGATGTTCGCCGCATGCTCGGGCGCGAACGATGGCGCCAGCTCGATCACGATCCGTCCGGAATCGAGCTCGACGTAGAGGGTGTGCGCGACATCGAGAGCGCGCCAATCCGCGGGCCCGGTGGCCGCGAGCACCTCGGCCATGGTGCGACCGGCCGGCGGCCGCGCAGCGCCGTCCTCAGCGCCGGCGCGCACCGGGTCGCAGCAGAGGACGGCAATGGCCGCAGCCGGCAGGATCCATCCGCGGCGGAGGGCTCTCAACGCGCGTGGCTCACTCTTGACGACGGTCATTGGTTCGGAACTTCCACAGGGACGAATGGCCGATGGTATCCAGCGTGCAGCGGTTCGGCCAATATCCGCACATGCAAGACGTCCTGCTGCTGGGCCCGCAGTTTCGTACCCCCAACCTGCGCGAGGCGCTCGGACACGCCGGCCTGCGGGGACCGGTGGTCACGATCACCGCCGGATGGCAGGAACGCGAGGGAGAGCTCGGTGCACTCGAGGAGCACCTCGGCGAACCCGCGCGCGACCTGCGCCTGTACGAAAGAGCCGAGGCGGTCTTCGTCCGCGAGCCCGGGCTCCACGAGGCGTACCGGGCCCGGCAGAACGAGTTGCGCCGGCTGCAGGACCTTTACCGCGTGCGCCTCGACCACGCCAAGGCGGCTGCGCGCGAGTTGCTGCAGTCGGACGACGACTCACCCCTGGCGCGCAAGGCGCTCCGCTCGGCCATCGCGGACCTGCGTCGCCTCGACACCGGGCACCTTCGCGACATCCGCACGCTGCACCGCCGCTTCGATGCGGACTGGAACACGGAGCGTCGCCCGGTCCTCGCCGCGCAGTTTGCCGAACTCGAGCGGCTGATCGGCGCCGCGGGGCTGGTGTGCATCGCGGGCGGCCACGTGGCGGTGCTGCTCAACCGCCTCAAGCTGTTCGGCCTCGAGAGCCCGCTGCGCCGCAAGCCGGTGGTCGCGTGGTCGGCCGGGGCGATGGCGCTCGCGGAGCGTGTCTTGCTGTTCCACGATCACCCGCCGCAGGGCGCCGGCAACGCCGAGGTGTTCGAGGCGGGTCTCGCGCTGGTCCGCGGCACGGTGTTCCTGCCGCATGCCGCGACCCGGCTCGCGACGTCCGATGCGGCGCGGGTCAAACTGCTCGCGCGGCGCCTCGCGCCTTCCAGCTGCTACACGCTCGACGACGGCTGTCACCTGTTGTGGCGCCTTGGCGAGCTCGCCGACGCCGCAGGCTCGCAGCGCCTCACGCGCACGGGACGTTTCGTGCCGGCCGGAGCCCGCCCATGACCCGCCCGCGCGATGCGGCGCCGCGGCGCAGTCCCTCGCCCTCCGAAGCGGCGCTGGCCGCGGCGCGACGTTCGCCGATCGTCGACGCCGGGGGCGTCACGTTCGTCTATCACGGCGCCGCAGACGCCGTGAACCTGCGCTGCTGGATCCACGGCCTGCCGGCCAGCCAGCCCTTCGAGCGCGTCGGCGAGGCCGACCTGTGGGTGCTGCGCGTCGAGCTGCCGGAGAACTCGCGAATCGAGTACAAGTTCGAGGTCGTGCGCGATGGGCAGGAGGAATGGATCCTCGACCCGCTCAACCCGCTGCAGGCCGCGGATCCGTTCGGAGCCAACTCGGTGGCACAGGGGCACGGTTACGAGCGTCCGGAGTGGACGCTCGCCGATGCGGCTGCGCGACCGGGAACGGTGGACGAGGTCGCGCTGCAGAGCGCCGCGCTCGGCGACGACCGCCACGTGGGCGTCTACGTGCCGGCGCGCTTCCGGCGCAGCCGTCGCTACCCGCTGCTCGTGGTGCACGACGGCTACGACTACCTGCGCTATGCCAGCCTGCGCGTGGTGCTCGACAACCTGATCCACCGGCTCGAGATACCGCCGCTCATCGCAGCACTAACGCAGTCGCCCGACCGGCTGGCGGAGTACGCGGGCCACGACGGACATGCGCGCTTCATCGCCGAGGAGCTGCCAGCGCAACTGGCCCACGACTTTCCGCTGCATTCGAGCCCGGCGGCCCGCGGCCTGATGGGCGCGAGCTTCGGCGCGGTCGCCTCGCTGCACACCGCCTGGCGCCACCCGGGCGCGTTCGGGCGACTGGTGCTGCAGTCGGGCTCGTTCGCGTTCTCCGACATCGGCCATCACCGGAGGACGGCGACCTTCGACCCGGTGGCGAAGTTCGTCAACGAGTTCCGCAGACACCCGGGCCGACCGGCCGAGCGCATGTACCTCTCCTGCGGCATCTACGAGTCGCTGATCTACGAGAACCGCAGCCTGGTGCCGCTGCTGCGCCACCACGGCATTGAGGTACGCTACGAGGAAGTCCGCGACGGCCACAACTGGG
>Ga0209391_10000941_pt1 | contig 14740 bp, 13 predicted proteins | sample PPLLak3March2015_FD_187246 | JGI IMG/M metagenome (GOLD analysis project Ga0209391, IMG submission 187246) | Freshwater sediment microbial communities from Prairie Pothole Lake near Jamestown, North Dakota, USA - PPLs Lake P7 Core (1) Depth... | ecosystem: Environmental > Aquatic > Freshwater >... | reverse complement strand
CTACAGGCGACCACGCTCGGGCAATTGCTGGCGCGTATCGGCAACGTCCGGCCGCGCCTGTGTGTGGTACTCGAACTCCCGGCGAAGACCGCAAAATGGAAAAGGGCCCCACTTTCATGAGGCCCTTCACTTCACTGGCGCGCCCGGAGAGATTCGAACTCCCGACCTTCTGGTTCGTAGCCAGACACTCTATCCAACTGAGCTACGGGCGCGTATTCGAACGGATCCAAAGTCTGCTGGCGGAGAGAGAGGGATTCGAACCCTCGAAGGGCTTTTGACCCTTACGCCCTTAGCAGGGGCGCGCCTTCGACCACTCGGCCATCTCTCCGTTATGCAGAGAGCCGCGAAGGATAGCGGCAGCTCGCCGCCTCGTAAAGCGGAAGCGGTGAATCCTTGGAATCGGGGCTCAAGACCCGCCGCGGGCGGGTCGGACGGTCACGGAAACGATCCTTCGCCGTCACCGGGCCTGTCGTGCCGGGAAGTGCCTTCCTCCTCTTCCCGCTTGATCCGCTCGTAAATCTCTTCCCGGTGCACGGCGACGTCGCGCGGCGCGTTGACGCCCACGCGCACCTGGTTGCCCTTTACGCCGAGAACGGTAACGGTGACGTCGCTACCAATCATGATCGTCTCGCCCACGCGTCTCGTGAGAATCAACATCAGCTGCTCCTGGCCTGCGCGGCCTGCTCTCGTCGTGCCCGTCGCCCGCCACCCCACCTTGACGACCGGACTTTTGCGAACCGGTTGCGGATGTATTATTCCTCGTCCTGCAACCCGCCTGCGCCCCCGCGGATACCCGATTCAGCCTCGGACAATCGCGTCGCGCAACGATACGCCGCATCGCGGGAATTGTCAGCGAAAACGATGATTTCGCTGGAGATTTTTGCCGGTCGCCCACATCCCGTGGTCCGATTGGACCACGGATCAGCCGCCGGTGCGTTCCCGCACCCAACCGGCCACGCTGGCGAGCGCCGCCGGCAGTTGAGAGGCGTCGGTGCCGCCGGCCTGGGCGAGGTCGGGACGACCGCCGCCCCGGCCGCCCACCTGCTGCGCGACGAAGTTCACGAGTTCGCCTGCCTTCACCTTCGCCGTCGCATCGGCGGTGACGCCGGCGATCAGCGTCACCTTTCCGTCGGGTCCGGCCGCGCCCAGTACGATCACGGCGGAGCCGAGCTTGCCCTTCAACTGATCCACGGCGTTGCGCAGTGCGTTGGCATCGGCCCCCTCGAGGCTCGTGGACACGACCCGAAGGCCACCGATCGACTGGGCCTCGTCGGCAAGGTCCTTGCCCCGGCCGCTCGCGAGGCGGTCCTTGAGCTGGGCGACTTCCTTCTCGAGGCGCCGGGCGCGCTCGATGAGCTGCCGGACCTTGTCCTCGACGTCCTCGCGCGAGCCGCGCACGAGTCCGGCCACGTCGCGCAATCGATGCTCGGTGTCGGCAACGTGATCGAAGGCGCCCTCGCCGGTCACGGCCTCGATACGACGCACGCCGGCTGCCACGCCGCCCTCGCTCACGATCTTGAACAGCCCGATGTCGCCCGCGCGGCCCACGTGCGTGCCTCCGCAGAGCTCGGTCGAGAACTCGCCGATGCTGAGCACCCGCACCTCGTCGTCGTACTTTTCGCCGAAGAGCGCCATGGCGCCTGCGGCCACCGCGTCGTCGAACTTCATTAGGCGCGTCTCGGCAGCCGCGTTGGCGCGGATCTCGGCATTGACCAGTCGCTCGATCTCGGCGAGCTCTGCCGGGGTGACCGCCGAGTAGTGCGAGAAATCGAAGCGCAGCCGCTCGGGCGCGACGAGCGAGCCCTTCTGCGTCACGTGGGTGCCGAGCACCTTGCGCAGCGCGGCGTGCAGCAGGTGCGTCGCCGAGTGATTGAGCCGCGTGGCCTGGCGGAGCGAGTGGTCCACCGTGGCCTCGACCGCATCTCCAACCCGCAGCACACCGGATCCGAGCCGGCCGACGTGCACGTGGGCCTTACCGAGCTTGCGTGTATCGGCGACGTCGAAGCGCGCCTCGCCCGCCGCGAGTACCCCGCGGTCGCCGACCTGGCCGCCGCTCTCGGCATAGAACGGCGTGGCGTCGAGCACCACCTGCCCCTCCTCGCCGCCACGGAGTTCCTCGACGCGCTCGGCGCCTCGGATGAGCGCGACCACGCGACCGGCCGCGCGCTCGTGCTCGTAGCCAGTGAATGCCGTCTGGCCCTCGACCGTCACGCCAGCGCGCAAGTCCACGCCGAACTTGCTTGCGGCCCGCGCGCGTGCGCGTTGCTCCTCCATCGCAGCCTCGAAACCAGCCTCGTCGATGGTGAGGCCGCGCTCGCGGGCGATGTCGCTGGTGAGGTCCACGGGGAAGCCGAACGTATCGTAGAGGCGAAACACGGTTTCGCCCGGGATCTGCCCGCCGGAGAGCTTCCCGATCGCGCCGTCGAGCAGCGCCATGCCTTGGGCGAGGGTCTCGGCGAAGCGCAGTTCCTCCTGCTCGAGCACCCGCTCGATGTGGGCGCGCTGGGTGCCGAGCTCGGGATAGGCCTTGCCCATCACCGCCTCGAGCGTGGCGACGAGCTTGTGGAAGAACGGTTCGCGCTGGCCGAGCATGAAGCCGTGCCGAATGGCGCGGCGGATGATCCGGCGCAGCACGTAGCCGCGGCCCTCGTTCGAGGGCTGCACGCCGTCGGCGATCAGGAACGCACTGGCGCGGATGTGGTCGGCGATGACTCGGAGCGAGCTCGAGGCGAGGTCGGTGGTGCCGGTGTGCTGCGCCGCCGCGCCGATGAGCTCACGGAACAGGTCGATGTCGTAGTTGCTGTGCACGCCCTGCATTACGGCCGCGACCCGCTCGAGGCCCATGCCCGTGTCCACCGAGGGCTTCGGCAGCGGCGTCATCGTGCCGTCGGCCGAGCGGTCATACTGCATGAACACGAGGTTCCAGATCTCGACGTAGCGGTCGCCGTCCTCGTTCGGCGAGCCCGGCGGGCCGCCCTCGATGCCGGGGCCGTGGTCGTAGAAAATCTCGGTGCAGGGCCCGCAGGGACCCGTGTCGCCCATGGACCAGAAGTTCGACTTCATCCCCATGCGCGTGAACCGCGCGGGGTCAACGCCGATCTCCTGGAGCCAGATCTCGGCGGCGCCGTCGTCCTCCTCGTACACCGTCACCCACAGGCGCTCCGGCGGGATGCCGAGCCGGCCGGTCACGAACTCCCACGCGTAGCGGATCGCCTCGCGCTTGAAGTAGTCCCCGAAGCTGAAATTCCCGAGCATCTCGAAGAACGTGTGGTGACGCGCCGTGTAGCCCACGTTCTCGAGGTCGTTGTGCTTGCCGCCGGCCCGCACGCAGCGCTGCGAGCTCACCGCCCGGTTGTAGGGTCGGCTCTCCTTGCCCAGGAACACGTCCTTGAACTGCACCATGCCGGCGTTGGTGAACAGCAGCGTCGGGTCGTTGCCCGGCACGAGCGAACTCGAGGAGACCACGGCGTGACCGTGGCCGTGAAAGAAGTCGAGGAACGCGGCGCGGAGTTCCGCGCTGCTCATGTGCTTGAACGGTAGGCTTGAGGTGCTCATGTTTCGATGTCATCGCCCGGGCCCAGCGCGGCCCGGATGTGGTCGGCGGAAAAGCCGCGATATTGGAGGAAGCGCGCCTGTCTTGCACGCTCGCGGTAGTCGGCGGGAGACGAAAATCCGAACCGCCGGCGGCGGGTGTCCCGGGCGATGCGGGCCCAGTCCTCGCCCGCGGCCTCGAGTCCCGCCTCGATTTCGGACTCGGGCACGCCGCGCTCTCGCAGCTCGGCGCGGATGCGCACCGGCCCATGGCCGCGTCCGGCGTGCTGCCGGATGAACTGTTCGACGAAACGGGTCTCGCTCAGCAGCCGCTCGGCCACGAGCCCGTCGACCACGGTGCTCACCACGGCCGCCGCATAGCCGCGCTTCGCCAGGCGCCGGACGAGCTCGGCGCGGCCGAAGTCGCGGCCGGCCAGCAGCGCGAGCGCGGCGGTACGGACCGTGCGCTCGTCTGCTTCGGCCGCCGCCGTGTCAGGCTTCCTCGGCCGCCGCAACCTTGGCCGCCTCGCCCTTGCGCGCCGGCAGCAGCTTCACCCTCAGCTGGTCCTCGATCTCCCGGGCGGTGTCGGGGTGCTGCAGCAGGTAGTTACGGACGTTGTCCTTGCCCTGGCCGATGCGCTCGCCCTTGTAGCTGTACCAGGAGCCCGACTTCTCGATCAGGTTGTGCAGCACGCCGAGCTCGATGATCTCGCCCTGGCGGGAGATGCCCTGGCCGTAAAGGATCTCGAACTCCGCCTCGCGGAACGGCGGGGCCACCTTGTTCTTCACCACCTTGACGCGCGTCTGGTTGCCGACGACCTCGTCGCCCACCTTGATGGCGCCGATGCGGCGGATGTCGAGGCGCACCGAGGCGTAGAACTTGAGCGCATTGCCGCCCGAAGTGGTCTCGGGGGAACCGAACATCACGCCGATCTTCATGCGGATCTGGTTGATGAAGACGACGATGGTGTTCGAGCGCTTGATGTTGCCGGTGAGCTTGCGCAGCGCCTGCGACATGAGGCGCGCCTGCAGGCCGACCTGCATCTCGCCCATCTCGCCCTCGATCTCGGCCTTGGGCGTGAGCGCCGCCACCGAGTCCACCACCACGATGTCCACCGCGCCCGAACGCACCAGCATGTCGGTGATCTCAAGCGCCTGCTCGCCGTTGTCGGGCTGCGAAACGAGCAGCTCGGTCACGTCGACGCCCAGCTTTTCGGCGTAGGCCGGGTCGAGTGCGTGCTCGGCGTCCACGAAGGCGGCCGTGCCTCCCTGCCGCTGCACCTCGGCCACGGCGGTGAGCGCGAGCGTGGTCTTGCCCGAGGACTCGGGGCCGTAGATCTCGACCACGCGGCCCTTCGGCAGCCCGCCGACGCCGAGCGCGATGTCGAGGCCGAGCGATCCGGTGGAAACGGTCTCGACGTCGTAGGTGGCGCTGGCGTCGCCGAGGCGCATGACGGAACCCTTGCCGAACTGCTTCTCGATCTGGCCAAGGGCGGCGACCAGCGCCTTCTTGCGGTTTTCTTCCATTGCCATTGCGTTACTCGTGGAGCCGCTCGGGCTCGGTCGGACGTGGTGGAATCCTTAGGAGGGGCGCATTATTCCACAGCGACCCGCCCCCCGCCGGGCGAAAAATTGAGGGAAATCAGCAATTTCTCGCAGGCCGATCAGCCCTGCAGGGACCACTCCCCGAGTGGCCGGTAGATCGACCCCGCCCGCTCCGTCACCGACTCGAGCAGCGCGAAATCCGTCGCCGGCCATGGCACCGGATCGGTCGGCGCCAGGCCCGGCGGCTGCCCGACCTTGCGTGCCAGGGTGAGGTGCGCGCGGTAGGGCCGGAACTCGGTCTCGAAGCCCCGCGAGGCGAGCTCGGCGCGCAGCGACCCCACCAGGCCCGCAAGGGCCGGAGGGAGCTCGCGGGCGACCAGGCACAGGACGCGGGGGCGTCGCCAGTACTCCATCGCATCGAGCACGAGCTCGAACGGCTCCGCACGGACGGCGGCTGCCGCCTCCCGCACGTCCGGCAAGCGCGCTGCCGGCACGGCTCCGAGGAACTCGAGCGTGAGGTGCAACTGGTCCGGCCGCTGCGTCCGTCCCGTGCCGGGCGGGGCGAGCGCCGCCACGCGACCGGCCAGCGTCCGTCTCAGCGATTCCACGGGCCAGAGGGCGAAAAACAGGCGGTGACTCTGCGCCGCGCGGTCCGGCGCACTCATGGATGACACGTCGTTTCGAGTACTCCAACGAGGGCGCGATGCACCGCCATGCGACGCACCTGCTCGCGATCGCCCACGAAGCAAGCCGCGACGGCGTGCACCTGGACACCCGTGTCGCAGCGCTTCGCCCAGGCCAGCCAGACCGTCCCGACCGGCTTGCCGGCCGCGCCACCCTCCGGACCGGCAATGCCGCTGACGGCGATGGCCACCTCGCCTCCGAGCCGCTCCAGCGCACCGGCCGCCATCTCCCTCACCACCGCTTCGCTCACCGCGCCCGCGGATGCGATCGTGCCGGCGCTCACGCCGAGCAGCGCCACCTTGAGTTCGTTGCAGTAGGCGACCACCCCGCCTCGAAACCATCGCGAGCTGCCCGGGAGGTCGGTGCAGGTCTTGGCTATCCACCCGCCGGTGCAGGACTCGGCCGCAACCAGTTGCCGCCCGGAGGCGAGCAGGCCCGCCGCCACCTCGGCGACCAGGGCGTGCAGGTCGGGTTCGAGAACTGCGTTCATCACCGGATTCTAGCGACCTCTGGACAGCGGCAGGGCAGTCCCCTACCGTGCCGGTCCCATCCCGAACTACCCGGAAGGTTCTAATGAAATTCGGTCCCCTGGCTGTTGCCCTCTGCGTGACCGCCCTCCCCGTCCTGGCGCAGGCCCAGGATGCCGGTCTCGCGACCGACGAGCAGATCCTGCTCAAGCAGGTGATGACCGACCGCAAGTCGGTCTACGCCAGCAACCTCAAGCTCACCGAGGCCGAGAGCGCCAAGTTCTGGCCAATCTACGACGAGTACGAGGCGAAGGTGAAGAAGGTCAACGACCGCTTCCTCGCCAACCTCAACCGGTTCGTGGAGCAGTACGACACGCTCAGCGAGAAGGACGCGACGGAGGTGCTCACGGAGAAGATGGCGATCGAGAAGGAGCGCGAGATGCTCAAGCAGGAGTACACGCGTAAGGTCGCCAAGGTGCTGCCGCCCACCAAGGCGCTGCGCTATGCGCAGATCGAGACGCGCCTGGACAACATGATCCGGCGCGACGTGTACAGCCTGATTCCGCTCGCGAACTGATCGCACACCTGACTCCCGAAGGAAAGACCCATGAAGATGTTCCTGATCACCGTTGCCGGAATCGCGGCGCTCGGCGCTGCCATGCAGGCCCCGGCCCAGACGCCCAACGCCATCGACGAAGCCGAAGTCCTGATCAGCCAGATCCAGACGGACAAGCGGGCAGTCGTGCTGCAAACCCTTGCGCTCACCGACCCGCAGGTCGCCGCCTTCACGCCGATCTACGACCAGTACCAGGCCGAGATGAAGGTGCTGTTCGAGCGTGGAGCTGCAGTTCTCGACAAGTTTGCGGCCAATTTCGGCTCGATGACCGACGAGGCTGCGAGTTCGATCCTCAAGGAGTCGCTCAAGATCCGCGACGACCGCAACGCCCTGATGCGAAAGTACGCCAAGAAACTCGACAAGGAGCTGCCGTCGACCAAGGTGCTGCAGTGGGCACAGGTCGAGAACAAGCTCAACACGCTGCTCGACATGCAGGCGGCAGCGGTGATCCCGATCGCTCAGTAGTTCGACCAATGGTTGGAGCGCACCGCCATGATTAAGCTCAAGCTCTTCGCCGCCGGGGCGGCCGTCCTGCTCATGGCGGGCTGCGCCAGCGGTCCCGACGTCCGCGGCGACTTCGACCCCGCCGCGGATTTCGGCCGCTTCAAGACGTTCGGCTTCGTCGCACAGGCGGGGACGGACACCGGCGACGCGCGCTCGATCACCACGACGTTGCTGCAGAACGCCGCGGCGCGCGAGATGGAAGCCCGGGGGTACGTGCGATCGGACACGCCGGATCTCGTGATCAACTTCCACGGCCGGCTCGAGGAGCGGGTGGACATCCAGTCCCGCCCGGCGCCGAGCATGAGCCCAACCTGGGGCTATCGCGGCTGGGCTGGCTCACCGTGGGGCGGCTGGGGCGGCACCGAGGTCACCACGCGGCGCTACAACGTCGGCACGCTGGTCATGGACCTCGTTGACCTCGAACAGCGCCAGATGGTCTTTCAGGGCACGCTGCAGACCACTGTCTCGAATGAGATGCTCAGGAATCGCGAGCAGTCGATCAACACGCTCGTGACGCAACTGTTCGCCAAGTTCCCGTTCGTCGCAGGACAGTCGGCGCCGGTCACGCCGGCGGGCAAGTAGCGGTCGCGCTGCGCCACCCACCGCGATCCGGATCGCTCAGCTCCTAAGGAGGCAGCAACCATGATTACGAAACGACCCAGCCTGGTGACGACGCTCGCCATTGCAGCCGTCGCACTCGCCGGCTGCGCCAGCGGCCCGGACATCCGCGCCGACTACGACAAGGCCGCGGACTTCGGCAAGTACCGCAGCTACGGCTTCGTGGCACAGGCCGGCACCGACCAGGGTGACTTCAAGTCGCTGTCCACCCAGATGCTCCAGAACGCCGCCTCGCGGCAGATGGAATCGCGCGGCTACACGCGTTCCGACAACCCCGACCTCGTGATCAACTTCAAGGGCCAGCTCGAGGAGAAGACCGACATCGAGTCCACCCCGGCACCCTACTTCGGACCGGGTTGGGGATATGGCGGCTGGGGCGGCGCCTATTACGGCGGCTGGGGCGGCGGCACGGAGGTGACCACGCGCCGCTATAACGTGGGCACCCTCGTCATGGACGTCGTCGACCGCGAGAAGCGCCAGGTCGTCTACCAGGGCGGCATCGAGGGCGTCGTGACCCGGGAGATGATGCAGAATCGCGAGGCCACTATTACGGCGGCCGTCGGGCACCTCTTCTCGAAGTACCCGTTCGTCGCCGGCCAGTCGGCGCCTGTGCCGCCGCCCGAGAAGAAGTAAGCTCGGCTCGACATCGAACGCCAGCCCCTTCGCGGGGGCTGGCGTTTTTCGTTCGAGCCGCTCCGTCGCGTACCATGGCGAGTTCCATGACTGCGCAAGATTTCGCCGGCCACACCCCCGTGATGCAGCAGTACCTGCGCATCAAGGCGCAGTACCCGGACGTGCTGCTCTTCTACCGGATGGGGGATTTCTACGAGCTGTTCTTCGAGGACGCGCGCCGCGCGGCGCGGCTGCTCGACATCACGCTCACGGCTCGCGGCCAGTCGGCGGGCGAGCCGATCCCGATGGCGGGCGTGCCGGTGCAGACGCTCGACACCTACCTCGCGCGCGCCGTGCGCAAGGGCGAGTCGGTCGCGATCTGCGAGCAGATCGGCGACCCGGCAAAAGCCAAGGGGCCGGTCGAGCGCCAGGTAGTGCGGGTGGTTACACCCGGCACGGTGACCGACGACGCGCTTCTCGAGGAGCGACGCGACACGCTGCTCGCCGCGCTGCACGTGGCGGGCGACGGGTTCGGACTTGCCTGGATCGAGCTCTCGAGCGGCCGCTTCCACGCACTCGAGGCCGCGGGACGCGAGGCGATGGCGGCGGAGCTCGAGCGCCTGCGTCCGGCCGAACTGCTCGTGGCGGAGGACGCGCCGATGCGTGGGCTCGCGAGCCCGGCAACCGCGGTGCGCTCGAGGCCGCCCTGGCATTTCGACGCCGCGAGCGCCGAGCGGCAACTCTGCGAGCAGTTCGGCACGCGCGACCTCGCCGGCTTCGGGCTCGCGAACCGCGCCCTCGCCGTCGGGGCCGCCGGCTGCCTGCTCCAGTACCTGCGCGACACGCAGAAGTCCGCGCTGCCGCACTTGCGCGGCATCCGCTGCGAGGAGCGCGACGAGGCGCTGCTGCTCGATGCCGCCACGCGCCGCAACCTCGAGCTCGACACGAGTCTCTCCGGCCGCGCCGACAGCACGCTGGTCGGCGTGCTCGACCGCACGGCGACCGCAATGGGCGGCCGGGAGTTGCGACGCTGGATCCAGCGGCCCCTGCGGCCCCGGACGCCGCGAGAGCGTCGCTTGCAGGCCATCGAGGCCCTTCAGGACACCGGGCTGCACGTGGCCGTGCACGCACTGCTGCGGCAGGTGGGCGACATCGAGCGCATCCTCGCACGCGTCGGGCTGCGCTCGGCCCGGCCGCGCGATCTGGCCGCGTTGCGCGACGCGCTCGGGCGGCTGCCCGAGCTAAAGGCGCTGCTCGGCGGCATCGACTCGCCGCTGCTCGGCGAGCTGGCCGTCTCGGCCGGAACGCATCCCGAGGTGCACGCAATGCTCGCGGCGGCCGTGGTGCCGGCGCCGCCCGCCCTGCTGCGCGAGGGCGGCGTGATCGCCCCGGGCCACGACGCCGACCTCGACGAGCTGCGCCGCATCAGCGAGCACGGCGACGAGGCGCTGCTCGAGCTCGAGGCGCGCGAGCGCGAGCGCACCGGCTTCGCGAACCTGCGCTTCGGCTACAACCGCGTGCAGGGCTACTACATCGAGGTGAGCCGCAGCCAGGCCGACCACGTGCCAGCCGACTGGGTGCGGCGCCAGACGGTCAAGAACGCAGAGCGCTACATCACGAGCGAACTCAAGGCGTTCGAGGACCGTGTGCTCGGCGCGCGGGACCGGGCGCTGGCCCGCGAACGCGAGCTGTACGAGCGCCTGCTCGACCGGCTGATCGAGTCGCTGCCGACGCTGCAGGCCACGGCGGCCGCACTCGCCTCACTCGACGTGCTCGCCAACCTCGCCGAGCGCGCCATCGCGCTGCGACTCGCGCGACCGCGCCTCTCGGACGACTCGGGCATCGAGATCCGTGGCGGCCGACACCTCGTGGTGGAGCAGCACCTCGACAGCGCGTTCGTGCCGAACGACCTCTTGCTGCACGACGGACGCCGCATGCTGATCGTCACGGGACCCAACATGGGTGGCAAGTCCACCTACATGCGCCAGGCCGCCCTGATCGTGATCCTGGGCGGCATCGGTAGCTTCGTGCCCGCGGAGTCGGCCTCAATCGGACCGGTGGATCGCATCTTCACGCGCATCGGCGCGGCGGACGACCTCGCTGGCGGGCGCTCGACTTTCATGGTCGAGATGACCGAGGCGGCCAACATCCTCAACAACGCGACGCGTGACAGCCTCGTGCTGATGGACGAGATCGGCCGCGGCACCAGCACCTACGACGGGCTGTCGCTCGCCTGGGCCTGCGCGCGGCACATCGGGCGCGACGTCGGCGCCTTCACGTTGTTCGCCACGCACTACTTCGAGCTCACCGCGCTCGCCGACGAGCTGCCAGCCTGCGCCAACGTGCACCTCGACGCGACCGAGCACGCCGACTCGCTGGTGTTCCTGCACGCCGTCAAGGAAGGCCCGGCTAACCAGAGCTACGGTCTGCAGGTCGCGCGGCTCGCGGGCGTGCCCCGGACGGTGATCGTCGAGGCCCGCCGCTACCTGGCCGAGCTGGAACGTCGGGACCATTCCGCCCGGTCCGACGCCCCGCAGCAGCAACTCGATCTCGTCGCGCCACCCCACCCCGCCGACCCCGTCGAGTCCGCCGTGCTCGCCGAACTGGCGGCGCTCGATCCCGACGGCATGAGCCCGCGCGAGGCGCTCGAGCGGCTGTTTCGGCTCAAGGATCGGCTGCGCTAGCGCGAGTCGGCTTCCCGCGTGGTACGGGCGCCGAGCTGCGATGCTCGATGCGCCGCAGGAAATCCCTCGATGCCGCGTGGAATCGCGCGACCGTCTCGAGATCAAACTCCTCGAACGAACTCGACATGCCAGGCACCAGCGTGAGTTGTCCTCGTGTCCCGACGGCGACCCAGCCCTTGCTCACCAGCCATCGAACTTTGCGCCGCACGGTCTCGCGCGGAATGCCAGTCGCCGCACTGACCGACATGGCGTTGCAGGCGCGCACGCGGGACAGGTGCTCACCGCTGTCCACGAGCCGGTCGAGTCCGACTGCAGAGTCGCGTGCGTGCTCGTCGTAGAATCTCTGGATGTAGTGCTGTCCGATCGTCCCCAGCACGAGTGCCGCGGTCAGGTCGCCCTCGAATGCCGCGTGCACCCGGGCCAGGTGCTCGGTCAGGAAGCGACCCGTCAGGTAGGACAGTTCGAGGCGATGTGCCCGCACGAACTCGGGATCCAGCATGGCGAGCACGCATTCCTCGACGGTGCAGAGAACGGGTCGTGGCGCGATGCCGCGTGCACACCTGCGCCCCGACTGCCCGAAATGGGCACTCTCAGGAAGAGACTGCCGATCCCTGCACCATCCGTCAATTGTCCCCGCGCGAGCGGCCGGTGGCCGGCTCACCACGGCAAACGTCGCGCGCCAGGCCTGTCGGCGCGTCCGCGCCTCGCGCTAGACTGCGCCGCCTGCCTGTCCGCAGCATCGCTCCCAGGGAGCACCGTTGGTGAAATCACACTCGCTTCATGCCGCGCTCCGGCCGGACTTCTGGCTCGTGGCGATCGCGCTTGCGGGCGCGGCCACGGGCTGTTCGCGGCAGCAGGATGCCGCACCCCCGGCACCACCGGTGGAGGTCAAGGCCGTCACCGTCCAGCCCAGCGCCACGGAGACCTACGCTGACAAGGTCGGCGAAGTGCGCGGCTCGCAGGAGGTGGACCTGCGAGCACGCGTGAGCGGTATCCTGCTCGCGACTCATTTCCAGGACGGCTCGCTGGTCAAGGAGGGCCAGTTGCTGTTCTCGATCGACGCGCGCGAGTTTCGCGCGCAGGTGGCGAGCGCCCAGGCCCGCCTCGCCTCAGCCGAGGCCAATCTCTCTCGCGCCCGGCAGGACGTGGAGCGCTACCGGCCGTTGCTCGCCGAGGAAGCGATCGCGCGCCAGGTCTACGACAATGCCGTCGCGACCCAGCGCCAGGCCGAGGCCGAAGTCTCGGCCAGTCGCGCGGCGCTCGACGAGACTAAGCTCGGTCTCGACTACGCCGAGGTCCGCGCCCCGTTGACCGGGCGCATCGGCGCGGCCCAGGCCTTTCCCGGCAGCCTCGTCACCGCGGGGCAGACGGTGCTGGCCACGCTCTCCTCCGACGACCCGGCCTGGGTCTACTTCACGATCAGCGAGGCGGAGCTGCTCGACTTCGAGCGTCGCACCGGCAGCATGGAGACGGCCGCGGACGATCCGCTGCGCGTCGTCACGCTGATCCTGAGCGACGGTTCGGTCTATCCGCTGCCCGGCCGGATCAACTTCAGCGACCGGGCTCTCGATCCGACGATGGGCACGTACTCGCTGCGCGCCGAGTTCCCGAACCCGGACCACAGGCTCCTGCCGGGCCTGTTCGCGCGCGTGCGGGGCACCTCCGGCCGGCTCGAGAACGCCCTGGTGGTGCCGGACCGCGCCGTGCAGGAGCAGCTCGGACGATATTTCCTGACGGTGGTCGGTGAGGGCGACAAGGCCGAACTGCGGCCGGTCGAGCTCGGACAGCGCTTCGGCAACCGCCAGGTGATCAACTCGGGCCTCGCCGCCGGGGACCGCGTCGTCGTCGAGGGACTGCAGAAGGCCCGGCCCGGCACCCCGCTCAAGGTAACGCCGGTGACGCTCGAGGACTTCGACCGGCCAGGCGCCGGCGCCCCGGCAGCCGCCACGACGGCGAACTAGGCGGAGCGTCCACATGGCCCGCTTCTTCATCGACCGGCCGGTCCTGGCGATCGTCGTCTCGCTGTTCCTGCTGCTGATCGGCACGCTGTCGCTGATCCAGTTACCGGTCGGCGAGTTCCCCAACATCGCCCTTCCCACCGTGCAGGTGAACGCCAACTACCTCGGCGCGAGTTCCGACATCGTCGAGGAATCCGTCACGGCGCCGATCGACCAGCAGGTCAATGGCGCGACGGACATGCTCTACATCAACTCGGTGAGTGGCGACGACGGCAGCGCCTCCATCGCCGTGACCTTTGCGCTCGAGCGCGACCCGGACCTCGCCGCCGTCGAGGTCCAGAACCGCGTCGCGCAGGCCAACTCGCAGTTGCCCGCCGAAGTCATCAATGCCGGCGTGACGGTCCGCAAGCAGTCGCCGGACACGCTGATGTACCTCGCGCTGTACTCGCCGGACGAGACCTACGACCCGCTGTTCATCAGCAACTACGGCTTCGTCTACGTGGTGGACGAACTCAAGCGCGTGAAGGGCGTGGGCGACGTGCGGGTGTTCGGCTCGGACTTCGGCATGCGCGTGTGGCTCAAGCCCGACCGCATGGCGAGCCTCGGCATCACCGCCGCGGACGTCGCCCAATCGATCCGCGAGCAGAACCTGCAGGTGCCGGCCGGCCAGGTAGGCCAGCCGCCGGCCACGCGCGGGCAGAGCTTCCAGTATTCCCTGCGCGTGCAGGGCCGTCTCATCGAGGTCGATGAGTTCGCCGACGTGATCGTCGGCTCGAAGCCGGACGGCTCGTTCATCCGCATCCGGGACATCGGCCGCGTCGAACTCGGCGCGCGCAGCTACAGCAATGTCTCCGAGCTCGACGGCAAGCCGGCGGCGGCCATCTCGATCGCGCTGGTGCCGGGTGCGAACGCGCTCGAGACCGCGCACCTCGTCAAGTCGGAACTCGCGCGGCTCGCGACCGCGTTCCCGAAGGGCCTCGACTACCGGATCGTCTACGACTCCTCGGCCTTCGTCGAGGCCTCGGTCGAGGAGGTCGTGAAGACCTTCTTCGAGGCCCTGCTGCTGGTGCTGATCGTCGTGTTCCTGTTCCTGCAGAACTGGCGCACGACGCTGATCCCGATGCTCGCGGTGCCGGTGTCGCTGATCGCGACCTTCGCGGCCTTCCAGCTGCTCGGCTTCTCGATCAACACGCTGTCGCTGTTCGGGATGGTGCTCGCAATCGGCATCGTCGTGGACGATGCGATCGTGGTCGTCGAAGCGGTCGAGCACAACATGCGCAAGGGACTCGCGGTCCGCGATGCGACGATCAAGGCGATGGACGAGGTGCAGGGCCCGGTGGTCGCGATCGCACTGATCCTCGCCGCCGTGTTCGTGCCGATGGGATTCATCCCCGGCGTCACCGGGCAGCTCTACAAGCAGTTCGCGGTGACGGTCGCGGTCTCGACGATGTTCTCGGCGCTGGTGGCCCTGACGCTGACGCCGGCGCTGTGCATGATGCTCATGAAGCCGCACGAGGACAG
>Ga0209391_10000939_pt1 | contig 14758 bp, 14 predicted proteins | sample PPLLak3March2015_FD_187246 | JGI IMG/M metagenome (GOLD analysis project Ga0209391, IMG submission 187246) | Freshwater sediment microbial communities from Prairie Pothole Lake near Jamestown, North Dakota, USA - PPLs Lake P7 Core (1) Depth... | ecosystem: Environmental > Aquatic > Freshwater >... | reverse complement strand
AGGCCCACCGCCGCCATGGCGTCTAGCGCCTCGCGCGGATACTCGCCTTCTTCGTCGATCTGCCAGGGGTCGACGAATTTCTCGACCACCGGGCGGATCTTCTCGATGTAGTCGTCGCCGATCTTCTTGTCTTCCGCCGACTGCGCCGGGAACGGGTGCAGCAGGTCCCAGCGGAAGTTGCCCTTGAAGACCTCGGCGGTGAAGCTCACGGCCTCCCAGTCCGCCTGGCGGGCGTCCTCGGCCAGTTGCATTGCGACGTCTTTCGCCTTGTTGTCCATGTTGCGACCCCAGCGGATGGAGGGATTGAACGGGCGCGGCACTGCCTCGCCACGCGGGCGAAGGATCGATGCCGACGGCGACGGCGACTATCCCCCAACCGGGCCGCAGCAGACATTGCGGAAAGCTGCAGCCGGCATACGGGCTCACCGGGGCTGAGCGGGCACGTTTCCCCGGGCAGCAAGGCCCGGCGATTGTGGCGAGGTGCGAACGGGCTTAGCATGAAACCGACGAGTTCATCGGGCCTGCGTCGGGCCCGTCGCCGGGAGAGAACGCAAATGACCCAACACGTGACCACTGCAACCCTCCGCGCCGATCTCGCAGCCGTGATGCGCGACGCCGAGGCCCTCATCAAGGCGTCCGCGGACCAGGGTGGTGAGAAGGTGGGCGAAGCCCGCAAGAAGATCCTCGAGTCGCTGGAGACCGCCAAGGTCCGCCTGCATGACGCGGAGCGGGCTGCCCTCCGACACGGCGAGGACGCGATGATCGCCACCGAGGACTACGTGAAGCGCAACCCGTGGCAGTCGGTTGGCATCGCCGCCGGCGTCGGGCTGGTTCTTGGCGTCCTGCTGGCCCGTCGTTGAGCCCAGGCATGAGCGGCATGGACGAGTCGCCGGGACCGGCGACCAACCTGCTGCGCTCGGTGGTACAGCTCGGTGGCACGCTGCTTGCGACGGCGCAGACACGCGTCGAGCTCCTCACCACCGAGCTCAGCGAAGACGTCGAGCGGGGCATACGGATCCTGCTGTGGGGATTCGTCGCCCTGCTCGCCGGCATCCTCGGGGCCCTGCTCGCCGGCATCACGCTGATCCTGTATTTCTGGGACACGCATCGGCTGGGTGCGGCCGTCGGCGTCACGCTGGCCTTCCTGCTCCTGGCGGTGGTTGCCGGCTGGGTCTCGCGCGAACGCCTGCGCGAGAAGCCGCGACTGCTCGACGCCACGCGCAGCGAACTGCGGCAGGACGTCGAGACGCTGAGGAGGGAGCGATGAGCTCGCGGCTCGCCGCGTTGACCGCCCGTCGGGCGGCGTTGCAGGCCGAGTGCTCACTGCAACGCGAGGGAGCCGCCCTCGCCTACGGCGAGATCGAGCAGAGCGTGGCCCGCGTGGACCGGGTGGTCGCGACGGTGCGGCGACTGACGCCGCTGATCGTGGCTGCCGGGGCCATCGGCCTGCTGGTGATCGGGCCGTCCCGCCTGCTGCCGCTGCTGCGCAGGGGCGTGGCGCTCAGCATGTACGCGCGCGAGGCGAGACGGCTGCTGAGCTGAGGCCGCCTCGTCGGCTGAGCGCCGGGGACCCGAGTGTCGCGACTCGCGGAGTGCCGCAAACGGCAAAGGCCCGCGTCAGCCGGCTCCGAAGGACGCATCGAGACCGCGGAAACCGCTCAGCGTGGCCACGAGGCAGCCATCGTTCCGCAGCTCGAGCGCGAGCTTGAGTCCGAGCACCTTGGCAACGGCCAGCGACAGCGACAGCCCAAGCCCGGCGTGCGTGCCGTGATTGCCGTCGTCGACGCGCAGGAAACGTTCGCCGAGCTGAGGCACGTCCTCCGGCTTCAGGTGGGGGGCAGGATTGGCGATGGTGACTTCGCCACCATCCTTCAGCGCCACCTTGATCGTGGCCCCGCGCGGTGAGTGCGCCACCGCATTGCCCACGAGGTTCGCGAACAGGCGGTGGACGAGCGCACTGTCGGTGTACGCCCACACCTCCCGCGACGCATCGAGCGTCACCACGAGGGCACGCTGGCTGGCCGTGCCGGCCACGGACTGCAACTGAGCCCGCAGCTCCGCCGCCAGCTCCACCGGTTCCGGCTGCGGCGCCTCGAGCCCGGCCTCATATCGGGTCAGCGCCAGCAGGGCCTCGACGATCCGCTCCATGTTGCCAGCCGACACCCCGATGTCCCGAATGACCGCCTGACAGGTTTCGGCCTCCCTGCTGTCCGCGCCGACGTCCGCCAGCAGCCGCATTTCCGCCAGTGGATTGCGCAGCTCGTGCGCCACGTTGCGGGCGTAGCGTCGCTCACGCGCCAGCGCCTCCAGGAGGCGATCCAGCAGGCCGGAGAAACTCCTCCCGACCGGGCGCAACTCGTTCGGCAGCGACTGCACGTCGAGCCTCATCTTCGTATCCTCGAGGTCCAGCACCTCCAGCGACCGCGCGAAGTCGTCGACCGGCCTGAGTCCACGACCGATCGAATAGGTCGCGATCAGCAGCATGGCCGCAACGGTGGCGACGGCCACGACGAGCAGCGTGAAGTGGATGCGGCTCTCGAGTGCATCGAGGTTCTCCGTCTCCGCAGCGGTCATCACCGTCAGGGCGCCGCGCCGGTCGCCGTTCGGCAGGTCGAAGACCCGAACCGCCGCCCGGCCACGGTGGCCGTCGGGCAGCACCAGGTCGTGATAGGTCGGGCCGTCGGCGACGGCTGCGAGTCGCGGCAGGTCGCGGCCGGCACTGGAGTCCGAGCGCGACAGCGTCCGGCCGCCGGCATCCCAGATCTGGAAAAAGTCCTTGTGGGCGCGGGTCCGGAACTGCGGCATGTACTCGGCGACGTTCTCCGCGCCCGAATGCCCGGCCGCGTACTCGGCGACGGCGTGCATCCGCGCTCCCAGGTCCTCGTCCAGGTGTTCGTAGAGCTCGCCTCGGATCAGCACGTGCAGCGCCACGACGCTGAGCGTCAGCACCAGCAGCGCGCCCGCACCGAGGCCGAGCGCCAGCCGGCCGCGGAGCGAGCCGCGCACCCGATCAAGCAACGACATAGCCGAACCCGCGGCGGGTTTCGATGAGTTCGGCCATCCCGGCCCGGGCCAGCTTGGCGCGCAGGGTGCTCATCAGCACCTCGATCACGGTGTCCGAGGCGGTGCTGTCGCTCTCATAGATCTGCTGGAAAATGGCGGCGCGGCTCATGACGTGTCCCCTGCGGCGCAGGAGCAGCTCGAGCAGCGCGTACTCCTTGGGCGTGAGGGTGACGACGGTGTCGTTCACGCGCGCGAGCTGCGCGGCCGTGTCGAGCGTCAGCCGGCCGCTGCGCAGCTCCGGCGACGCCTCGGCAAAGCTGCGACGGCCGAGGGCGAGCAGTCGCGCGACGAGCTCCTCATAGGCGAACGGCTTGACGAGGTAGTCGTCCGCGCCGAGGTTGAGCGCCTCGACGCGGTCCTGCACCTGGTCGCGCGCCGACAGCACGAGGATGCGCGGCTTCTGCGTCCGGCCCTTGAGGGCCCGAAGCACCTGCACGCCGTCGACGCGGGGCATCATCAGGTCGAGCACGACCACGTCGAACTGCAACCCTTCGAGCAGCGTCAGCGCCTCGGCCCCGTCCGCGGCGGTCTCGACCGCCATGCCGTGCGTCCGCAGGCCGATGGCCAGCGTCCTCCTGACGCGCTCGGAGTCGTCCACCACCAGGACACGCATGGATGGACTGTGCACAGCCGCCGGCCCGGGTTCCATCCGTATCGACGGCAATCGGAATGATTCCCCCTGCATATGTAAAGGCGGCGGCGCGGCGCCTTGCGACGCCACGCCCCGCACCTCCTGTCAGGCCTGCCCGCGCCCCCGGGGGCCGCGGCGGTCAGTTGTCCTCGCTCACCTTGATCTCGACCCGCTGGGCGCTCAGGACCGGGGCGCTCCACGTGCCCCACGCCTCGACGAGCTCTCCGGGAGCCTGGACGAAGAATTCGTCCGCAGTGATGCGGATGTTCCCCTCCAGGACGAAGCGGGTGGAGTTCGACGTCGTGACGAGCACCGACAGGATGTCGAAGCTCGGCCGCGCCGAGTCACGGAACGGCCCGCGTATCCGTACGTCGCTCGCCGGGTCGATGCGCACGACCTGGGTGGCAACCAACGCGCCCGAGCCCTCGGGCTGCTCGTAGCCCCGGACGTCGAGCCAGTTGCCGACCGCGAGGTCGTCGAGCCCGAACTCGCGCAGGCCAAGCGCCGACATGTCCCGGAAGACCGTGCTGTCGGCCACCGTCACGTCGACACCCAGCAACTGCAGGTGACCAGACAGTGACAGCGCATCGAGCTGCGCGACGATGCGGATCGTGCTCACTTCCCTGAACGCGATCTTCTGCGCCACGAGCACCCCCTCCGCGTTCGCAACGCCCTTGACCTTCACCAGCACGCCGTCGGCCAGGTTGGCCGCGGTGCCGTGCTCGTAGGTCGTGGTGGTCGTCGTGGTGACTTTCCAGCCCGCCACGCGGAAGTCGGTGACGGAGGCGAAGTCCTCGACCACGCCTTCGATCTCGACCACGTCGCCCGGCCCAGCGGCCAGGTAGTCGTCAGAGCGCAACTCGACGTGCGTGGCCTTGAACGCACCGTCCGCGAGGAAGGTGAATCCGGTGACCTTGACGAGGTCGCCGACGGCCGGCTCGCCGGCCACGAAGTCCTCCATGTTTGCGCTCGAGTAGTCGACGACCAGTGCGTTCAGGGTGAATCGGCGCGCGGCTGGCGACACGCCGGTCACGTAGCCGCTCACGTCGTACGGCCCGCCGTCCGGCTTGACGTCGATCCGCGTCGCGTCGATCACTCCGTCGGCCGGGACGATGCCGCTCACCTCGACCACGTCGTCCACCGCGAGGCCCTCGATCGAGGCCGGAACGATTGCGTCGCCGAACACGGTGTCGAGCGTCACGCGGACCGTCTGGCCAATCACTACGAACGAGCCCGCGACCGCGTCGATGCCGGTGATCGGTCCCTCGAGGACGTCGTGATAACGGATCACCTCGGCGTCGTGACCGCCGTCGGCGTGTTCATGACCCTTCAACTCGACGTACTGCCCGACCCTGAGTTGCAGCGGATCGGCCGGACGATCGTCCATGGTGACCGACGCATCGTCGGTGCCGTAGCGCACGCCGCCGACGTACACGCTGCCGAAGCCCGTGATCACGCCGTTCGTCACCACCGATGTGGTTACCGGTGGAGGCGGCGGGGGATTGGTGTCCTTGCTGGAATCGCTGCTGCTGCACGCGCCGAGCCCGACGAGCAGGGCCATTACAGCCAGCAGTGACAATCGGTTGATCCGGCCTTTCATGGCGGTCCTCCTCGCGCTCGCGCGCTCGATGCAATGGACCCTTGTGTCCAAGGTCCAAGCTAGTCCCTTCAGCTGAAGAACCGCTCAAGGCGAGCTGCATCAAACCGAAGGGGCCTGCGGAACCGGAAGATCCCGCAGGCCCCTGGTCGTCGGTGCGTCGTCGCTACAAGGTTGCGCCGATCACGGCGCGACCGCGTCGTCGTCGAGGAAGTGGGCGGCATAGACGCCGGCCCAGCCGGTTTCCTCTTCAGACTCCTCGCCGCCAGCGGCCGAAGCCACCTCGGTCACCGGCACCAGCATGCTGACGTTTACGGCGAGCCAGTCGCCGCGGAATCCGTCGCGCTCGATGCCGAGGGCGGAGATCACGGCTCCGGCCGGCGCCTCCGGGTCGACCGTCAGGCCCGAGTCGCCCGTGCGAAGCAGCGGCACGAGGTCGCCGATGCCCGACGGCTGCACGTCGCGCAGCAGGAGCGCCTGGTCGTTCTCGACGTCATCGCCGTTGTCGGCGAACTTCGCCTTGACCACCGCCATGCCCGGTGCGCCATTGCCCGAGACCGCGCCGAAGGAGGTCGAACGCCAGCGGGCCAGTTCCAGGGTCTCCTCGGGGTCTTCCTCGCCCCCGTGGCCCTTGCCCGGCACGCGGCCGGAGAAGTTCCAGTAGACGAAGTCCTCGATGGTGCGGCCGTCGACCACGTCGCCGGTCCGGGCGATGACGGTCGTGGCGCCGCTCTGCATGTCGCGGAGGAAGAAGCCCTGGTGCATGGGCACCTTGCCCATCGTGTCTTCACCGTCCTCCGTCGCGTCATTGGTGGCAGCGTCGCACGCCGTACGCATGGCTTCGTTGCCCTCGTCCGGGCAGACCAGCGGCACGTCGCGCTCGCCGCCCCAGCCGCCCCAGAACAACACATGGCGGCCGTTAGACGAGACCGAGATCGCCTCGCCGAACCGCTCGAACTTCGTGCCCTTCCTTTCACCGGGCACTTGCTCGCCGATTCTCACCACGGACTCGAGCACCACCGGCTTCTTGCCGAGGCGCGCGCGGAAGATGCCCCCTTCTTTCGGGTCGTCTTCGTTGTCATACCCGGCGAACACGGCGTACTTGCCGCCCGCGCTTGGCGGTGCGGTAGAACCAAAGTAGGTTCCCGATCCGGGAATCTTCTGCAGCGAGCTCGCGATCAACTCGATCGGCGCCAATCCGCGCTTGGCGGCGAAGTCGCGGTAGAAGACACCGGTCTTACCGACGAGCTCACCGCCAATTTCGACCGAGAAATTGCCCTTGAACACGATCGTGGTGCGCTCCGTCACCGCGGGCGAGCCCGGGAACTGGTCGAAGCCGACGCCGGTTCCCACGAGCATGCCGCCGTCGCCGTGCGGCGGAACCTGCAAGTAGGGGAACGTCTGCACGCCGCCCTCGAATACGTCGCCGAGCATGCTGGCGCCCGTCGTCGGCATGCCGTGCGATGAAGTCACGTAGATGCCAGCCGTACCAGTGCGCGCTTCCGAACCATCGTCCAGCACGTAAGTCCACACCGGCGTCGACTGGCCTCGCGTCGCGATGGTGCCAGAGCCGGCGTCGATGCGCGGCACCGACGGAAACTCGTTGAAGGTGGCGAGCCCGCCGCCCTTCCCGGTCGCCGTGTTGTTCGGTTGCGGCACCGCGCCACCGCGCCGGAACACCATGTACAGCGGGCCCTGATCGGCGAGGTTACGCATGTAGATGCCGCGCTCGGGCTCGCTGCCACTGCCGCCACCCATGCCGCCACTGCCAGCGCCGCCGCCGCCCGTGCCGCCTTCCTCACCGCCGCCGCTTCCAGCGCCGCCCTCGCCACCACCGTGGCCGCCGCGGCTGCGGGCGCGGAACACGACGACGCCATCCCTGTTGATGGCCGGCTGGTTGTAGCTGTTGAAGACCTTCGCGCCCGCGGACGGCTGGCTGCTGCTGGCCATGTCCTCGTGACACGAACCGCAGCTGCCAGACGAATCGGTCGGCATCACGTCGCCGTTGTTGGCGACCGTGTACCACTCGAAGGTGAGGTCGTCCGCGCGAGCAGACGACATCGAAGCGAGCACACACGCCACTGCCGTGGCGAGCATTGCCTTGGATTTCATGTTAGCCCCCAGTTCTGTAGGTCCGATCAATCACGCGAGCCTGTCCCAGAGTCCCGCCCGGTCGGCCGGAGCGACCGGCCGACCGGGGGGCGATCCGTCGGCATTGAGCCGACGGCTGGGGGCTCAGTTACTCACCGGCGCCGGGGGGCTTGCCGCCGCCGCCACCACCGCCACCGCCACCGCCTGCGACCATGACCTCCAGGACGGCCTCGCTGCCGGCGCACGAGCCCAGGACATTGCAGTCACCGGCAAAGGTGACCCTCGGGAAGGTGTACGTGATGCGGTAGGTGCCCGCCACCTGCACTCGCAGGTTGTATCCGTACACGATCTTGCCGGTCGAATTGATCTCACCGCTCGCGGTGCCGCTGTACACCGGCGGGTTTACCGGGATTCCGTTGTCCAGCCGCTCGATCCTGAGCGTTGCACTAGGATCGAACACGATGGCCGGGAACGTGCCCTCGCCAGCGGGCTGGCCAACCGTATACGGGATTGGTTCAAAGCCACCGCTCGCAGACACCCTTGCCAGGTGCCCGTAGTCAGACTCGCGATCGAGTTCACTCGGTTCGAGCTTGATCACGAAGTAGCCTTGCTGACCTTCCGCGGTAGCTGAGGCGTCCAGCAGCAGGAACTCGACCCGGATCGGGCTGCCGACCTTCAGGCTGGCGGAGCCGCCCGCAAGGTTGTCGCCCCACTTGCCATTGACAAGAAGACCAGGATTGTCCGTGAGGCACGGCGCCTGCCAAGCGGCGACGCGCTGGACGTAGTAGAAACCCGCGTCCACGCAGACCAGGCCTCCTTCCTCTCCACCAGGGGCGCACGCTTCCGGATACTCCACCGGATCCTTGGTCGGCTCCGTCAGTATCGAGAAATCGCCGGTCGGGCAGTTGATGGCAAACTTGCTTCCCGCTCCCGCCATGATCGCGGGCACCGACAGGCTGTTGCTGACCTCGGAGGTCGGCTTGTTTCCCTTGTCCGCGGGCGGGCCCTTGCCGCCGCCCGGCGCGGCCAGCGCAACAGCGCTTGCGACCAACGTCAACCAGATTGCCGATTTGAGTGTCTTCGATGTCATGTCGCTCTCCTTGAGTCACCCACCGCTTCCCGTGCGTCGTTGTCGCGCAAGGCCTGCGGCCGACGAGCGGCGTCCCAGCTTTGTTGTTGTTACGTTTGACGCCCCCGGTTCCTGTTCTTCGCCAATGACCGTCGGGCGGTGTTGCTGCCTCCCCGGTCGTCTCACGTCAGTTCCCTCCTCTTTCACACGCGCCCGCTCGAGCAGACGCAACTGCCCGCGCAACCGCGGCCGGAATGGCCCACACCACCGATGCCGCCAGTACGGCCGCCGAGGTGCGTGTGAACCTGCTCATTGCCCCTCCTTCCCGCAGGTGACCGCCCGATCACTTTGGCCCCAGGCTTGCCGGGCGAACTGCGGTACCAACGATTCTTTTTGTACCGGGTCGAACTTAAGCGTCGCTGAAGAGCGATTGCGGCTTGTGCGGTTCCGTCTTGCGCGCGGCGACGGGAGCGCGCGCCCGCGGTCCGGCGCCGCGGGCGCCGCCGTCGGTCAGAAGCGGGCGCTGAACGACAGTCCGCCACCCCAGTCGGGCGAGCTGTCGCCGAGGCCGGCGAGCACGTAGAACTGCAAGTTGCCGCGCTCGCCCACGCGCGTGGACATCCATGCCGACAGTTCCTGGAGTGTGTCCGAGTCGGGCACCGAGGCGTCGCGGAAGTCGAAGAACGCGCCGACGCGCGAGCGCTCCGTCACGAGGTACGAGGCCCCCACCGAGGCGTAGAAGGTGTCTTCGAGATCGTAGCCCTCCGGGTCCCCGCGGAACGAGTAGCCCAGGGTGCCCATCAGCGTGGCCCTGTCGAAGAAGCGGAACAGGTCACCTTGCAGCGAGTAGTCCTGCTCGCCGGTGCCTAGGCCCTTGTCCACGTCGGCGGTGCCGAACTTCACCTTGCCGGTGAGGTCGAGCGCGAAGTCGCCCCCACCGGCCGACAGCACGTCGAACACGGTGATCGACGCCAGCACGTCACCGAGGCCGCTCTCGGTCGTGGTCGGTCCCTCGCCGATCACCGGTTGTCCGTCCGGCCCGGTGATGGTCGTGAACTCCGGCGCCCGCACGCTCAGGAAGGGCACGGTGAGCCGCAATCCCACGCGCGCGAAATCGACCGTCGCCGTCACCGGCAGGTAGAACTCGTCGACCGACTCGTCGCCGCCGTAGTCGCCGGTCGTGTACTCGGCGCCGACACCGAGGCTGAATCCCGGCTCCTCGGCCAACGCGATGCCGGGAACAGCAATGAGGGCAATCGCCGTGACAGGCAACGCGGCCAGTCGACGGGTCAGCGAGCGCTTCATGATCGAGGCCTCCGTGGCTGCCGGAACCGCGCCCGGCGAAGCGTCGCCCGCTCCGCCGGGCCATCAGGCGTCGGCGCGCCTCGCGGCGCGCCTTCGAGCGTCAGTCGTCCGTGACCTTGGGATCGATGCCGCGCTCCTTCGCGCGCAGTTGCATCTGCTCGTGGTGCCGCGCCTGGTACTGCTGGCGCTCCTCGTCGGTCTTGAGAGCGCCGAGTTCCGTGCGGTACTGGTTGCGCTCCTGTACCGTCATCAGGTTGCCACCGTAGATGCCCGCACCGGCACTCTTGGATGCGTGGGCCTGCGTCTGTGTCTGGGTCTGTGCCTGCGTGCGCTCGCGCGTCTGCAGCCGCTCCTGGTCCATCGTGCGGTCCTGGCTCATGGCGCGCTCGGCCTGACGCTTCTGCTGCTGTTGCATCTGCTGCTGGCCGCCTTGCTGGCCGCCGCCCTGCTGGCGACTGCCCTGCTGGCCGCCTTGCTGGCCACTGCCCTGCTGGCTTTGCGCGAACGCGGATCCCGAGGCAAGCACGAACACCGTGGCCGCCAATGTGGCGAGAACTCTCGAGCCTTTCATGATCACCTCTCCGGTTGGACGTTCAGTGGAAAGAACGTCCACGAGGGGTTCAGGTTGACAGCCGTACCTTTGGCGATGCTTAAGGCAGGTGCGTCTCATGCGGCAGCGTGACCCACGCCGCGAGGCCACCGTCGTCGCGATTCTCGAGCTCGACGCTCCAGCCGTTCGCCTGCGCGAGCTGGCGCACGATGGCGAGCCCGAGCCCGGATCCCCCCGTACCCGGACTGCGCGAGGGCTCCACGCGGTGGAACGGCCGGAACACGGCCTCGATCTGATCGGGCGGTATGCCGGGCCCGCGGTCGAGCACGCCGATGCGCACGCCGTGCGGGTCGCGGCGCACCACGAGCTCCACGGGGCGCCCGCCACCGTAGCGCTGTGCATTCGACAACAGGTTGCCGAGCACGCGTCGCAGGGCCATCGGCGCGGCCGTCACCACGCACGGCCCCGAATTGACCGCCACGTCCACGCCGGCTTCGCGCGCCTGCGCGGCAAGGTGCTCGAGCAGCGCCGGCATGTCCACCTCGCGTGGCGCCTCGCGGCCGAGCCCACGCGCCAGCTCGAGCATCTCGCCCACGAGGCGGTTCATCTCCTCGATGTCTCGGTCGAGACGCTCGATGAGCGACGGATCGGGTCGCCGACTCAGCATCTCGAGCGCGAGCCGCATGCGCGCGAGCGGCGTGCGAAGGTCGTGTGACAGCCCGGCGAGCAGCGTCGTGCGGCCCTCGAGCAGGTCGTGCACCTCGCGGCCCAGCGCGTTGATCCGCCGCGCGAGGGCCGCGAGTTCACGGGGCCCCGACTCGGGCAGCGGCGCCGGTCGTTCGCCGCGACCGAGCGCCGTCGCGGCCGCATCGAGCTGCTCGAGCGGCGCCACGATGCGCCGCGCCAGCCAGGCCGCTGCGAGGATCGCGAGCAGCACTCCGGCGGCGAGTGTGACGAGCGCGGTAGTCTTCGGTTGAGTGCCAACGCGGTCGTGGGGGAATCCGACCCACAGCAATCGCCCTCCGCTCGGAACGGCCACCCAGTGCCAGGGTTCGCCATCCCGCTCCGTGGCGGCCACCTGGATCGCCTCGCCGAATTGCTCCTCGAGCGTGGCCTGGACGTTTCGAACGTAGAAATCCCGCCCCTCGCGCCGGCGCGCATCCGCAGGCGGCGCCTGCTGCAGCTCGATGCCGTGCATCTCGACGAGGTGGCGTTCGAACGCGCCGCGCGTCATCGGTGGCAGTTCGCTCCAGGTCTCGGCGGACAATGCCAGCAGCTCGCCGAAGTCGTCGGCCGCGCGATGCGCCAGCGGCACCATCAGGAACCACACGACGGCGATCGCCGCGATCAACTCGAACGCGATGAACACCGCGATGAGCCGCAGCGCGTTCTGCTGGGCGAGGGACAGCGGGCGTCGCATGGACGGTTCAGCCCTGGTCGCCACGCGGACTGAAAAGGTAACCCTCACCGCGTACGGCACGGATGAAGACCGGGTGGGCGGGGTCGGGCTCGATGCGCCGCCGCAGTCGCGCCACGCGGTTGTCCACGGTGCGGTCGAACGGCTCCCGCTCATAGCCCTTGAGCAGGTCGAGCAGCACGTCGCGGCTCAGCACGCGCCCCGGCCGCTCGGCGAAGACCTTGAGCAGGTCGAACTCCGCGCTCGACAGCGCGACCTCGACACCCTCCCTCAGCAGGCGTCGCGCCGCGAGGTCGAGCCGGTACGGGCCGAACACCAGTTCGTCGTCGCGCTGCGCCACCGGCACCGCGTGAGTCCGGCGCAGCAGCGCACGCAGCCGCGCGAGCAGCTCGCGCGGGCTGAACGGCTTGGCCAGGTAATCGTCCGCACCGACCTCGAGGCCGACCACCCGGTCGATCTCCTCGCCCCGCGCCGAAAGCATCAGGATCGGCACGTTCGACTTGGCGCGCAACTCCCGGATCAGGGTCAGGCCGTCGGTGCCGGGCAGCATCAGGTCCATGACGATCGCGTCGGGCATGGCGTTCGCGATCAGGCGCCACATCTGCTCGCCGTCGGCGGCGAGCTCCACTTCGAAGCCGACGTCGTTCAGGTAATCCGCGAGCAACTTGCGCAGTTCCGGATCGTCGTCGACCACCAGGATCCGCTCCACCCTGTTCATGGGTCCAAGTCTAGACCCGCGACCCGGGCGTGGTCTTCCGCCGGATACAAACTGATACACGCCGTTACGGCCGCGGCGTCGCGCCGTTACACGGAACGCCCAACCTGTGAGTCGCAGGAACAGCGACAACGTCCACAGGTACAGCCCATGTACGCCCGCCTGATGCCGATACTGCTGCTGGCAATCACGCCGCTGGTCGTGCGGGGCGAGGAACCGCCCGCGCCGCCTGCCGTGGCGCAGGAGTCGGCCGCGCCAGCGGCCGCTCCGGAGGAACTGCCCTACGGCTCCGGCTACGAGGCGCGCCAGCGCGCGGCAAAGAGCGAGCAGCCGACGGTGCGCGAGCGGACCGCGACCAGGGCCTCGCCCGCGGCCAGCCGACCCGAACGCCGGGACGCGGACCGGGCGTCGTCGCAACGCGAGGCGCGCCGTGAGGCGCGTGACCGCCGGATGCAACGCGGACCGGGCGACCGATGATCGCCGGGCTTCGCCAAACTTTTCTGGCTCGACAGGAGGTACGACCGATGAGAATCTCGAAACTGATCGTCACGGCACTGATCGTCGCGGGTTTCGCGGCGGCCACGGTGCCCGCGCTCGCAGCGCAAGGTGGAGCGGGTCGCGGGCCCCAGTCGGGGGCGACCGCGCTGACGCCACTCACCGAAGCCGAGATCGCCACGCTCAGGTGGATGCGCGAGGAAGAGAAGCTGGCGCGAGACGTGTATCTCACGCTCAACATCTACAACCCGGCGAAGATCTTCACCAACATCGCCGCGTCCGAGCAGAAGCACTTCGACGCGATCGGCAAGAAGCTCGAACTGTACGGGGTCGAGGATCCGGCCCAGCCGGAGATCGGGGTGTTCACCGATCCTGAACTGCAGGCGCTCTACACCGAGTTGCTGGCGCTCGGCATGCCGTCGTACGTCGATTCGCTGAAGGTCGGCGTCATGATCGAGACGGCGGACCTGGAGGACCTGGAGGCAGCCATCGACGGCACCGACAGCCGTCCGCTCGCGCGGACCTACCAGCAACTGCTGACCGGCTCGGAGCACCACCTCGCCGCCTTCACCCGGTTGCTGGCAAAGGCGGGGGTCGTCATCGAATAGCGAATGTCGCTCTCGAGGGTGTCGCCCGCTCCCCCCGGGGACACCCTCTACTCAGGGCGGGTCGCAGCCAGTCCACTGGCATTGCGACCCGCCCTTTTTTCTGCTTCGCCGCCGGTCAGGCCGCGCGCTCGAGCACCGTGGTGATGCCCTGGCCAAGCCCGATGCACATCGTCGAGAGGCCGTGCGTCGCGCCACTCTGCTCCATGGTGTTGAGGAGCGCGGTGGTGATGCGCGCGCCGGAGCAGCCGAGCGGGTGACCGAGCGCGATCGCGCCACCGTTCAGGTTCACGCTGGTGTCCATGCGATCCATGAGCCCGAGGTCCTTGACCACCGGCAGCGACTGCGCGGCGAAGGCTTCGTTGAGCTCGGCGACCTGGATGTTCTCGATCGTCAGGCCGGCGCGCTTCAGCGCCTTCTTGGTCGCCGGCACGGGGCCGTAGCCCATGATCGCCGGGTCGCAGCCGGCCACCGCCATCGACACGATCTTCGCACGCGGCTTCAGGCCGAGCGCCTTGGCGCGCTCCCAGCTCATCACCAGCATCGCGGCGGCACCGTCGGAGATCGCCGAGGACGAGCCGGCGGTCACCGAGCCGCCCTTCGGGTCGAACGCGGGCTTGAGCGCCGCCAGCGACTCGAGCGTGGCATCGGCGCGGATCACTTCGTCGATCTCGCACAGCACGCGGAAGCCGTTGGCGTCATGGCCCTCGATGCCCACGATCTCGTTCTTGAAGCGTCCCATCTGCGTCGCTTCCCAGGCCTTGAGGTGCGAGCGCAGCGCGAACTTGTCCTGCATCTCGCGGGTGATGCCGTGCATGCGCCCGAGCATCTCCGCGGTGAGCCCCATCATGTTCGAGGCCTTCGCGTAGGACTTGGAAGCCGAGGGGTTGAGGTCGATGCCGTGCATCATGCCGACGTGGCCCATGTGCTCCACGCCGCCGATCACGAACACGTCGCCCTGGTTCGTCATGATCTGCGCGGCCGCCGTGTGCAGTGCCTGCATCGATGAGCCGCACAGGCGGTTGACGGTCTGGCCAGGGACGTGGTGCGGCAGGCCGGCGAGCAGCAGCGCGTTGCGGGCGATGTTCATGCCCTGCTCGAGGGTCTGGTTCACGCAACCCCAGATCACGTCCTCGACCTCGTTCATGTCGGCCGCGGGGTTGCGCCTGAACAGCGCCTTGATCAACTCGGCCGACAGCACCTCGGCCCGGACGTTGCGG
>Ga0209391_10000938_pt1 | contig 14760 bp, 9 predicted proteins | sample PPLLak3March2015_FD_187246 | JGI IMG/M metagenome (GOLD analysis project Ga0209391, IMG submission 187246) | Freshwater sediment microbial communities from Prairie Pothole Lake near Jamestown, North Dakota, USA - PPLs Lake P7 Core (1) Depth... | ecosystem: Environmental > Aquatic > Freshwater >... | reverse complement strand
GATACCGACGAGCCCGATCAAGCCGCTGCCGAACAACACTACGCCTGCAGGAAGGGGAACGGGAGCCACGTTTGGACCGGGGTTGCCGATCGTCAACAATCCGCCGGCGGTCAACAAGACCCGGCCGACCTGGGTGAACGCGCTGGTTTCCACGTCGCCGCGCATAATGTTGAGAACAGAATCGAGGCTGCCCTGCATCGCCAGCGGCCAGGCTCCTTCAAACTGACCTGATCCGGAGGTGTTCAGATTCTGCGAGAAAGACCGGTTCAAAGAATCGGTCTTGCTGATCGTATCCCCGGCGAAGAGCGGCTGTGATGACCACACCGCCGACGCGATGAACTGTGTTCCGAAATCCTTCGTCCCGGTCAGCTGCGCCGGGGTAAACGCCGTAGCTGCATGGATCTGTCCGTTTGCCAGACTGGTGTCCCAGCCGAATACGGTGTACTTCACCGGACTCCCGCCGACTTGCGCCGCGGCCAATCCCGCAGAGGCATCAAAGTCGAACGTTGCTCCGGATCCCAGTCTGGTGTTGTAATTTCCCAGATTATAGAGCGCCTCGGTGCTGTTCCCGTAGATCGCCAGCACCAGGTCGCCGTCGCCGAAGGTGAACGCCTGCGCCTGTCCGGCCACGCCGGACACCGCCGTGGCCACGGCTAACGCCGCCGCCATCATCATCCGCTTGATCCCTCTAACTTTCATACGACCCCTCCTTGATTGTAAAAATGACCTGCACTGCTGCCCTGCCTTCAATTCCAGAACTGTCCTCGCCCCCATCACCCCCTCTCTCTTCGAGAAGGGCGCGCAAATCTTTTGATAGATTCACAGTGCCGTTCTCTCGTATCCGTGTTACAGCCACGTCACCCTCCTATTTGAGGGTCGTTAACAGTGCGTTGCCGCTGTGTTGCGGATCGGGCGAAGCCTGACAGGCCCTCCGCCTGCACAGGGGGAGTTCTACGCGGGAAGGGTTACCGCGCGATCAACGGAGCTTGTGGGAAGGGTAAATTGTAGATAAAGAACGGGAAACAGACGGCCGATGAACCACTGCAGGATGCTCAAATAGCCCCCTGATTTCACCCGCCCGACCCCGGCGCGCCGGAACGCGCCGCTCCGCAAGCAAGGCCGCAGCGAGCGAAATGAGCTTAGCCTGAGGTCAAGGTTGAGGTTGAGCAAAGTCCTGACTTTTTGTACTCAACCTAAGCCTTAACCTTCCATTAACGCTGGCGGGCTGTTTCAGCATCCTGCTATGTCGGCGGGAAGAACTTGACGACGATCGTATGATCCATCCCCGGCGGGGGCGGACGCACTTCCGTCACCTTGGCCAGCGCATCGAGCGCGGACTGATCGAAGAGGAGACTGCCGGACGAATTGATGAGGCGGAACTGCAAGACACGACCCTGCTCATCGATCACCAATTCGCACAGCACGGCATATTCCAGATCATCCGGAAGCGACGGCGGGGCCTGATATTTCGACTGAATCGATGCCGTCAAAATGTCCGTGTAGCCGGCGAATCGCCCCCGGCCTTTCCCGATGGCAAAGGGATCGGTACTCACCGGCGGCGGCCCCGGCGCATCGGACGCCTTGGGTGGCGGAGGCGCTTCTGCCTGCTGAGGGGGCGGTGGAGGCGGCGCCTCTTGCGGCTTCGGCTCAGGCTTGGGCGCCTCCGGTTCCGGCTCTGGCTCCGGTTCCTTTTCAGGCGGAGGAGGTGGCTCCTCTTTCTTGAACGCGTTGAGTTTGTAGACCTTGATGAGGTCCTGCCCCCATTGGGTTTGCGCCACCCAATAGAGCCCCCCTCCGATGCCGACATGCACCAACCCGACGATCAACAGCGTCGTGCCGAGCTTACTCTTCTTTTTTTCAAATCCTTTGTAGCCGGCCATGATTCGTCACTAGTGAAGTAATCAACTCTGATATGGCAAAGATATGTTTTTGATCTTCCACAGGATGTTCAAACTGGCTGCCGTTCTCACCCGCCCAACCCCGGCGCGCCAAGACGCGCCGCTCCGCGGGCAAGGCCGCAGCGAGCAATACCCCGAGGCGTACCCTTGCGGTACGTTGAGGGGTTAAGCGATGCGAGAACGACGCGGGCAGACTGTTTCAGCATCCTGCTACGGTTCGTTGAACGGTTTCGTCGCGATCGCCAAATCCTCGACTGGAATCCGCTGGAGGATGTCGAGCACCGCGACGACGTGCTTGTACTCCACGCCGGAATCGCCGCGGAGCACCAGCGGCAACTTGCCGCCTTTGGCGGCTTTCAAATCGCGAATCAGTTTTTCCAAATCGGTGATCTTTACCTTCTCTTCATCCATGTAGATATCGCCGTTCTTCTTTACTGAGAGGGTCGGCGTCGTGGTTTCCATTTCCGTTTCGTGCGGAGTAGATTCCGGCAGCTTCAGCTCGATTCCCTGTACCGCCGCTGTCGTCGTGATGATGAAAATCACGAGCAGCACCCAGGCCAGGTCGAGCAGCGGGGTCATGTTGATATCGGCAACCGCACCGTGACTCTTTCTTGAAAATCTTCTCATATCTTCGCCTCGTATCTCGTCTTTCGTGAAACGTGAAGCGTATCTCGTCTTTTCATCGCCCGCGCTTCACGCTGCACGAGGTGCGCTTCACGTCCTTAGAGCTTCTTGACCAAGTTCCGCAGCATCCTCGTTTCATGATCGAGCTTCTCAATGATGAGATCCCGGATATTCCGTTGGACAAATCCAAGGTCCGACGATATCTCCACCTGCGTTTCCAGTTCGGCACAGGAACCCAATGCAATGAAAAGAAACTGCCGATATTCCTTGTTGTGGAACCGATTGAACCCTTCCGCTACATTCGATGGAATCGAAACCGATGCTCTTCGCATTTGCGCGGCCAGGCCGTACGCCTCGACCCTGGGGTATGCCGCGGTCGCTCGATAGACGTCCAGCACAATCTCTTTCCCCATTTTCCATACATCCAAATCTCGAAAGTTTCGAATCTTCATAGGCGCCCTCCTGTGCCGCAAACCCTATCATCCTATGCGGCATCTGAGGAACCCTCTGATTCTCGCGCTTCACGACCAACGCTTCACATGCCTTCTTCTGGCGCTTCACGCTTCACGAACAACACTTCACGTCTTCAGTGTCCCGTCGCCGCTGAGGACGGCTCGGCCTCCTGGCGGTGCCCGCCTGGGCGGTAGTCTTCGGGATCTTCCGCTTCGGCCGCGGCGCCTTTTTTCTCTTGAAGATAGTCCGTCATGAAGACGGTTTCGAGATGCGCCGCGAAGTTATCGAGCTCCATGGTGAGCGTTTTCGTCTTGGTCACGAGAAAGTTGTAGCAAAAGAGGGAGGGGATCGCGACCATCAGGCCGGCGACTGTCGCGATGAGCGCCGACGCCACTCCCGGAGCCATGGTCGCGAGGGTGGCCGACTGCGCCTTGCCGATGCCGGCGAAGGTATCCATGACGCCCCACACCGTGCCGAGCAGTCCGATGAACGGCCCGCCGCTGATGGCCGTCGCCAGCACGATCATGCCGGACTCGAGGCTGACCGCCGCCTCGCCGAGCACGCGTTCCAACGCAATCCGCACGGCGCTCATGCCGTGATGCGGAATCTTGTTCCCCTCATACTTTTCCTGCTGCACCTTCAGTTCTTCGCAGCCGCCATAATAGACGTCGTACATCGGCGAGCCCTGCAGCTGCTTGATCGGGCCTTTGCTGAAAACGACCAGGGGACCTTTGGACTTCGAGTAGTAGCCGAGAAAGAGCCCGTTCCGTGTCTTCGCTTTGCTCAACTGCCGGAACTTGTTGATGATCACCGTCCAGCTGACCAGCGAGAAGAACAATAGGACGGAGATCGTGATCTTCCCTTCGAGTGTCGCGTGGCTGAGCGCGAACGCCACGCCCCCTGAACTTGTTTCCATCTGCGTTGTCCTTTCCGGTTAGCTGCCTGCTTGCGGCTTCACATCGACTTGAATCACCACGCCGCGCTTCACGCGGACGGACTTGGCCAGTTGCGTCGTGGTCGATTTGCCGTCCGACTTCTTCGCTTCTTTGGTTTCTCTGGATTGGCCTGACGATTCCACCGCGCTCTCCTGCACGGCATCCGACTGTTTCACGCCCGTCGCAGTCGCCGCCGCCGTCGTGGAGGCCGCGCCGGCCGTCCCGCCTCCGCCGAGCGCGACCGGAGGCGCCGCGGCTCCGGCCGGAGCCAGCCCGCCGATGGCCGGAGGCTGCGGAAGGATCGGGGGACGTGGAAATTCGACGATACCCTGGACTTCACCGCCCTGGAAATCGACGATCGGCGCATTCAGCGTCACCCGGCGCCCGCGAATACCGGCCGGCGGAATGATGATGCTGCCCCGTTCAGCCGTCAGGGTGATGTCGCCGAGCTTCGACTTCTCGATAAACGGCCTGAGCACCGTTTCGTTGAATATCGGCAGACGCTCAGCGCGCAACCGGTTGGCCTGTTCATTGATCGCCGTGACGTCGCGGCCGAAGAATCCTTCCCGATTCGCCAAATCGACCAGCGCATTGATCTCCGGATCGTTGAATGTCGGGAAGACCAGCGGCTGCGGATCTCCGGGATGGAAGGTAAAGATGCCGCTGCCGGGCACTTCAAAGAACGCCTCTTTGAGCGCCGGCGTGCCGTCGGGATTAAATTTTGGATTGCCCTGGCTGTCCAAATCAGGGACCCGGGTGACGAACTGCGCCCGCTCATCCCTGCTGCCGCTCCCGGCATTGATGTTGCCCGATAGAGAGGTCAACCGGATATCGCCGCCCCCGAACGTCGCGATGCGCGATCGGTTCACATCGATGTTGCCCTGGGCCCTGATCAGAATCGCCGCCGGATCCCTTACAATCTGCACCGTCACGGTTCCATCGGGGTTCACGACCGGCTGCTTCGCCAGTTGCCCCACCGATCCGCCGTCATAGACTTGCAAGCCCGTGAGCGCCCCCCTCGACCCCGCGGATCGGGAACTGTTCTCGCCCACATTCACCCGGCCGGCGACGGCCGGAAGATTGATCCCTCCGCGCACCGAGTCCGGAAACTGGAGGGGATAGAGGGCGCTGTTGTCATATCCCAGGATGTAGGGCTTAGATTCGTCGTACCCGTGAATTGAAATCCCGGCCCCGTTTTGACTGATGATGCTCGTCGTCACCATATCGACGCCGGCACCGGCTGCGATGTCGAGCAGTCCGCCCTGGTCGCCGGCTTTGCTGCGCTCCATACTGATGCCCGCTCCATCGGCCAGGTCCAGCGTCCTCTTCGCAATCAATCGGGCGGTGCCGGGGCCGGAGAACGCGAGCCGGCCTTCGCCGGCGTTCCCTTTGCTCAAACTGATATCCTGCCCCTTGATGGTCGCGGCCACCTTGGGAGACGTCACCGTGACCGTCGTATCTCTGACCACCACATTGACAAGATCGGCAGGATCGACGGCCTCCTGCTTGTTCCAGGGCCGAATCTCCACCTGGCCGCTGGCCGGATTGACCGCCCGGATCAAGACCACGTCGGCATCGGTGATCGGCCGCAATCGGTTCGTGTCCGGATCGAGGAACAACGGCACCTGTTCGGTCACAGTGTGGGTGTCCGTCCCGAGATCAGGCAGATAGATGTTCGCACTGACTTCTTCGATACGATTGCCGGCCTCGATCAGGACTTCCTTGCGGAACGGCCGGCTCACCAGATTGAACACCACCTTGCTGATGTTGCCCAGCTCGGCAATAAAGCTCACTTGTGCCAGTGCGGTCGGGTTCTCTGCCGCCACGGGGCGATTGTTACTCACGATCGATGCGACAGTCCCGAGGTCCGAGTTGTTTGCCAGCATCCCGGGATCGACTTGGAGCAACCTGACGCTCGGGGGGTTTCCCTCCCCGTCCCGAAATGCATAGGCAGGAAATTCGCTCGGAGGAGCCTGATCAGAGAGAGGCCGGGGAGGCAGGGTATCGCTGCCGGGCTTATTCGCGAGGAAGGGCCACAAATCGGGCCGATGAAGAATCGTCCGCTGATCGACGGCCACCCACTGACCTCCGGCCAGCCCCCCGTAGCCCACATAGAGCCAGATGAAATTGGAATCGAGCTGTCGTCCGAACTTCGGAACGCCTTGAATATCCTGCTTCGCAAAGAACTTCACCGATCCCGTCGGGGAAGGGAGAAATGTCAGACTCGAGCGAATCTGGATCGTGCCCTTCTCGGCCCGGGCCTCGAAGGACGCGGGCAGCAGTGCACTCAGCACGTCGGACGGCAAGGTTTGACGCCCGGCATCACGATTATTGGTATTGATGAGAATATGCCCGTCACGAGACACGATCGTCGCTTTGTTGCGCTCCAATCCGGCGACAAATGCCAGCTCCCGGGGCGCCCCTGTCGACAGATCAAACCCGCCGACGAGCCCCGCATCACGGATGCGCTGAAGATACACATTACCTCCGGCGGTAACGGTGAGGTCGCCGTTGGAGAGCGCAAAGTCGGCATACTGTCTGGACGATTCCGCGAGCGTCGTGGTCTGCGGCAGGCCGTTCGATCCCAGCGGCAGGTTGGTCTCGCCGATGACCCCGCCGACCGTGACGGTATGTTGCGGCAGCGGCCCGGCGCTGTCGGGATTGCGCAGGACGAATCCCGGCCCGCTCGCCGTCCCGTTGGGCGACCCGCCCAGAAAATTCCGGGCCACGTCGAGGACTAACTTTCCCGCCCCTTCGATACTGATGCCCTGCACACTGAAAAGCCCCAGCGGGCCTCCGGTTTCATCGACCGCCGTCCCGGCGATGAGATCCTGGCCGGTCTTGATCGACACTCCGCCTCCGCCGCTCGCCTGCACGACCGAGAGCGCGCCGGTGGCCGGATCGTCCAATCGGACATTCCCGGTCTTCGCATGGAGCGCGATGCTGCCGCCGTGCGCCGTCGCCAGCGTGGATCCGGCGAAGCCGGTGAACAGAATGTGGCGCTCGGCAGTGCCCGCGATGTTCCAGAGCGCGGGCGGCCCGAGGGGGAAGGGATTATTGAACAAGATGAGGTTGTCGAAGAGCAGGTCGCGGCCCGCCTCGAATCGAATCGTGCCCCCGCCTGCCGGAGGTTCAACCAGACTCAAGTCGAACAGGCCGGTGATGCGGAGGTCTTCTCCAAGCAGCGAGGTGAAGAGAATGTCCTGGAAATTGGTGGCGGCAAACCCTGCGAGGTCGACCTCAACCGGATCGATGAGAAGCCGCCCGCCCCGGTAGCCCGCCGCCGCGTGTGCCAAAAAGCGGCCACCCAGAGATACATTCTTGCCGCTGAGTTCGACGAACCCGCCGTGCCCACCGGCCGCGCCTCCCGACACATCCAGCGTGGCCCCCTTCTCGAACCTCGCCGTGCCCTTGGTCTTGTCGGCGATCGCGAGAATCGTTCCGCCATCGGAGGGTCCGTCGCCGCTCCCTTTCGCAATCGTCTGACTCCCGGACTTCAGCGCGAGAGTCTCGCTTGCGAAGAGTTCGATTTTGCCGTTCCGTTCCCGCACGCTGTTCGCTTGGACGAAGCCCTCTTGATTCACGACCCGGCCGGCCATCGTGATGTTGCCGCCGTCCGCAATCAGGTCCTTCAGGTTCACGGCGTGGCCGATAGGCGCGGAAATTTCGGCGAGAAATCCCTGCCCGTCCGGCCGATTGGACAGATAGGCCTTGGCCCCCGCCGCCAGTACGATCGACCCGCCCGGCGTGGTAATGATGCCGCTGTTCTCGACGTTCGGCGCAAGCAGATACACTCCGTCATGGGCTCCGTGAATACGGCCCATGTTTTTCACAAGTCCTTCGATCCCGGCGCCCTCGAACGAATAGAAACCCCGCATGAAGTTTGCGTTGGTCAGGTTGAGCGAGGAGGCGATGAGCCCTCCGACATTCACCTGCGCATTGGGTCCGAAGACAACGCCGTTCGGGTTCAGCAGGATGACGGTACCGTTGGCGTTCAGGGTGCCGAAAATCTGGCTGGGGTTGTGATCGAAGATGCGGTTCAATGCGATGGCATTGACGTTCGGCTGGATGAACCGGGTCACTTCGTTCGGCGCGATGTTGAATTGCTGCCAGTTGATGATGGCCCGCTGGGAGGCCTGGGCGATCGTCACCTGCGCGGTGCCGAGGCCCGATACCGCCGCTTCTCCGGCCACGACAGCCGGCCCGGTAGGATTGGCGAGCAGCACGGGCACGGCAAGCATCTGAGCCGTATAGGCGACGACGACCGCCAGAGCTGTGAGCGATGACTGGTTCCTGGTCTTCATGTACAACCTCACAATCCTAGAACGCCAATCCGACAGAGAAATGGATGAAGGTATCGCCGCGTTTCGTGTTGAGCGTCTGCCGCAGCGCGAACCCTTCGTCGATCATGAGCTGGCCCACATCCTTCGGAAACTTGACCCGCAGGCCGCCGCCGACGCTTTCGAGCCGGAATTGCGACGCCTGGCCGTCCGGCGCCTGGAGCACCCAAAGTTGGGCCACATCGTAGAACGCCGCAGCTTTCACCCGGATCGTGTAGTCGGAACTCTTTCGGCGCTGCCAGATACGATCGATGGGAATCGAGAAGAGTTCAGGGGTCGTGAGTTCAGCCCGCCCACGGACGCCATGGTCGCCGATGGCCTCGTAGGTGAGGTAGCCGCGCACGGTATCCACGCCGCCGGTAAACATTTGTTCAGCCGGAATCAACGGCTCGCTGGCCCACTGCCCGTCAGCGTGAAGGGACAGCGTGAAGTCTCCCGGCAAATTCTGCGTGCGGTCGAGCGCCGCCTGGAGCACTGCAAACGTGCCGGTCGATCCCTGGCGGTTGCCGGGCTTGTTAAAGGGGTCGTTCGGGTCTCCGGCAAAATCCTCTTTGCTGCCCCCCGGAATCAGCCCGGCCACATACCCTTTCGCCGAGAGCGACGCCCTGGTCAGACCCTGTCCATAAGGGAAATAGCCGGCGTATCCGAGAAATGCCGGCATGTACTGGATCGGGCTCAGGACCACAGCCGTAGTTCCCCCATCGAACATCGCCTCCGTTTTCTCCAGCCGCTTGAAATCGAACCCCACCGACAGTTGATGGGTATTCCGGCCTCCGGCAAAGAGAGGCATGATGTAGCGGGCGCCGGCGATGGTCGCATTGCCGGCAAATGAGACATCGCCTCCGCCGCCTATGGCGATCCCGGATCCCGCCAGCACCGACTTGCTCTGAGATTTCGAGGCATAGACAGCCAGGAGATGATCCGGCCAGCTCACCGGATAGACGAAACTCACGCCGTAGTTTTGCACGGCCCCCCAGTCTGTCGGCGTCTGTACCGTATTCACCGTGAGAATTTCGTCTCCTCCGAAGACATTCGTATGCTGGACTTCCGCGATCAGGCGATTGGCGGGCGTGGTAATGGGCCCCCTGTTATCGGCTTCCAGCTTTCCGTGCACCGGCAGTCGATCGGTCGTCTTGAGTTCGAGATTCACGGTGCCCGGCTCGGTACCCGGTTTGAGCACCGGCGCGACTTTCAAATCGGGATTCCCGTTGAGCGCGGCCAGCTCTTTGACGAAGGTCGGTTCATACAGCAACGCGCCAGGCTGCACAGAGGGCAGCTTCCCGCGAATGTTCGACCACTCGTAATGTTTGTTGCCCGTCACCGTGATTTCCATGAGCCGGCTTTCCAATACCTGTAGCCGCACCACACCGTTCTCAATCGTCTGCTCGGGAAGATTCACCAGCACGGTGAGATACCCGGCGTCGTGATACAGCTTCTCCAACTCGACACGCGCTTTCTCCACATCCGCAATTTGCTTTTCCCCGCCCTTGTGGCGATCGAGCAGGTTGTCGATCTTTGCCTGGTCCAGAATCGTATTCCCCTCGACGAGAAAGGTGGTGATGGCAAATCGTACGGCCTGCTGATCGATGGCGGGGCTCGCATCCGGCACCGTCTCGGCGCGCGGAGTCTGTGGCTCGCGGCGCGCCGGCGGATCGGCGGCCGGCGTCGGCCGCGATGCTCCCGACGAGTCCTTCAGCGCGCCCGCTTGCGCAGCGCTCCCCGATGATTTGCGATTCTCACGCGCATCACTGACTCCGTTCCCCGCGCTGCCCCACACCAGCACCCCGATCACAAGCCACCCCACCCTCTTCATGCAACATCGCTTTCACCGAAGCCCGCGCGCTCCCGTGATGCCTCTCCGTCGTTGCACACCTTGCCGGCTATCTGATCCATCGCCACAATTTCTCCGATGAGGGCCCGTGCCCCAACGAATCCCCTGGTTCGGGGTCTTCGCCGTCTTAACTGAATCGTAATGGACCTAGAGGTACCGGCGGGATGTTACGGAATTGTTATCGAGTAATTGGTGGGTTGTTAATTCGTCTCGCGGGAGCCCTCAACCCCTTGTGAGCCCGCCCGGCGCAGACTAGGATGCGCTCATTCTTTTTGCGGCGAGGCTCACAATATGAACACACAGTGGCTCACTCCCAAGCGGATCGTCGTCGCCGTCTACCTCTGCCTGTGCGGCTCCGTGGTCGCCCACTCGGCAAACGCCCTGGTCGCCAACTCACTCTATCTGCCGCCGGATCGCACGCCGTCTCCCGTCCTTGCGCCAGGCGCCTTCTCAGCACCTGATCCCACAGACACACCTCAACAATCGATCAAGGTGATTCTTCAGAGCGGCCTCTTCCTCCTTCCTCCCGGGGCGAGCCTGGAGTCGGCCGGCGGCGCTCCGCCGCCCCCGCCGCCGCCGCCGCTCGATGTGGCCAGGAAAGTCTCGTTGTCCGGAACCGTGCGGGGCGCGCAACGCGGTATGATGGCGATCCTCGAAGATCTGGCCTCCAAGAAACAGAGTCTGTACCGCCTGGGCGAGGCCGTTCCGAACGTGGGCGAGCTGGCGGCGATTGAAAAAGACCGGGTACTGTTTCGAGAAGGAACTCGCGAAGAATGGCTGGAGCTGGGCGCTGTCCATACCAATCATGGGGTTGCACCGGGCACCGGCCTTCCACCGCCGATCCCGACGCCGGCGATCCCTCAGCGGCGCATACTCGATCGTCGCGAAATCGACGCCGCCCTGTCCGACACGACCCGCCTCCTGACGCAGGCGCAGGCGGTGCCCTATCTCACGGACGGAAAACTGGACGGGTTCCGCCTCTACAGCGTCATGCCGCTGGGATTCTTCGACAAGATCGGCCTGCAAACCAACGACGTGCTGCAACGCATCAACGGCGTGGAGCTGCGCGATCCCGGCATGCTGTTGTCCCTCTTTCAGCAACTGCGGAACGAGCGGACCATTCGCGTTGATCTCGTCCGCAATACCCAGCGACAGACGTTGACATACGACATCCGCTGATCACCCTGCCCGGCCTGCGCCTCTCCCCTGCCGGCTCTTTCGATGACGTTCCACCTCTCCTGCTCAATTTAACGGGAACTTAATCTCAGCGTAATGGCATCGTCACCGCTTGCAGATTATTGTGCCCCCGAATTCATTCTCGAACGTTCAGCGTAGGAGTTCTTTTATGACTGGTGCCGGCCGCAGCAGCATTCTCTTCATAACCCTCGCACTTCGCCTTCTCACCATCATGCTGGTGTCGATCGGGGCCATCGAGACCGCCACTGCCGAATGGTATGTCGCCGGGTACGGGGGCCTGAGCGCCCCTCAATCGCTGAAGAATGTGAAGATGGATACGTACGGACTGACGCAAGATCGGAACCTGTTTTCAGGCGCGTTCGACAACCCGCCCCAGGGATCCCTGACGCAATCCTTCCGCACGTCGGACCTGGCCCTCAAACAATCTCCGATCTTCGGCGCGAAGACGGGCTATTTCTTCACTGATGAAGGATTCCGCTGGCTCGGCGTAGAAGTGGAGGCCTTTACCTCTCAACCCACGATTAAACAGCAGACCGTGTCGACGACTCACGATGTCACGTACCTGCCCAACAGTCCGGACTTTACCCCGGCCTGTATTCCAGGCGCGACCTGTCAGGTCCAGCGAAGCATCAACAGTACATTACAGGTCCAGGAATCCGCTCTGCGACTGTTCACCCTGGCCTTTAACCTTGTGGCCCGCTATCCGGGAGAAGTCTTCCAACCCTATGTGGGAGTTGGCGTCGGCGCGTTCTATTTCAAGGGCAGCCCCCAGTTCGACGGTCGCCAAGTTGTCCCGGGCCTCAACCTCCAGGCCGGAGTGAAGATCCTGATGACCGAGGAATGGGGATTTTTTGTGGAAGGGAAATATAATCGCGCGACCCTGACGAACTTCGATCCGGGGTATGGCCTCAGTGCCGAATACAGCGCCTTCAACGCCGTCGCCGGACTGGCGTTTCACTTCTGATTCGAACGTTCTCTCACCTAGCATGGTTCGAGCATTCTCCCGCTGCGTTGACCGGCTCTCATCTCCCGCACGCGACATCTCCATCGTAATCGGCTATCATTCCGTTATTCGTTGCCGGTTAGGATGAGGGATCTCATGATGGCTCGCTCCACTACCGATCCTCCTGTTCCCGCTCGCTCTCGCTCCCTGAAATCGACCATTGAGCGCGAGATCAAACTCTGCGTCGACTCCGGTTTCCGCCTGCCCGGCGTGCCCGGCGGAGTCTCGCTGCCACGACGCCTTCTGACCTCCACCTACTACGATACCGCCGCTCACGATCTGGCACAGGCGCGAATCACCCTTCGCCTCCGCTCAGAGCGGGGCAAGAGGGCCTGGCAGCTGAAGATTCCCCTGGGTCTCGACCGGCAGGAAGTGGAACTCGCCGATCGGCACGATCAGCCGCCGGCGGTATTTCGGGAGCTGCTCGCGCTCCATCTGGGAACAGGCCAGCTCGTCCCGGTCGCCACGCTGCGGGTCTGGCGGACGGGGCTGCGCGTCCGACGCCACCGCGCACCGGTGGCCGAGATCGCTCTCGATAGTGTGACGGTACTGACGAACGGTGGCGTGACCCAACGGTTTCGCGAATTGGAAATCGAGCAGCAAGGACCCGACGCCGCGGCGCTGGAGGAGATCGAACAACTGCTTCGTCGCGCAGGCGCGCGCGATCATGACGGCCGGCCCAAGCTTTTTCGCGCGCTCTCCCTGGCGGCCCCGGCCCCCGATGTGCCGCCGGCGCCGGACGCCCCGGTCGCGATGCATGTACGGTGGGCGCTGGCGCAACAGGTCCGCTGGCTCCTTGCCCACGACCCCGGCACCAGGCTCGGCACGGAGTCTGAAAGTCTGCATCAGATGCGCGTCGCCACACGCCGGTTGCGCGCCATGCTGCGCGCGGCCCGGCCGGTACTCCTGCCCGACTGGGCGGCCTCCCTTCAAGGCGAACTGTCCTGGCTCGGCCAGATGCTGGGACCCGCGCGCGATCTGGATGTTCAGATCGCGCACTTTACCGAATCAACCGCAGGCCTCGATCTCCACGACCGGACGCTGTTGGCGCGCCTTGTTGCGCAACTGCGCTCCCAGCGGGAACACGTGCACCAGGTGCTGCTTACCGAGCTGAATAGCGCGCGGTATGTTGAGCTGATCCGGCGGCTTCACCAGGCTGCCCACGATCCGGCCATGGTGGAATCGCCGCTCACGCTGCATGACCTGGCAAGCCAGGAGTTCAAGAAGCTGCGGCGGGCCGTCCGCCAGCTGGGAACCTCGCCGGAGGATGCGGCGCTGCATGCAGTCCGCATCAAGACCAAACGGGCGCGGTATGCTGCGGAGCTGGCTTTGTGGTCCGCCGGCAAACCGGCATCGCGGTTTATCAAGCGGGCCCGGGCAGTCCAAGACCTGTTGGGCACCTACCATGATGCGCTCCAGGCCGAGGTCGCTCTGCGCGCTTTTCTCAAAACCGCAACGACAGTCCGTTCCGGATTCGTCATCGGGCGCCTGGTCGAACGCCAGCGCGCACGGCGCGAGACCGCGCGCAAGGGGATAAATAAGTCGCTGAAAAGTGTACTCCGGCAAGGCCGGAAAGCCTGGGACTGATAGCCCCCCCGACCAGGCTTGCTTCCCCTGCATGCCGGATAGACGGCATGGCTATTCGGATTCATTCTCCCGCTCAAGGTCGCTGCCTCGCGTTTCATCTGACCAACGACCTCACCGCCACCGCACGACCGGGCATCTCCCGAAGAACATAGCTCGTCCGGGAAGCTTTGGGCCAGGTCATCATATTACGCCCTTCCTGGGAGTACGATCTCATGTTCGAAACTCTAAGGTCACCAGGTCCTAGCCCCCCACCTTGTACCACGCTGAACGAGCGCCTAAACTACAAGCGATATGACAGGTACTGAGTCCGGTCGTCGTCAACTTCTGCTTCGCAAGCTGAGTTTCTTTCTGCTCGGGATGGCGGTGTTCCTCACCGTATTCTTCTTCTATTTCCAAACAAAGCACGCGTTCAAACACATCCTTGTTCCGATCGTGGCTGCGGTCTTGCCCGGTGACCTTCATCTACAGGACGGGTCTCTCAGCTTTCCTGCCACACTCACACTGACCGGGCTCTCTTACCAACAACCTGATGTCGGTCTGTCGCTGAACATCGATCGGCTTCTTATCCGGATTTCCGTGATGGCATGGGTACGCGAACACCTCTTCCTTGTGGAAGAACTCGACTTGACCGACGGACAGCTCCGCATGACCTCGCGAATCCCATCGTCGACGCAAGGAGACGCAACAACGACGGCGGGTAACCGTGCGAGGATGGTTCCATTAGCGGTTCAACATGCGCGTCTGGACAACATCACCGTTTCGATCACAAGCGAACATGATGACTGGACGGCACGAGACATGACTCTGGCGATCGACGATGTCGGCCCCGGCCGAACCGGAACCATTGCCATGCGCAGCAACGTCACGTTTGAACGTACTGATGAACGCACTG
>Ga0209391_10000937_pt1 | contig 14763 bp, 28 predicted proteins | sample PPLLak3March2015_FD_187246 | JGI IMG/M metagenome (GOLD analysis project Ga0209391, IMG submission 187246) | Freshwater sediment microbial communities from Prairie Pothole Lake near Jamestown, North Dakota, USA - PPLs Lake P7 Core (1) Depth... | ecosystem: Environmental > Aquatic > Freshwater >... | reverse complement strand
GTTCTTCAACAACTACCGGCCGCAGTTCTACTTCCGCACGACGGACGTGACGGGCGCGGTGGAGCTGCCGAAGGACAAGGAGATGGTGATGCCGGGCGACAACGTCAGCATCACGGTCAAGCTGATCAACCCGATCGCGATGGAAGAAGGCCTGCGATTTGCCATCCGCGAGGGCGGCCGCACCGTCGGCGCCGGCGTCGTGGCCAAGATCATCGAATGACATGTGAGCCCGGGCCGCAGCAGGCTGCGGCCACCCCCGAGGGGTTGGCTCGTTTAACCGAATCAAAGGACATCACATGTCGACCAAACAGAAGATCCGCATCCGCCTCAAGGCCTTCGACTACAAGCTGATCGACCAGTCGGCGCTCGAGATCGTCGACACCGCCAAGCGCACCGGCGCCATCGTCAGGGGGCCGGTGCCGTTGCCCACGCGCATGCAGCGTTTCGACATCCTGCGTTCGCCGCACGTCAACAAGACCAGCCGCGACCAGCTCGAGATCCGCACGCACCAACGCCTGATGGACATCGTCGATCCCACCGACAAGACCGTGGACGCGCTGATGAAGCTCGACCTGCCGGCCGGCGTGGACGTCGAGATCAAGCTGCAGTGAACGAGCGCTGAGCGAGGCAGCAGTTGCGGGTTCTCCCGCGGCTGCTACAATCACAGGCTTTCCCCCGAGCGGGCCCGTTCCGGCTCGGGGGAGCCATCGCGACGACAGGCCCTCCAGGTCGGCCGGCGCGATGAAAACCACCCCGGCCAATCGATGTCGGGATCGTGAACAAGGCCCCCTTCGCCAGAAGTCGGGGGCTGGAGAATGACCATGAGTTTGAGCGAACAGCTCGGCTTGCTGGGCCGAAAGGTGGGCATGATGCGCATCTTCACGGACGATGGCGACACCATCCCCGTGACCGTGCTCGATGTGTCCAACAACCGCGTCACGCAAGTCAAGACCACCGCCACCGACGGCTACGACGCACTGCAGGTCGCGTTCGGCACCCGCAAGGCGAGCCGCGTCAACAAGCCCGCCGCCGGGCATCTGGCCAAGGCCGGAGTCGAAGCCGGCGAAGTGCTCAGGGAATTCCGCGTCACCGCGGAGGTCGCCGGCCAGTACGCGCCAGGCGCCGTGCTCCCGGTGAGCGTCTTCGCCGCCGGCCAGAAGGTCGATGTGCAGGGCACCTCCATCGGCAAGGGCTTCGCCGGCACCATCAAGCGCCACAACTTCAGCTCGCAGCGCGCGTCGCACGGCAACAGCCGTTCGCACAACGTGCCGGGTTCGATCTCGATGGCCCAGGACCCGGGCCGCGTGTTCCCGGGCAAGAAGATGACCGGCCACATGGGCGACGAGACCGTCACCACGCAGAACCTCGACATCGTCCGCGTCGACGAGGCGCGCTCGCTGCTCCTGGTGCGTGGCGCCGTGCCCGGCTCCAAGAACGGCCACGTGGTCGTGCGGCCGGCCGTCAAGGCCAAGCTGAAGAAGGGGGCATGAGAATGCAGCTCGAGCTCCTCAACGAACAAGGCCAGTCGACGTCCAAGGTGGATGCGCCCGACACGGTCTTCGCGCGTGACTACAACGAAGCGCTGGTGCACCAGATCGTGGTCGCCTTCCAGGCCAACGCGCGCCAGGGCACCCGCGCCCAGCTCGACCGTGGCGAAGTCAAGCACTCCACGAAGAAGCCGTTCCGCCAGAAGGGCACCGGCCGTGCCCGTGCGGGCATGACCTCGTCGCCGCTGTGGCGCGGGGGCGGTCGCATCTTCCCGAACCGGCCCGACGAGAACTTCTCGCAGAAGGTCAACAAGAAGATGTACCGCGCCGGCATGGCGGCCATCCTGTCGCAGCTCGCCCGCGATGGCCGCATTGCGGTGGTGGACTCGCTCAGCGTCGACGCCCCCAAGACCAAGTTGCTGGCCGCCAAGTTCAAGGCCATGGGCCTGGACTCGGTGATGGTCATCGCCGACCAGATCGACGACAACCTCGCGCTGGCCTCGCGCAACCTGGCCAACGTGCTGGTGGTCGAGCCGCGCTACGCCGATCCGCTGTCGCTGGTCTTCTACAAGAAGGTGCTGGTGACCAAGGGCGCGATCGAGCAGCTCAAGGAGATGTACGCATGAGCCGCATCAACCCATCCCCCGCGCAGCGCAAGTACGACGAAGGTCGCCTGTCCCAGGTGCTCGTGGCGCCGATCATCTCCGAGAAGGCCACGCGCATCGGCGAGAAGCGCAACCAGGTCATGTTCAAGGTGCTGCGCGACGCCACCAAGCCCGAGATCAAGGCCGCCGTCGAGCTGATGTTCAAGGTCGAGGTCGCGTCGGTGTCGACTTCCGTGCAAAAGGGCAAGGTCAAGCGCTTCGGGCGTGCCATCGGCCGCCGCGATCACGTCAAGAAGGCGTTCGTGGCGCTGAAGGCGGGTCAGGAGCTCAATTTCTCCGGGGAGGCCTCCTAAATGGCCATCGTCAAAGTCAAGCCCACGTCGCCCGGCCGCCGCGCCGTGGTCAAGGTGGTGCACAAGCACCTGCACAAGGGTGCGCCCGAGGCCACGCTGCTGGAGCCGCAGAAGCAGAAGGCCGGCCGCAACAACAACGGCCACATCACGATGCGGCACAAGGGCGGTGGTCACAAGCACCACTACCGCGTCGTCGACTTCGTGCGCAACAAGGACGGCATCCCGGCCAAGGTCGAACGCATCGAGTACGACCCCAACCGCACCGCCCACATCGCGCTGCTGTGCTACGCCGACGGCGAGCGCCGCTACATCGTCGCACCGCGCGGCGTCGAGGCCGGGGCCACGCTGCTGTCCGGTGCCGAGGCGCCGATCAAGGCCGGCAACACGCTGCCGATCCGCAACATCCCGGTGGGCTCGATCATCCACTGCGTCGAGATGATGCCCGGCAAGGGCGCGCAGATCGCGCGTTCGGCCGGCACTTCGGTGACCCTGATGGCGCGCGAGGGCATCTACGCGCAGGTCCGCCTGCGCTCGGGTGAAGTGCGCAAGATCCATATCGACTGCCGCGCCACCATCGGTGAAGTGAGCAACGAAGAGCACAGCCTGCAGCAGTACGGCAAGGCGGGTGCGACGCGCTGGCGTGGCATCCGCCCGACCGTGCGCGGCGTCGCCATGAACCCGGTGGACCACCCGCACGGTGGCGGCGAAGGCCGCACCGGCGAGGGCCAGCCGCAGGTCTCGCCGTGGAACACCCTGACCAAGGGCTACCGCACCCGCAGCAACAAGCGCACGCAGACGATGATCGTCTCGCGTCGCAAGAAGTGAGGCCTGAGGGACAGCCAACATGACGCGTTCACTCAAGAAGGGTCCGTTCGTGGACCAGCACCTGATGGCCAAGGTCGAGAAGGCCTCCGCCACCAAGGACAAGAAGCCGATCAAGACCTGGTCGCGCCGCAGCACCATCCTGCCCGAGTTCATCGGCCTGACGGTAGCCGTGCACAACGGCAAGCAGCACGTGCCCGTGTACGTGACCGACCAGATGGTCGGCCACAAGCTCGGCGAGTTCGCCCTCACCCGCTTGTTCAAGGGTCACCCCGGCGACAAGAAGGCCAAGAAGTAAGGAGCCGCCGCCATGGAAACCAAAGCAATCGTGCGTGGCGTGCGCCTGTCGGCCGACAAGGGCCGGCTGGTGGCCGACATGATCCGCGGCAAGAAGGTCGACCAGGCCCTCAATATCCTGCGTTTCACGCAGAAGAAGGCCGCCGGCATCATCAAGAAGGCCGTCGACTCCGCGGTGGCGAATGCCGAGCACAACGACGGCGCCGACATCGACGAGTTGAAGATCACCTCGATCTACGTCGAGCAAGGTGCGGTGCTGAAGCGCTTCTCGGCGCGGGCCAAGGGCCGCGGCGCACGCATCAGCAAGGGCACCTGCCACATCTACGTGACGGTCGGCAACTGAGGCACTGGGAAAACACATGGGACAGAAAATCCACCCGACCGGCTTCCGCCTCGCGGTCACACGCGCCTGGTCGTCGCGCTGGTTCGCCAACAGCCGCAATTTCGCCGGCATGCTGGCCGAGGACCTGCAGGTGCGCGATTACCTGAAGACGCGGCTGAAGAGCGCCGCCGTTTCGCGCATCCTCATCGAGCGCCCGGCCAAGAACGCCCGCATCACCATCTTCTCGGCGCGCCCGGGCGTGGTGATCGGCAAGAAGGGCGAGGACATCGAGAACCTGAAGGCCGAGCTGACACGCCGCCTGGGCGTGCCGGTGGCCGTGAACATCGAGGAAGTGCGCAAGCCCGAGGTCGATGCGCAGCTCATCGCCGACAGCATCACGCAGCAGCTCGAGAAGCGCATCATGTTCCGCCGCGCCATGAAGCGCGCGATGCAGAACGCCATGCGCCTGGGCGCGCAGGGCATCAAGATCATGTCGTCGGGCCGCTTGAACGGTATCGAGATCGCACGTTGCGAGTGGTACCGCGAAGGCCGCGTGCCGCTTCACACACTGCGCGCCGACATCGACTACGGCTTCTCGGAGGCCAAGACCACCTACGGCGTCATCGGCGTCAAGGTCTGGGTCTACCGCGGTGACCGCCTGGCCAACGGCGAGGCGCCGACGCTGGGCAAGGGCGACGGCAGTGCCGACGACGACCGTCGCAACCGCCGCGGCCCGCGCCCCGGCGGACCGGGTGCGCCCGGCGGCCGTGGCCGTCCGGGTGCCGACCGCGCCCCGATGCCGCGTACCGACGTCGTTCAAGCATCCGGCGAGCGCCCGGCCGGCGACAGCCCGAGTGGCCCGAAGGGCCCGGCCGTGAAGCGCGTGCGCCGCGCCGCCCCGGCCACGCCGGCCGGCGGAGAGACCAAAGGAGAATAACGATGCTGCAACCCGCACGTCGCAAGTTCCGCAAGGAACAGAAGGGCCGCAACACCGGCCTCGCCACCCGTGGCGCAAAGGTGTCGTTCGGTGAATTCGGCCTCAAGGCCACCGAGCGCGGCCGCATCACGGCACGCCAGATCGAGGCCGCGCGCCGCGCCATCTCGCGCCACATCAAGCGCGGCGGTCGCGTCTTCATCCGTGTCTTCCCCGACAAGCCGATTTCCCAGAAGCCGGCCGAGGTCCGCATGGGCAACGGCAAGGGCAATCCCGAGTACTACGTCGCCGAGATCCAGCCCGGCAAGATGCTCTACGAGCTCAACGGCGTGCCCGAGACGCTGGCCCGCGAGGCCTTCACGCTGGCGGCAGCGAAGCTGCCGCTGCGCTGTACCTTCGTCGCCCGCCAGGTTGGCGCGTGACAGGAGACATGAGCATGAAAGCATCTGAACTGCGCACCAAGGACGTGGCCGCGCTGGAGAAGGAAGTCTCCGACCTGCTGAAGGCCCATTTCGGCCTGCGCATGCAGCGTGCCACGCAGCAACTGACCAACAACTCGCAGCTGGGCAAGACGCGCCGCGACATCGCGCGCGTCAAGACCGTGCTGACCGAGAAGAAGAAGGGAGCCGCCAAGTGAGCGAAGCCCAAGTCACCGTGATCGAGACCGCTGCGGCCCCGCTGAAGAACACGCGCACCTTCGTCGGTCGCGTCGTCAGCGACAAGCGCGCCAAGACCGTGACCGTGCTGGTCGAGCGCCGCACGCCGCACGAGTTGTACGGCAAGATCGTCGCCCAGTCCCGCAAATACCACGCCCACGACGAGAAGGGCGAGTACAAGTTGGGCGACGTGGTCGAGATCGCCGAAGGCCGCCCCATCAGCAAGACCAAGTCCTGGGTCGTGACGCGCCTGGTGGAAAAGGCCAAGCTCGTCTGACCGTCGCATCCGGCGGGCGAAAGCCCCCGCGCCTGCACGAGGCGGCCGCAGGCTGGACACTCCAGCCGTCGGTCGCCTTGTTCCATCCAGAGGAGTCAACCCATGCTGAAAGTCGGAGACAAACTGCCCGCGGGCAGCCTGCAGGAGTTCATCGAGGTCGAGGGCGGCGGCTGTTCGCTCGGCCCCAACAGCTTCGACGTCGAGAAGTCCACCGCCGGCAAGACGATCGCCATCTTTGCATTGCCGGGCGCCTACACGCCCACGTGCTCGGCGCAGCACGTCCCGGGATACGTGCAGCAGGCCGACGCACTGAAGGCAGCTGGCGTGGACGAGGTCTGGTGCGTGTCGGTGAACGACGCCTTCGTGATGGGGGCCTGGGGCCGCGATCAGAAGACCGCCGGCAAGGTGCGCATGATGGCCGACGGCAGCGCCGACTTCACCAAGGCCACCGGCCTGACGCTGGACCTGGGTGCGCGCGGCATGGGACTGCGCTCGCAGCGTTACTCGATGCTGGTGGTCGACGGCGTCGTAAAGACGCTCAACATCGAGGCGCCGGGCAAATTCGAGGTCAGCGACGCCGGCACGATGCTGACCCAGGCCCTGGCCTTGAAGGGCTGAACGACCTTCACATCGCCGGCGCTTGACGCGCTGGTGAAGATTCGGACATAATTGCGGGCTTCGCCGGTCTGGCGGGTTGTGTGCGTCGCACCAGCCCCGGGCCGGATCCACCCATCCACGGGCCCAAGACTGATCGAGCCGCGCCGTCATCCGGCGGCGCAGCGCGGTACAAGTTGGGGACAGAACATGATCCAAATGCAGTCTCGGCTCGACGTGGCCGACAACACGGGCGCCAAGTCCGTCATGTGCATCAAGGTGCTCGGCGGCTCCAAGCGGCGATACGCCGGCATCGGCGACGTCATCAAGGTCAGCATCAAGGAAGCCGCGCCGCGCGGCCGCGTCAAGAAGGGCGAGATCTACAGCGCCGTGGTCGTGCGCACCGCGAAGGGCGTGCGTCGCCAGGACGGATCGCTGATCCGCTTCGACGGCAATGCCGCCGTGCTGCTGAACGCCAAGCTCGAGCCCATCGGCACGCGCATCTTCGGCCCGGTGACGCGCGAACTGCGCACCGAGCGCTTCATGAAGATCGTCTCGCTGGCACCCGAAGTGCTCTGACTCCCGATCCGTCAGGACCCACCATGAACAAGATTCGCAAAGGCGACCAGGTCGTCGTGACCACCGGCCGCGACAAGGGCAAGCGCGGCACCGTGACGCAGCGCGTCGACGAGGAGCACCTCGTCGTCGAAGGCGTCAACGTCGTGAAGAAGCACGTCAAGCCGAACCCGCTGAAGGGCACCACCGGCGGCGTCGTCGACAAGACGATGCCGATCCACCAGAGCAACGTGGCGATCTGGAACGCTGCCGCCGGCAAGGCCGACAAGGTCGGCATCAAGCTGCTGAGCAAGGAAGAGCAGGCGACCCGCAAGACGCGCGACAACGGTGTGCGCGTCTACAAGTCCACCGGCGCAGAGATCAAGGCGTAATCGACCATGGCCAAGAAACAACCAGCCGCCGCCGCAGTCGCGTCGCAAGGCCCCGCGCCCCAGGCCCGCCTGCACGGGATCTATCGCGAGAAGATCGTGCCCGAACTGATGACGAAGTTCGGCTACACGTCGGTGATGCAGGTGCCGCGCCTGCAGAAGATCACGCTCAACATGGGCGTCAGCGAAGCCGTCTCCGACAAGAAGGTGATGGACGCCGCCGTCGGCGACCTGACCAAGATCGCCGGCCAGAAGCCCGTCGTGACGAAGAGCAAGAAGCCGATCGCCGGTTTCAAGATCCGCGAGAACATGCCCATCGGCTGCATGGTCACGCTGCGTGGCGTGCGCATGTACGAGTTCCTGGACCGCTTCGTCACCGTGGCGCTGCCGCGCGTGCGCGACTTCCGCGGCATCTCCGGGCGCAGCTTCGACGGCCGCGGCAACTACAACGTCGGCGTCAAGGAACAGATCATCTTCCCCGAGATCGAGTACGACAAGATCGATGCGATCCGCGGCATGAACATCAGCATCACCACGAGTGCGAAGAACGACGACGAGTGCAAGGCACTGCTCGCGGCCTTCAAATTCCCGTTCAAGAACTGAAGGCTCCGACATGGCAAAGACATCCCTCAAGCAGCGCGAATTGAAGCGCGAGAAGCTGGTCGCCAAGTACGCCAAGAAGTATGCCGAGCTGAAGGCCGTGGCCGACAGCGCCCGGAATTCCGACGAGCAGCGCTATGCCGCGCGCCTGGAACTGCAGCAGCTGCCGCGCAACGCCAACCCGACGCGCTTGCGCAACCGTTGCGCGCTCACCGGTCGCCCCCGCGGCACCTTCCGCATGTTCGGGCTGGGCCGCAGCAAGATCCGCGAACTCGCCTTCAAGGGCGAGATCCCGGGCGTGGTCAAGGCCAGCTGGTAGTCCGGCGAGAAGATCAGGAGAACTGCCATGAGCATGAGTGACCCCATCGCCGACATGCTGACCCGCATCCGCAACGCGCAAGCGGTGGACAAGGCGGTCGTCACGATGCCGTCGTCCAAGCTGAAGATCGCGATCGCGCAGGTCTTGCACGACGAGGGCTACATCGACGGCCACCAGGTGCGCAACGACGACGGCAAGCCGACACTCGAGATCGCGCTCAAGTATCACGCCGGCCGTCCGGTGATCGAGCGCATCGAACGCGTCAGCCGCCCCGGCCTGCGCATCTACAAGGGCCGCCACTCGATTCCGCAGGTCATGAACGGCCTCGGGGTGGCGATCGTCACCACCCCCAAGGGCGTGATGACCGACCGCAAGGCGCGCGCCACCGGTGTCGGCGGCGAAGTCCTCTGCTACGTCGCCTGAGGGGGGCCAGAACATGTCACGCGTAGGAAAGATGCCCATCGCCGTGCCGAAAGGCGTGGAAGTGGCGATCACGGGCGAGCAGATCGCCGTCAAGGGTGCCAATGGCACGCTGACGCGCAAGCTGCATCCCCTGGTGAATGTGAAGAATGAGGCCGGTACCGTCACCTTCGTGCCCGCCGACGGGACGTCGGCCGCCGATGCGATGAGCGGCACGCTGCGGGCCCTGGTGGCCAACATGGTGGGCGGTGTCAGCAAGGGCTTCGAGCGCAAGCTCACGCTCGTGGGCGTGGGTTTCCGCGCCCAGGCGCAGGGTCAGAAGCTCAACCTGCAGATCGGCTACTCGCACCCCGTGGTCAAGGACATGCCCGCCGGCATCAAGGTGACCACACCGACGCAGACCGAGATCCTGATCTCCGGCGCCGATCGCCAGGTCGTCGGTCAGGTGGCGGCCGAGGTGCGTGCTTTCCGTCCGCCCGAGCCCTACAAGGGCAAAGGCATCCGCTACGCCGACGAGCGCGTGGTGCTGAAAGAGACGAAGAAGAAGTAAGGAGCGCAGAGATGAGTCTGACCAAGAAAGAACAACGCCTGCGCCGCTCGCGCCAGACGCGTGCGCGCATCGCGTTGCAGCAGACGGCCCGCCTGGCGGTGCACCGCTCCAACCTGCACATCTACGCCAACATCATTTCCGACGACGGCGCGCGCGTGCTGGCCAGCGCCTCCACGGCCGAGAAGGAAGTGCGCGAGCAACTGGCTGGTGCTGCCAAGGGCGGCAATGTCGCCGCGGCCGCGATCATCGGCAGGCGCATCGCCGAGAAGGCGAAGGCGGCCGGCATCGAAAAGGTTGCTTTCGACCGTTCCGGCTTCGCCTACCACGGCCGCGTCAAGGCGCTGGCCGAGGCGGCGCGTGAAGCCGGCCTGCAGTTCTGACGCCGGCGGCACGACAAGGAAACCCACAAATGGCAAAGTTCACACCCCGCGCGCAGACTGAAGGCAATGACGACGGCCTGAAGGAAAAGATGATCGCGGTCAACCGCGTCACCAAGGTCGTCAAGGGCGGCCGTACGCTCAGTTTTGCGGCGCTCACCGTCGTCGGCGACGGTGACGGCCGCATCGGCATGGGCAAAGGCAAGGCCAAGGAAGTGCCGGTGGCGGTGCAGAAGGCGATGGAGGCCGCGCGCCGCAACATGACCAAGGTCAGCCTGCGCAACGGCACCATCCAGCACAACGTGCGCGGCGAGCACGGCGCGGCCAAGGTGCTGATGGCGCCGGCCAAGCCCGGTGACGGCATCATCGCCGGCGGTCCGATGCGCGCCGTGTTCGAGGTCATGGGCGTCACCGACGTCGTGGCCAAGAGTCTGGGCTCGTCCAATCCCTACAACATGGTCCGCGCCACGCTCGACGCGCTGCGGCGCTCGACGACGCCGGCGGCCGTGGCGGCCAAGCGCGGCAAGTCGGTCGAAGACCTCTTCAACTGAAGCGCTGGCGGAGAAACCCGATGGCGGACAAGAAGACTCTCACGGTGCAGCTCGTCAAGAGCGTGGCCGGCACGCGCCAGTCGCACCGCGACACCGTGCGCGGGCTGGGCCTGCGCAAGGTCAGCAGCGAGCGCGTGCTGGAAGACACGCCTGCGGTGCGCGGCATGATCAACAAGGTGGCCTACCTGGTGCGGGTGCTGTGATGGAACTGAACAAGATCAAGCCGGGTGCCGGCTCCAAGCAGGCCCGGCGCCGCGTCGGACGCGGCATCGGTTCGGGGCTGGGCAAGACCGCGGGTCGTGGCCACAAGGGCCAGAAATCGCGTGCCGGCGGCTTCCACAAGGTCGGCTTCGAAGGCGGCCAGATGCCGCTGCAGCGCCGCCTGCCCAAGCGCGGCTTCAAGTCGGCGCAGCTCAAGTACAACGGCGAGGTCACGCTCACCGACCTGGAGCGCCTGGGCGCCGACGAGGTCGACCTGCTGACGCTGAAGGCCGCGGGCCTGGTGCGCGAGATCATCCAGCACGTGAAGGTCATCAAGACCGGCGAACTGTCGCGCAAGGTGGTGCTCAAGGGCATCGGTGCGACCGCAGGCGCCAAGGCGGCGATCGAGGCGGCGGGCGGCTCGCTCGCCTGAGAGAAGGCAAGGGCGTGGTCACTTCAGCGAACCAGCTGGCCAAGAGCGGCAAGTTCGGCGACCTGCGCAGGCGGATCGTCTTCCTGCTGCTCGCGCTGGTGGTCTACCGCATCGGGGCACACATTCCCGTGCCCGGCATCGACCCGGTGGCGCTGCAGCAGCTCTTCAAGGGCCAGAGTGGCGGCATCCTGAACTTGTTCAACATGTTCAGCGGCGGCGCGTTGTCGCGCTTCACCGTCTTCGCGCTCGGCATCATGCCCTACATCAGTGCATCCATCATCATGCAGCTGATGACGCACGTGGTGCCTACGCTGGAGGCGCTGAAGAAGGAAGGCGAGGCCGGGCGGCGCAAGATCACGCAGTACACACGCTACGGCACGCTGTTCCTGGCCGTCTTCCAGAGCCTGGGCATCGCGCTCGCGCTCGAAGGCTCGCAGGGCCTGGTGCTGTCGCCCGGTTTCGGATTCCGCATGACCGCCGTCGTCAGCCTGGTCGCCGGGACCATGTTCCTGATGTGGCTGGGCGAGCAGATCACCGAGCGTGGCCTGGGCAACGGGATCTCGATCCTGATCTTCGCCGGCATCGTCGCCGGCCTGCCCAGCGCCCTCGGCGGCCTGTTCGAACTGGTGCGAACGGGTGCGATGAGCATCGTGGCCAGCCTGTTCATCATGGCACTGGTCGTTGGCGTGACCTACGCCGTGGTCTTCGTGGAGCGCGGCCAGCGCAAGATCCTCGTCAATTACGCCAAGCGCCAGGTCGGCAACAAGGTCTATGGCGGCCAGTCGTCGCACCTGCCGCTGAAGCTGAACATGTCTGGCGTCATCCCGCCGATCTTCGCCAGCTCGATCATCCTGCTGCCAGCCACGGTGGTGGGTTGGTTCGCCACCGGCGAGGGCATGCGCTGGCTGAAGGACCTGTCGGGTGCACTGTCGCCTGGGCAGCCGATCTACGTGCTGCTGTACGCGGCGATGATCGTCTTCTTCTGCTTCTTCTACACGGCGCTCGTCTTCAACAGCCGCGAGACCGCCGACAATCTCAAGAAGAGCGGCGCCTTCATCCCGGGCATCCGTCCGGGCGACCAGACGGCGCGCCACATCGACCGCATCCTGTCGCGCCTGACCCTGGCCGGTGCCGTCTACATCACCGCGGTGTGCCTGCTGCCCGAATTCCTGGTGCTCAAGTACAACGTGCCGTTCTATTTCGGTGGCACGTCGCTGCTGATCATCGTCGTCGTCACGATGGACTTCTGGGCCCAGGTCCAGAGCTACGTGATGAGCCAGCAATACGAAAGCCTGTTGAAGAAGGCGAATTTCAAGACCAGTTGATGCCCGTGTCGCATGTCCAAGGACGACGTGATCCAGATGCAGGGGGAGATTGTCGAGAAGCTCCCCAACACCAACTTCAGGGTGAAGCTGGAAAACGGACATGTCGTGCTGGGCCACATCTCCGGGAAGATGCGCATGCACTACATCCGCATCCTGCCCGGTGACAAGGTCACGGTCGAGTTGACGCCATACGATTTGAGTCGCGCGCGGATCGTCTTCCGCGCCAAGTAGAGTTCAGGAACCGGGTCAAGGAGAAGACCATGAAAGTCGCCGCTTCCGTCAAGAAGATGTGCCGCCACTGCAAGATCATCCGCCGCAAGGGCGTGGTGCGTGTCATCTGCACCGACCCGCGTCACAAGCAGCGCCAGGGCTGAGAGTAAGGAACCAACATGGCACGCATCGCCGGCATCAACATCCCGCCGCACAAGCACGCGGAAATCGGTCTCACGTCGATCTACGGCATCGGCCGCACCACCGCGCAGAAGATCTGCAATTCGGTCGGCATCCCGTACTCGAAGAAGATCAAGGACCTCTCCGACGTTGACCTCGAGCGCATCCGCGACGAGATCGGCCGCCTCACGATCGAAGGCGATCTGCGCCGCGAACTGTCGATCAGCATCAAGCGGCTGATGGACCTGGGCTGCTACCGCGGCTTCCGTCACCGCCGCGGCCTGCCCGTGCGCGGCCAACGCACACGCACCAACGCCCGTACCCGCAAGGGTCCGAAAAAGGGTGCGCAGGCGCTGAAGAAGTAACAGCCGCCCGGAACACTGAAAGAGACAAGACATGGCCAAGGCACCCGTCAATACCGCCGCACGCCGCGTGAGCAAGAAGATCCGCAAGAACATTGCGGATGGCATCGCCCACGTGCACGCGTCGTTCAACAACACCATCATCACCATCACCGACCGCCAGGGCAGTGCCCTGGCCTGGGCGTCCAGCGGTGGCCAGGGCTTCAAGGGCTCACGCAAGAGCACGCCGTTCGCCGCCCAGGTGGCTGCCGAGACGGCTGGCCGCGCGGCGCAGGAGCAGGGCATCAAGAACCTGGACGTGCGCATCAAGGGCCCCGGCCCCGGCCGCGAGAGCAGCGTGCGCGCGCTGGCCTCTCTGGGCATCCGCATCAATTTGATCAGCGACGTGACGCCGATCCCGCACAACGGCTGCCGGCCGCAGAAGCGCCGTCGCATCTGAGTCCCCCGGCGCCTGGCCGCGCCGCCGCGGCCAGGCGCCGTTCCATGCAGGCATTCCTGGCAGGCGCTAGAATGCGTGGTTTCCTGAGCCGGCGGGCACTTTGGTGCGCGCCGGCTGTTTTCCTGGGGGGTCGCCCCTCCTAAGCCCACCGTCCGGGCGGAGCGTTGCTCACGCACCGGACTCGCGCGGGTCGTCCCAGGCTGCATGCCGGGGCTTCTGCCGCGTCAGACAGACAACAAGGACGCATCCGTGGCACGCTATCTCGGCCCCAAGGCCAAACTCTCCCGCCGTGAAGGCACCGACCTGTTCCTGAAGAGCGCCCGTCGCTCGATCGGCGACAAGGCCAAGTTCGACAGCAAACCCGGCCAGCACGGCCGCACCAGCGGCTCGCGCACCTCCGACTTCGGGCTGCAGTTGCGCGAGAAGCAGAAGGTCAAGCGCATGTACGGTGTGCTGGAGCGCCAGTTCCGCCGCTACTTTGCCGAGGCCGAGCGTCGCAAGGGCAACACCGGCTCGACGCTGCTGGCGCTGCTGGAATCGCGCCTGGACAACGTCGTCTATCGCATGGGCTTTGGCTCGACCCGGGCCGAGGCACGTCAACTCGTGTCGCACAAGGCGCTCACCGTCAACGGCCAGGTCGTCAACATCCCGTCGTACCAGGTCAAGGCCGGCGACACGCTCGCCCTGCGCGAGAAGTCCAAAGCCCAGTTGCGCGTCGTCGACGCGCTGAAGCTGGCGCAATCGATCGGCCTGCCCGACTGGGTGCAGGTGGACGCCAGCAAGATGGAGGGCGTCTTCAAGAAGGTCCCCGACCGCGACCAGTTCGGGGCCGAGATCAAGGAAGCCCTGATCGTCGAGTTGTATTCGCGCTGACGACCGGCCGCGACCGGGCCTGCAAGAGGCCCCAGACACACGCTTCGTTCCGCCGGGCACGAAGCGGCTCGCAGTTCAGCACTGCCCGGCGTGGTCCCTCAGCCTTATCGGCGTAACGAGCCGAGGGTATTGACAGGAACTGACAGACCTCATGCAAACCACCCTTCTCAAGCCCAAGGCCATCCAGGTCGAGCCGCTCGGCGACCACCGTGCCAAAGCCACCCTCGAGCCCTTCGAGCGCGGCTACGGCCACACCCTCGGCAATGCATTGCGGCGTGTGCTGCTGTCGTCGATGGTGGGCTACGCGCCGACCGAGGTCACGATCGCCGGCGTGCTGCATGAGTACTCGGCAATCGACGGCGTGCAGGAAGACGTCGTCCACATCATGCTCAACCTCAAGGGCGTGGTGTTCCGCCTGCACAACCGCGACGAAGTGACGCTGGTGCTGCGCAAGGAAGGCGAAGGCCCGGTCACCGCGGCCGACATCCAGACCCCGCACGACGTCGAGATCATCAACCCCGAGCACGTCATCGCCCACCTGGCGCAGGGCGGCAAGCTCGACATGCAGATCAAGGTCGAGAAGGGCCGCGGCTACGTGCCGGGCAACCTGCGCCGCTACGGCGACGAGCCCA
>Ga0209391_10000936_pt1 | contig 14764 bp, 10 predicted proteins | sample PPLLak3March2015_FD_187246 | JGI IMG/M metagenome (GOLD analysis project Ga0209391, IMG submission 187246) | Freshwater sediment microbial communities from Prairie Pothole Lake near Jamestown, North Dakota, USA - PPLs Lake P7 Core (1) Depth... | ecosystem: Environmental > Aquatic > Freshwater >... | reverse complement strand
CCACCGCCCGCGAGTTCGCCATGAACCTGCAGCAGTTTCGTTTCCTTCGCGAGGCGGCCCGGCACAAGTTCAGCCTGACCGAGGCGGCGCGGGCGCTGCACACCTCGCAGCCCGGCATCTCCAAGGCGATCATCGACCTCGAGGAAGAGCTTGGCGTGCCGATCCTGGCGCGCCACGGCAAGCGCGTGAAGGGACTGACCGCGCCCGGCCAGCAGGTCCTGGAGGCGGCCGAGCGGATCATGCGGGACGTCGACAACCTGAAGAAGCTGGCGCGTGACTACGCGGGCAGCCCGGAGGGCACGCTGCGTGTGGCAACTACGCATACGCAGGCACGATACGTGCTGCCGGGAGTCGTGCAGGCGTTCGCCCTGAAGTTCCCGCAGGTGCGGCTGAAGCTGCTGCAGGCCAATCCGCCGCAGATCGCCTCGATGCTGGTCCACGGCCAGGCCGACCTCGGTGTCGCGACCGAGTCGCTGGCCGACTTCCCGGGGTTGCTGTCGATTCCGGTCTATGACTGGCAGCATGTCGCCATCGTCCTGCCCGGCCATCCGCTGGCGAAGTTCGCGACGACGCCCGGCAAGCTGACGCTGAAGGACCTCGGCCGCCACCCGCTGATCACGTACGAACACCAGTTCGCCGGACGGTCGAAGATCGACCAGGCGTTCGCCGCCGTCCAGATCGAGCCCGCGATCGTGCTGGAGGCGATCGACGCCGACGTCATCAAGACCTACGTCCAGATCGGCATGGGTGTGGGCATCGTGGCCGGCGTGGCGGCCGATGCGCAGCGCGACGGGCTCGTCGTGCTGCCGTGCGGCCACCTGTTCGGCCGCAACGTGACGCGGCTCGCGGTCAAGGAAGGCACGTACCTGCGCGGCTTCGTGTACTCGTTCATCGAGCTGCTGGTGCCGGGCTGGGACAAGCGCCGGGTCGAGGAAGCGTTCCGCGGCTAGACTTGGTCGTCTTTCGAAGCGTTGTTCGAACTGTTCGAAGCGTCACGCCGTCCACCGAGAGGCCACCCATGAGCACCGTCCCCGGCAGCGTCCCGATCCGCGGACTGCATCACTACGCGTACCGCTGCAAGGACGCGGAAGAAACGCGGCGCTTCTACGAGGACATCCTGGGGCTGCCGCTGTTCCACATCATCCAGAGCGACTACGTGCCGTCGACCGGCGAGTACTGCCCGTACACGCACATCTTCTTCCGCATGACGGACGGGTCGTGCATCGCCTTCTTCGACCTCGGCGACGACGTCGCCTGCGAGCCGTCGCCGAACACGCCGAACTGGGTGAACCACATCGCGTTCCGCGTCGACAGCGTCGGCGAGCTCGAACAGGTCAAGGCACGGCTCGCGGCCAACGGCGTCGACGTGGTCGGCGTGACCGATCACCACATCTTCAAGTCGATCTACTTCTTCGACCCGAACGGCATCCGGGTCGAGCTGTCCGCGCAACTCGCCTCCGAGATGCAGATGCTGGAGGAGAGCAAGCACGCGCACGGCCGGCTCGCCGAGTGGACGCGCCGCAAGGACGAGTGGCGGCGCGAGCGCGCCGCCGGGGGCGGTGCGGCCATCCTGAAACCGCAGCGCAACGACCGCCCGGAAGTGGCCGAGCGCGCCGCGCGCGCCGGCGACGCCCCGCGCTGAGATGCGCGTCGCGATCGTCGGCGCCGGATCCATCGGCGCCGTGCTCGGCGGCAAGCTCGCCGCGTCCGGCCACGAGGTCGTGCTCGTCGCGCGCGGCGCCCACCTCGACGCGCTGCGCGAGCGCGGCCTGGCGCTGGTCGACCACGTCGATGCCGCGTCCGGCACGTATCGCCTGCCGGCGAGCGACGAGCCGGCCGAGTTCGGCGTCCAGGACCTCGTCGTCATCGGGCTCAAGGCGCACGCGATTCCCGCGATGCTGCCGCGGATGAAGCCGCTCGTCGGCGAAGGAACCGTCGTGGTCCCCGCGATCAACGGTCTTCCGTGGTGGTACTTCCAGGGGGTCGGCGGATCGCTCGGCGGACTGACGCTGCGCTCACTCGATCCCGACGGCACGATGCCCGCGGCGCTCGACGCATCGCACATCCTGGGCTGTGTGGTCCACGTCGCGGCCGAAGTGCGCGCGCCGGGCGAGGTGCACCACACCGGCGGCCGGCGGCTGATCCTCGGTGAGCTCGACAACGCGCCGAGCGACCGCCTGCACGCGGTCTGCGATGCGCTCGACATCGCGGGGTTCGAGACCGTGCGGTCGACGAACATCCGGCTCGACGTCTGGACCAAGCTGATCGGCAACCTCTCCTTCAATCCGATCGCGGCCCTGACCGGCTACCTGATGAACCAGATCGTCGACGACGAGCAGGTGCTCGACGTGATCCGCGCGATGATGGCCGAGGGCATGCGGGTGGCGGAACGCGTCGGCATCCACGTCGGCATGACGCCGGACCAGCGCATCGACCTCGCGCGGCAGCTTGGCGCGGCGAAGATCTCGATGCTGCAGGACCTCGAGCAGCGCCGGCGCATGGAGCTGGGCGCGATCGTCGCGAGCGTCATCGAGCTGGCCGCGCACGTCGGCGTCGACGTGCCGACCGTGCGGCACGTGCACGCGCTGGCGCACGCCCGGGCGAAGGCGCTGGGCATCGACTGAATCGAAGCAGCAGACACGAGGGGAACGGGATGAGCGGCCAGACGATCGGATTCGTCGGACTGGGCAACATGGGACGTGCGATGGTCGACCACCTGATGGCGGGCGGCCACGCGCTGCGCGTCTACGCGCGGCGGGCGGAGGCGATGCAGCCCTTCGTCGCGCGCGGCGCGGCCGCGTGCGGTTCGCCGGCCGAGGTGGCGCGCGGCGCGGCGGTGGTGTTCACCAACGTGACGGCCACCGCCGACGTCGAGCAGGTGCTGTTCGGGCCGGGCGGCGTGGCCGAGGGCGCAGAGCCCGGCACGATCGTGATCGACCACGGGACGATCTCCGCCGCCGCGACGCGCGGCTTCGCGGCGCGGCTGGCGGAGCAGGGCATCGACATGCTCGACTGCCCGGTCTCCGGCGGCGTGAAGGGCGCGCAGGCGGCGACGCTGTCGATGATGGTCGGCGGCAAGCCCGAGGTGCTCGAACGCGTACGGCCGCTGCTGCAGTTGCTCGGCAAGACGATCACGCACTGCGGCGGCCACGGTGCCGGCCAGGTCGTGAAGGCGTGCAACCAGATCGTGCAGGTCGTCAACATCCAGGGCATCGCCGAAGCGATGCTGTTCTCGCGCGCCAATGGCGTCGAGCCGGCGACGATGCTCGCCGCGATCTCGGCCGGCTTCGCCGGCAGCAAGATGCTCGACCTGATGGGGCCGAAGATGGCCGGGCGCGACTTCGCCGCCGGCATCGAGGCGCGGCTGCACCACAAGGACTACGGGCTGATCGTCGACATGGCGCGCGAGTCCCACCTCGCGATGCCGGCGGTTGCGCTCGTCGCCCAGCAGCTCAACGCGCTGATGGGCAACGGCTGGGGCACGCAGGACACGAGCGCGCTGCTCAAGGTGCTGGAAGCGACCAACGGCCGCGACGACTGACCGGCCGGCGAGTTAGGGCCTGTTAACGCTTGGCTCGCACATGCGTGACCTCCAGAACTATCGCAATCTAGGCGCGCTGCCGCCGGCAGGGCGGCTCCCTGTCAAGGCAGCGCAACGACGAGTGCGGGCGTTCTGGAGGATCACCCTGCGGGCCGGGTCTTGGCGGGCCGCGCCGCGTTGTTGCGGCTCCTCGCCTTGCCTCGGCAATGGTCTCGTCGCCGCGCCTAGCGGCGCGGCCCGCCAAGGCCCGGCGCATGCGCGAGCCAAGCGTTAACAGGCCCTAGTTCCGACGGACGAGTTCGAGCGCGGCGGCGAACAGCGGCGACCCCGGGTCCGCGAGTACATCGCAGACCGTGAGGTGGTTGGCGCCGCCCACCTCGATGTCGGCGCGCGCGTTGCGCGGCCACGCGGCCCGGATCAGTTGCGTTTGCCGCTTGAATTCGCCGGACTCGAGCGCGCCCACGGCCGTCACCAGCGGGGCGAGGGTGGCGGCGGGCAAGTGAACCGGCGACAGCCTGCGCGCGGCCGCCGCGTCGAGCCGCAGGTCGGTGTTGATGAAGGGCAGCGGTACCAGCGGCTCGAGGTCGTACAGGCCGCTGATGGCGAGGCCGCCCTTGACCAGGTCAGCCGGCAGGGCGGGGTCCACTTCGGGCCACAGCGCCGCCATCAGCATGGCCGTCAGGTGCCCGCCGGCGGAGTGCCCGCCGACGACGATCCGCTGCCGGTCGAACCCGAGTTCCTCCGCGCGCGTGTAGAGCCATGCGAGCGCCTTCAGTTGCTGCCGCACGATGTCCGCCACCGCCACGCGCGGCGCCAGCCCGTAGTTCAGGAACGCGACCGCCACGCCCGCGTCTAGGAAGGGTGGCGCGATCCACGAGAAGTCCGACTTGTCGAGCGACCGCCAGTAGCCGCCGTGGATGAACACCAGCAGGGGTGAAGTGCGATGCACGGTCGGGAAGAAGTCGAGCCGCTCGCCGTCGTCGTCGCCGTACGGCATGTCGATCAGCCCGGCGCGCCGGCGACGGACCTGCGCCCCCTGCTCGGCCCAGCGGGCGAAGATCTGCGGGTGATCCGGAATGGCCGCGCGCGCGTTGTACTCGCGCTCCATCCATTCGACGTTCGATGCACCAGTCGAGGCCATGGGGCCCTCCTGCCGGCAGTGTAGCCAGCCTCACCGATGGCCCGTTTGAACGACCGGGCGCGGAACCGTATAATCGCGCTCCTTCGTCGCTGCCCACGGCGGCGAGCGGATCGGGGAAGTAGCTCAGCTGGGAGAGCGCTGCGTTCGCAATGCAGAGGTCGGGAGTTCGATCCTCCTCTTCTCCACCAGATTTCACGCAAGGCCTTGAGAGATCAAGGCCTTGTTCGTTTCCAGCAGCGGGTCCGCCGTCAAGTCGCTTCACCGTCGGTGAACGACGTCGCCAATGTTGGCGCGCGGCAACCCGCCAGACGCGAAACCGTTCCGCACAGCTCAGCTCCGCATGATGTAAGGCAACATCGGCCCCCCGCCGGCACCTAGCTTGGAAAACGGCGGGGGTGTTTCTCTTGAAGCCTGCCTTGCCAGGCTGGACCTCGCCGGGCGCCGACGTTCGAGGCGCACTGTGGAAGAAAGTGTTCCGGGAGGTCACCATGAAACGCACAAGCAGCCTGGCCGCGCTGGCCGGCGCCATGATCGTGCTGACACCGCTGCTCGCCAGCGCGCAGCAGCCGTTCGATCTGGGCAAGCGCGAGTACGAGTCGAACTGCGCCGTTTGCCACGGCGCCGATGCCAAGGGCACGGGCCCGTACATGGGCTTCATTGCCTACAAAGGCACGGGCAAGAGCGACCTGACGCTGATCGCCAGGCGCAACGGCGGCGCGTTCCCGTTCCAGCGGGTGTACGAGCAGATCGACGGCACGCAGCAAGTGGAAGTGCACGGTCCGCGCGACATGCCGGTCTGGGGCAAGGACTACGTGCGGCAGGCCCGTGACGCGTACCGCGACGAGAACTACATGATGAACCGGTACGACCCCGAGCTGTACACGCGCACGCGCATCCTGGCGCTCACGGACTACCTGAACCGGTTGCAGGCCAAGTGACCGGATCGCCAGCCCGCGCTGCGAGATGACGCGCTGGCGGGCCGGCTGTCTTCGTCGATCGCCCGGCAGTGCTCGTCACTGCCGAATGTGTCGCTGTGTGCATCGACGGGCAGGACTGCGGGGCCTGCCGCGGTAGAGGCTGCTCAGGTCCGGGCGTTGCTGCCGAACGCGCCTGGCCCGGCAAACCGCGCCCGTCCGCCGAGGCGCTCTTCGATGCGCAGCGCTTCGTTCCACTTCGCCATGCGCTCGCTGCGCGCGAACGAGCCGACCTTCAGCTGGCCGGTCTGCCAGCCGATCGCGAGGTGCACGATGGTCGTGTCTTCCGTCTCGCCCGAGCGCGCCGACACGATGCCGGCGTAGCCCGCCGCCTGCGCGGCGCGCCACGCCTGCAGCGTCTCGGTCAGGGTGCCGCGCTGGTTGGGCTTGAGCAGGACCGCGTTCGCCGCGCCGATGGCCGCGGCCTGCTCGACGAGCGGCGCGTGCGACACCAGGAAGTCGTCGCCGACGACCTGTACCCGGTGCCCCGCGGCCTGCGTGAAGCGCGCGAAGCCCTCCGGATCGTCCTCGGCCAGCGGGTCCTCGATCGACGCGATGGGATAGCGCTCCGTCCATCGCAGCAGCAGTTCGATCAGCCCGTCCGAGTCGAGTTCGCGTCCTTCGAGTCCGAGCCGGTAGCGACCGGCGCGGCCGAAATCGGATGCGGCGATGTCGAGCGCGATGGCCACGTCCGCTCCGGGCACGAATCCGGCGCGCTCGATGGCGGCCACGAGCGCCTCGAGCGCCTCCTCGTTGGTCGAGAACGCCGGCCACCAGCCGCCCTCGTCGGCCACGCCGTAGCGCGCGCCGCGCGACTCCAGCAGCTCGCCGGCGCAGCGATAGACCTCCGCGGTCCATTCCAGCGCTTCGGCGAAGTTCGCGGCGCGGGGACAGACGATCATGAAGTCCTGCACGTCGACCCGGCGGCCCGCGTGCGCGCCGCCGCCGAAGATCTGGATCTGCGGCATCGGCATCAACGTGGCGCCGGTGCCGCCGATGGACTCGTGGAGCGGCACGCCACGCGACGCCGCAGTGGCGTGCGCCGCGGCCATCGACACCGCGAGCGTCGCGTTGGCGCCCAGCCGGGTCTTCGAGGTGGTGCCGTCGAGGGCGATCAGGCGCGCGTCGAGCGCCGCCTGGTCGTCGGCGGCGGCGCCGACCAGCGCGCGCGCGATCTCCTCGTTGATGTTGCCGACCGCGCGCAGCACGTCGAGTCCGCCGAAGCGCGCCGAGCCGTCGCGCAGCTCGAGCGCTTCGCGCGTGCCCTTCGATGCGCCCGCCGGAACGATCGCGCGGCCAATTGCGCCATCGCTCAGCGTCACCTCGGCCTCGACCGTCGGCCGGCCGCGGCTGTCCCACACGCGCCGCGCGTGGATCGAGCGGATCGTCTTGTTCATCGTTCGAGTTCCTCCGCCCACGCGGCACGCACCGACCGCAGGCTGGCCACCGGTTGCCTCAGCAGCGCGCTGGCGACGCGCCGCACCTGTTCGCGTTGCCGCTCTTCGGTCACGTACTCGACCGGCGACTTGCCGTCGACGCGCGCGAGGAAGAGGCCCGGCAGCAGGGCGGCCGCGCGCCGCTCGATCCGGTCCGGCGCTTCCCAGTCCACCGCCTGCAGGTAGGCCCCGGCCAGCGCGTCGAACGAAGCGAGGAACGCCGGCGTCGCCGCGGGTGTCCACAGGCACTTCAGCAGCAGGTGGTTCAGGCAGAAGGCGATGTCGAAGGCCGGATCGCCCCACCACGCGCACTCGGCATCGAGGAACACGGGTCCCGCCGCGCCGATGAGGATGTTCTTCGGACTGACGTCGCCGTGCACGAGCGCGACACGGCGCGACCGCGTCACTTCGACGAGATGCTCGAGCCGGGACGCGAGGTCCGGGTGCCGCTGCGCCGTGGCGAGCAGGTAGGGCTCGAGGCGGATGTCGAAGAAGATCCGGTCCGTGTCGAACTCGGCTGCGAGTTCCGGTCGCCGTGCCGAGTGGCTGTGGATCTGCCCGAGGACGTGTCCGACTTCGCGCGCGGTGGCGGCGTCGGCATGACCGTCGCGCAGTTGCTGCTTCCAGAGGGCGTAGTCGGACGGCGGCAGGTAGTTCATCACGAGGACGCCGAGGCCGGGATGCTGTCCGAGCACGCGCGGCGCGCAGCCCGCGTGAGCGTCGTTGGCCTCGCGCATCCAGCGCGCTTCGTACAGGTTGCGCTCGATCGGCGCGCGCCAGTCGGCCGCCACCCGCAGCTTCGCAAGCGCGCGCTTGGCACACACGGGGCCGTCCGGGGTGTCGATGCGCCAGATGTCGGACGAGACGCCGCCGGTGAGCGGCGTGCCGGTGACGACGCCCGCTCCGGCGAGTCCCAGTTCGCGCAGCGCCTGCGCAAACTCCGGCGGGACTTCGGCCTCAGTCGCGGCGCTCATAGCCGGCTTCCACGAGCTTGACCAGCGCGGCGAGCGTCTGGTTGACGGGCACCGCGACGCCGAGCTCGCGGCCGCGGCGGGCGATGAAGCCATTCAGGTGATCGATCTCCGAAGGCTTCCTGCGCGCCACGTCCTGCGCGGTCGACGAGAACTGCGCGGGCATGGTCCGGGCGATGCGTTCCACTGCCTGCAGCGATGGTGCGACCTGCAGGGCGATGCCCTCCGCCTGCGCGAGCGCGACCACTTCGCGCACGATCGACTCCTGGAGTTCGCGGATCTCGGGCAGGGCCGCCAGGCGCGCGTACGGCGCCTGCGCGAGCGCCGAGATCGCGTTGAAGGCGCAGTTGACCAGCAGCTTGGACCACAGCTCGGCGATGACGTCGTCCGAGATCGTCACCGGCACACCGGCTGTGCCGAACAGGGCGACCAGGTCCTGCAGCACGCCGGCGAGCGCCGGCTCGTTGCTCGCATCGCGATTCAGCGCGCCGATGACGAGTTCGCCGCGGCCCAGGTGCCTGACGATGCCCGGACCGCCCAGCGCGGTGGCGACGTACACCACCGCGGGCACGACCGTCTGCCGCACGACGCGCGCGATGGTCGCCGCGTTCTCCACGCCGTTCTGCAGGCTGAGCACGACGGCGTGCGGCTCCAGCAACGGCGCCAGCGCGCGCGCGACCGTTTCGGTGTCGGTGGACTTGACGCAGAAGAGCACCAGGTCCGCGCCGCGCACGGCCTCCAGCGCCGTACTGGCGTCGGCGCGGATCGTCTCGATCTGTCCCGCCATGTCGAGCTTGAGCCCATCCCGTTCAATGGCGGCCACGTGCGGCGGCCGACCGATCAGGACCACGCGCTGGCCGGCGCGCGCAAGCATCGCGCCGTAGAAGCTGCCGACCGCGCCGGCACCCACCACCGCGACCTTGTGAAAACGGGCTGTCATCGCGAAACGATGCTATCAGGCGCTGTACGCCTTTCGCTTGTCTGTGAGCAGCGCGCGCACGCGCCCGAGCACGGTGCCGATTCCGTGTTCGCCGCGCTGCCAGGCCTGGAAGGCGCCCAGGAAGGCCCACTGGCCCTGCGTCACGGTGGACCGCTTCCACGCGCCCGCAGCGTACTTGTTGGCCTCGGCCAGGGTCGGATAGGTGTGGATGGTGCCGAGGATCTTGTTCAGGCCCAGCCCGTGCTTCATCGCCAGCACGTACTCCGCGAGCAGGTCGCCGGCGTGTTCGCCAGCGATCGTCACGCCGAGGATGCGATCGGTCCCGGGCGCCGTGAGCACCTTGACGAAGCCGTGGGCTTCTTCGTCCGCGATGGCGCGATCGAGATCGTCCATCCCGTAGACAGTCACGGCATGAGGAATGCCCTTGTCCCGGGCTTCCTGCTCGTTGAGTCCGACCCGCGCCACCTCCGGTTCGGTGAACGTGGTCCACGGGATCACGCGGTAATCGGCCTTGAAGCGGCGAAACCGGCCGAACAGGGCATTGACCGCCGCGTACCAGGCCTGATGCGCCGCGGTGTGCGTGAACTGGAACGGTCCGGCCACGTCGCCGCAGGCGAAGATGTTCGGGAAGATCGTCTGCAGGTACTCGTCGGTTTCGACAGTCCGCGCCTTGGTGGTGCCGATGCCGAGTTCCTCCAGCCCGTAGCCGCTCGTGTTCGCGATCCGGCCGACGGCGACCAGCACCTCGTCGAACGGGATCCGGATGTCCTGGCCTTCGTGCTCGACCACCATGATCTTCTCGCCGCCCTCGCGGAGGAACTGCTTCGCGCGGTGATTGACCAGCACGCGGATGCCCTCGGCCTCGAAGCGGCCCTGCACCAGCGCCGACACTTCGGCGTCCTCGCGCACGAGGAGGCGCGGCAGCATCTCGACCTGCGTGACCTGCGCGCCGAAGCGGGCAAATGCCTGCGTGAGTTCGGATCCGATCGGCCCGCCGCCGAGCACGACCAGCCTCTTCGGCAAGGAACGCAGGTTCCACACGGTGTCGGACGTCAGGTAGCCGACCTCGGCCAGGCCCGGGATCGGGGGCACGAAGGGCCGCGCGCCGGCGGCGATGACGATGTTCTTCGTCGTCAGGGTCTTCGGTCCGGCCGTGGTCAGCACATCCACGGTCCACGGCGAGGTGATCCTTGCGGTGCCTTCGATCACCTCGACACCCAGGCCCGTGTAACGCTCGACGGAGTCGTGCGGCTCGATGGCCCGGATGACGCGGGAGACGCGCTCCATCACGTCCGCGAAGTCGAAGGTCGCGCTGGCCCGCTCGATGCCGAACTCCTTCGAACGCGCCATGTGGCTCAGCAGCTTCGCGGAGCGGATCAGCGCCTTCGAGGGCACGCAGCCGGTGTTGAGGCAGTCGCCGCCCAGGCGGTGCTTCTCGACCAGCGCCACCTTGGCCTTCGTCGCGGCGGCAATGTAGGCCGAGACCAGGCCGGCGCTGCCGCCGCCGATCACCACCATGTTGTAGTCGAAGCGCGCGGGACGGCGGTCCTGCCACTTCGCGTACACCTTGCGCGCCTTGACGGCATCCAGCACCTTCTTGGACAGGAGGGGAAACAGCCCGAGCAGGACGAACGCGAAGATCAGCCCGCCGGAGATCCGGAACTGGCCGAGCTGTGTTCCTGCGTAGACGAAGACCACCGTGCCCGCCAGCATCCCGACCTGGCTCACCCAGTAGAAGGTCCAGGTCCGGATGACCGTCAGGCCCATGGCCAGGTTGATCAGCCAGAACGGGAAGATGGGCACCAGCCGCAGCGCGAACAGATAGAACGCGCCTTCCCTGGCCACGCCGTCGTTGAGGGGCTTCATCCGCTCGCCGAACCGCGACCGCACCCAGTCACGCAGCAGGAAGCGCGCAGCGAGGAATGCGAGCGTGGCGCCGATCGACGAGGCGAACGACACCAGGATCGTGCCGGCAACCACGCCGAACAGCGCGCCGCCCACCAGCGTCATGATCGCGGCCCCGGGCAGCGAAAGCGCCGTGACCGCGATGTAGATCGCGAGGAAGGCTCCGGCGGTCTGCCACGGATGCGTCGCGTAGAAGGCGTCGATCCGCTCGCGGCTGGCCTGGAAGAACTCGAGACTCAGGTACTGCTTCAGGTCGAGAATGAAGAAGGCGGCGATCGCCGCGGCGACCAGAGCCAGCACTGCCAGGCGCTTCCTGTCCATTAACTGTCCTCTCGCATCGCGCGCAGAAATTCGCTGCGGCGTTCGTCACCCGAAGTAGTCGGCGCAAGGGCCCCGACCTTACTTGCGCGGCGCCGACAGCGGTCTCGCGCCGAAGCGGGGTGTCGGTCGTCGAAGCCTGGGCCGTGCGTCATCCCGCGTTCAGGATGATCGGCGCCAGCGCATCGCCCTGCGGCAGGACGCGACCGATCGCCGATGCCTGCGCGTAGCCCAGCGCGCGCAGGGCCTCGACGCAGGCTGCCGCGCGGTCGGCGGGGATGCTGGCGAGCAGGCCGCCCGCCGTCTGCGGATCGAAGACCAGCGGATAGCGCGGATGCCGATGGACCTCGGCCTGGTTGCGGATGGCCCGGCGCAACCGGACGTTGGCGGGCTGCAGTGAACTGACGACGCCGGCGGTGCTGCATTCCTCGGCGCCATCGAGTACGGGCAGGGCGGTCAGGTCGAGTTCCGCGTCCACGCCGGACGGCCGGGTCATCTCGACCAGGTGGCCCAGCAGCCCGAAGCCGGTCAGGTCGGTGCAGGCCGTCGCGCCATGGTCGAACAGGCAGCGCGCCGCCAGCCGGTTCGACTGGCACATGGTTTCGAGGGCCGCATCGATCCACGCACCGCGCGCCAGCTGTCGCGCGTGGGCGGCGAACAGCGTCCCGGTCCCGATGGGCTTGGTGAGGACGAGGACGTCGCCCGCGCGCATGCCGCCCTTGCGCATCACCTGCGCGAGATCCTCGTCGACCAGGCCGTTCACCGCGAACCCGAGCGCGAGCTCCCGTCCCTCGCCGGTGTGGCCGCCGATCAGCGCGCACCCGGCCTCGTTCAGCACCGCAATGGCGCCGGACATCATCTGGCGCAGGTCGTCCTCGACCTTGGCATCGAGGCCCGGCGGCACCGTGACGATCGCGGCCGCAGACTGCGCCTCGGCTCCCATCGCGAACAGGTCGCCGAGCGCGTGGTTGGCCGCCACCATGCCGAAGACATACGGGTCGTCGATGAAGGCGCGGAAGAAGTCGACCGAGTGAACCACGGCCTTGCCGGGCGGCACGCGCACCACCGCCGCGTCGTCCGGGGCGTGCAGGCCGATCAGCACGTCGTCGCGCTCGATCGGACGCAGGCCGCCGAGCGCGCGGCCGAGCACCGAGGCCCCCACCTTGGCGCCGCAGCCGCCGCAGCGCATGGCGATCGCCGAGATCGCCTGCGCGGCCTCATCGTCGCCGAGTTGGATGGACGGCGGCTGCGCACGGGGTGCCGCGGGCATGGCCGGCAACTCGCTGTACCTGGCCATGAAACGCCGGTCGATCCAGTCCTTCCAGCGCCAGACCCACCGGCCCTGGAAGCCGAGCGCGCCGCGCGAGGCGACGGCGTACTGGTCGCCCGTGCTGATCAGCGCCAGCCACCGCTGCTGCGGGCGGTAGTTCGCGAGGGGCTGTCCCTGTACGGCGCGGCGCAGGTTCCCGGCCAGGGGCCGTCCCTGGCGGACTGCGAATACACCCGCTTTCTCCAGCGGCCGTCCGACCATGCTGGCGATGTCGCCGGCTGCGAACACATTGGCGTCGGTCACGGTCTGCAGCGTCCCGGTGACGCGGATGAAGCCGTCGTCGTCCAGTTCGAGCCCGGTGGCGCGCAGCCAGGGCGCGCCGCTGGCGCGGGTGACCCAGACGATGTCGTCGGCGTCGAGCGTGGAGCCGTCGGCGACACGCAGCCGCCCCGGCGCCACTTCGGTGACTTGCGAGCCGCGGTGGACCTTGATGCCTCGTTCGGCCAGGACCCGCGAAAACGCCCTGCGCACGCGGGCGTTATGCGTGGGCAGGATGTCCGGACCGGCACTCAGCAGATGGACGACGAGTTCGTCCGGGTCGCGACCCGTGCTCTTCAAGTCGTTCCGCAGCCGATACTGCATCGCAAGCGCCAGCTCCACGCCTCCCGCTCCGCCGCCGACCACCGCGATGCGGGTCGCGCCGGCGCGCTCGCGGACCCGGTTCCGCAGCTGCACCCAGCGTTCGTTGAAGGCGGAGATCGGCTTGACCGGAACGGCGAACTCGGCGGCGCCGACGACGTCGTTCATCCCCGGCGTCGAGCCGATGTTGATGGACAGCAGGTCGTAGGAAACCGGTGGCCGGTCTGCGCACAGGACCTTGCGCGCGTCGCGATCGAGCCCGATCGCCTCGTCGCGAAAGAAGCGGGCGCCGGCGAAGTGCGCCAGGCGTCGCAGGTCGATGTGGACCTCGTCGAAGCTGTAGTGACCGGCCACGTAGCCGGGCAGCATGCCGGAGTACGGCGTGCGCGACTCCCGGCAGATGACGGTCAGCCGTACGCCGGGCACGGGTCGCATGCCGAAGGTCTTCAGCACGCCGACGTGGCTGTGACCGCCGCCGATCAGGACGATGTCCCGGAGGACGGGCTGGTCCGGGGATTGCACTATGACGAGGCCCTCATGGCGCGAAGTTCGTCGCTCGCAGGCAGAGGGAAACTGCGGGAGTCGATGCGAAGGGCGAACATCGCGGGTTCGGTCGCCGCGAAGCGGGGACGGTTCAAGTGACCGTCGACTTTACGCGATCCGTTCGTCGCGCCTGACAGTGCTGCCGCTGCGTCTACTGCAGCCGTTGCATCAACAACCCGGCCGACCGCTCCGACAGCACCGGAAACAGGCACATCGACGCGCGCGTCATGCCGACGAAGAGCTTGCGGCCGACCAGCTCGTCCCAGTGTTCGAAGTCGATCTCGGTGAAGATCACGCAGGGCGCCGACTGGCCCTTGAAGCGGTAGACGGTTTCGAGCAGGAAGTCGCCGTCGGAGTACTCCGGGCCGCCGGTGAGGTCGTAGCGGCCCGTCGCCCGCCGCAGCGTGTGCGGGCCGATCCGGTCGAACGCACGCAGCGCCGAGCGCTCGCGCCCGGTGAACGTGACGATCGCGATCTCCTCGCGCCTGAAGCCGGCCTTCAGCGCCAGCGTGATCGCGCGCGTGGTTGCGTCGAGCAGCGTCTTGGTATCCGTGTAGACGAGGAAGTCCTCGACGCCTTCCGCGAACGGGCTGGCCGCTTCCGGTCGCTCGGCGGGCTGCACGAGCCTCTGGACCGTGTCGACGATCCCGCGCGGGTTGCGGTAGTTGGTGTTCGCGTGCAGCACGGCCCAGCCGGGCAACGTCACCGCGGGCCGCCCGTAGAGGTTCTGCATGGGATCTTCGAGCCACCAGGCGCGCCCGCCGCCGCGCAGGCGGGCCAGCAACGGCGCGATCCACGCCTGGTCGAAGTCCTGTCCTTCGTCGACCACCAGTTCATCGACCTCGTCGCCGGGCCGCACCGGAAGCGCGGCCATGCGCTCGGCGAGGTGCTCGAACACGCCGGGCTGCCGGAAGTCGACCGGCTCGCCTTCGGCGCGCACGCGCCGCTCGCAAAGTTGATGAAAGGTCGCCACTTCCGCGGTGTTCGGCGCGAGCTGGGCAATGCGGTCGGCGAGCGGCCGGTTGTAGCAGACGTAGAGTGCGCGCCGTCCCTGCGCGGCAGCATCGTCGAGCAGCTTGAGGGCGA
>Ga0209391_10000935_pt1 | contig 14764 bp, 12 predicted proteins | sample PPLLak3March2015_FD_187246 | JGI IMG/M metagenome (GOLD analysis project Ga0209391, IMG submission 187246) | Freshwater sediment microbial communities from Prairie Pothole Lake near Jamestown, North Dakota, USA - PPLs Lake P7 Core (1) Depth... | ecosystem: Environmental > Aquatic > Freshwater >... | reverse complement strand
CCTGGCCACCAGCTGGCCCACTGCCGCGTCCGTCTGCATGACAAAATCGCCGTAGATACCCACAGGACTCTTGCCGACAAACTCGGCTGACGGAACGAGGGGATCGTGGATGGCGACGGTGGGAAAGTAGAGAAAAAAGGGCCTGTCAGGTCGTTCCCGGGCATTCCAGTCGATGTATTCAAGCGCCTTGCGGGTGGTGGCGGGCATGACATCCTCCGGGCGGAAGCTCGGGGCCCTGGGCCACCCCCCGTGGATCGTTTCTGTTGGTTTTTCCGTAACCAGCCTGTTTGACATGAGCGCCCACAGTACATGGCCGTGGGTGAAAGGCACGCCGTAAAATTCGTCAAAACCCTGATCATTCGGTCCGCCGGTCGAGGGGCGCGACCAGTCAGCTTCCGCAGTGGGGGCGCTGGGCTTCCCATTCTTGTCGTAAAAGGTCTGGCCGAGGTGCCACTTGCCAAACGCCCCGGTGTGGTAGCCATTGGCCTGCAGCAGCTCGGGCAGGGTGAGCCTCTTGTCATCGATCATGCTGGTGAACATCTGGAACCCAATGGTGTACTCGGGCTGGCGCGAAAAACTTCGCCCGGTCAGCAGGCCATAGCGGGTGGGGCTGCAAACGGCGGCACCTGAATGGGCGTCGGTAAAGCGCATGCCCTGCTGCGCCAACTGATCGATATTGGGGGTGGGAATCTGGCTCTCGCTGAAGTTTGAGCGGACGTCCCCGTAGCCCAGGTCGTCCACCAGTATGATTACGATATTGGGAGGGCGCCTGACCGTTGTCGCTGCCAGTTCAGCCGAGGCCAGCGCGCAGACCAGCGCCATCAGCCCGACCGCGGGCATATGCCGCCATGCGTATCCGTGTGGCCACCGTGCACCCATGTCCTGACTTCTCCTCGCCTCGTCCGCCGATATCGGCCATGGCGAAGTCTAATCGACGGCGGCGGATCGTGTATATTCGTCACCTGCGGTGCGGAGGGGATATTGTAGCCAAAAGATATATTGTTATTATAATATATCAATTGGTGATTATCCGCCGCGCACATCGATGCCCGCAGTCCCGGCCATTGGGTTGGACACGCCGGCGCTGCAGCGGGTCTGCCGCTAGTGAGGTAGGTAATAATGAGCGAACGTGAGCGACCCCTGGAAGGCCTGCGGGTGATAGAAATGGGCCAGTTGTTGGCGGGGCCGTTCACCGGCACCATCCTGGCCTATTTCGGCGCCGAGGTGATCAAGGTGGAACCGCCTGGCGGCGACCCTATCCGCGGCTGGCGCGAGGTGCGCGATGGCACCTCCCTGTGGTATCGCAGCCTGGGTCGCAACAAGAAAAGTGTCACCCTGGATTTGAAGACGGAGCAGGGCAGGGCTCTCGCGCGCAGGCTGCTGGAAACCGCCGATGTGGTGGTGGAGAATTTCCGTCCCGGCCTGATGGAGAGCTGGGGCATGGGGCCGGCCGAACTCAAGCAGCTCAACCCGGGCCTGGTCTACGCCCGCATCTCGGGCTACGGCCAGACCGGCCCCTATGCCAGCAAGCCTGGCTACGCCTCGGTGACGGAGGGCTTTGGCGGGTTCCGTTACATCAACGGCGAGGCGGGCAAGGCGCCGGTGCGACCCAACATCAGCATGGGCGACACACTGTCCGGCATTCACGCCGCCCTCGGCATTGCCCTTGCGCTGATCCAGCGGGCGAAACCGGGGTGCGGCGAGGGGCAGGTGGTCGACGTGGCGCTGTATGAGTCGGTCTTCAACCTGATGGAGGGCATCGTGCCGGAGTACGACGGCGCTGGGGTCGTGCGCCAGCCCTCCGGTACCACCGTAACCGGAATCGTGCCCACCAACACCTACCGCTGCGACGACGGCAAGTATGTGGTCATCGGCGGCAATGGCGACTCCATCTTCAAGCGCCTGATGACCGCGGCGGGTCGCTCGGATATGGCGGAGAATCCGGGCATGGCCGATAACGCGGGAAGAATCGTGCACGAGGCCGCCATCGACGAGGCCCTGGGCCTGTGGTGCGCCGGCCACGCCTCCACCCATATCATCAATACACTGGAAGCGGTGCAGGTGCCGGTGGGGCCCATCTACAGTGTGGAGGACATGATGGTCGACCCCCAGTACCAGGCCCGTGGGCTGTTTGAGAGCGTCGAGATCGACGGCCGGCCCCTCAAGATTCCCGCCATCATGCCGAAACTCGACGAGACCCCCGGCCGCACCGACTGGCCGGGGATGGCGATTGGCAGCCACAACGACGAGGTACTGCGGGATATTCTCAAGCTGGACGATGCCCGGATCGAGCGCCTGCGCGCCGACGGCGTGATCGGCTGAGGCGGGGCGGTACCGGGGTCATGGGGAGCTCAATGAAGCACGATTACCGGGCGATAGATGCCGTCGTCAACATCTGGACCGCCGAGGCGCTGTCGCATCGCCCTGCCTGGACCGATGAATTTTTCGTCGGCAAGGTAAAGGGCAAGCACGACAGCAGCGGCATCAGCCTGGAGCAGATGCTGGCGGGTATGGACGCGGCCAATATCGAGTATGGCTTCCTGGTGGCGGCCAAGTCCGGCCGGGTGGGCCTGCCCGGTTGCTACCACATGCCCCCGGAGGTGGTGGCGGCGGCCGTTGCCCAATACCCGGATCGCTTCTTCGGCCTGGTGGGTATCGACCCTTACACCGGTATGGATGGGGTGAGGGCACTGGAATATGCGGTGAAAGAGCTGGGCTTTATCGGTGCGCACATCTATCCCCACTGGTTCGAACTGCCGGCGAATCACGCCAGGTACTACCCGTTCTACGCCAAGTGCATTGAACTGGGCATTCCGGTGCAGATGCAGGTGGGCCAGTCACTGATCTATTCGAAGGAGCAGCGCTGCCGCTCGGTGGGCCGGCCCATTTACCTGGATGATATTGCCTGCGACCTGCCGGAGCTGAAACTGATAGGCTCCCACGTGGGCATACCCTGGCACGACGAGATGATCGCCATGGCCTGGAAGCACGATAACGTCTATATCGCCACTGACGCCCACAGCCCGAGGTATTGGCCCGAGAGCGTGGTGAAGTACCTCAACTCCTACGGCCAGGACAAGGTGATTTTCGGCACCGACTTCCCGGTGCTGCGCTTTGAGCGCACGGTGCAGGAGATTGACGCCCTGGGCCTGAAGCCCGAGGTGCGGCGCAAGTTCATGCGCGATAACGTGATCCGGGTGTACGGCCTGGAGGACAAAATACGATGAGCGCGCCCCTCGACGGCATCCGCGTGGTAGAGATGACCAGTGTGGTGCTGGGCCCCTACGCGTGCCAGATGCTGGGCGACCTGGGCGCCGATGTCATCAAGATCGAGCCGCCGGGGGGTGACACCAACCGCAACCTCGGGCCGCGACGCAAGCACAGCGACATGGGCTCTCTTTTCCTCACCTGCAATCGCAACAAGCGCTCGGTGGCGCTGGACCTGAAGTCGGAGCGCGGGCGCGCCGCCGCCCTGGAAATCATCAAATCCGCCGACGTGGTGGTCCACAATTTTCGTCCCCAGGCCATGGCGCGCCTGGGCCTGGATTACCCGGCGGTACAGGCAGTCAACCCGGCTGTCGTCTACTGCGCCACTTACGGCTACAGCCGCAAGGGGCCCTACGGCGACAAGGGCGCGCTGGATGATTCTATCCAGGCGGCCAGCGGTGTGGCGGTGCTGCAGAGCATGGTGGAGGGCGAGCCGCGCTACCTGCCCACCATCATCGCCGACAAGACCACCGCCATGGTGGTGGTGCAGTCAGTGCTGGCCGCGCTGTTCCACCGCCAGCGCACCGGCGAGGGCCAGGAAATCGAGGTCCCCATGTTCGAGTCCATGGTGTCATTCGTGATGACCGAGCATCTCTGGGGCCAGACGTTCGAGCCGCCCATAGGCACCGCGGGATACGTGCGCCTGATGGCGAAGCACCGCCGCCCCTATAAGACTCGCGATGGCCTCTACCTGGCGGTGCTGCCCTACTGGGACAACCACTGGAGTACCTTCTGCACGCTGGTGGGTCGCCCCGAGCTGGCGCGGGACGAGCGCTTTGTCGACATGGCTACCCGCCTCAAGAACATCAATGAATCCTACCGGGTGACCGGCGAGATTATCGCCAGCCGCGACCGGGCCGACTGGCTGGCCTTGCTTGGCGAGACCAATGTGCCGATGATGGTGGTGAACTCGTTGGATGAACTCATCCACGACCCTCACCTGGTCGAGTCGGGTTTCTGGCAGGAGCGCGATCATCCCACCGAGGGCCGGCTGCGCATGAGCAGCCCGCCCATGAATTTCGCCAGGACCCCGGCCTCCATCCGCACACTGCCGCCCCGGCTGGGAGAGCACAGTGAGGAGGTGTTGCGAGAGGCGGGGCTTGAGCAGGTCGTGATCGACAGCATGCTCGCCAGCGGCGAGGCTGTCGTACCGCGGCAGGACTAGATCTGGTTTAAATATAAGGGAGATATTGCAATGAGTTTCAAGAACCTGTTTATCAAGCACGACCTGTCTCCCGAGGTGCGGGAATGGCTGGACAAGGAAATCGCGGAGCAGGAAGCGCGCTTCGCCAGGCTCGAGCAGAACATGGAAGACCTGGCTCCCAAGCGGGAGCAGTGGTACCAGGAATTTTTCGACCGTATCACCACCCTGGGTTTCAATGTCGACGGTGATGACAAGATGAAACTCAGCCCGTCCCAGCTCCCGGTCAAGCCTGCCGGGAGAGTGGATCGGGTGGTCTGGAAACACGGCGTCGACAGCGAGTAATTGTCAATAGCGAGTAACTAATGCAGCACAGCGTCAGCACACACGGGATAAGGTAGAAGGAGAACAAACATGGCACGTCCACATATAGAACCCTTTTGCGACAGGGACGAACAATTCAAGAAGATGCAGCTGCCGGGTTTTGGCCCGGGCATGCGCTATAAGATGCTGAGCCTTGATGTCGACAGCGGCGGCTGCTCGATGACCGTGCAGCTGGATGGCGGTTACAGGCGCGGCCCGGGCTTTTCCTGGTCAGAGATGGAGATGATCGTCATCGAGGGCGAACTGCAGGTGGGTGAGCGCACCTGTCGCAAGGGCCATTACTTTTTTGTACCGGCAGGTTACGCCATGCCGGCAATCAGCAGTTCCCAGGGCTGCCTGGTGCTGATGATGTACAACACCGGCGAGCCCAGCCACGTGGAGTCCACCCAGCACCACCCGCAGGCGCAGGTGAACCTCTACCACAGCGTCGATTCCTACATGGACCTGCCCTGGGCCATGGGTAACGTCACCAAGCCCTCGGTGGCGGCGGGCTGCCTGATCAAGCTGCTGAACTACAACCCCATCTCCCACGCCATGACCTTCCTTTACTGCATGACGCCGGGCTACTTCCAGGACAATATCTCCTACCACGACTGCGCCGAGGAGTCCTACCACCTGTGGGGCACCTCCTGGATGATGCAGTTTGGCGAGGTGCCCACCGGGGGCTACTTCTGGCGCCCGGCCTACATCAACCACGGTTCCTTCGCTTCCGAGTACGGTTGTATCGCCCTGGGCCGCACCGACTCCAAGCTGTTCAACCACTTCCACTACAATCCCTGGACCACACCGGTGGAGAATGCCGACCGCTCGGCCGCGCGGCTCTACAAACGCGATCCGCTGCTGTACAAGTGGGCCTTCAGCAAGGATCACAACCATCCCCACGGTCCGGAGGATTTCGAGGACACCATGCTGCGCCGCGGCGACGAGGCGGGTCACGACAACGAACACAAGTCGGACGGGCGCCGCCACGATCACTGGCACGGTCACCTGCACCACGTACCCGGCAGCCCGCACACCCACGCAGACGGGACAACCCATAGCCACGATTGATATGAGCGACCAGGTGCTAGTCACGGATGTCGGGCCGCGGGATGGCCTGCAGAACCAGCCGCGTATTCTCAGCGTGGGGGAGCGCCTGCGCCTGATCGGGGCAATTACCGCCGCCGGTGTCACCAGCGTCGAGGTGGGCAGTTTCGTGTCACCCAAAGCGGTGCCGGCGATGGCCGGCACGGATGCGGTGGTGGCAGCCCTGCCAAGTGATGGCCCGGTGCACTACACGGCGCTCATACCGAACCTGAAAGGCTATGAGCTGGCCCGGTCTGCCGGTGCCCGCTCGGTGACCATGGTGCTCTACGCCAGCGAGGGCATGGCGCGCAAGAACGTCAACATGACCATGGCCGAGGCCGAGGCGGCGACCGCTGCTATCCTCGCCGCCGCCCGGGCCGATGGAATCGAAGTCATCGCCGCCATCTCCGTTGCCTTCGCCTGTCCCGTCGACGGGCCCACCGACCCGGGGCTGGTGCGCACGGTCGCCGCCAGGTTCCTGGCGCTGGGCGCGGACCAGGTGGTGCTGGCCGACACCATCGGCGCCGGCAACCCGCAGCAGGTGCGCAACCTCACCGCCGAGCTGGTGCGCGAGCACGGCGCCGCACGCCTGGGTTGCCACTTTCACGATACCCGCGCCCTGGGCCTGGCCAATGTCTACGCTGCGCTGGAGTCCGGCATCCGCCGCTTCGACGCCTCCATCGCCGGCCTCGGCGGTTGCCCCTTCGCGCCGGGCGCCAGTGGCAATGTGGCGACTGAGGATGTGGCAATGATGCTGGAGCAGATGGGTTTTGCCACAGGCATCGACCTGGACGCGCTATTGCGCGCCTCGGACCTGGCGGAAGAGTTGACCGGCACCGCCCCCGGTGGGCGCTCCAAGCCCTGGTTGAAGCCGTGGCTGGCGAAGCGGTCCGTTAGCCTCACCAAGCATGACACAACCAGGAGAAAAGAATGAGTTACAGGCTGGGTGTGGATGTCGGGGGTACTTTTACCGACCTCCTGCTGATCAACGAAGAGAGCGGTGAAACCTACACGGCGAAAGTGCCATCCACGCCGGAGGATTCTTCCATCGGTGTGCTCAATGGCATAGCGCGTATCTGCGAGGAGTCCGCTATCGACCCAGCCGCTATCCACCGGGTGATGCACGGCACCACCGTGGCGACCAATGCGGTGCTCACGGGCAAAGGCGCCAGGGTGGGACTGGTGACCACCAGCGGTTTCGAGGATACGCTGCAGGTGGCCCGCTCGTTCTGCCCCGGCGGGCTTGGCGGTTGGGTCAGCTTTGTGAAGAAGCCCCTGCTGGCACCGCTGGAGTTGACCATAGGCGCCAGTGAGCGTATCGGTGCCGATGGGGGCATCGTGCGCGCCCTCGACGAGGACAAGCTGCGCGTTGACCTGAAGACACTGCGCGCACGGGGCGCGGTACAGGCCCTGACCATCTGTTTCATCAACGCCTATATCAACGGCGAGCACGAGCGCCGGGCACGGGATATCGCGGCGGAGATTTTCACCGACACCCCGATCTCTATCTCCAGCGAGGTGGTGCCGGAGATGCAGGAATACGAGCGCACGGAAACCACCGTGGTGAACTCCTATGTGCGCCCGGAAGTGGCGAAGTACGTGCGCAACCTGCAGGCGGCGCTGGAGGAGCGGATGGGTGCTGACACGCAGCTGTCCATCCTGCGTTCCGATGGCGGCCTGGCATCGGCCCGCGGCGCAGCGGAGTCGCCGGTCAACCTGCTCATGTCCGGCCCGGCCGGCGGCGTGTCCGGGGCGATCTATTTCTGCAGCCGGGCGGGCTTTGACAATATCCTCACCTTCGACATGGGTGGCACATCCACCGATGTGGCCCTGATCCAGAATTCCCGCGCCCGGGTGCGGCGTGAAACCATTGTCGGCGATGTGCGGGTGCGGGCGCCCTCGGTGGATGTGCGCACGGTTGGTGCCGGCGGCGGCTCCATCGCCTTCGTGCCGGAACTCACCAAAGCCCTGCGGGTGGGCCCGGAATCCGCCGGGGCTGTGCCCGGTCCCGCCTGTTATATGAAAGGCGGCGAGCTGCCCACGGTGTGTGACGCCAACGTGGTACTGGGCTACCTGCCCTCGGACGTGCAGCTGGGCGGCAAGATGAAAATCAATCGCGACGCCTCGGTGACCGCCGTGCAGAAAGTGGCGGACGCCATGGGCATCAGCCTGATGGAGGCCGCCGAGGGCATCTGCAAGATCGTCAACGAATCCATGTTCGGCGCCCTGCGGCTGGTGTCGGTGGAGCAGGGCTATGACCCCCGGGACTTCGCCCTGGTGGGATTCGGCGGCGCCGGCCCCTTGCACGCCAATGCTATGGGTATCCTGACGGAGGCCTGGCCGGTGATCATTCCCCCCGGCCCGGGTGTGTTGTGCGCTTACGGCGATGCCACCACCCAGGTGCAGGATGAGGCGGCCCGCACCTACCTGACCATGGCCGGCAGCCTGAGCGACGCGCAGTTGCTGGCGGACCTCCGGGAACTTCAGCAGCGGGCGGGGGAGTCCCTGCTGGCCGATGGCATTCCCGTGCAGGATCACGAGGTGAGCTACCAGGCGGACCTGCGCTATGCGGGCCAGGCCTTCCAGATCACCGTGGACTTCAGCGAGGAGGAATTGAAGGCCCGGGGCGTGGCCCTGCTCACCGACCAGTTCGACAACGAGCACGAGCAGTTGTTTACCTTCAGGCTGGGGGACGGTCACGAGATCCTGATGATCCGCGCGCTGGTGAAGGCGCGCAGCAAGGCGATCGCCGAGCTGAAAACAGGCAGGACGGGCACTACCCTCGAGCAGTGCCGCATCCACGAAAGTCGTTTTTACCATGAGGGCCAATGGCACGACATTGTTATCTATGACCGCAATAAATTGCATGAGGGTCTGGTAGTGCCAGGCCCGGCGATCATCAGCGAAATGGATTCCACCACCGTGGTGCTGCCCGGCTTCAAGGCCAGGGTGGACGCAATCGGCAACTTGCTGATCAATCCGGCGAAGTGAGAGGGATAAGGCCATGAGCGCAACGATTATCCAGACCAACCAGGCGCCCTTCGGCAGGGCCGACGTCGACGGCGTCACCGTCGACATCATCGAGAACGCCCTGCGCAATGCGCGCGAGGAGATGGATGCGGTGCTGTTTCGCACCGCGATGTCGCCGGGTATTCGCGAGCAGGGTGACTGCTTCCCGATGATCGCCAATCGCGAGGGCAAGATGGTGGTGGGCCAGTTCGGCTCCTTTATCGGGCCCTTCCTTGCGGCCTACGATGCCGCAATCGAGGAGGGGGATGTCATCCTCACCAACGATCCCTACATGTGCAATGCGGCGGTTTCACACCTGCCCGACTGGGTGGTCCTGGTGCCGGTGTTCAAGGACGGCCGCCATATCGCCTGGTCGGCCATGTTCGGGCATATGTCCGACAACGGCGGCATGGTACCGGGCTCCATTCCCATCCAGGCCACCACCATCTACCAGGAAGGCATTCGCATCCCGCCGATCAAGCTGTACAAGAAGGGCGTGCTGCAATCCGATCTGCTGGAGCTCATCCTCCACAATGTGCGCACTCCCCAGTGGAACCGCTTCGACCTCAACGCCCTGGTGGCGGCCTGCAATACCGCGGCCCGGCGCTGCCAGGAACTGGCCCGGCGCTTCGGCGACGATGTGCTGGTCACCACCATGGACATCATGCTGCAGCGCAACTACGACGCGATGAAGCACATCATCAGCCTGTTTATTCCGGAGGAGCCGCGGGTGTTCGAGGACTACCTGTGCGATGACGGCATGGGCATGGGCCCCTACAAGATCAAGTGCAGGATGTGGCGCGAGGGCGCGGTGGCGATTTTCGATTTCGAGGGCACCGATCCCCAGGCCCAGAGCTCGGTGAACTTCTTCCTCAACGAGGATATGTTCAAGATGTTCTTCGGCTCTTTCACCATCAACGTGGTGGACCCGCAGATCGTGTTCAATGACGGCTTTTATGACCTGGTGGATGTGCGTATCCCCAAAGGCACCCTGCTCAAGCCCAATTTTCCCGCGGCCCTGTCGGGGCGCACCCATGCCCTGGGTCGAATCTTCGACCTGCTGGGGGCCCTGCTGGGGATGGGCGCGCCCGAGCAGATGCTGAACGCGGCGGGCTTCTCCGATTCGCCCCACCTGTTCTATTCCGGTTACGACAAGAAGGGGGAGTGGTTCCAGCTGTTCCAGATCGGTTTCGGCGGCATTCCCGGCAGGCCGGTGGGAGACGGCCCCGACGGCCACTCCCTGTGGCCGGGCTTCACCAACGTGCCCAACGAGTTTATCGAGTCCTACTTCCCGCTGCGCATCGAGCGCTACGAAACCATCCCCGATTCCGGCGGCGCCGGCCTGCACCGGGGTGGCAACGGCCTCAGCGTGGTCTACTGCTTCCTCTGTGATGGCGAGATCGGCATCCACGACGAGCGCTGGCTGATGTACCCCTGGGGCGTACTCGGCGGCGAGACCGGCCTGCGCTCCACCAAGCGCCTGGTCCGCAATGACGGCTCGGAGGAGTGGCTGCCGGCCAAGGTGGAAGGGATCAAGGTGAAGGAGGGCGACCTGCTCTATTTCAATACCTGGGGTGGCGGCGGCTGGGGCGACCCCTTCAAGCGCGACCCGGAACTGGTGCGCCTCGACGTCGACCGGCGGCTGGTGACCCGCGATGGCGCCAGGCGCTATGGCGTCGTGATCGGCGACGACGGCGCCGTGGATGCCGCGGCCACCGCCGATCTTCGAGCCAGACTGGTGGCGGCAAGGGGCGACGATATCGCCCTGTTCAACTTCGGCGGCGACGTGGAGGCCATCCGCGCCCGCTGCGAGGCTGAAACCCATCTGCCGGCGCCAGTGCAACCGACCTTCGCTCCGGGTACACGCTAACTGCCACAACACCTGCCCGGGATGCCCAATATGAACAAGAACGTGGAGCGCGCCAAGGAGCTGGTGCCCGCCATTATCCTTACGATACTCAGCATGATACAGGCGCTGGCGATCGAGTTGTTCTGGAGCAGGATCAAGGATTCACCCTGGCTGTGGCAGGGTGGCTGGGAGGCGGCCATCGGCTGGCTGCAGCTGACGGTGGTGCTGGTGGGTATCCTGCTCGTCTGGGTTTTCTATGTCAGCTTCGTCCTGCGTTTCAGCTGGCTGCCGACGCTCGAGGACACCCTGGTGCCATTCCTCATCGGCTTGCTCCAGTTTGCCATGATCGACCTGATGTATCCCGACCCCCTGGGCCCCTGGTTTCTCATGCTTGCCGCCATCTACGGCATTACTGTCGCCACAGCCCATATCACCATGCGCCGCGCCAGGCGCGACCCGGCGAACGCGTATTTCTTCAGCAAGGTCGGGCCTGCCGGTTGGGGTGATTACCTGGCATCCCTTATCGCTGTGACGACCCTTGTCGCGACGGGCCTGGCGCTTTGGATCATGGATGACAATCCTTACCTGGCCACCGCTGCGCTACTGCTGGCGTTGCTCGCGCTGTTTCACCAGTTTCGCCAGGCCAAACGATACTGGATGCATTCACTGCAGCAGGATGAATCAGGCAGCGGCCCTGAGGCAGGAGGAGAGTCATGAACGACAGCAAGCTTGCCAACCTTTCCATAGAGCTGGCCGCACACCCCCTGCTCGATGGGGGCTCTCGCCGCCTTATCTCGGGGAAGGGCGCGCGTTAGCAGGCGCGCAGTAGCAGATCCCAGCCCAAATGCACTCAGCCCGCACGGAAGCCAGTGAGAACCTCATGGCACGAGACATTGCGTGCTCTCGTGCAGGAAAGAATGGATATGAGTGGCATGCTCACTGCCGCGAAAAATAATTTCAGGCTGGTCGGCGGGACTTTCACGAATTTCCATAGCTCAGCAAATTGATTCAACAGGCGTGTGGTAACAGAGCCATTCAGGAAATCTACTCTTAACAGGCGTATTACGTTCACTGTACATTGAAAATTCGGGACTCTGCGATAGACTAGAGGCCATGTCAGAACAGATGCTTCTCTACGTCAGCATTGGTGCTGGTGTCTTAGTCGTGGTGGGAACCGTGGCGATGCTCTTCGGCGTCTGGAAGATGCTGAGCGCTGTCCAAAAGAGTGGCGAACAGGCTGTCAAAAAGCACGCGGTCGCCAACGGCTGGACGTTCGAGACCCGGTCGCGCAACAGCGACATCGACCGCCGCTGGACGGGAATCACCAACGGCATTGCGTGGTCGGCAGAATATCGCGCTATCCATAACAGGACCGATCAATACCGGCGCCACGAATTCCGGTGGGCTGCAGCGATCACTGACGGCCCGAGGCATCCGATCCTGCTGGTTCATGAGCGTTCAGCTCTCGCGAAGCTGGATGGCGCGCGGAAGCATACGCCGGCGTTCCTGTCGGGTTTGGTCGATTCGGCGATCGACAAGGGGCTCGATCAGTTCTTCGGTCGAGAAGCCGGGGCCAGAGCCAACATGGAGCGGCTGAAGCCCATCGACGGACACGGCCTTGCCGACTTCCAGATTCTCGCCGAGAAGCCAACTGACGCCCTTGGCATTGTCGGGCGGTTTCTAAAGGGGCCACTCACAGGCCACACCTTTCCTGGCGGCGAAACACCAGGGGCACTCCTGCTCAGCGATGGCGTCCACCTCGCGCTCCGGCAGCCAGTTTCGACAGCAGACCTCGACAGCGTGGTCGCACTCGGCAGCGTATTGGCAGCCGCCTTCGGCCGCGCCGGGAAAGCCTGAGGCCGGGAGGAGCGCATGACTCTGTGTTCATTGCTTGCGGCCGGCCAGCGGGCGGTTCGCTCGCTGGCCCCGATCTCACTGGGTTGCTGTCTCATCCTTGCGGGCGACGGTGCGGCCTCCGGCGAGGCGCCGCGCGCGCAGCATCGGGTGGTGGTGGCCACTGGCGAGAGCGACCTTGAACGCGATGTCGAGGCCAACCTCGAATGGCAGGTGAACCGTCTGGCCGCCGCCGGCTATGAGCTGGCGGCTATCATGGGCGGCGCTTCGACGGTGATCGACCAGCTCCTGGACCGCAAAGCATACGTCGCCGGCCTGGTGGATCATGGCGGCCAGATCTTCGTTGTGATGCGAAGAACCGAGGGTGCTCTGGTACGCCGCGAGTATCGCCTTCTGCACACCCGCGGGGCGTCGGGCGTGGATGAGATCGTGACACCGCTGGGCGCGCAAGGCTTCGTGCTCGTGGCCTCAGCCCATGATGGGCCCGTGTTCCATGCGGCATTCGAACGTCGAACCGGCACACTGCCGGCCAGCTACCGAGTGGTGCGCAACCGCGGTGGCAGTTCCTGGATGGATGAGGTGCAGAAGGACCCGGCGATGACGGCAAGGCTGCGCCGTGTGGTGCCGATGGCGCTCGACCATGCGCTCGTGGAACTGGGTGCTGAGGCGTCGCCAGGCGGGGCGTTGGAGTGGGAGAGCACACCTGCGTTTCGATCGGAGAGTCTTGAGACTTCGCTCAACAGCAAGGCGGCAGCGGGCTTTCGTGTGCAGCTCGTGCGCATGCGCGAGAACACCCTGGACGTGCTGCTCGTCCGTCCGGCCGGACCTGCAGGCGCCACCGTCGTCTACGACGTTGACGAGGGGCCGTGGGGTGGACCGTGCAGTAGCGGAACGCTCGTCGGCGCCGATGGCTACACCGACGGCGATGTGTACTGCGTGGCCGAAAGCCCTGGTAGTGGCGTGTTTAATCGCGGCTTCGATGGACTGCTTCGGGAGCGGACCGGCACGGCGATGCTGTTGCTCGATGTCCCGAGCTGTGTGGACCGTGCCCGCTTCAGGGGGGGCCGGCCGGCCCATGCACGGATCGCTGTGGCGCAGCAGCTCGAACACTTCCTGGATACAAAGGTGCCGTCCGGCTTCCGCCTGACGCGGCTGCTGGTGGTGGAGAAGACGGGCGATGACGCCCGGCTAGTGGCATTCACGTCGAACGCACCAGCCGAAACCATGAGTGGGCCACCGGCGGATACCGGTCCGGTTCCCCCGCTCGTACCCGACCTTGACGGGCCGCTCTCGGCCAATACGGCAAAGCGCCAGCGCGAACTGAACGAGCAACTGGCGCGAGTCTCTGGTGTGCAAAACGCGGAGGCGTGGCTAGACGTGTTGGAGAGTCCAGGCCAACACAGCGTGGTGTTGTCAGGGTGCGTCACCACACCGACTGCAAAACTCGAGCTCGAACGCGCAGTGCGCAACCTGCTGCAACCCGCGCCATTCACCAGCTACCGTTTTCGCAACGACATCATCGTCGATCTCTTAAAGTAGGGCCATGCTGGTTCGTCTATCTGAAAAGGGATGCATTTATTTTAAGCAGCGCGCTCGAAGGATCCAGGCTAGTAGGCATGAGTCCCATGCATATCTAAAATGGATGCGTCTTTTTTGCAGTTTTTACCTCCGGCACCCCGAGGCGAAGGGCGACACTGCCGGATAAAAGACGTTATATTGCGACCAAGCCACCTGCCCCGGGATGTCCAATATGAACAAGAACATCGACCTCGCCAACCTTTCCATAGAGCAGGCCGCGCGCGCCCTGCGCGACAGGGAGCTCTCACCACTGGAGTTGACCGACGCCTACCTCGATCGCATCGAGCGGCTCAATCCCCGTATCAACGCCTATATCACCGTCACGGCGGAGAGGGCGCGGGAGGATGCGCGGCGCGCGACTGAAGAATTTGCCGCGGGCAAGCTGCGCGGCCCCCTGCATGGCATCCCGATCGCGCACAAGGATCTCTATGAAACCGCCGGCATCCGCACGACCGGCGGTTCGAAGATCCACGCCGACCACATACCGAGCGCGGACAGTACGGTGGCGCGCAAGCTGCGTGAAGCCGGGACGATTCTGCTGGGCAAGCTCAACACCCACGAGTACGCCTACGGTGTCACCACCAACAACCCGCACTACGGGGCGACCCGCAACCCCT
>Ga0209391_10000934_pt1 | contig 14769 bp, 14 predicted proteins | sample PPLLak3March2015_FD_187246 | JGI IMG/M metagenome (GOLD analysis project Ga0209391, IMG submission 187246) | Freshwater sediment microbial communities from Prairie Pothole Lake near Jamestown, North Dakota, USA - PPLs Lake P7 Core (1) Depth... | ecosystem: Environmental > Aquatic > Freshwater >... | reverse complement strand
CGGCAACTCGGGCAGGTAGAGGTCGCGCAATTGTTTGACGCCCCAGTAGAGATGGATTTCACGCTTCAGGCCGCGCTTGAAGGCATCCTCGACCATGCTCTTGACCGGGGCGAAGCCCGTGGCGCCGGCGACGAAGACGATCGGTCGCTGCGATTCGCGCAGCGAGAAGTCGCCGATCGGGCCTTCGAGGCGGACTGCGTCACCTTCCTTCATTTTCTCGAAGACGTGGGTGGTGAACAGTCCCCCCTTCATCAGGCGGATCTGGAGTTCGACGAACTCCGCTTCATGCGGCGGGTTGGCAAACGAGAAGGCGCGCCGCTGGCCGTCATCGAGAATGATATTGATGTACTGGCCGGCCTTGAACGGGATTTGCTGTCCTTCCGGCAGTTTGAGGAGAACGCGCATGACGTCGTAGGTGAGCTTCTCCAACTTGACGACGCGGGCCTGATACTCCTTGAACGCCTTGACCGGCGCAGCGGCCTGGTACTCGATTTCCGCGTCATCGATGGCGGTGGCGCAGCACAACAACACCTTGCCCTGTGCCAGTTCCTCCGCCGACAGGGCGCTGGGCTGATAGAGGCCGGGATCGACCTTGCCGGCCAGAACCGTGCACTTGCAGGCGCCGCAGCCGCCGTTGCGACACTCGTAGGGCAGGTTGATGTCCTGGCGCAGTCCGGCGTCGAGCAGCGTTTCGCCAAAGCGGGCGGTGACCGCCTTGTGGTCGGGATGGAAGGTGATGCTGGTCTGCTCCTTGGCGGCGCCGCGCCGTTTGGGTGGAAGCCACGGGACAAGGAACAGGAACCCGGTCAGCCCGAGCACCCAGAACCAAAGGTGCAGCGGGTTGGTGACGTAGACGAGTGCCAGGACGGGCAGTTCGAACCAGTCGAAGTCGATGTTGGTGGGCACGACCGACATGTCCGCCTCGCCGCCCTGGCTGAGAATGGGCTTGACCAGGGCAAGGACGACGAACATCAGCGTTACGGCGATCGAGATCGGGCGCGGCGGATTGATGTGGGCGCGCGGCACGCGCTGGACGTGAATCCACATGATAATGACGACGATCAGCGGCGCGCCGATGTGAACGAAGGCGAGCAGGGTGAACAGTCGGCTATTGACGCTTTCGAGGTAGAGAAAGTTGCGGATCAGCGTGCCGTTGAACATCGGCAGCACGTCGAACCACTCGGCCGTGGCAATGACGACGAATTGCGCCAGTTTGTCCCACACCAGCATGAAGCCGTTGACGCCGGCGATGTAGACCAGCCAGATCAGGGCGACACCGGTAAGCCACGAGAAAGAGCGGAAACCGCGATAGCGATCGTAGGCGAAATGCCGCAGCAGGTGCAGGATCATGGTCAGGATCATGCCGTCGGTGGCGTAGCGGTGGATGCTGCGCATGATGCCGCCGGCCCACCACTGGTTGTGGGTGATGCGTTCGACCGACTGGTACGCGTCGGTGATTCCCGTTTCGGCAAAGATGTAGAGATAGAGGCCGGTCCCGACCAGCAACCAGAACTGCCAGAAACTGATGGTGCCGAGGTGATAGAAGGGGTTCAGCTTGTCGCCGAAGGCCACATTGAAAATGTTCTCGATGCGCATGAAAAACCAGCGCAGGATCTGTTGGAGAAGTTTGACCATGGTTTGTGTCCGCTCAGGAGAGTAGGGAGAGACGAATCGTTTTGGGTGCTGTCCGAACGGCGCGCTACTTGAAGAAGAGGCCGCCCCTGTCCGGGTTGAAGTCGATCACCATGACCTGTCCGGGCTTGAGCGTGACTTGTTCTTCCTTGACGAAATTGAAGCCTGGCTTGACCAGGTTGTCATTCATTCTGACCGCTACCTGATGGCTGCCAGCCTTCACCTCGAAGCGCTTGTAGACCGTGGAAACGCCATCCTTGTAGACGCCGGTCGGATGCATCACCGTCCGGAAGGCGGGTTGGCCATCGATGTCGACTTCGAGATTGATGTCGGAGCGTTCACGCGGGCAGTCCATCGGCGCGCGCATGTTGGGGGGCAGCTTCTGCAGCTCTTCCGGGGTCCGCTTGCGACATTCGCGATCGCCGAGGTGGCTGATCGACAGCTTGATCAGGGCGACGTCATCGGCAATCTGCCGGTATTTCGGGGAGGTCGCAAAATATCCGATGAAGGCCGCAAACGCACCATATAGGATTACCTGACCGACAATGGCGGCGGGCTTAAGCATGATGGGAAGTTCTCCGGAAGTAGGGTGGCAATGGGCCGTCGGAAGGTGCCCGGGATTCGATTCGTGTCCTGAATTCCTGCAAGGCAGCAGCCAGGATCTTGCCGTCGTTGCGTGATGCAAAAACCAGTTGCAGCCGGGCGAGAGGAACCTTGCTGCGCAGGCGCGGTTCGCGCTGACCGGTCATGCGCTCCGCGGTCCACCGGTCACCGAGGCGAAAATCGCAACCGCCGCTGCGGCAACCGGTCAGCATGACCCCGTCAGCGCCGCCACGCAGCGCATATTCGACAAATGACGGTGGCAGGATGCCCGTGCACATCAGACTGATGACGGCGGTGTCGGGGGCGGCCAGCGCCTTGGCGTCGGCGCCACGGTCGCAGCCGAAGATGACTATCCTGGAGGGTCCTTCGAGTCCGGCAAGCGCATCTTCAAGGCGCTGGCGGAGCCCGTTCACCGTTTGCTGCGGCATGTCGATGCCGGTCAACAACTGTTCCTGGCGGCGGAAAGGCGTCGACGAGGGGCATGATCCCGCGCAGATGCCACAGCTCGCGCAGAGATCGGGATCGACAGCGGCGATCTTGAAGCCCGGACGGTGCGGATGCGGCGCCATCGTTATTGCGGCGTAAGGGCAGTCCACATGGCAGCGGCTGCAGCCGCTGCAGTTGGCGGCATCGACCACCGCGATTGGTTCGGCCTTCGGATGGGGCAGGAACGGCAGGATGAAGAGCAGGGCGGTGACGGCGAACAGCAGCGTCCAGACAAAGGCGGGTGAACTGATGTCAGTCAGCGGATGGATGAATAATATGAACCAGTCAAGGCGAAGTTCGGCGGGTGTGAGCGCGAGATTGGCGGGGGCATCGCTGAGGGCCGGTCTGACCAGGGCGAGCAGAAGCAGAGCCGCAATGGTTCCCAGCATCAATTGCTGCGAGGGCAGGTAATCCACCAGGCTGATGCGATGAACGTGCGCCCAGAGGCCGAGGATCAGCAGCAGCGGTATTCCGATGTGGATGAAGACGAGCATGGTGAAGAAACGATCGTTGATCGAGTCCGGCGCGAGAAAATTGCGCGCCGCCGGTTCGCTGAATATGGGTAGCCAGTCGAGTAGTTCGGTTGTCGCGGTGGCCGAGAACTGGGCCACCTGGTCCCAGACGATCCAGTAGCCGCCGATGCCGGATGCGTAGACCAGCCAGATCAGCGGTACGCCCGTGATCCAGGAGTAGAAGCGGAATCCGTAGTAACGGCCATAAGCCCATTCGCGGATAAGGTGCAGCACCATGACCAGAATGAAGGCGTCCGACGCGTAGCGATGCAGGCTGCGCAGGATGCCGCCGAAATACCACAGGTCCTGCGACTGGTAGCCGATCGAATCGTAGACGCCGGTGATGCTGATATCGAGCACGGTGTAGAGGTAGAGCCCGGTGCCGACCACGATCCACAACAGATACAAGCCCATCGCGCCGAGATGGCGCAACGGGTTGTTGGCGCCCCCGAATGGCGCATCAAAAGCCTCTTCGATCCGCTGAAGCACCGTGTGTGTGTTGTTGCGAACAGAACTATGCAAACTCACCTGATGTGTCCAAAGAACTTCGGGGCGTCAAAGCATTAGCCAAAAATTATATACCTGGGGCCAAAATAGTGGCTTGACGCATATCAAGTCCGACAAAAGCCCTCGGATACTCGCTACGGGAAGTCTGTTCGGAGATGCGCCGGCGGGTAATCCGTCGTGCGAAAAGAGGACCTTTTTGCCGAACCGGGCCGGTTCGCTGATGATGCGTCAGGCCGCCGGCGTCACGCGGCGGCGCCGGTTGGTCCAGACATGGAAACCGAGATAGATGGTGAATCCGGTGAAGGTCAGGAAGCCGGCAATCATGAAATACACGGAGTAGTCGGTACGGTATCTGCCGGTTACCGGGTCATAGACTGAACAGAGAATCCTCACCCGCTCCATGATTTCCTTCAATGTACTGGTCTCCGGCGGGATGGCGGCGCCGGCGATCATCGCCTTGAGGGGCTCGGCCAGGTCGGAGGCGTTGAATTTTTCCCCATAGACCTGGCGAAAGATCTTGCCTTCGGCATCGACCATCGTGACCTGGTTCAGGTGGTCGAAACCGGCGGGGGTGGCGACGTAGCTGAAACCGAAGTTGGCGGTGAGGTCGTCGAGTATCGCCGCCGAAGGGCTGAGGAACTCCCAGTTGGGCAGGCTGATGCCGTACTGCACCGAAAAGTCCTTGAGCGCCTGGGGCGAATCGAACGGCTGGTTGAAGCCGATGCTGATCACGTTGAACCGGTCGGCGCCGAGAACGCTGACCGTGTTCTGCAAGGCCTTCTGCAGATTGCGGGTGTTGGTCGGGCAGACCTGGAAGCAGGCCGTGTAGATGAAGCTGACCAGCAGAGGCTTTCCACGATAGCGCGAGAGTTCCACAGGTTTGCCCTGGCGGTCGAGCAGGACGAAATCGCCAACCTGTTTGCCAATCGCACTCTGCGAGCGTTCGAAGGCTGTTTTCTCATCCAGCGTGGTAAGCGCTATCCCGGTATTGAGGCCCTGCGGTCGCGCGGTGAGTTTGGGCTTCTCGTCTGCAGCATCGGCAGCCAGCAACGTGCCGGCAGCCAGAAAAACGGCTGTAATCAGCGCGATACGAAAAAACGCAGGAATCTCCACGAGTCGCCGGAATCAAAGGCGGGCGTCGACAATCGCCGCCAGCAGAACCAGGGTAAGTTGAATCAGCGAGGAAAAGAAACACGCCATCGCAGTTTTGCGGGTCGGTTCCTGGGCCAGGCGCCATGCCTTCTGGATGAACAGGAATCCACCGGTTGCTGCCCCAATGGCGTAGATCAGGCCCAGCCCGAAGGCCAGCGGCAGGAATGATGCTGCAACCAGAGCCAGCGTGCTGTAGAAGATGATCTGCGCTGCGCGCTGGTCGCCAACGACGACCGGCAGCATCGGTACCCGCGCTGCCTTGTAATCTTCTTTGAAGGCGATCGCCAGGCTCCAGAAGTGCGGCGGCGTCCACAGGAAGAGGACGAAAGCAAGGGCAAGCGGTACTGCACCCAGTTGCGGATCGGCAGCGGCTGCGCCAGCCAGGACAGCCCAACTGCCGGCCAGTCCACCAAAAACGATGTTGAGCCAGGTGCGACGCTTGAGCCACACGGTGTACACGATGGCATAAAAGAAGGCACCAAGAAAGACGAACAGCGCCGACCAGGCATTGAGCGCAATCCACGCGGCACCGACGGAGAGCACCGTCAAGGCCGCGATGATGACCAGCCAGATGGGTCCGTGCTTGATCTCGCCGGTGACGAACGGCCGTGTCCTGGTGCGCGCCATGAGCGGGTCCAGATCATGCTCGTAGTACTGGTTGAAGGCGCCCGCACTGGCCGATGAAATCAGGACGGAAAGCGTCAGCACGATCATTTGCATCCAGGTCAGATTCGCTCCGGGGCTGACGGCCAGTCCGGCAAGCGCCGTAAACGTAATGACGACGCCGATGCGCAGCTTGAACAGGCTCAGAATGGCGCGGATGGGCAAACCCGAAGTCCTGGTGGGCGGTAGCGTCGATTGCATAAGTTCTTGAGGCGTCGTACTCAAATTATTATACCCAGGTGAAACCTGCTTGAATCGGGCCTGAGCGCCAAGCCCGATTGAGGCAGGTCCCCGCGCCGCTGGCGCGGGGAGCCAGCCAGATTAACTCAACAGCCAGACTTCGGACAGATACTTCCAGTTCACGAAGTAGTAAAGGACGAAGCAGACGAACAGCAGCCCGGCCAGTACCACCGTGCCCGGTACACCGACGTGTTCGTCGCTGCCCGAATGCGATGCAGATTGGGCAATCGGATTCGCAGGGATCGGCGTCGGCTTGTCGGAAACCTTGCCGCCATCGAGTTTCTTGCCGAAGAGCAGGGAACCGACGACCAGAAGGATCCAGAGTCCGCCGCCAATGACCGCGATGACACCGAAGATGCCGGTCAGGCCCATCATCAGGTAGGCGGCACCCGGCCACTCATACTGGAACGGTGCGCCCGAGAAGGCCATGTCCCAGTGACGGCGGGAAACGCCCAACGTACCGGCGCCCATCATCACCAGACCGAGGATGGACATGCTGATGCCGAACAGGTAGGGCTGAATCTGGCACAGTTTGGGCAGGATCATCTCGCGGCGGAACAGCACCGGGACCAACAGATAAGTGATCGCCATGAACGCCAGCGTCGTGCCGGTGACCACGGTGGTGTGGAAGTGACCCGGAACGTAGAAGGTGTTGTGCATCAGCATGTTGATCTGTTCGGTACCGAGAACGACACCCGAGATGCCGCCGAGGAAACCGAAGCTGACCAGCGAGATGAACATTCCGGAGAATACCGGGTTGCCCCAGGGCGCCTTGCGCAGCCATTCGAAAAGGCCGTTGGTGAAACCCTTGCGCCGCTGAGCTGCTTCGATGGCGCCGGGGACCGTGAAGCCGTGGATCATCGAGGCCATCACCGCGAAATACATGAAATAGGAGGTGTTGAGCACCTTCCACTCGGCGCTCATACCGGGGTCGGATAGCAGGTGGTGCGCACTGGCGAGCTGCAGGAAGAGGATGTAGAGCAGGAAGGCGAAGCGCGACACCTTTTCCGACAGTGGCTTGGCGCCGAAAATGACAGCGGCGGTCAGGTACCAGATGGAGACGTGGGCGGCGACGTTGATCTGCTGCGACGAGTGGCCCAGACCCCACCAGACCATACGGTACAACTGGGCGTCGATTTCCTTGATCAGGCCGATCGACCAGAAGAAGGTCGGGATCAGGATGCCGGCGCCGGCGAGGATCGTGAAGGTGGCGATGATCGCGGCGGTCAGCGCGCCAAAAACAACCAGCGGCAGCGAACCGGTGTAGGTCTTGTCTTTCTTGGCGACAACCAGCGTCCCGAAAAACACCGCGGTGCCAAGCAGCGCGCCGACGGCGACCAGGATGATGCCTAGGTAGAAGTGTGGTGCGGCCTGCATCGGGACATACGAGGTGAACATCACGCTCGACCCGCCCTGGAAGATGGCGACATTGGTCATGATGCCGCCGATGACCATCAGCCAGAAGCCGAGCCACGCCACCTTGGGTGTCGCCAGCCGGCATCGCAACAGCGTCGATGAGGCAAAGTAGAGAACCGCCATTTCAAAGAACAGGATCCACAGGATCAGCATGTCGATGCCGTGGGCGGTGAGGATCGTATAGAACTGATCAGCCGGCAGGAGCTTGATTGCCGGCCAGCGGGTCAGGATGACGAGCAGCGCCGTGATGCCGCCAACCAGCAGCCAGAGCACGCCGGCGACCGCGTTCCAGCGCATCAGTTTCTCGGCGTGGTTCTCGAACTGTAGCCCGGAAATCGGGCAGGTACGATAAGTAGTGGCCATCTGTGTCCCCCTTATTTGACGTAGATACGGCCAAGCATCGAGTGGTGACCGATGCCGCAGTATTCGTTGCAGACGATGGCGTAGGTGCCTGCCTTGGTCGGTGTCATCCTGACCACATGCTCATAGCCGGGGATGACCTGAATGTTGATATTGACCGGCTGCAGCGAAAAACCGTGGTTGTAGTCCATCGAGGACAGATGGATCTTGACCTCCTTGCCGGCTTCCAGTTCGAGGGTCGGGTACCAGTTCCACAGGCGGGCGATCAGGTAACCCTCACCACCGGCCGGAATCTTGGCAACCGGGATTTCCTCTCCATTCAGGCCTGTTTCAATACGGACGGTGTTCTCGGCGATGAACTTCTCGGCCTTGGCGGCAAACATCTCGGGAGTAGTCTTGTAGACCTCGTTCGAGAGGTTCTGTTTACCGAAGATGTGCCAATAGAGCATCATGCCGAACATGATCATGCCCCATACGAAAGCGATACCGATCCACACCCATTCAACCGCTGCAATGGATTCTTTCCACCAGAGTCGGTTTGTTGGCGGCAGGATTGCACTCATTTTCTTCTCCCTTTGATTGATGAGTTACTTGGCGAGTGGCACGTTCATGATGTCGATGATGCCCCACAATATATAGAGCACCATTGGGGACGCCACGCCGAGGAACAGAAGCAGGAAGTGGTTGTCCAGCAACTTCTGCATGAAGGGGATGTCGTCGTCGTTGGCCATGCTTTTCTCCTCCGTTGTTGGTGCGTGTTGCACACGGTTGATTACCCGAAAATTAGAACCCGAAATACCGGATCAAATGACCGGAAGGCTACCGCCGGAAGGCTACCGACGGCAGGCGCTCGAAAATATGATTTGTGTCAAGATCTGCGACAAACTGTCACATGCTGTCAAGGCTGGCGATGTGTCCGCAACTTCTCACATATAATCGGCGCCGAGAAATCACCGGAACCCATGATGATCCGCTCGACACCCTCCCTGAATGGTTCTGCCGATTTGTCCGTCCGCCGACAGATCGCAATCTGGCTTTTTGCCTGCAGTGCCATGGTATTTGCGATTCTTGTGGTCGGTGGCGTCACGCGCCTTACTCATTCCGGCCTGTCGATCGTCGAATGGAAGCCGATTGTCGGCATCATCCCGCCGCTCAATCAGACCGAATGGGACGAAACCTTCGACAAGTACAAGCAGACGCCTGAATACCAGAAGGTGAATCACCAGATGTCGCTGGACGAATTCAAGTTCATCTTCTATTGGGAGTACTGGCATCGGGTGCTGGGGCGACTGATCGGTGTCGTCTTCCTGGTGCCGTTTACCTACTTCCTATTCCGGCGAAAGCTCGACCCGCCGCTGATTCCAAAACTGCTCGGGATTTTCGTGCTCGGCGGAATGCAAGGTGCGATGGGTTGGTACATGGTCAAGAGCGGTCTGGTCGATGATCCCCGCGTCAGCCAGTACCGCCTGACGGCGCATCTGTCGCTGGCTTTCGTGATCTTCATCGCGATGATGTGGGTCGCCCTTGGCCTGTGGAGCGAGCGCGCACGGGTGACGGCCGATGCCACGTTGCGGGGGCTGCAGCGAACGGGATTCTGGCTGGCCGTCCTGGTGTTCTATATGGTCATCACCGGTGGTTTTGTCGCCGGCATCCGCGCCGGCAAGGCTTACAACACCTTCCCGTTGATGAATGGCCACGTGCTGCCGCCGGAGAGCTTCATCCTCGATCCGTGGTACCTGAATTTCTTCAACAACATGGCCATGGTGCAGTTCGATCACCGTCTGGGCGCCTGGGTACTGGCGTTCCTGGTGCCCTGGTTCTGGCTGAAGGTACGCTCGGCAGCCGTTTCAGGACGGGCGCGCCTGGCCGCGACCGTCTTGCTTGCCGCGCTTGCCGTGCAGATCGCACTCGGTATCGTGACGCTTGTTCTGGCGGTCCCGGTCGCGCTCGGTGCCGCGCATCAAGGCGGTTCAATGGTCGTTTTCGGTATTCTGCTCTGGCTTAACCACGAGTTGCGTGTTGCCCGTGTATCCGGCAGCAGCGCCTGATGGCGACCGATCACGCCCGTTTGCAAAAAATCCGGACTGTGGCGCTGCTCCTTGCGGTGCTTTCACTGCTGGTTGTTCTGGTGAGTGCGTACATTCGACTCGAAGGCGCCGGATTGGGCTGCACGGATTGGCCGGCGTGCTACGGGCAGTTATTGGCCAGTGAGCCACGCGCGCCGCAGTACGGGTTTGTCCGGCTGGTGCACCGTATCACGGCGACGGTCGACCTGCTCCTGGCCTGTTTTCTGCTCTGGCACTGCCTGCGTCCGCAGCCGATACAGCCGGCCGCCAGCTACGCCACGCTGCTTCTGCTGCTGATGCTGACTCTCTCCGCGCTTGGCATCTGGAGTTCCGATCCCCGTTTGCCGCTGGTCAACTTCCTGAACATCATGGGCGGCTTTGGATTGCTCACCTTCTCATGGCGGGTGGCGCTGGCTGCCAGCCCGGCGCCGATTCGGGAAACGGCAAGCCCGCCGGGCCTCCTGTTGCGTCTGGGAGTGGCGTCGCTGTCAGTCACGGTGATACTGGGGGCATGGATTGGCGCCAGTTACGCCACGGTCTCCTGCACTTCGCTGCCGCATTGCGACGGGATGTGGTGGCCGTCGAGCGAAGGCTGGGCAGCGCTCGACCCGTTCGTCAAGTTGGCGGGGGCGCCGCAGCCAGGTGATCCTGGCGGGGTCACTCTGCATTTGCTGCATCGCTACAGCGCGGTGAGCACGTTTCTGCTGCTTGGCATTGCCGGGATGCGGGCGCTGGCGCATGACGCCACGCGAAATGCGGCAAGGCTCGTACTGTTCTTGCTGCTTGTCGAGATCGGCCTGGGCGTGCTGACGGTCCTCAGTGGTTTCAACTTGTGGCTGGCGGTCAGCCACGGCGTGTGCGCTGCTGGCCTGCTGGCGGCTATCGTCACCCTGTTGCGCAGATAAGGCCGGACAACAAGAAGGGCCGGTAGTTTCGCTACCAGCCCCAGCTTGCGAAGTTCAGAAAATCAGTCTGGCTTAGTGCTTGTGGTCGCTCGCTGCCGGTACGCTGGCAGTCAAATCACGTACCTCGGCCTTGATCTCGACGGTTTCCACGGCTTTGTCCTTGCCCTCGAACTTGAGGGTCAATGGCACCAGGTCGCCTTTCTTGAGCGGCTGCTTGAGGTCCATCAACATGACGTGATAGCCGCCTGGCGCGAGTTTCACAGGCTTCCCGGCAGGCAGGTCGAGGCGTGCGATGGCGCGCATTTTCATCACGCCGCCGTCCATTTTCATCTCGTGAATTTCGGTGATGCCAGCCACCGGGCTGCTGGCGCCAATAATTGCCGCGCCCGCCTTGCTGGTGACTTCCATGAAGGCGCCTGTTGCTGGCTGGCCGGTGACGGTACCGCGTACCCACGGCTCCTTGACGTCGATATCGGCCGCCAGTGCCGTACCGGCCGCGAGGGTGAGCAGGGCGATCGTCAGGTGAGTTCGAATAGCTTTCAAGCCGTACTCCTTGTTGATGTAGACAGGAAGGAAAATTATAGCGTTGTGCTTGCGCGGCGGGTTGCGGCAAGATGCCGCATGGTTGCCGGCTGAACCCGGATCAGGGCTTCTTGTACCAGACGCCTTGCGCGTCCTCTATCCACCAGCCCGAGCGGAATTGCTCCTTCCAGCGCTTTATCTGGGCAACGCGAACGGCGGGCTCCGTTTGTTGCCCGCCATGCGCTTCAGCCAGCGCAAAAATCAGCGAATTGCGCTCGGGATTTTCCTGGTCGATCAGCTTTCCGGCAATTTGCCGTTGCGGCAGCGTGAGCCGGCTGTCATCGCGCATTTTGACCATGCCATCGTAACCGAGGCCGATGATTCCTGGCTCATAGAAGCGGACCAGTCTTGATGAACGCTGGGCCAGCGTATGTTTGGCGACCATCACCGGTGGGGTGCCGATGTCCAGATTGATTTCTGCGGGGGTGAGTGGTGCGGCGGCGGCAGGCAAAGACAGGAAAGCGAGCAGAGCGAGAGCGAATTTCATGGGGAGTGTCCAGAATATGTTACTTGCCGGCCAGCAGCAGCTTCAGATCGGCAGCGACGTTGGCAGGCGTTTCGCCGTGGCGGAGCAACAGCCGAAGTCGGCCCTGCGGGTCAAATGCATAGCTGCCGGTGGAATGGTCGATGCTGTAGGTTTCAGGAGTGGTGCCTGGCTGTTTGGTGTAGAAGACCTTGAAATCCTTGGCCAGTGCCGCAGTGACCGCTTCATCGCCACGCAGGCCGATGAAGCCTGGGTGAAACGCCGGCACGTATTGAGCCAGTAATTCCGCCGTGTCACGGGTCGGGTCAAGGGTGGCAAAAAGGACCTGCACGCGGCCGGCATCCGGTCCCAGCAGCCCTATTGCATCACGCATCGTGGCGAGCGTGGTGGGGCAGACATCCGGGCATTGGGTGTAGCCGAAGAACAATACGACAGCCTTGCCCTTGAAGTCGATCAGGCGACGTGGCTGGCCCTGGTGATCGGTCAGATTGAAGTCTTTTCCCCAATCGACTCCGGAGATGTCCGTTGCCTTGAAGCTGACAGGCCCGGAACAGCCGGAAAGCACGAGGGCGACAAAAAAAATGAGACGGGAAATGAATTTCATTGTGGGTAATGGGTGGCGAGAGGCTTGTTGAGCGTGCGCGCATTATAGCCGTGCATCGTCGCCGGCTATCGATCGGCAAATCTTCCGGGGCAGGGATAGGCCGACCGTCCGGGATATCTGCCGGTATACTGGGCGCTCGATGATCTGGAGTTACCCATGGCCACACCCGCCGACAATGCCAGCATGGCCCTTTTTTGTGATTTCGAGAACATCGCCCTCGGCGTGCGCGATGCCCAGTACGAGAAGTTCGATATCCGCCCGGTGCTCGAGCGCCTGCTCGCCCGGGGCAGCATCGTCGTCAAGAAGGCCTATTGCGACTGGGACCGCTACAAGGCATTCAAGGCGACGATGCACGAGGCCAACTTCGAGCTGATCGAGATTCCGCACGTGCGCCAGTCGGGCAAGAACTCGGCCGACATCCGCCTCGTCGTCGATGCGCTCGACCTCTGCTACACCAAGTCACATGTCGACACCTTCGTCATCATCAGCGGCGATTCCGACTTCTCGCCGCTGGTCTCGAAACTGCGCGAGAACGCCAAGCAGGTAATCGGCGTCGGCGTCAAGCAGTCGACCTCCGACCTGCTGATCGCCAACTGCGACGAATTCATCTATTACGACGACCTCGTCCGAGACAGCGATGCGCTGCGCGCAGCCCAGCGCCGCGGGCGCGAGAAGCGCTCACCGGACGAGGAAAGCAAGCGCACCGAGAAGGTCGAGGCGCGCAAGACCAAGGCGGTCGAGCTGGCGGCCGCGACCTTCGCCGACCTGATCGCCGTGCGCGGCGACGGCGAGCGCGTCTGGGCGTCGGTACTCAAGGAAGTGATCAAGCGGCGCAACCCCGGCTTCAACGAAACCTATTTCGGCTTCCGCACCTTCGGCAACCTGCTCGAAGAGGCGGCCAGTCGCGGCCTGCTCGCGGTGGGGCGGGACGAGAAGTCCGGCACCTTCGTGACCCGCGCCCAGCCGGGTCCGGCCGAAGCGGAAGCGGCTGCCGGCGATAGCGTAACGGCTGCCGCGGTCGACCTGCCGGAGACGCCGGAAGGCGGGGAAACATCGCCGGCGCGCGAGGGTGCGCCGGCGCGTGCGCCCCGCCGCCGGGGCGGCCGCGCGCGCAAGGAACCAGCCCAGGCCGAGGCGGTGCCGGCAGAAGCAGTGCCGGAAGTCGTTGCCGCGCCGGAACCGTCCGCGCCCGCGCCGGCTGCCGAACCGGCGGCAAGCGAGCCGGAGGCGCCGGCGAGAAAGCGTCCAGCCCGTGCGCCGCGCCCGCGCAAGCCGAGAGCGGCGCCGGCGGAAGCCTAGCCCACGTCGAGCAGCGAACTGGCGCCCAGCGATCCGACGAAGGCGTTCAGCGTATTCATCATGAAGTTGCGCGCCTGCTGCCGGCGCAACGCGTCGCCCGTGGCGGGCAGTTCCCTGAATCCGGTGAGCGGCGCGAAATCCGCAAAAAACAAAACCCGCCGCAGCGGGTTTATCGGTGACGCCGGCCACGGCCTGGGTCAGGCGGCGGCCTGGGTCGGGATCCGGTGACCGTGGCGGGTGATGCGGTTCTGCGAATCGACGTAGATCAGGTCCGGTTCGTACTTGGCCAGTTCGATCTCGTTATAGACCGCGAAGGTGGCGATGATCAGGATGTCGCCAGGCGCGGCGCGGCGGGCGGCCGAGCCGTTGACGGAGATGACGCCCGAGCCGCGTTCGGCGCGAATGGCATAGGTGGTGAAACGCTCGCCGTTGTTAACGTTCCAGATGTCGATCTGTTCGTATTCCCTGATGTTGGCAGCTTCGAGCAGGTCTTCGTCGATGGCACAGGAACCCTCGTAGTGCAAGTCGGCATGTGTCGCCGTCACGCGGTGCAACTTGGATTTCAGCATCGTTCTCTGCATGGTTTCACTCATCCAGATGGTGGGGAAGCGAATTGTAGCCGCATCGCCCCCCCTGTCAACCGGTCTTTTTGTCACGTTTTCGTGATTTTTTCCTGACCGGAAAGGCTGTCAAACCTCAATGTTATCAATGAGGCGCGTCGTTCCCAGCCGGCTGGCGACGAGGACGACGAGCGGCGCGCGCGCGTCCAGCGGTGCGGCCAGGTCGGACTGTTGCCGCACTGCAACATAGTCGGTCCGCCAGCCGGCTGCGGTCAACTGTCCGACGGCGTCGTTTTCCAGCCTGGCGAAGTCGCGGTCGCCGGCGCGGAGGGCAGCGCGGATGCCGTTGAGCAGGCGATACAGGCGCGGCGCCTCGGCGCGCTCGGCGGCGCTCAGGTAGCCGTTGCGCGAGGACAGCGCCAGGCCGTCGTCGGCGCGCACCGTTTCGCCGCCGACGATGGCGATCGGCAGCGCCATCTGCCGCGTCATGTTGCGGATCACCATCAGTTGCTGGTAGTCCTTCTTGCCGAATACCGCCACGTCCGGCTGGACGCAGTTGAACAGTTTTAGCACGACGGTGGCGACGCCGCGGAAATGGCCGGGGCGGAACTCGCCGTCGAGCACGTTCTGGATGGCCGGCGGCTCGATGAAGTATTCCTGCGGTTCCGGGTATAGATCGGCCTCGGACGGGGCGAACA
>Ga0209391_10000933_pt1 | contig 14779 bp, 14 predicted proteins | sample PPLLak3March2015_FD_187246 | JGI IMG/M metagenome (GOLD analysis project Ga0209391, IMG submission 187246) | Freshwater sediment microbial communities from Prairie Pothole Lake near Jamestown, North Dakota, USA - PPLs Lake P7 Core (1) Depth... | ecosystem: Environmental > Aquatic > Freshwater >... | reverse complement strand
CGGATCCTGATCGACGGCCAGGACATCGCCGGCGTGACGCAGACGAGCCTGCGGGCGCAGGTGGGCATGGTGACCCAGGACACCTCGTTGCTGCACCGCTCGGTGCGCGACAACATCGTCTACGGACGCCCCGACTCCACCGACGAGCAGACGGTGGCGGCCGCCCGGCGCGCCGAGGCGCACGAGTTCATCCTCGAACTGTCGGACCCGAAGGGTCGCCAGGGCTACGACGCGCACGTCGGCGAGCGCGGCGTAAAGCTCTCCGGCGGGCAGCGCCAGCGCGTCGCGATCGCGCGCGTGATGCTGAAGGATGCGCCCATCCTGCTGCTCGACGAGGCCACGAGCGCGCTCGACAGCGAGGTGGAGGCCGCGATCCAGCAGAGCCTCTACCGCCTGATGGAGGGCAAGACCGTGGTCGCCATCGCGCACCGCCTCTCGACGATCGCGGCGATGGACCGGCTGATCGTGATGGACCGGGGCCGCATCGTCGAGGAAGGGGACCACGCCTCGCTGCTGGCCCAGGGCGGCCTGTACGCGCGGCTCTGGGCGCACCAGAGCGGCGGCTTCCTGGGCGAAGCGGCGGACGATGAGGACAGTTCGGCCGCCGCGGCGCCGCTGCGCCGAGCCGCCGGACCCTGAAGATCAGCCGGCGATGAACTTCTCGAGCTGCTCGATCGTTTCCCGCTGTTCTGCGATCACCGCGCTCACCAGGTCGCCGATCGAGATGACACCCACCATCGCGCCGTCGGCGTCCACCACCGGCAGGTGACGGAAGCGCTTCTCGGTCATGATCTGCATGCAGCGGTGCACGCGGTCCTCGAGGCCGACGGTGATCACCGGGGCACTCATGATCTGCGACACGGGCGTGTCGGCCGAGGCGCGGCCGAGCAGGATCACCTTGCGGGCGTAGTCGCGCTCGGAAACGATGCCGGCGAGCCGGCCGTCGCGCAGGACCGGTAGCGCGCCCACGTGGTGCTCGGCCATCATCCGGACCGCCGCCAGCACCGGCTCCGCGGCGTCGATCGACCAGATGTCGGCGCCCTTGCGGGCGAGCAGGTGCTTGACGAGCAACATGGCCGGATCCCCCAGTACGAAGCCAGACGCGCAGGACGACCCGATTCTATGCCAGTGAACGTCGTCCTGGTCCAGCCCGAGATTCCGCCCAACACCGGCAACATCATCCGGCTGTGCGCGAACACGGGGGCGCGGCTGCACCTCGTCCGGCCGCTCGGCTTCAACCTGGATGCCCGGTCCGTGCGGCGGGCGGGCCTCGACTACCGCGAACTCGCCGAGCTGCGCGAGCACGCGAGCCTCACCGACTGCCTCGCGAGCCTCGGCGCTCCGCGCTGGTTTGCCATCACGACTCGCGGCACCGTCCGCTACGACACGATCGAGTATGCGGATGGTGATGCGCTGGTGTTCGGCCCGGAGACGCGCGGCCTGCCGGACGAGATACTGGCCGAGTGTCCCGGCGAGCGCCGGTTGCGGATTCCGATGCGGCCTGGGTCGCGCAGCCTGAACCTGTCGAACGCCGTGTCGATCGTGGTGTATGAGGCCTGGCGGCAGGCCGGCTTCGCCTAGGCCGTCTCGGACTTCACCGTCCGGCCCATGAGCGCATAGACGGCTTCCTTCGCCGGTGCGCCCTCGTAGAGCACCCGGTAGATCTGCTCGGTGATCGGCATCTCGACGCCGACGCGTTGCGCCACCTCGTGGACGGCGCGGGCGGCGAGCACGCCCTCGACGACCTGCCCGATCTCGGCCTGCGCCTGCTCGGGCGTCTTGCCCGAGGCCAGCGCGAGGCCGAAGCGGCGGTTACGGGACTGGTTGTCCGTGCAGGTGAGCACGAGGTCCCCGAGGCCCGCGAGTCCCATGAACGTTTCCTTGTCCGCGCCGAGCGCGACGCCGAGCCGCGTCAGTTCCACGAGGCCGCGCGTGATGAGTGCAACGCGCGTGTTCGCGCCGAAGCCGAGGCCGTCCGAGATGCCCGCGCCGATCGCGAGGACGTTCTTGGTCGCGCCGCCGACTTCGACGCCAATCATGTCGCCTGAGGCGTACACGCGGAAATTCTCGCCCGAGAAGCTGCGGGCGAGGCTCATCGCGTAGTCTGCGTCGCGGGAGGCCACGGTCATCGCGCTTGGCAGGCCGGCGCCGACTTCCTTCGCAAAGGTTGGACCCGAGAGGACCGCCGTCGGCACGTCGGGGCCGAGTACCTCGAGCGCCACCTCGTGGGGCAGCTTGCCGGTCGCGAGCTCGAAACCCTTGGTGGCCCAGGCAACGCGCTGGCCCGGCCGCAGCAGCGGCTTCGCCCGCTCGAGCACCTCGCGGAACGCGTGGCTGGGGACGACCACCAGCAGCTGTTCGGCCTGACCGACGGCGCGCGCGAAGTCGTGCTCGATCTCGAGGCCGTCCGGCAGCCTCGTGCCCGGCAGGTAGCGCTCGTTCACCCGGTCGCGGGCCATGGCCGCGAGCTCGTCGGTCTCGATCCCCCAGAGGACCACGGGATGCCCGCTGCGCGCGAGGTGCACCGCAAGCGCGGTGCCCCAGGACCCGGAGCCGAGCACGGCGACCGACCGCCGGGGCGCGGTGTCGCTTGGGGCCGTCATGGCTGCGACCGCGTCAGTTGACGGTGCTGCCGCCGGCCGCTTGCGCCGCCGCCTGCTGCTGGGCGTGGGCGTGGAGGGCCTCGAAGGTCACGAGCGGCAGGAGGAATGGCGGGAATCCGCCCTTGCTCACGAGTTCCGAGACCGTCGCGCGCGCGAAGGAGAGCAGGTAATTGGGCGCCATGATCGTGAGCACCTGCCCGAGGTCGTTGGCGGACAGGTTGCGGATCAGGAACGCGCCGGCCTGCTGGAGCTCGAGCAGCCACACGACCTTGTCGCCCGCCTTGGCCTCGAGGTTCACCTGCAGCACGACCTCGTGCATGTCCTGGGAGAGTGCGCTCGCCTTGGTGGCGATGTTGAGGTTCACCGACGGGGTCGTGCCCTGCACGCCGGTGACGAACGGACCGCTCGGCGCCTCGAACGAGCAATCCTTGATGTAGATCGCCTGGGGCGTGACGACGGGCGCGGTCGTGTCCGCCGCCGGGGCGGTCGCGGGGGTCTGCTCGGTCATGGTGTTCTCGTCCTCGGAAATGGGGGTTGGGGATCGCGCCGCGCGGGCGGCGGTCAGGCGCTGCCAGTGAGCGTGTCGAGCTCGCCCGACTTGTCGATGGCGTAGAGGTCGTCGAAGCCGCCCACGTGGCGATCGCCGATGAAGATCTGCGGAACGGTGCGACGGCCGCCGCTGCGCGCCAGCATGGCCTCGCGCTCGGCCGGGTTCTCGTCCACCTTGATCTCGCGGAATGTGAGCCCCTTGCGCGCCAGCAGCGCCCGCGCCCGGTCGCAGTACGGGCACCAGCCGCTGGAGTACATGACGATGTCGGGCGTCTGCTGCGTCATCGGGCTGGGCCTCACTTGCCCTTGTCGGCGCCCTTCACGAGCGGCAGGGTCTCGGCGCGCCAGGCCTGCAGGCCGCCGCGCAGGTTCACGACCTTGGTGAATCCCTGGGTGCGCAGCACGCGTGCCGCGGCGCCGGAGCGCAGACCGCTCTCGCAGCAGGCGACGACGACTTTTTCCTTGTACTTCTTGAGTGCCTCGCCGCTGCTGGCGAGCTGCTCCTGGGGCACGTGCCGCGCGTCGCGGATGTGCCCCGAATCGAATTCGGCCTGCGAACGAACGTCGAGCAGCAGGGCACCCTGGTTCATCAATCGAACAGCATCCATCGGGCCCACCGACTCGCCGCTGCTGCGGGCGCGGCTCGCCTCGTAGGCGAGCGCCGCCAGGACGAGCGCCAGGGTGCCTCCCGCGAGGAAGGGATGGTTGGCGACGTATTCGAGGAGACGTTCCATGAAACGATGCGGCCGTGCGTTCGCGCTGCAAAAAAGGCCGTGCAGTATAGCAGTCCGGCCGACGCGCTAGACTCACGGGTTTGCCCTCCACCCCAGGCTCGATCGAGGCATGTTGATCCACTTCCCACGGCCTGCAGCCGGGATTCCACCGGCGCGCGGCGGCGGACGGCTCGCTTTTCTGGCGCTGCTCGTGCTGTTCGCCACCGTCTTCGGTACGCCGGAGGCCGGCGCGCAGGCCGACCGCCGTGCCACGCCGTCCCAGAAGCAGAAGGAAGCCGAGCTCAAGCGCGTCAACACCCGCATCGAGCGCGTGCGCAAAGCGGTCAACGCCGACCTCCAGAAGCGCGACAAGCTGAGCACCCAACTCAGGGATGCCGAACTCGGGGTGCAGGAGGCGCGGCGCCAGCTCGAGGAGGCGCGTGCCCAGCGCGTCGCGAGCGAAGCGAGGATCAAGGACCTCGAGCGCGAGCAGGCGCGGCGCGAGGGGGAACTCGAGGCCGAGCGAGGTGCGCTCGCGGGCGAATTGCGCGCCGCGTACGTCAACGGGCGCGAGGAGCAGCTCAAGCTGCTGCTCAACCAGCAGGACCCGGCCTCGGTCGGCCGCATGCTCGCCTACTACGGTTACTTCGGACGGGCGCGGGTGGAGCGGATCGACAGCATCCGTGACCAGCTCGAGCACCTCGCCCTGGTCCGCGAGCGGATCGCGGCCGAGGCCCGGCGCCTCGAGGAACTCGAGGCGCGCCAGGAGCAGGAACTCGCGGCGCTGCGCGGGGCGCAGGAGAAGCGCACCCGGGCCGTCGGGGCGATCGACGTCCAGATCAAGTCCCAGGGTGGCGAACTCAAGCGCCTGGAGTCGCAGGCCCGCGGGCTCGAGAAGCTGATCACCGAGCTGCGCAAGGCCCTCGACAACCCGCCGGTCGCGAAGCAGGCACCGTTCGAGCCGTTGCGCGGCAAGCTCCCGTGGCCGGTGCCGCAGGGCAAGGTGCTGGCGCGCTACGGCCAGCCGCGCGCCGGAGGATCGCTGCGCTGGCAGGGCATGTTGATCGGCACGGACCGCGGGGCCCGCGTGCGTGCGCCGTTCGCGGGCCGCGTCGCGTATGCCGACTGGCTGCCCGGCATGGGCCTGATGATCGTGCTGGACCACGGTGGCGGCTACCTGAGCCTGTACGGCCACAACGACCAGCTGTTCCGCAAGGTGGGCGAAGCCGTGGCGGCGGGCGATGTCATCGGCTCCGTGGGCGACTCCGGGGGCAACGACCAGGCCGCCCTGTACTTCGAGGTGCGGCGGGGACGGCAGCCCGTCAACCCGGAGATCTGGCTGCAGCGCCGCTGAGCGTACGTTTATGTTCAATTCCGGCGCACCGCGCGCTGGCGGCGGGCCGTGCGCACGCCACAGACTGTGGCGCGCGTCGAGGATTGGCGCGTGCGGGATCAGGGAAGATTCATGCCCACGCAGCCACGGCCGGACCGGCGCCAGGTTCCACGGATGCAACTCGCAGAGGCCATCGACGGCGACTCAGTGCCCGTTGCCGCGACCTCATTCGACCCCTACGGACAGATCGTCAAGATGCTGATGCCGAGGGCGCAGTCCATCGCGATCTACGATCGCATGGGCCTGCCGATCTGGCTGAACGAAGGCCTCGACTCCCCTGAACTGCACCGGCTGCTGCAGCACTCGCTGACCGAGGAGCTGCGGCCGGGGAGCCACGAGGACGGCTTCGCCGAGCTCGTCGACCGCGACCATTGCGCCTACGTGTTCCTGCTGCGCGACGCCGACCAGCAGCTGCTCGGTGCGGTCGGCACGGTGATCCGCGAAACGGGACGCCCCGGTACGGCGCGGCCGTTCGACCTCGTGCAGAGCCTGCTGCGGCCGGCGCTCGAGTGCCTGCGCCGCGAGCTCGTCGCGCAGTACAACATCGGCGACCTGCAGCGCAGCCTGAGCCTGCGCGACCGCGACCTCGAGCTGCTGCTCGGTGCGACGCCGGACGGACCCGGCCAGGGGGATTCCGCCGACGACCTCGCCCAGCTCGTGCAGTCCTGCGTGGATCACCTCGGCTGCGCCGTGGGCGCGCTGCTGATCCCTGACAAGAACATCGCCGTCTGCCGGACGGGGCGGGGCACGGCGCCGCGCGAGGGAGCCTCCGTGCTCACCCGCACGCATCGCCCGCTGCTCGCGTGGACGCAGCTGCACCGCCAGACCCTGACCGCGAATCGCCCGGCCGAGGCCGCGTCGCTCGGATCGGCCCCGTACAAGCTGCTCTCCTGCCCGGTCATGCACGGCGCGCAGCGCGTCCTCGGGCTGCTCGCGCTCTTCAAGCCGCCCTCGGCGCCGGACTTCGACTTGCGGCAGGTCCGCATCGTCGAGCTGCTCGCGCGTCGCGTCGCCTACATCCTGCTGAACGCCTACGACCCGGCGACCGGGCTGCTGACCCGCCCCGCATTCGAGAAGCGAGTGCAGTCGCTGCTCGAGCAGGCCCCCGGCGACAGCCACTGCATCGTCTACGTGGACATCGATCGCCTGCACGTGCTGAACGAGAACCTCGGGATGCACGTCGGCGACGAGGTCATCGTGCGGGTCGCCGAGGTGATCCGTCGCAGCCTCGCGCCGCGCATGGTCGCGGCGCGCATCTCCGGCGACCGCTACGCGGTGTTCCTCGCCGGCACGTCGATGGATGCGGCGCAGGAGGTTGCGGAGGGCCTGCGCGACGGCCTGTCGCGGCTCGGCTACTTCGCCGCAGGACAGGCCGTCGAGGTCTCGGCGAGCTTCGGCGTGGCGCAGGTCGAGGAGGGCCGGCACCCGCTCGCCCACGCGCTGGCCGCCGCCGAGATCGCCTGCAAGGCGGCAAAGGACCGCGGCCGCGATCGCGTCGAGATCTACGAGGACGCGGACCAGAGCATCGTGCGCCGCTACACGGACGTCACGCTGGTCGGCACGTTGCGGCGAGCCCTGGTCGAGGACCGCTTCCGCCTCGAGGCCCAGGCGATCGTGCCGCTGAACGGCGCCGCGCCCGGACCCAAGTTCGAGCTGCTGTTGCGGATGACCGACGATGCCGGCGACAGCATTTCGCCCGAGCGGTTCTTCTCCGCGGCCGAGCGCTACCAGCTCGCACCCGCCATCGATCGTTGGGTGGTGCGCCGCGTGCTCGCGACCCTGGCGGCCCACGCGACCCAGCTCACCGCCCGCCGCGCCTGCTTTGCCGTGAACATCTCCGGCCAGTCGCTGGGCGACCCGGATTTCTGTGCATTCCTCGAGGACGCACTCCGGGAGAGCGGCCTGCCGCCCAGGCTGCTCGCCTTCGAGCTCACCGAGACCGCGGCCGTCGCCAACATCGTCCGCGCCGAAGCGCTGATGCGCCGCCTCCGGGACCTCGGCTGCGACGTCGCGCTGGACGACTTCGGTCGCGGGTTGAGCTCGCTCGGCTACCTGAAGGCGCTGCCGGTCACTTTCCTCAAGATCGACGGCAGCCTCGTGCGAGACGTCGTCGGCGACGAGCGCTCGCAGGCGATGCTCAGCGCCATCGTGCGCCTGGCAGGGGCGATGGGCCTCAAGACGGTGGCCGAATGCGTCGAGAGCGAGGAGATCCGCTCCATCACCCGCAGTCTCGGAGTCGAATACGGGCAGGGATTCGCGATCGGCCGGCCCACCCCGCTGGATAAGGTGATCCAGGTCGTGCGCGGCGCTACTATCTGAGGCCGTCCGCTCCGTCGAGGCCCCCGTGCCCAAGGTCCTCCACACCCTGGCCGCCGCTGCCGCCGGTACCCTGCTCGGGGCCGGGTTGATGCTGGTGCGTGGCGTCGCCACGGAGCGCGACCCGCCGCCGGCGCCCCGGCCGGCGGTCGCCGCCGCGCCCTCCCTGCTGCACGAGGTGAGCGAGCGGGTGCGCCGCGACTACGTCGTCGGCGTCGCCCCCGGCCAGCTCGACCGGGCCGCCCTGGATGGCATCGTCGCGAGCCTCGATCCCCACTCGGAGTTCCTCGACGCGGCCGAGTACGAGGCGATGCGGGTCAATACGACGGGGCATTACTCCGGCGTCGGCCTCGAGGTCGCCCAACGGGACGGCCGCGTCGTGGTCGTGGCGCCGCTCGTGGGCTCGCCGGCCGAGCTGGCCGGGGTTCGCGCCGGCGACGTGCTGCTCGCGATCGACGGCGAGGCCGTGGCGCCCGGCGCGCTCGAGGAAGCCATCGAGCGCATGCGCGGCTACTCCGGCTCGACCGTACGGCTCGCGATCGGCCGCGCCGGCGAGCCCGAGCCCCTGCAGTTCGAGCTCGACCGCTCCGAGGTGCAGGTACGCACGGTTCGTGCGGCACGGCTGCCGGGCGGCGTGCACGGCTACCTCCGGATCACGCACTTCAACGACGCCACCGCGCGCGATCTGCGCCTCCGGCTGTCCGAGCTGCAGGCCGCCGGACCGCTCGAGGGACTGGTGCTGGACCTGCGCGGCAACCCCGGCGGCGTGCTGGAGTCCGCGGTCAGCGTCGCCGACGACTTTCTCGAGACGGGCCTGATCGTGCGGGCCGAGGGCCGGGCCGCCGGCGCTCGCTTCGAGATCAAGGCCACCGACGGCGACCTGCTGCGCGCCGCGCCGCTGGTCGTGCTGGTGGATCGTGGTTCGGCCTCGGGCGCCGAGATCGTCGCCGGGGCGCTGCGCGATCACGGCCGGGCGACGCTGATGGGCGAGCGCACCTTCGGCAAGGGCTCGGTGCAGACCGTGATCCCCCTGCGCGATGGCCAGGCGCTCAAGCTCACGACCTCGGAGTATTTCACGCCGTCGGGGGTCTCGATCCACGATCGCGGCCTCGAGCCCGATGTGCTGCTCGCCGAGGCGCTGCGACCGGGGCCCGTCGCGGCGGCGGAAGAGCCCGCGACCGATCCCGCGGTGCAGGCGGCGCTGCAATACCTGCGCGACCGCGGCCTCGGCAGGCAGCTCGTCCTCGCCGGCGGCCACTGACGCTGCGCCCGTCGCAGCCGGGAGGAATCCGCCATGGCCAGGGTGTTGATGCCGCTCGCCGAGGGCTTCGAGGAAATCGAGGCCGTCGCCATCGTCGACCTGCTGCGTCGTGCCGGCATCGAGGTGCGCACGGCCGCCCTGGCGCGACGCGAGGTGACCGGTTCCCACGGCATCACGGTCCACGCCGATATCGGTCTGGACGAGGCGGTGGTCGCCGACTACGACATGATCGTGCTGCCAGGCGGGTTGCCGGGCGCCCATCACCTCAAGGCGGATGCACGCGTGATCGACCTGCTGCAGCAGTTCGCCGCGGCCGGCTGCTACACGGCAGCCATCTGCGCGGCACCGTCCGTGCTGGCGCAGGCGGGCCTGCTGCGTGATCGCACGGCGACGAGCTTCCCCGGGTTCCTGCGGGCGGACTCGGCCCCGGGCCTGCGTCTGTCCGAGGCGCCCGTCGTGATCGACGGCAAGGTCGCCACCTCGCGCGGCCCGGGCACGGCGATTCCGTTCGCACTGGCCCTCATCGAGCTGCTCGAGGGGCCGGAGGCACGCCGCGGCGTCGAGGAGCGGCTGCAGTTGCCGCGACCGGCCTAGGCGGGAAAGCCCCCGGCGTCGCGGCCGACGACGCCACTGGCGGCGCGCGGACTCAAAGCAGCTGTCGGCCGGCTCCCCACAAGGCGCCGAGCAGCAGCACGATGACGGGCAGCACGCTCAGGCCAAAGCCGACCTCCCGCTTCGCGGGATCCGCCACGTAGCCGCGAAGGTACAGGATGCGCCCGACCACGTAGACGAGTCCGAGCAGCGCGGCCCACGTCGGGTCGACGTACGTGCCGAACAGCCACATGGCCGGGACGAACACGACCAGTATCTCCAGGGTGTTCTGGTGCACGCGGAAGTACCGCTCGAACACCTCGTGGCCGGCGACGGCCGGCGCAGGGACGCCGTACTTGCCGCGGGCCCGGCCGACGAGCATGCCGAAGGCGACGTACTCGACCAGCGCGAGCAGGATGACGACGGCAACGGGCTCCATGCGGCGACCTCGGGTCAAATTGGGTGGGGGCGCGCAGATTCCATTACCATCCGGGCCACGTCAACGGCCGGTCCGGCCCTTCGGAGAGCGAGACATGGTTGGATTCCTGCTGCGGGCCGCGATCACCGCGCTTGGACTGTGGGTCGCGAGCGAGCTGCTGAAGGGGCTGAGCTTCGACTCGACCGGCAAGCTCATCCTGGCGGCGATCCTGCTCGGCATCGTCAACGCGTTCGTACGGCCGCTGGCCTTCATCCTCACGCTGCCGATCACCATCGTCACGCTCGGGCTGTTCCTGCTGGTGCTGAATGCCGGCATGGTCGCGCTCGTCGCCTGGCTGGTGCCGGGCTTCCAGGTCGCCGGGTTCTGGACCGCCGTTGGCACCGCGCTGATCGTGAGCCTCGTGTCCTGGGCCGCATCGAGCGTGATCGGCTCGAACGGCCGCGTGGAAATCTTCAAGTCGAGGCGCTGACGTCGAAAGCACCCGCCCGCCTGGCTGCAGGGCGGGTCGGAGAATGTCCGCCGCCTCAGGCGAGGCGGCCCGGCAGCGTCACCAGCGCCACGCCGAGCAGCACGATCACCATTCCCGCGATCTGCAGCGGCCCGAGCGACTCGCCCAGGATCGCCCACCCGAGCACCGTCGCGACCGCCGGGTTCACGTACGCGAAGGTGCCGACCCGGTCGGCCGGCACGCGCTTGAGCAGCCACGAATACGCCGTGTAGGCGAGTGCCGAGCCGAACACCGAGAGGTAGAGCATGGCAAGGAGGCCGCTCGGATTCCATTCCCAGCGCGGCAGCTCGCCGGTCGCCAGACCTGCGAGCACCAGCCACGACCCGCCGAGCAGCATCATCACGGAGTTGAACGCCACGGGGCCGACGGTCAGCGAGGCGTCGCGGTACAGGATGGTGCCAACGGCCCAGGAGAAGCTGCCGATCAGGATCAGCGCCTGCCACCCGACCTGCCCGGCCGCCATCGCCTCGCGCGGCCAGACGATGAGTCCCACGCCGACGAATCCGCACAGCACCCCGAACGAGCCGCGCACGGTGAGCGCGTGCCCCTTGGGACCCAGCACGCCGAGCGCGGCGATCCACAACGCCGAACTCGCTGCCAGCAGCGCGCCCTGGTTCGACGGCACGTACTGCAGCGCCACGGTGCTCATGCCATTGCTGAACGTGATCATCAGCAGCGAGAACAGCACGATCAGCCGCCACTCGCGTCCGCTGCGCGGGAATCGCTCGCGCCTCGCGAGGGCAACCGCGGCGAGCAGCGCCCCGGCCAGCAGGAACCGCTGGCCCCCGAACAGCAGCGGGGGCAAGTGGCGCACGCCGATCCGGATGGCGAGGAAAGTCGAGCCCCAGACGAGGTAGATCGTCGCGAAGGCCGCGATGATCCTGAGCCTGAGCTGCGGGTCCTCCGGGACGGAGGCGGCGCTCACGTGCGCCGCGTGCCCGTCCGGTACAGCATCAGCGCCAGCCAGCCCACGATCAGAAGGCCGAGCCAGCCGCCGAACTGCAGCCCCGCGGGCAAGGCGATCACGTCCGCACGGCCCGAAGTCACGATCGGGATGGCGATGAAGATGCCCATCAGCGCCTCGCCCGTGATGAGTCCCGCCGCGAACAGCATGCCGTTGCGCTTGGCGCGCTCGGCCTCCGGGCTCTCGCCGTGCACGCCGAGCTTTTTCTCGACCAGCCACGCGAGCAGGCCGCCCAGGAAGATCGGTACCGCCAGCTCGAGCGGCAGGTAGATGCCGACCGCGACGGCGAGCACGGGGGCGCGGAACTCCGAGCCGCGCTTCTTCAGCCACAGGTCCCAGGCGATCACGGCTCCGCCGATGGCGGCGCCGATCGAGATCATTCCCCAGGGCAGGTAGCCGCCGAACATGCCCTTCGCAACCGAGGCCATCAGCGTTGCCTGCGGAGCGATCAGCGGCGAGGGGTGGTCGGCCGTCGGCACGCCGATGCCGTAAGCCTTGAGCAGCAGGTTCAGCACCGGCGCCATCACGAGCGCGCTCGAGGCCGCGCCGATGGCGAGCATCACCTGCTGCTTCCACGGCGTGGCGCCCACGATGTAGCCGCACTTCAGGTCCTGCAGGTTGTCGCCGCCGATGCAGGCCGCGCAGCAGACCACCGCGCCGATCATGATGGCCGCCACGGGGCCGAGCGCGGCGTCCTTGCCCATCAGCAGCATCAGCACCAGCGAGGCGAACAGGATGGTGCAGATGGTGATGCCGGAAACGGGGTTATTCGACGAGCCCACGAGGCCGGCCATGTAGGCCGACACCGACACGAACAGGAACCCCGTCACGATCATGATGATCGTCATCGGCAGGCTCACCGCGACGCTGCCCACGATGGCCTGATACAGCGCAAACAGCGGCAGCGCGAACAGCACCGTGCCGATCAGCATCCCCTTCATCGGCAGGTCCTGCTCGGTGTGCGCGACCACGCGGTCGGCGCCGGCGCGCGCGGCGGCCAGGCCACTCCTGATGCCGGACAGCAGCGACTCGCGGATGGAGATCAGCGCCCAGACGCCGCCCACCAGCATCGCGCCCACCCCGAGGTAGCGGATCTGCGCCGACCAGATCGCGAACGCTGCGTCCTCGGCGCTGCCGGCCGCGACGCGTGCCGCGAGCTCCGGGTTGCCGTCGAGGAAGAACGCTGCGTAGAGCGGGATGGCGACGTTCCAGGAGATCATGCCGCCGATCAGCACGAGGATGCCGACGTTGAGCCCGACGATGTAGCCCACGCCGAGCAGCGCGGGCGAGAGGTTGGTGCCGTAGTAGCCGAGCCACTTGCCGCCGAGCCAACCCGACACCGACGCCACGTCCGGGAACAGCCTGAGGCCGCTCGCCGCCGCGAGCTTGGCGAAGCCGCCGCCGAGCGCCGCGAGCCCGAGGATCTTCACGCCCTGGGCCGGGTTCTCGCCGGTCTTGAGCACCTCGGCGGCGGCCTTGCCCTCTGGGAAGGCGAGGCCCTGGTCCACGATCAGGGCGCGACGCAGCGGCACCGAGAAGAACACGCCGAGGATGCCGCCGAGGCCCGCGATCGCGAGCACCCACAGGTACTTGAAGTCGGCCCAGTGGCCGAGGATCACGAGTGCCGGGATGGTGAAGATCACGCCCGAGGCGATCGACGAACCCGCGGAGGCGCCGGTCTGCACGATGTTGTTCTCGAGGATCGTGCTGCCGCCGAGCACCCGCAGCACCGCCATCGAGACCACCGCCGCCGGGATGGCCGAGGCGATGGTCATGCCGGCGAAAAGTCCCAGGTAGGTGTTGGCCGCCGCCAGGATCATGGCGAGCACGATCGCGAGCGCGACGGCGCGGGTGGTCAGCTGCGGAGGCGAGATGCTGGCGTTCATCTGATCCTCACCAGCCGCACTGCTGGCCCTTGTTCTGCTCGGCGAGCCAGCCGCGCAGCGGCGCGAAGTACTCGAGGATCGCCGAGGCGTCCATCTCGCGCGTACCGGTGAGCTCGAACAGCGCGTCCTGCCACGGCTGGCTCGCGCCCTTGGCGAGCATGGCGGCGAACTTCCGTCCCGCCGCCTCGTTCCCGTACACGGAGCATTCCGACAGCGGGCCCTCGAAGCCCGCCGCCTCGCACAGCGCCTTGTGGAACTGGAACTGGATGATGAACGACAGGAAGTAGCGCGTGTACGGCACGTTGCCCGGGATGTGGTACTTGGCGCCTGGGTCGAAGTCGGCCTCGGTCCGCGCCACCGGCGCGGCGACGCCCTGGTACTGTTCGCGCAGCGCCCACCACGCGGCGTTGTAGTTCGCGGGCGTCACTTCTCCTGCGAACACTTTCCAGCGCCACTCGTCGATCAGCTTGCCGAAGGGCAGGAAGGCGATCTTCTCGAGCGCCATCTTCATCTGCTGGTTGATGACCGCTTCCGGACTCGGCTTGACGGCCGGCACGAGGCCGATCTTCGTGAGGTAGGCCGGCGTCATGGACAGGTTGACCGTGTCGCCCACGGCCTCGTGGAAGCCATCGTGCGCGCCGTTCTGGAACAGGAACGGCTGGTCCCGGTACCACAGGAAGTAATAGACGTGCCCAAGCTCGTGGTAGATGGTGCGCAGTTCCTCGTAGGTCGGGCGTATGCACTGCTTGATGCGCACGTCGTCGGCGAGGTCCATGTGCCAGGCGCTCGCGTGGCACTGCACCTTGCGGTCCCGCGGCTGGGTCAGCATGGAGCGTTCCCAGAACGTCTGCGGCAGGGTCGGGAAGGCGATCGACTGGTAGAAAGCCTCGGCCGACTTCGTCATCTTCATCGCGTCGTAGCCCTGCGCCACGAGCGCCGAGTCCACGTCGAGGTCGCTCACGCCCGGGTAGGGCTCGAGCAGGTCGTAGACCGCGTCCCACTGCTGCGCCCACATGTTGCCGAGCAGGTGCGCCGGGATGGGCTTGCCCGCCGGCACCCGGCCGGCGCCGTATTTTCCGGCGAGCTTGCCCCGCGCGTAGCAGTGCAGCTCCTTGTACAGGGGCTCGACCTGCGAATAGAGGCGAGCCGCCTCCTTCGCGAACGCATCGGGCGGCATGTCGTAACCCGACCGCCACATCGCGCCGAGGTCCGGGAAGCCGAGCGTGCCCGCACCCTCGTTGGCGAGCTCGACGAGGCGCACGTAGTCCGCGCGCAGCGGCTGCGCGGCGTCGTGCCAGCCTCGCCATGCGGTGAGCAGTTCGTCGTAGTCGCGGCTCGTCTCGAGCACGGTCTTGAGCTGGACCTCGTCGCGGCAGGACTCCGGGCCCTGCGGGCAGTACTTCGCGGAGCCGTACTTCGCCTCCATGCTGGCCAGCAGCGTGGCGAGCTCGGCGCGGCGGGTGGGATCGTCCGGCGCGGGCGCCGCCACGCCGAGCTTGAGCAGGTGCAGCGCGCGCGTCGAGGCCGGGCTCATCGGCTTGCCCTCGAACGCCCGG
>Ga0209391_10000932_pt1 | contig 14781 bp, 15 predicted proteins | sample PPLLak3March2015_FD_187246 | JGI IMG/M metagenome (GOLD analysis project Ga0209391, IMG submission 187246) | Freshwater sediment microbial communities from Prairie Pothole Lake near Jamestown, North Dakota, USA - PPLs Lake P7 Core (1) Depth... | ecosystem: Environmental > Aquatic > Freshwater >... | reverse complement strand
GGTGGCGGCGGCGGCGGTGGTTACGGCGGTGGCGGCGGTGGCCGTAGCGGCGGTGGCGGTGGCGGCTACGGCGGTGGCCGTAGCGGTGGCTACTAAGCACCCCAAAGTCATCGGAACTGCTTCTCGATGAAGCAGTCTGTGAGCAAATCAAAAGGCCCGAAAGGGCCTTTTTTCATGGGCGCCTGGAGTTCGCCGGAGATCATAAAGTGAAAAAACACTTGCCAGATTCCGGCCTGCCTGCCGCATAATTTAATTCCGTCGGGTATAAATACCGGCGAATCGCTGCGGTGATTCAGTCACATTCACGCCTTTGCTTTGGCCGCCGGGGCTGTTGAATGGGGGGCCGGATTTCATCGCTATTTCCATGTGTTTTTAGGAGTCCCATTCATGGGCAACAAACTCTACGTTGGCAACCTGCCTTACACGGTGCGTGACAGTGATCTTGAACAGGCATTCAGCGAATTCGGCGCCGTGACCAGCGCCAAAGTCATGATGGAGCGTGATACCGGCCGCTCCAAAGGATTTGGTTTCGTCGAAATGGGCAGCGATGCCGAGGCACAAGCCGCGATCAATGGCATGAACGGGCAGTCCCTTGGCGGGCGCAACGTGGTTGTCAATGAAGCACGGCCGATGGAGCCCCGACCGCCACGCAGCGGAGGTGGAGGTGGCTGTGGAGGAGGCGGTTATGGCGGTGGCGGTGGAGCCGGCCGGCGTGAGGGCGGCAACGGTGGCCGGCGCGAAAGTGGTGGCGGTGGCTACGGGGGCGGCAACGATGGTGGTTTCCGCAGCCCGTATGGAACTGGCCCGCGGGGTGGCGGCGGACGCAGCGGTGGTGGCGGTTACGGCGGCGGCTATTGACTTGGCACAGTGATGGAGCGAAGGCCCCGAATGGGGCCTTTTTTCATGGTCACTATTGCTAACAGACCGTTCTTCAACCGGCCGTCTACGATGTGTCGCGCACGACCCTATGAGAAAAACTCAGCGTTCGTCAACACGGCCCCGCGCAGGGACATGTTCAAGTGCGAAACTCACGCGTCAGATTGACGATGCTTGCGCGGCCGCCCCGAAAAGGCCTTGTCGAACACAACGTTGGGCAACAGGCGCAGCAGCTTCGCGACGACGCCCATTTGCCAGGGGATGACGCGATAGCTGTCACCAGCTTCGATGGCGGCAATGGCTTTCTCGGCGAAGGTTTCGGGCAGCATCAGAAAAGGCATCTTGTACCGGTTCTGGCGCGTGAGCGGCGTATCGATATACCCTGGGCACAGCGTGACGACCTTCACCCCGCTGGGGCGCAGCTCGCCGCGCAGGCTCTCGCAATATGCGATGACAGCCGCCTTGCTGGCGCAGTAAGCGCCGTGGCCGGGCAGGCCGCGGATGCCCGCCACGCTGCCGATGCCCACCAGTGCGCCGCTGCCGCGTGCTGTCATGCCATCAATGAACGGCTGGAAGGTGGCTGCCATGCCAATGTTGTTGGTGGCAAACACACGGGTCATCACGTCGAGGTCCTCGCGTACGCTGGTGTCCACCCCGACGCTGATGCCGGCGTTGGCGATCACCACGTCCGGCACACCCTGGCTTTCCATGCAGGCCAGGCCGGCCGACACAATGCTTTCTGCAACGGAAACATCTGCGCTATAAATCCGATAGCTTTCTGGTGCCATGCCGCGCTGGCTTGCCCATGATTCGATCTCTGCTCGCCGACGTGCAACCAGCGCCAGCCGGTAGCCGCTTTCATGGAATCGCGCGGCAAGCGCCTGCCCGATCCCACTGGAGGCGCCAGTGATGAAAGCCAGGCGGGGCGTCGATTGCCGGGTCATTCAAGGGGCCTTTCGGGGGTTGAGAATGCCACGCACCTGTCCGGTCAGCTCAAGAATTTCCTCAACGTTGTCGTAGGACATGGCATTTCCGCTGAGGCGATCCGTGCCTTGGGAGACGACAACTGGCAAATGGGTCTTCATCTTCTCCTTTTCTGAAAAGACATGCAGAAACTCGCTGCGGTACTCGATTGGCTGTCCGGCATTTCCCGACCGTCCAGGCGCCGGGTCACGAATCACGCGAACGTTTCCCAGCAACTGGACATCTGTGCCCTCGGCATCTGATATCGCTCGGTCGGAGGTGGCCGCCGTCACCAGGCCTCTCGCATCGATCGACCGTGATCGGACTCTCTCGATTTCCAGTGTCTCGGTGTCCGGAAAGTGCTGAGCCTCGGAACCGAACAGCTCCGCCTTGAGCCGACCCTTTGCATCAAAGGTCTTGATCGAGAAATTCCGCAGGAAATAGTCAGCTTCATGGGCTGCCGGCCGCTTGGCGACCGCTTCGATCACCGAAGGGGTGCTTCGGATCAGCCACAGGGTTGCCAGCGCGAACAGGCCCATGAGCATGATCGGCAGGTAGATGCTCAGACGGTTCCAGAGCGCGCGCAGGCGTTTCATCATGGTCGCAGGGGTCCCATGGCGTGCTCCAGCAGATCTGCGTAGTGACCGGCGGCGACCAGCAGCAGGTCGCAGAACTCGCGCGCCGCACCGTCGCCGCCGCGAGCTGTCGTCACATGATGGGCCAGGGACTTCGCCTGCGCGTGGGCATTCGCGGGCGCACAGGCAAAGGCACTGCGCCGCATGACGGGCAGGTCCGGCCAATCGTCGCCCATCGCGGCAGCCTGCGACCAGTTCAGTCCCAGGTCCGCGAGAATGGTCTCGGCGGCCGGGCATTTGTCCTCGGTTCCGTAGCGCACCTGGGTAATCCCCAGCGCCTGCAGGCGCACCCGCAGCGGCTTGGAGTCGCGTCCCGTAATCACGACGGGCGTAATTCCGGCCTGCCTGAGCAGCTTGAGTCCATGCCCGTCGAGCGTGCTGAATCGCTTGAGGGTTTCGCCATGTTCGGAAAAATACAGGCCCCCGTCGGTCAGGACGCCGTCCACATCAAAGAAGGCCACGCGAATACCCTGCGCCTTCAGCAGCAATTCAGGCGGAAAATTCACGGCAGGTGTGATGGGCCGCATGCTCATATCACCTTGGCACGCATGAGGTCGTTGCTGTTGAGCGCGCCGCAGAGCCTGCCTTGCGCGTCAACCACCAGAACGCTGGTAATGCGATGTAGTTCCATCAGGCTGGCGGCTTCCGCAGCGAGCGCATCGTCGCGGATGGTGCGTGGCTTGGGGTGCATCACGTCGCCTGCGCAAGCGCTGCGAAGGTCGATGCCTTTTTCGACCAGACGGCGCAAGTCACCGTCGGTAAAGATGCCCACGACACGGCCTCCAGCGTCCACCACCGCCGAGGCGCCCAGGCCTTTGTCGCTCATTTCGCGCATCAGGCCGGTGAAGGGTGTCTCGGGCCGCACCTGAGGAACATCCTCACCCTTGCGCATCACGTCGCTGATATGCGTGAGCAGGCGCCGGCCCAGGGCGCCCCCCGGGTGCGAGCGCGCGAAGTCATCCTCCTTGAAGCCGCGTGCATCGAGCAAGGCCACGGCCAGCGCATCACCGAGTGCAAGTTGCGCCGTGGTGCTGGCGGTGGGCGCCAGATTGAGCGGGCATGCCTCCTTCTCCACGCTGCTGTCGAGTGTCACATCGGCATGACGGGCAAGGGTGGACGCAATGCCCCCCGTTATCGCAATCACTGGAACGTTCAGGCGCTTGAGCACGGGCAGGATGGCCGTCAGTTCCTCGCTCTCGCCGCTGTTGGAGACGGCCAGCACCAGATCAACCGCCTTGATCATGCCAAGGTCGCCATGGCTGGCTTCGGCGGGATGTACAAACATGGCCGGCGTACCGGTGGAGGCCAGCGTGGCGCAGATCTTTCGGCCAATGTGGCCGCTCTTTCCCATGCCCATCACGACCACACGTCCGCGCACAGCCAGCATCATTGCTACCGCGTGCGCAAAGCTCTCGTCGAGGCGTGCCTTGAGTCCCAGCAGGGCGGCGGCCTCGATGTCCAGCGTTTCGTGGGCCAAGCGGACGGCCTGGACGGGATCAAAAGTCATGAGGCGATTCTATCGGCGTGGGCCGGGAACAGCGTGCGCCTGACCGGCAATACGCGCAGGGACCTGACACTTGCTAGCATCGGGGGGCTATGACTTCACTGGAACTGACGCTGCTGTACCTGCTGGCCGCCGTGCTGGGCGTGGTGGCGTGTCGCTCGCTCAAGCTGCCGCCCATGCTGGGCTATCTTGCCGTGGGCGTGGTGATTGGTCCGAATGCGCTGGCACTCGCACAGAATTCCGAAGGCATCAAGCACCTCGGTGAATTCGGGGTCGTATTCCTGATGTTTGTCATCGGGCTGGAGTTCAATCTGCCCAAACTTCGCGCGATGCGGCGCCATGTATTCGGGCTAGGGCTTTTGCAGGTGGCGCTGACGATGGTGATCGTCACGACGGGATCGTTGTTATTCGCGGTGGTGGCGCCCACGATCTGGACGATGGGTTGGCAGACTGCGTTGGCGCTTTCCGGGGCCATGGCCATGAGCAGCACGGCCATCGTCGTCAAGATGATGGCCGAGCGACTGGAGATGGAGTCGGAGCACGGCAAGCGTGTGATGGGTATCCTGCTGTTTCAGGATCTGGCGGTGGTCCCGCTGCTGGTGCTGATTCCCGCACTGGGTTCAAGCCCCGAGAACCTGTTTTCTGCGCTGGCGCTGGCCGGTTTCAAGGCAGTGCTGCTGATCACTGTGCTGTTGGTGGGCGGGCAACGCGTGATGCGCTGGTGGTTGACTCTCGTGGCGCGGCGCAAAAGCGAAGAGCTGTTCGTGCTGAACCTCTTGATGATCACCCTGGGGCTGGCCTGGTTGACCGAACTGGCGGGTCTGAGCCTGGCGCTCGGGGCCTTCATCGCCGGCATGCTGATCTCGGAGACGGAATACAAGCAGCAGGTTGAAACCGACATCCGGCCATTTCATGACGTACTGCTCGGGTTGTTCTTCATCACCATCGGCATGATGCTGGACTGGCGGCTGGTGCTGGAACGCTGGCCTCTCGTTCTGTTGCTGGTGACTCTGCCGGTGTTGTTCAAGATGGTGCTGGTTTCAGTCCTGGCCAAGGCCTTCGGCGCGACCTCGGGCGTGGCCGTACGTACCGGTCTTTACCTGGCGCAAGCGGGTGAGTTTGGCTTTGTGCTGTTGACGCTCAGCGCCCAGAACGCCCTGCTCCCGCCCGCGCTGTTCAATCCGATCCTGGCCAGCATGGTGCTTTCCATGCTGGCAACCCCCTTCATCATCCTGTACAGCAACCGGGTCGTCATGAAGTTTGTGGCCAGCGACTGGCTGCAGCAGTCCCTGCAAATGACGACGATCGCGCGCAAGTCGATCAACGCCAACAAGCACGTGATCATCTGCGGTTTTGGGCGATGCGGCCAGAATCTTGCGCGCATGCTGGACCAGGAAGGCATTCCCTACATGGCGCTCGACCTCGATCCCGATCGGGTGCGACAAGCCGCGGCGGCAGGCGATTCCGTGGTCTTCGGGGACGCGGCCCGCGTGCAGGCACTGGTCGCGGCCGGCCTGGGGCGTGCCAGTGCCGTGGTGGTGACCTATCTTGAGGTGGCCAGCGCCATGAAGGTGCTGGCCAACACCCGCGCCCATGCGCCCCATGTGCCCGTGATCGTTCGTACGCAGGACGACCGGGATCTGGAAGCTCTGCAAGCGGCAGGTGCCACGGAGGTGGTCCCGGAAGCCATCGAAGGCTCTCTCATGCTGGCCAGTCATGCGCTGGCACTGGTGGGGGTGCCGATGCGCAGGGTGATCCGTATCGTGCAGGAGCAGCGCGACGCGCGCTACAACCTCTTGCGCGGCTATTTCCATGGAGCGGACGACAGCACGGCCGACGAACACGAACAGGAGCGGCTGTTTACCCTGACCCTGCCGCTGGGCGCGCACTCCGTCGGCGATTCGATCGGCCATCTGGCGTTGCAAGCGTTGGCGGTCCGGCTTGTCAGCCTGCGCCGCGAAGGTGGCAAACCAGTCCGGATCGACGACACCGTGCTGCTGGAAGGCGGAGACACGCTGGTGCTGTCGGGCAGGGCCGAAGCCTTGGCCGTTGCCGAAACCAGGCTGCTGCGCGGCTGAGGGGCGGCTTCGGCCCGTTTGCCTGAGCTGCCCGAAAGAATCGAAGTCAGCGGGCGACGGAGATACCTTCCTCAAGGGGTGGGTTCCACTGGCAAAATCGGGCAATGGCAAGTCAACGGGTCCAGAAATGCATGAACTCAGCGTCAACGAGTACCTGAAAAAACACATTCGCACGGTTGCGGACTGGCCGGCGCCAGGTGTTCAATTCCGCGATATCACGCCTTTGCTGCAGGACCCCAAGGTCTTCCGGGTGCTGATTGACGCTTTTGTACATCGCTACATGGACCGCGGCATGCGCCCGGATGTCGTTGCAGGCCTTGACGCACGAGGCTTCATTCTGGGCGCGGTGGTCGCCTACGAGCTGAATATTGGCTTCATTCCGATCCGCAAGAAGGGCAAACTGCCCTTCACCACGGTGGCGGAGACCTACGAGCTGGAATACGGCAGCGCGACGGTGGAACTGCATATCGACGCGGTGAAGGCCGGGGATAAGGTGCTTTTGATCGATGACCTGATTGCCACAGGGGGCACGATGATGGCTGGCCGCTCGTTGTTGGAGAAGTTGGGTGCCACGGTGATGGAGGGTGCAGCCATCGTGAATTTGCCCGAACTCGGCGGGGCTGACCGACTGAGGGCGTCCGGGCTGCCGCTGTTCACCCTGGTCGACTTTGACGGCGTCTGATCGCAGAGACGAGTCGCGCGGCAGTGTGATCCACGTCGATTCAGATTTCGAGTTCCTGCCCCGCGCGCAGCCAGCGGATATCGTGCGGAACATGGCGGCTGGCGGGAAGGGTTTGATCGAACCGCCGGATTTCTTCCATGATGAGATCGGTTTCCGCCGGTTTGGTATGGGTGATATAGATCGGAAAACGCTTTTGCAGGTCAATGAAGTCCAGTTCGCTCGCGAGGATCCGGGGTGAGAGGTGCAGGCTGCGGTTCGCGAGATCACTTTCCCGATTGCTGAACGCGGTTTCGATCACCAGCATCGCCACGTCCAGCTGGTTTATGCGAGTCCAGAAAGCCGGATTTCTTTCCGTGTCACCGGAAAACACCCAACACCGGCGCCCGGCCGATACGGCGTAGCCGACCGCTGGCACCGTATGGACTGCGGGAAGCACCTCGATCTGCTTGCCGCCCAGCTGCAACGTCTGGCCGGTGGTGACTTCATGAAAACTGATAAATGGCGCCTGCCGTGAAGGGATCTGACTGAAGTCCGGCCAGATGACGTCGTTGAAGATGTGCGCCTTCAAGGCTTGGATCGTGCCAGCCAGCGCGTAAATCTGCAGCGGTGTGGTTCGCGTCGAGGCGACGGCGTCCACCATGAGCGGCAGTGCCGCCACATGATCCAGATGCGAGTGCGTCAGGAACACGCGGTCGACTTTGCGCATCTCTTCCAGCGACAGGTCACCGACCCCGGTGCCGGCATCAATCAGCGTGTCGTCGTCCACAAGAAACGACGTGGTTCGACAGTCCTTCGCAATGGCACCGGAACAGCCTAGAACCCGTATTCTCATGAATGCCCTGGTCTTTTCGTGATTGGAATCATGGTGGTGCTGAGGGCCCGGGGGCGGGTGACAGCGGTTCCCGACAGGCTAAACGCTTTGCATAAGACAGGCAAAGGTAATTTTTGGCATTCTGGCGCATTGAAACAGCAAAATAGAGGTGGCCGCGGTGGGTCTGCTGATCCAGAGAAGCTGTCCGGTCTCGTGCGGATCGCATCAGCCCCGACGCCGCAGCGTCAGGTCTGCAGGAACTGCATCTGAATTCCGGCCAGTTCGATCAGGTCACCGGTTTTCAGGGCGACTTGCTCTGCCGGAATGGCTGTCCCGTTCAGGGTCGGCTTGTCGGCGCCGTCGACGTGTGCAACGACAAAACCATTGGGTCGCCGCGTGATGGCCGCGACGGCAATACCGGGCTTTCCAATCGTCGTGACGACCTTGATCAAGGCCACTTCCCGACCGGCGGCTGCGCCGTTGAGCACGCGGATCGCTGCGCCCCCGGGGCCTGCTTCATCCGTCAAAGGCGCATGGGCTGAAGGGGATGACGCAATGCCCGTGGCAGACTTGGATCCCTGGGCCTTGTCAAAGCTTGCGCCGCCCAGGTCGCCCTGGTAGCGAATCTGGTACTTGCCGATTTCAATGGTGTCGTTGTTCTGCAGGAGCTGCTTCTTGGCCGCCTTGCCGTTGATATACGTGCCATTGGTGCTGTTCAAGTCCTCCAGGAAGACCTCGGCCCCATTCATCTGGATCACGGCGTGTTCGCCGCTGACCGCCAGATTGTCGATGACGATGTCGTTGTAGGGTCGTCGACCAAGTGTTGTGCGATCCTTGGTCAGTTGCACTTCCTTGATGACAACACCGTCGATCGATACGATCATTTTCGGCATGGCCGACTCCTGTTCATAGACGTTAGTTCCAAGCGCATTTGAAACTCCGGGCTATTTTCCCAGCAAACGGGACACGAAGCCGCGTTTTTTGGCGCCTGGAGCCGCATTTACCAGCAAAACCGAAATATTATCCCGCCCGCCGCTCATGTTGGCGCCTTCTATCAAGTTTGCAGCGAGGGTATCGAGAGGGAATTCGTCTGAAAAAATCGAGGCAATGGCGGCATCACTGAGCATGTCGCTGAGTCCGTCTGAGCACATCAGATAAATATCGCCGGGTTCGACCCGGTGCTCGTTCACTTCAAGCATCACGGCGTCTTCTACACCCAGAGCCCGCGTGACCAGGTTCCTGTTCGGCGACACGGCGGCCTGGGCGGGCGTGATCAGTCCTGCATCAAGCTGCTCCTGCAGGAGGGAGTGATCCCGTGTGAGTTGCGCCAGTGTGCCGTGTCGCCAGCGGTAACAGCGCGAATCGCCAATATGGCCGAGAACCAGCCGGGCGCCCTGAAACACACACACCACCAGGGTGGTGCCCATGCCGGCGAAATCCATGTTGCTGCAGGCGGCGCTGTATATGGCGCTGTTGGCGTCGCTGACGCAGTTCTCCATGGCCCGCCGAACCTCTTTGCCCGTGGCCTGGGTGCCGGTCTGGGTGAGCCAGCGCCCTAGCTCCGTGGTGATCAAGCTGGTCGCCATCCCGCTGGCGACTTCCCCGGCGTTGTAGCCACCCATGCCATCCGCCAGGACGGCAAGGCCTTTCTCCGCATCAAATGCCAGAGCGTCCTCGTTGTTGTTCCGCATGCGCCCGGTATCCGTTAGCGCGACATAGTCATACATCATTACTATTTTTCTTGGGCAGCGTACCGGCGGATGACATCAGCGGGGAGAAGTCCGGGCCCAATTCCGGGTACCGGTCCCGCTTGCGGCAACCACCGAGCGCCCGGTTTGTCAATTGCTGTGGTTGCAAGCCCCGGAGCGGCGAAGGTAACAGACGGGCCGGACAAGTACAAGCCGTTTCAGGGAGAAATGCATCCAAAATGATGCATATTTCCGGTAATCCATGTTCGGTGAACGTTGCTGGGCACCGGGGCACCCTTCGTCGGTGCAGGAGACGATGGCGCGGATGGATGGCCTACTTGGCGGCCGCTCGGGTGTTCAGGTACTTCCCCACAGCCAGAACAAGCAGTGCGCCAGCCAGGCCGAGCCCATAGTTCCAGCTCTTGTCCTGGGGCAGGAAGCCCACGATTGCCGGGTCGGTGTGCGCCATGGTGCCCGCGATCCAGCCCAGCAGCATGCCGCCGGCAGTGATGATGATGGGAAAACGGTCCATGAGCTTCAGGACCATCTGGCTACCCCAGACGATGATGGGAATGCTGACCAGCAGGCCGAAGACAACCAGCGCCATCTGGTGCTGTTCGCCGGCCCCTTGCGCCGCACCGGCGATCGCGATGACGTTGTCGACACTCATCACCAGGTCCGCCACGATGACGGTTTTCACGGCGCCCCACAGCTTGTCGCTACCTTGGATGTGGCTGTGTTCGTCGTCGTCCGGGGGCGCCAGCAGCTTGACGCCGATCCACAACAACAGCGCTGCGCCGACCAGTTTCAGGAACGGAACCTGCAACAAGGTCAAGGCAAAGGCGATCAGGATCACGCGCAACACGATGGCGCCTGCTGTTCCCCACAAGATGCCCTTGGTGCGCTGATGGGCTGGGAGTTGCCGGCAGGCCAGCGCGATGACGACGGCGTTGTCGCCTCCCAACAGGATGTCGATCATGATGATCTGGCCGACGGCCACCCAGAAGTGGGCGGTGAGGAATTCTTCCATCTTGGTCTTTCAGGAGGCGGCGGCTGCGAACGTGCCGAGGCAAAAACAAAACCGGATTGTCCTTCAGGAAATCCGGTTCGGTATTGTGGATAACCGCAGTCTGCGGTCCAGTGCAGGGCCGTTGGCGAGCTTGCCGCCGCTGGTGGGCAGGTCGTGCCTGCCGCGCGTTGCTACAGCAAAGCTTTGAGCAACTTGGCCATTTCAGACGGATCGCGGGTGATCTTGAAGCCGCATTCCTCCATCACGGCGAGCTTGGCCTCGGCCGTGTCGGCGCCGCCGGAGATCAGCGCCCCGGCATGGCCCATTCGCTTGCCGGCCGGTGCGGTGACGCCCGCGATGAAACCGACGATGGGTTTTTTCATGTTGGCCTGGCACCAGCGCGCGGCTTCCGCCTCGTCCGGGCCGCCGATTTCGCCGATCATGATCACGGCATCGGTGTCCGGGTCTTCATTGAAGAGACGCATGATGTCGATGTGCTTCAGGCCGTTGATCGGGTCGCCGCCAATGCCGACCGCGCTGGACTGGCCCAGGCCGATTTCGGTGAGTTGCGCCACAGCTTCATAGGTCAGCGTGCCGGAGCGGCTGACCACCCCGATGCGTCCCTTGCGGTGGATGTGGCCGGGCATGATGCCAATCTTGATCTCTTCGGGCGTGATCAGTCCCGGGCAGTTCGGGCCCAGCAACAGGGTTTCCTTGCCACCGGCCGCGATCTTGGCGCGCATGCGGTTGCGCACTTCGAGCATGTCCTTGACCGGGATGCCTTCGGTGATGCAAATCGCCAGGTCCAGGTCGGCTTCCACGGCCTCCCAGATGGCGGCGGCTGCGCCGGCGGGCGGTACATAAATCACCGAGACGGTGGCGCCGGTCTCGGAAGCAGCCTCCTTGACGGAGGCGTAGATCGGGATGTCAAAAATCTTCTCGCCGGCTTTCTTGGGGTTCACGCCGGCGACGAAGCAGTTCTTGCCATTGGCGTATTCCTGGCACTTTTCGGTGTGGAACTGACCGGTCTTGCCGGTGATGCCCTGGGTGATGACTCGGGTGTCTTTGTTGATCAGGATGGACATGGTCTTTTTCCTTCAGCCTTAGGCGGCGTTGACAGCGGCAACCACTTTTTGGGCGGCATCGGCCATGGTGTCGGCGCTGATGATGGGCAGGCCGGACTCGGCCAGCATCTTCTTGCCCAGTTCTTCGTTGGTGCCCTTCATGCGCACCACCAGCGGCACATTCAGGTTGGTGGCCTTGCACGCGGCGATCACGCCGGTGGCGATGGTGTCGCACTTCATGATGCCGCCGAAGATGTTGACCAGGATGGCCTTGACCTTGTCGTTCTTGAGCATGATCTTGAAGGCTTCGGTGACCTTCTCCGGGGTCGCGCCACCGCCCACGTCGAGGAAGTTGGCGGGTTCCGCGCCGAACAGCTTGATGGTGTCCATGGTGGCCATCGCCAGACCGGCGCCATTCACCAGGCAGCCGATGTTGCCGTCCAGGCTGATATAGGCGAGGTCGAACTTGGAGGCCTCGACTTCAGCCGGGTCTTCCTCGTCCAGATCGCGGAAAGCGACGATGTCCGGGTGGCGGAACAGCGCGTTGGCGTCAAAGTTGAACTTGGCGTCCAGCGCCTTGATGTTGCCGTTGCCTTCGAGGATCAGCGGGTTGATCTCCACCAGCGAAGCGTCGGTGTCCATGTAGCATTGGTAGACCTTTTGCAACACATCAACGGCCTGGGCGGTCGACGCCGCCGGCACGCCAATCGCATCTGAAAGCTTCTTGGCTTGCGCATTGGTCAGGCCAACCGCCGGGTCCACGATCTCGGTGATGATCTTCTCGGGGGTGTCGTGGGCGACGCCTTCGATGTCCATGCCGCCTTCGCTGGAGACGATCATCGCCACGCGTTGCGAGGCACGGTCGGTCACGGCCGACACGTAGTATTCCTTCTTGATGTCCGCGCCGTCTTCAATCAGCAGGCGGCGGACTTTCTGGCCCAGCGGGCCGGTCTGGTGCGTGACCAGCTGCATGCCCAGGATCTCACCGGCGAGTTTCTTTACTTCGTCAATGGAACGGGCCAGCTTGACACCGCCGCCCTTGCCGCGGCCGCCCGCGTGAATCTGTGCCTTGACCACCCACACCGGGCCGCCGAGTTTCTGGGCGGCTTCCACCGCCTCCTGCACCGTGAAGGCCGGGATGCCACGGGGCACCGGCACACCAAACTTGCGCAAGATTTCCTTGCCTTGGTACTCGTGAATCTTCATGAGGGCTCTCTCAGGAGTGGATGATTTGGACCCGACGGCCCCGGCAGGTCGCCGGGCGACAGGCACTGGACATGGCAACGGGGAAATGTATCATGCTGCAACGCACCAAACAGAGGCTTGGACATCGCTTGCCTAATACATAATTATATTAACGGTCATCTGAACTGAAACTGACGCGAAGGAATCCGGCCATGGCCAAAGTATTTATCGACGGCGAAGCCGGAACCACCGGGCTGCAGATTCGTGAGCGGCTGCAGCGGCTGCCGCAGGTGCAGGTGGTCAGCATTGCGCCCGAGTTGCGCAAGGACCCGCAGGCCAAGCGCGACCTGATGGCGCAGGTGGATCTGGTGATCCTGTGTCTGCACGATGACGCCGCGATCGAGTCGGTTGCCATGATTGACAGCCTGAGCGGCAGCAAGCCCAAGATCATTGATGCCTCCACCGCACACCGCACCGCGCCGGGTTGGGTGTTCGGGTTTCCCGAACTGGCTGCCGGTCAGCGCGCGGCCGTGGCGGGCGCTGACCGCGTGGGCAACCCGGGCTGCTACGCCACCGGTGCCATCGCGCTGATTCGCCCGCTGGTCGATGCCGGGCTGATTCCAAAGGATTTCCCCTTGGCGCTGCCTGCGGTCAGCGGCTATTCGGGGGGCGGACGGACGATGATCGAGGCCTATGAAAAAGGCGAGGCGCCCTTGTTCGAAGCCTACGCGCTGGGGCTGAGGCACAAGCACCTGCCGGAAATCATGCGTTACACCGGCCTCGTGCGCCGGCCTGTTTTCGTTCCGTCGGTCGGCAACTTCAAGCAAGGCATGCTGGTTCAGCTGCCCCTGCACCTGGACTTGCTGCCCGGCAATCCGAAGGCGTCCGACCTGCACGACGCACTGGCCACGCATTACGCCGCCAGCAACACCCCGCAGGCCTGGGTCAGCGTGGAGCCAGCGACCGAGAGCGGCAAACTCGACGCGCTCGCGCTCAACGACACCAACAAGATGGAGTTGCGTGTCTTCGGCAACGACGAGTTCCACCAGGCGGTGCTGATCGCGCGTCTTGACAACCTGGGCAAGGGCGCCAGCGGCGCGGCGGTACAGAACCTCAAGCTGATGCTGGGGCTGTAACGCCCGCGAAGGCCCTCGTACGAAGCGCACGTCAGACCCGGGGTTGCTAACGCAATGCAAAAGCATAGCGAAATATGACCGTCCGACGCTGGGGAACGGCCGAAATCACCTGATTTCTGTCGAATCGCCCGTCAAAAAAGGGCTTGATTCGTCATGCCGGGCTTCAGCCCTCGTCTTCATCCGCCCCGGCCACCACCCGGCGAATCGCCTCGGCGCCAAAACCGCGTGAGGCCAGAAAGCGCATCTGTTTGCCCCGGCTGGCGACGTCGGATGCGGGTTCGCGGAATTTCTTGCGCCAGACTTCGCGGGCACGTTCCAGCTCGGTTGACTGCAACCGGGCGACGGCCAGCTGGACAGTTTCACCCTCAAGCCCCTTGCTCAGCAGCTCATGCCGGATGCGCGCGGCGCCGAGCCGGCCTGCGCGCCGGTGCACGACCGAGTCAACCACCCGCTGCGCGTCGATGAAGCCCTTGGCCTCGAGCAGGTCCAGCACGTGGGCCAGCTCCCCTGGCGTCTCTTCAAAGGGTTCGAGCTTGCGCTGCAACTCGAACCGAGAGTGCTCGCGCGCCGCGAGGTAGCGCAGCGCACGCCCCTTGAGTGACAGACCAGGCGACGCCACTGTACTATAAAATAAATAGCACACTATGACACAAAGGCGCTGGACTGATGCCTTTTGGAGTCATATTTTTCGGCGAAGGACGCTCAGGCGGCCACCAGGGCGTCCGGCAGCAGCGGAATGCCCAGAGACGCCCGCACCTTGTTCTCAATCTCGTGGGACAGGGTTTCGTTTTCGCGCAGGAATTCGCGTGCGTTGTCGCGGCCCTGGCCAATTTTTTCGCCGTTGTAGGCGTACCAGGCGCCAGACTTCTCGATGATGCGGGCGTTCACCCCCATGTCGATGATCTCGCCGTGGCGGCTGATGCCCTCGCCAAACAGGATGTCGAACTCGGCCGTCTTGAAGGGTGGCGCGACCTTGTTCTTCACCACCTTGACCTTGGTTTCGTTGCCGATGGCATCGTCACCCTTCTTGATGGTGCCGGTACGCCGGATGTCCAGGCGCACCGAGGCGTAGAACTTCAGCGCGTTGCCGCCCGTGGTGGTTTCCGGGCTGCCGAACATCACGCCGATCTTCATGCGGATCTGGTTGATG
>Ga0209391_10000931_pt1 | contig 14790 bp, 12 predicted proteins | sample PPLLak3March2015_FD_187246 | JGI IMG/M metagenome (GOLD analysis project Ga0209391, IMG submission 187246) | Freshwater sediment microbial communities from Prairie Pothole Lake near Jamestown, North Dakota, USA - PPLs Lake P7 Core (1) Depth... | ecosystem: Environmental > Aquatic > Freshwater >... | reverse complement strand
TTACCACGTGCACAGGCAGTGAAAACCCGGATCCTCGTCTGGGGGCATGGATTTCCGGGCCCCCTGCATGGCGTGCGGGCTGGTTTTGAAGAGGAAAATGAAGCGCTGCGGCCCTGCCTCTGAAGTGGGCTTGTCAATCCGTGGGAAATGGGAATCTTTCCCGCGATGATTTCACTTGGATCACTGGAACGGCGCTGGGGATGGGTCTCGTTCCCGGGTTTTTTGCGGTATTACGCGCTGATGCACGCGCTGGTGTATGTGCTGCAGATGTTCCGGCCGGACATCGGTGCCGTGCTGGAGTTTGACCGCGGGCGGATTCTTTCCGGGGAAATCTGGCGGGTGGTGACTTTCCTGTTTTCCTCCTCGGGTTTCGCGGGGGTTGGCGTGATGGGAATGCTGTTCATTTTCTTCATGGTGATGATCGCCTTCATGATGAGCGATGCGCTGGAGGGTGCGTGGGGTGTTTTCAAGACGAGCCTGTTTTATTATTGCGGGATCTTCGGGCTGATCGTGGCGAATTTCTTTTTTCCCAACGCGATGGCCGGATCGGGTTTCCTGATCTACGGAACTTCGTTTCTGGCCTTTGCCACGTTGTTTCCGCGGGTGGAGTTTTTGATGTTCTTCATCCTGCCGGTGCAGGTGCGTTTTCTGGCGATGATCCAGGCGGGGGTGATGCTGCTGGGGGTTTTCGGCAACTGGCTGTTGCTGCCGTTTTTTGTGTTAGGTTGCGCGAACTACCTGCTCTTCGCCGGCATTCCGGCGCTGCGCGGAACGGCGCAGGTGTTGGAGAGCGCCCAGCGGCGCAAGCGGTTCCGTGCCGCGAAGGAGCCGGATGAGCCGGCCTTTCACACCTGCGCCTCATGCGACCGCACGGACGTGACTGATCCGCAGCTTGAATTCCGAGTGGGCAAGGACGGGCGGGAATATTGTGTGGAGCATTTGCCGGAGTGAGCGTGGAGTGCGGTGGCATGACACCGCTTTCAATCAATCGCAGGACTTTCGAAGGCCGGGATACGCCACATCAAGGAGGATTGCCGGATAGGGACTGTAACAGAAATGGACTTCGGGAGGGCCGGGATGGAGCCAAAGCGGTGTCATGCCACCGCACTCCACGGTTCACAGGATCTCTTCCACAAACGAAGCGCGCTGGAACATCGAGAAGGCCTCGGGCTCCTCGCCGGTGCCGAGGAAACGCGGCGGGATGCCGAGTTGGTCGTGGATGGTCACGGCGATGCCGCCCTTGCCGGAGCCGTCGAGCTTGGTGACGATGAGGCCGTCGAGCGGGCTGGCCTTGTGGAATTCCTTCGCTTGATTGAGCGCGTTGGTGCCGGTGGTGGCATCGACGACGAGCAGCGTGAGATGCGGCGCGGTTTCATCCTGCTTGGCGAGCGTGCGGCGGATTTTTCCGAGTTCCTCCATCAGGTTGTGGCGGGTGTGGATGCGCCCGGCGGTGTCACAGATGAGGAATTTCGCGCCCTCGGCGATGGCTTTTTGGTGGGCGTTGAAGCAGACCGACGAGGGGTCGGCGTTGGGGTTTCCTTTGACGACGCTGAGGCCGAGGCGGTCGCCCCAGCGCTGGAGTTGTTCCACGGCGGCGGCGCGGAAGGTGTCGGCTGCGGCGAGGATCACGGAAAAGCCGCGGTTTTTGAGCCACAGGCCGAGCTTGGCGGTGGAAGTGGTTTTGCCGGTGCCATTCACGCCGACCACGAGGATGACGAACGGTTTCCCATTCGGGCGGGGCAGGGGCGGTGGCGAGTCCACCGGGAGGCGCTGTGCCAGGTGCTTGCGGGTGGTTTCCACCACGTCCTCGGCGGAAACCTCGCGGCCGAGACCGCGGAGTTCGTCGATGATGGCAGTGGTCATGCGGATGCCGAGATCGGAGGCAATGAGGTCCGCTTCAAGGTCGTCCCAATCGATCTCCGCGCGGTTGGTGACTTTGTTGAAGAGTGATTTGAAAAAACCGGCCATGGGTGCGGGGGGGAAGACAAGACACAAGAGGCAAGACTGCAAGACGCAAGAGGAAGAATCGAGCGAAGCACTCTTCTCTTGCGTCTTGTGTCTTGAAGTCTTGTGTCTATTCCTCTTCCGGCATGTCCAAAATCCGCGTCCTCCCCGATATCCTCGCCAGCCAGGTGGCGGCGGGGGAGGTGGTCGAGCGCCCGGCTTCGGTGGTGAAGGAACTGGTGGAAAACAGCATCGACGCCGGGGCCCGCGAGGTCCGCGTGGACATGGACCGGGGCGGCGCGGCGTTGATCCGCGTGAGCGACGACGGCTGCGGCATGTCGCGCGAGGATGCGTTGATGTCGCTGGAACGGCATGCCACGAGCAAGCTGCGCGTCGCGGGCGACTTGGCGGCGATCCGGACGCTGGGTTTCCGCGGTGAGGCGGTGCCGAGCATTGCCAGCGTCTCGCGTTTCCGGATGGTCACGCGGGAGGCGGATGCGGTGGCCGGCACTGAGATTCTGGTGGATGGCGGAAAAATCCGCGATGTGCGCGACGCCGGTTGTGCGCCCGGCACGGTGATCGAGGCGAAGGCCTTGTTTTTCAACATGCCGGCGCGCCGGAAATTCCTGCGCGCCGAGACCACGGAGGCGGCGCATGTGGAGCACCAACTGCGCCTGCACGCGCTGGCCGCGCCGTGGGTGCGCTTCCGGCTGCGGCGCGATGACCGCGAGGTGTTCGACCTGCCGCCCGCCGCAAAAGCGCTGGACCGGGTGCGCCAGTTGCTCGGGCCGGAAATGGCGCGGGAATTGATCGCGCTGCCGCTCACCCATGGAAATGGCGTCTCGGTGGAGGGGTTCGTGCTGCCCGCCAGCCATGCGCGCAAGGGGCGCAGGCACCAATTCGTCTTTCTCAACGGCCGTCCGGTCGAGGATGCGGTGATTTCACGCGCGCTGGCCGAGGGTTTTCGCGGCGCGCTGGCGGACGGGCTGCACCCGGCAGCATGGCTGTGGCTCGATTTGGAGCCGACGCTGGTGGATGTGAATGTCCACCCGGCCAAGCGCGAGGTGCGTTTTCACCGGCCCATCGATGTGCGAGATGCGATTCTGGAAGCCGTTTCCGAGGGGCTGCGCCCACCTGCGCCACCGCCAGTCCGGCGTGTGGAAACTCCGCCTGCCCCCATGGAAGCGCCGCCGCGCCCGGTCACTCCGGTTTTCCATGCGCCCCAGCCACTGCTGGAAAGCTGGGTGAATCCCACCGCGTCCGAACCCGCGCCACCGGTGCACGAGGCACCGCAGGGCGGGGGATCTGCCCCGGATTTCCGCTTTCTCGGCATGTTGCGCCAGCGTTTCGTCGTGATGGAAAGCACTGACGGCCTCGTGCTTTTCGATCCCAAGGCGGCGAAGGAGCGGATTTTTTACGAAACGCTGCTGCGCCAACGCGAGGGCAGCGTGGCCACCCAAGGCTTGCTGGTGCCGGTTTTGTTGGAGCTGGATCCCCGGGATATGGACCTTTTGCTGCGCGAGCGCCATGCCTTGGCGGATGCCGGCATCGAGGTGGAATCCTTCGGCGGCAATACCATTCAGATCCGCAGCCTGCCTGCCTGCCTCGGCATCGAGGAGCCCCGTCCCTTTCTAGGGGAGTTGCTGGATGAAATGCTCCACGATCCACTATCGGGTGCGCGTTTCGCCTTTGATCGCCTCGCGCGTGTGCTTGCCAAGCGCGCTGCGGCGCTGGTGGTGCCTAGGCTTGCGGAGGCCCAGCCTTTGCTCGTCGAGCTTTTCGCCTGTGATTTGCCCTACTGCACCGCCGACGGACGCCCGACGCTCACCGAGTTCGGCATGCGCGAGCTCGAGCGCCGTTTTGGTCTCGGCAAAGCCTGAAACCACCGGCGTTCAGCGGTCCTACGTGATCACGTTGAAAATTAATCTTTCAAACCGTTCAATATTTCCAAAAAAATGATTGGTTGGGGCCCTGATTTCGGTTAAAAGAAGCCGTTCGAGCGAAAAAAATCTCAAATTATTCCCGGGTCCCGGAGTGGATTCGGGTGGATCTCGAAAGAAATCGATCCGGTAACTCATTGGAAATGAGTAAAAAACAATCAGGACAGCCGAATCTTCAGATCGTTCAAAATTAATAAAGATTTTTCTTGTTAAGGTTCATTAAAATTTTATGATGCCGGCCATGTTGGAGCCAGAAGCGCTCCGATTTGCACCACGGAAGGCATGAAAATCACTTGGCTCACCACCGGAATCGTCAGCGCCGCCTTGCTGAGCACGGCCGCCGCGGCCCGGTTGTCGGACCGCTTGGCGGGAGTGCATGAGAGCTTCCTGAATGAGCGGCGCGAGGCCCTGCCATCGCTGAGTGATCCATTCGGCGTCCCCGCCGCGGCGCGCGTGGTGGTGGAGAATTCCCGCGATGCGCTGCGCGATGCCCTGCCTTGGAAGCGCAACGTGGTGGCCACCGTGTTCTGGGTGGGTGAAGAGCCGGCCGAGAACAACCCGACGCCCAACAACAAGAGCGCCTGGGATCAGAACTGGGAACAAAACTTCGGCGGCTACGATCATCCCGAGCGCCGCAATGGCTTGCTTCCGGCGGATTTCACCCCGCAGCTCAACCCGTTTTACATCGCGCTGCCTTACAATGACGTCGCCAAAGGCGGCGTTCACCGGCCCGAGGCCTCCGAGGTGATCCCGTGGTTCTGGGAAGCCTATCGCGGCGATGGCATTTCCGTCTGCAAGGGCCGCTGGGTCGCCATTCATCACGAAGGAAAAGTCTGCTACGCCCAGTGGGAAGACGTCGGCCCCTTTGAAGTGGATCACTGGCAATATGTGTTCGGCAACGAGCCGCCGCGCGCCAACCGCAACAAGGCTGCCGGCATCGACCTCAGCCCGGCCGTGCGCGATTTCCTCAAACTGCGCAGCGGCGCGAAGGTCGAATGGCGCTTCCTCGACGAGCGCGATGTGCCACGCGGCCCCTGGCACGACTGGACCGGCGGCCTCACCCTGCCGCGCTATTGAAAGATTTCACCTGACTGACAACTGCTGCTCCACACCCAACACCTGATTCCACACACCCAGACTGACTGAATCAAACACCCACCTTTCCTGAACGGTAACAAGTCCCAGTTGCTGCTCAGGCGGCCCGGATCGGGGTTCTGTCCCGAATCGGCATGGTCCAAGGCGACTCACCCCCGCCGCAACCCGTGCCCTTGCCCGAACCGGGCCGCCCGTCCCTCAAGAGAAGTCCCGCTCACGAGGAATCCGACGGAAATGGTGATTCGTAAAAACACCCACCCTTACAACCAGCCATGAAAACCAGCCAACGTGCTGCCCTGCCGGCAGCCATCCTTGCCGCGTATGCCTGTGCGGCCTCCGTTTGCCTCGCCCAAGGCAATTCCAGGATACCATTGGAGCCCATAGGGGCCCTATCGGCATTCCCGACGATCGTCCAGACCGGAACCAAGCCCACCCTCACCTGGAGCATCTTGTATCCCAGCCGGGTGTCGGATCTCGCCATCATCACACCTCCGGGAACGATCACCATTGACCAGAACAACACCACGGTGACGGTGCAGCCCATCGGAACCGGGGTCACTGCCTGCGATCCAACCCAGGGTGTTGAACCGTTGAACGTCGATGCCCGCCTGAGCCTCAATGGATCTTCCTACCAGCAGATTTTTTACGGCACGCAGCTAAACATCAGTCCCTCATGGGTGCTGTATAGCAAGAAGCTGAAGAAAGGCGACAAAATCGATTTCGGTGGACGCTTCGTGAAGTTCAACCAATGGAGCCCGCTCTACACGACGCGAAGCGCCAACTATCAGATCATCGCCCTGGTGGACGGTGACACTCCGCCCACCTCGTTCCAACTGCATAACTCGCCGATGCTGGCGAACTACCTCAAGCCCTATCTCGATGCTTCCGGCAAGGTGAACGTAGGACCGCTCAGCATCCTGCTTCTCATGGAACTCGGCCAGACGAACCGCAACCTTGATTGCTTCGACTATCAGGACATGGCCTTGCTGGTCACTTTCAATGGCAAGACCAACAACGGTCACGGCAACAACCTCGACGGCGTGGATGTTTCCAACCCCGGCGGTGGCGGTGGCGGCCCGAATGGAGAGATCGATCCATCCGGCGGCGTCGATGACGAACGCTGAGTCCTCACACCCACCATCCCATGAAAACAATCCCTTGCACTCTGTTTGTCTGTGCCGCGGCGCTTTTGTCCGCCAAGGCGCAGCCGGCGGTAGCCGCCATGCAAATGCGCGATGTTGCCAGCCAGGAAGAACTGCTGCTTGAGCGGCGCAAAGCCCTGCAGATCGACCCGATGAAACATCTGGCAACCGCTACGGGCGAAGATCCGTCAAAAGCCAACCAACCGACGGACATCCTGGCGGAATCCGACATCATCTCCTTCCGCGGACTGGCCACGCTGGTGCCCAAGCGGGCCATCCTGCAAACTCCGCAAAGCTACGCCGGCCATGTCAAAATGGAGCCGGGTGCCCGCTTTGTGAGTTGGCGTGAGTTCTACGCCCTCAACCGCGGCTGGATCACCACCGTGGAAGTCAGCCGCGAACAAGCCGAGGGCAACGCGCCATTCGCCGAGGAGACCCGGAAATTCCTCGGCACCAACCGCAACCTTGTGGTCGCGACATTCAAAGGCGGGCCGGTCTCGGTCTTGCCGCTCAAGGAGCCCGCTCCGGAAACCGCCATGCAAACTCCCACCCCTTGATATCATGAAATCACCCGCTATCCTTACCGCCTTATCCTTGTCCTTGCTGGCAGCCGATGCTGCGGCGCAAGAAGTCATCTACACCAACTTCATCCGCCAGTTCCAAACACCCACCAACGTCGTCTGGGATGCCTCCTCAGAAGTGTCTCCAGCCGACAGCAGGGAGTCTGATCTGGCGATCAACCCCGGCGGAGCGCGCTTTGAACTCTGGACCGTCGCCAACACCTCGCCACCGACCAGCCGCCTGCTTGATACCGCGTATGTCGGCACCTACGTGCCTGTGGCCACGGTCACGATCCGTTCGGAGGATCCATATATCATTCCCCGCACGCGGGTGGACCGGCCGTTCTATGTGGATATTGAAGTGACCGGACTGCTCAACGGCGCCAGCGATCCGGCGGCCTCCAAGGCTGTCAAACTGACACGCCACATGCAGTCGTATGGGGTTGGTGGCACCGGCATCAATCTCGACCGCACGCAGGCATCCCTGGTCTCCCAGTCTTTCATCACCACGAATGGGCCCCAAACAATCACGGTGCCGGCGATGGGCACGGCTGTCACCGGCCCGGGAAGCAAGATCCGCGGCGAGGAGCGCTTTACGATCTTCTCGATCGAGGACAGCCGCATTGCACCGGACGGCGTGACTTATGTCGTCCCCGAGACCCAGATCGCCTCGAAGCTGATCCAGATCTGGCCGATGGCCGATGGCTTCATCACCGGCATTTCGAGCAACCAACTCGTCCGCTACCAGTTGCCGCAGCTCACCCTCACGCTCAACGACCTCTATCCGAGCTCGACCACATACGTGCAGGTTTACATGGGTGAACCGCAACTTGGAACCCAGGGCCGCATCGTTCCCGGCTCCGCCATCACCATCAATGACTCGGTGCCGGTGAGCCGCGTGCTCGTCATCGACGATTACGACGAGGTCTTCGACGAGGATGGCCGCTGGACCATGGAACTGGTCACCGATACTCCCTTCGGAGTCGAGCGGCTGGCCTACGTCAGCTTCGATCTCGACCGCACCATCAAGGTCAACGGCTCATTCGTCACCATCGAGTGAGTCAGGGTTTCTTCAGTTCCTCCTCCAGTTCCTTCCTGAAATTGTCGTTCCGATAGATCAGCGAAAACCGCGCATCCTTCGATTTTCTCAAGAGATCCTCCACCTCGGTGTATGCCAGGAGCAGGAACAAACCCTTCACCGGCTCACGATGAAACGATTGCGTCCGCGTCACGAACTGGTCCTCCACGGCCCGCTGCTGCTGGTTGGCACGCAGCGCGCCGTGCTCGCTTGCGACCTGTTTGCGCAGTTCTTCGAAGCGGGCCTCCATCAGGTCCGCCGAGGCCTCGGGATCGAAGTAGTGGACCGTGAGCTCGTAAAGCCTGCCACCCAGAAAGCGCCCTTCCACCGCGCCCGCCTTGGTCTCCGGCAAAAAGCCCTTGCGGGGCTGGATTTTGAGCACCCGCAATCCTGGTTGATCCCCGGGAAGCGAAATGGTAAGGTCCAGCGAATGTCGGGATGCCCAAGTAATCAACTTTTCCGGAGAATCGCCCCAGCGCAGGCCGAAGGGCGGATTCAGGACGGCCTGGGCGGCGGCCTGCCCGGCTGCCACGCAGATCAGGATGGCCGCCAGAATCACTCCGTGAAATCGCCCGCGCATGGCGGCAGCTTTGGCACTTTCCGCCGGGATCGCAAGCTACGATGCGGATACCGTGGCATGGTGCTGCTGGAAGCGATGCTCTCGCTCTCCATCCTCACCTTGCTCGGCCTGCTGCTGCTCAAGCTCTCGCTCAACATCCTGCAACCGCGGCAGTGGGTGCTCCAACAAACCGTGACGGACGCCTACATGACTTATGAGCGGGCCTACGCCGAGCGGATCCCATTCGAAAGCCTGCTCGCCGCGGATTCTCCCTGGCCTGATTATCCGGCCACCAGCACCACCATGGTTGAAATCGGCCGTCTGCCGGGCAACCGCCTCATCATGGGCAACGTGACGCGCACCCGCATGCCGGATTCCGGAAATTTCCCAAGCGACGGTGGCAACGGCACGCTCACCAGCAATCCCGCCGCCATGAAGATCTGGAAGGCCCAGAGCGTGCTCACCTATCAGATTGGAGATCGCACCTACGCCAAATCCCGCACCGTCCTGCGCTCCCAATGAAAACGCTGCTCATCACCGCACGCCGGGGCTTCACCCTCATTGAGCTCTCCATCGCCATGGTCATGGGAATCGCCATCGGCGGCATGGTCATCGCCCTGTTCAACCAGCAGCTTGCCTTCCTGCGCCTCTACAAGACGCAGAACTTCCTCACCGAAGAGGCTCCCGTCATCAGCGTTTATATCAGCAAGCTCGTCGGCAAGGCGGACCGCTTCCGCCTGCATGATTCGGTGGACGACGCCCTCGCAGGCAGAAACCCCCGCCTGACGGCCTCGCCGGTGGTGCTGCTCAACTACCGCCAGCCGGATGGCACCATGCGCGCTTCGATTCTTTCGTTCGAAGACCGGGGCTCCGGCCCGGCGCTCTATCATTATGTGGTGCCCACCAATGAAGTGCTCGGCGAGCCGCAGTGGTTCGTTTCCAACAAGCCCGCCAATGTCTGGTTCGCCATGGAGGAAGGCGTTCTGCGCATGACCCTTACCGGCCCGGCCGGCGAGCAAATCACCTACTCCGGAACCATGCAGAAATGAAAACCGCCCCTTCCAGAACCGGCAAACCCGGCTTCGTCTCCTATGTCCTCGTGCTCTCCACGGGGGTCATCCTCACCCTGCTCTCGGTTTACACCTACCGGCGGGCGATGAACGCCCATACCGTGCAGTCCGCCGTCCAGATGCGCACGGATTACAGCGAAAAGGAGGAGGCCATCCTGCGCTCGATCGTGGCCATCACCCCCAACCGCGCCATCCGGGCGATGCAGCGCAATTCCAACAGCAACGCGAGCAGCCGTGAGCCGCTGCGCTGGCAGAACATCTTCACCGAGGCGCTCGCCACAGCCAATGCCGGCACCTCGATTCCCGCAAACCTGCTCTCCTCGCTCAATGTCCCCAACTTGCGGGTCTCCAACACCGGAGACTCCGTGATCGACTCGCCCAGCCGGGTGTTCAAGGCGCTGCCCGGCGGCACCGGTTATGTGTCAGTCGGTATCAACCGCAGCCTTGGCGCGGGTTTTCCGCCTCCGCTCACCACTTCCAACCTGTCCACCATCGACCGCGATCCGGTCTATCCGATCATTTCGAGAGACAAGAGATACGGCACGCTTGCCCAGAGCCACCTGAGTTCCAAAGAGCTCAACGGCAATGGAACCGTGGCCTACGGGCTGCCGGTTGACACTTACCCGGATTTCAACATCCTCAAGTATCCTGATATCAATTTCGGCTACGCCAAACCCGGAGAACCCTTTGTCGCCAAGCGCAACTGGTGGGCCTTCTCCATGGATCTGGCGGGGCATGATGCCGATAAAACCTTTATCGCCCGCCCGCGCCGGGACTTCGTGCTTTCCATCTATGAAATTCCTTCCCAGCTGTCGATTTCAGCGGATTCCTTCATGGCGCTCGGGCGCTTCGAGTCCGGCGAGGCCTGGCAGAACGTCAACATCGAGGGCGGCGTCTTCGCCGGCAAGGCCGTCGTCGAGGGCGAAACCTCGCTGCCCGCATTGGCCAGCCGCCGTGGGATGACTCTGGACAGTGATGCGGCCATCGGCGGTGAAAACTTTGTCCAAAACCCCTTCAGGCCCGGCGTGCGCGAGGCCTATCAGGTTACCAACGGCGAGTTCTTCCCGGTTTCCCTCGCCTCGGAAAGCGGCCGCGTCGCCTTCGTCCCGATCAACCGTGGCGCGGGTTTCTTCGACCGGCTGGCCCACTCCAGCGAGAGCAGCACGATTTCTCCCACCACCTGGAACAGCTACTCCATCGGCGCGCTCCAGTGCACCATGCGGCTCGATATCACCCAAGTGGTGAGCTCGACCAACAATACTCCCACGGTGTTGCGTTTTTCCTATTTGAAAAACGGCAGCCGCCTCAGCTATTCCGAGCCGCTTTTCACCGGAATCAACTCGGCATTGCCTCCGGGATACGTCAAGGTGTGCGACGAGAATCAGACCTATAATTTCGGAACCAATGTGGTGGATGTGGCCTATGGCTTGAACGGAAAATTCTACTTCCAGAAGGGTGTCACAGGTGCCATCACTTTCAACAACGCCCGTTTTGGAGATCCCATCGTGGGAACATTCAAGGCCGGCTATTTCCGTCCAAGCGCTCCCTACGAGGTTAAGAATCTTCCTTCCGGAAAGATCTGCGTCGCGGTGTATCCACAACGCTTTCGGGAATTCCTCAACCTCATTGGTGCGGATGGACCGGCAGTGAACAACTCCATTGTCATCAACGTCGATTACACCACCGCCACAGGTAGTGTGAACCTGACAAGGCCGAACATTCCCTGTTTGGAATCGGACTACGGCGTGATCATTCAAGAGTGCGCGGACCTCACATCCTTCACCAAGGGCTTCTCGCTGGTCACCAACCTGCGGGCCTACATCGGAGACGACTTCAACATCGTGCCGACCACGCCTCCCACGGGTTATTCGCCATCCGGCTCTTATTACCCGCCTGTTTCGCTGTTCGCGCCGGAGCGGCGCTATGGCGTTGAGGTGGACCCCTTCGCGGTCAACATCGAAGGCCAGGTCGGCTCGCTCGCAAGCGAGACGGCGGAAGCGCCCGTGCGTCCGATGGATTCCACGACCGTGAGTGGCACCGCAATGGCCGCCAATCGCATCACGGTCAATCTGCGGCCCATCCGCCACCCGGCCGAGCTGCCGCCCATCACCATGATGAACTGGCTGCTGGTGCTGGAGGAACGCCGCAGCGAGTTTGTCGGAAACTGAGCCCTGCGGCGGGACGATCAGATGTGATGCTCCTCACCGGGGAGCGGGATGATGATCCGGCTGTCCGGCAGGCGCTGCTGGAGTTCCTGGCGGAACCACTCCACGGCGTCGTCATCCCCGTGGACGAGGAAGATTTTCTTCGGCCGGAGTTTCACCGCGTAGTCGGCGATGGCATCGCGCGTGGAGTGGCCGCTGAAGTCGAAGACGCGCATCTCGCAGTTCAGCGGCACGCCGCCGTGGTCCGCGTCGAGCTGGATCATCTCGCCGGGTTTGGCCATGCGGATCTTGCCGCCGGGTGTTTCCGGATCGGCATAGCCGACGAAGAACAGGCCGTGGCGCTTGTTTTCCAGAATGCCCTGGCGGGCGAAAATGTTGGAAACGGTCTTCTCGGACATCATGCCGCTGGAAAGCGCGTAGATGCAGCCGGAGCCGAAGGGGATGGGGCCCTTGCGCTTGCGGTCGCTGCCTTCGATGTCCATGTCCTTGAGGAAACGGAAACCCGGCAGGTGGCGGCGCGAGACATCGCTGAAGCGGTCGTAGATATGTGTCATCTTGGTGCTCAACCCGCCGATGTAAACCGGCGTGTGGTTCGGGATGAGGCTCTCGCACTTGAAGCGGTGCAGCATGCCAAGCACTTCCTGCGTCTTGCCCATCGCGAACACCGGGATCAGCACCGACCCCTTGCGCGCGATCACCCGTGCGATGGCCTCGGCGAAGGCGTTTTCCTCGTTTGTCCGGTCATACCCCGCCGCGCGGGCCTGTGCGCCGCGGGTGGTTTCCACGATCAAGGCGTCCACGTGCTCTTCTGGAAACAGCGCGCCCTTCTGCAGCGTGCTGTGCTCGAAGTTCACATCGCCGGTGTACATCACGCGCTTGCCGGAGGCCTCGATGGTCACGCCCACCGAGCCGAGGATGTGGCCGGCATCGTGGAAGGTGGCGCGCATGGTGCCCTCGAGGTCGAGATCGAAAGGGCGCTCGATGCCGCGGGCCTCGAAGGTCTCGGTGATGCGGTCCAGCTCGCGGTGATCGAAAAGCGGGTATTCGGCGATGCCGTGCTCGACGCGCTTGGCCTGCATCACGTTCACCGAGTTATGCAGCATGGCGGAGGCGAGCTCCGCGGTTTCCGGAGTGAGGAAGACCTTGGCCTCGGGGTGGTCTTGCAGCAGCACCGGCAGCGTGCCCACGTGGTCGAGATGCGAGTGGGTGATGACCACCGAGTCCACCGAGCCACTTTCCAGAAACTCAAAATGAGGCACGGCTTCGGGGCCTTCGTGTTTCGGGTGCATCCCGGCGTCGAGAACCACCTTTGCCGTGGCGGTTTGCAGCAGATAGGAATTCGCGCCGATTCCGGCGTGGCGACAGAGGCTTTTGAAAATCATGATGGTGGCTTGGGCGACCATGCAGACCGGCCGCGAATGTGTCAACCCGCCGGAAGGCCAAGCCCGGGACTGACTTGCACTGAGGCTGATATTGCCGGGAAAAGCAGGATTCCCACCTTGTCGCGGGTGGCGTGCCGGATATGAATTGCGCGCCTTCCCATGCAGCGGTCCCCGGGTCATTCCATTTGTGTTATTTGCGGCATGGCCGGTATTCTAACAAACATGGCCGCGCTGGCGCAGTCGCCGGCGCTGTTGCCGGAGATGGTGGTGCTGGCGGAGCGCAGGAGTGATGATGGGGCGGTGATGGCGGAATGGAACCGCGCGGAAGTGCGGCAGGCGGCGCCGCGGACGATCGACGAGCTGCTGGCCAAGGAGCCCTCGTTTTCACTCTTCCGGCGGCAGACGGCGATTTTCGGCAATCCGTCCTCGGCGGGCGTGAGCCTGCGCAACACCGGTGCGACGGCGGCCTCGCGGACGCTGGTTTTGTTAGACGGCGTGCCGCAGAACGATCCCTTCGGCGGCTGGATCTACTGGGCGCGCTACGATGCCGCGGCGCTGGATTCCATCCGCATCGTGCCTTCCGCCCGCGCGGCGGTGTGGGGAAACCAGAGCCCGGCGGGGGTGATCCAGATGAACGGCCGCGCGCCGTTCGAGGATCTGCATGTCATCAAGGCCGGCGGCGGTGGCCAGGGGACGGTGGCCGGCTCGATGCTCCACCAGCTGACGGATGCGGAAAGGAAGCGCTCGGTTTCAGTTGGCGTATTCGGTTTGCACTCGGACGGGTTTTTCGCGGTCGGCCCATCGCAGCGCGGGCCGATCGACCGCAAGCTCGACATCGATTTGTGGGGAGCGGATGTGAAGTTCGCATGGCTCGCGGCCCCGGGACTCACGGTGGAGCCGAAGGTTTCCTATTACACCGAGGAGCGCGGCAACGGCACGCCGCTCGCGCGCAACTCGACGGATGCGCTGGATTTCTCGCTGCGGGTGACTGCGGAAAACGAGGGTTTTTCATGGCAGGCGCTGGCATGGCACCAGCGGCGGGAGTTTGATGCGGTGTTCAGCTCGGTGAACGCGGGCCGCACGGCGGAAACGATGGCGTTGAATCAATATGACGTGCCGGGGCGCGGCACGGGCGGCGCGCTCACCATGCAGTGGGATGGCGGCGAGCGCTGGCACTTCATGGCGGGTGCGGACACGCGTCTCGTCTCCGGCGAGACCAACGAGGATGTCGGAACCTTCCGCCGCCGGGTGGCGGGCGGCGATCAGGACTTCGCGGGGATTTTCGGCGTGGCCGGATACCGGCCGGACGATCTGACCGCCGTGAATGCGAGTGCGCGCCTTGATGCGTGGTGGCTGCGCGATGGCCGCCGTCTGGAAACCTCGCTGGCCACCGGCGCGCCGCTGCGCAGGGACTATCAGGACGACCGCGACGGCATCGAGCCCTCCGCATCCATCGAACTCACCCGCTGGCTGCGTGATGATCTGGAGGCTCGGGTTTCCGCAGGCTCGGGTTTCCGCCTGCCGACGCTCAACGAGCTGCACCGTCCGTTTCGCGTCCGCAACGACATCGTGGAGGCGAATCCGGAGCTGGATCCGGAGCGCTTCATCAGCATCGAGGCCGGACTCGAATGGCAGCCGCAGGAAAATCTAACAGTGGGTGCCGCGTTGTTTCATCACTGGATTTCGGACGCCGTGGCCAACGTGCCAGTCACCGATCCGGCGGAAATCCCGGAGATTTTCGGCACGATCCCGCCCGGCGGCAGCGGTTCGATCAAGCGCAACGTGGATGCCGCGCGGGTGGCCGGTATCGAGGGCGAAATCGAGTGGCGGCCGCATGACCGGGTGACGCTCGATC
>Ga0209391_10000929_pt1 | contig 14793 bp, 10 predicted proteins | sample PPLLak3March2015_FD_187246 | JGI IMG/M metagenome (GOLD analysis project Ga0209391, IMG submission 187246) | Freshwater sediment microbial communities from Prairie Pothole Lake near Jamestown, North Dakota, USA - PPLs Lake P7 Core (1) Depth... | ecosystem: Environmental > Aquatic > Freshwater >... | reverse complement strand
GACGATGGTCTTGCGGCCGTCTTCTTCCACCGACCAGCGCTCGACGAGCCCCTTTTCCTCGAGGCGGTCGACCACGCCGGTCAGCGTGCCCTTGGTGATCAGGGTGATGTCGCCGATCTCCTTGCAGGTCATGCCCTCGGTGCCGCCGAGGGTGAAGATCACGCGGGCCTGGGACGGGGTGAGCCCGGAACCGGACCGGCGCAGGCCCTCGGCATCATACAGTGAGAAGGCCTGGTAGGCGCCGGCCAACTCCTGCATAAGGGGAATGAATTCCGCCGCGGAGGCGGATTGAGAGGTCAATTTGTCCATGATTTCAACTCGATTGCAGCAAATGGCGCATGTTCTGGTGCGAACAGCGGAAGGTATCTTTCAATCTAGTACTAGAAAAAACTAAAGTCAACATGCGACAGGCCATGACAGCCCTTCACTTGACCTGGATCAGGCGCGCTTCAGATGGGGTTGCTGAATTTCGAGATAGCGGACGATCGACAAGGCGGTCTGGCGGGCATCGGCGATGGCCGTCACCACCAGGTCGGAACCGCGCACCATGTCGCCGGCGGCGAAAATCGCCGGATTGCTGGTCTGGCCGGCCGCTCGCGGATCGGTGGCCACGAGGCCGGTCTCGTCGGTTGCGACGCCAATCGATTCGAGCCAGCCGGGCGGACTGGGGCGGTAACCGTAGGCGAAAATCAGCGCCGTGGCCGCCAGCCGCTGCTCGCTGCCGGCGATGATCTCGGGGCGCGCGCGCCCGTCGTCCGACGGCAGCAACCGCGTCTTGACGATGTCCAGGCCCACCAGCCTGCGGGCCTCGTGGGCCAGCGCGACCGGTTGCGAATTGAATTCGAACTGCACGCCCTCGCTCATGGCGTGCTTCACTTCGCGCTGCGAACCCGGCATGTTCTGCTGGTCCCTGCGGTAGACACAGTGGACCGACGCCGCGCCCTGGCGGATGGCGGTGCGCACGCAGTCCATGGCGGTGTCGCCGCCGCCCAGCACCAGAACCCGCTCGCCGGACAGGTCGATGTGCGGGTAACCCGGCAGGTCGAGGCCGTACATGTGGCTGGTCTGGCCGATCAGGAACTCCAGCGCCGGGACGATGCCGCCCCGGTCCATGCCGGGCAGGGACGCCTCGACCGGCCGGTAGGTGCCCATGCCGAAGAACAGCGCGTCGTGCATGCTTTCGAGCTCGTGCGCCTGGATATCCCGGCCGATTTCGCAGTTCAGCTTGAACAGCACCCCGGCGCCCTCGAGCACTTCGCGGCGCCGCCGCATGACCGCCAGCTCCAGCTTGAAATCCGGGATGCCGAAGCTCAGCAGGCCGCCGATCTCGGGATAGCGGTCGTAAACCGTGACGCTGATGCCGTTGCGCGTCAGCACGTCGGCGCAGGCCAGCCCGGCCGGGCCGGCGCCGACCACGCCGACGCTCCAGGGCCGCATGCGCACCTGCGAAAGGTCCGGGCGCCAGCCCTGCTTGAGGGCCTCGTCCACGATGTAGCGCTCGATCGCGCCGATGGTGACGGCGCCAAAGCCGGTGGCCAGCGTGCAGGCCTGTTCGCACAGGCGGTCCTGCGGGCAGATGCGCCCGCAAACCTCGGGCAGGCTGTTGGTTTCATGGCAGAGATCCGCGGCCTCCATGATGCGCCCCTCCCTGGCCAGCTTCAGCCAGTTGGGAATGTAGTTGTGCACCGGGCACTTCCACTCGCAATAGGGGTTGCCGCAATCCAGGCAGCGCTCGGCCTGTTCGGCGGCCTCTTCCTGGGAATACGGCTTGTAGATCTCGCGGAATTCGCTGCGCCGCACCTCCAGGGGATAAACCTCCGGATCCTCGCGGGCGCGGTCGAGAAACGCGAACAGGTCGATTTTCCGGGGCATGCGATGAATCCTCAGGCCTTGACCAGCCGCAGCGGCACGTCCTGCTGCGCGATCTCCTTGCTGGCCGAGAGGTTCTTGGGCACGACGTAAACCCAGTGCGGCAGCATCATTTCCCAGGAATCCAGCACCTTGCGGCCCCAGTCGCTGCCGGTCAGGCTGACGTGCGCGGTCACCAGCTGTTTCAGCCGCCGGCGCGGCGCGTCGAAGCGCTGGTCCTCGAGCGGGGAGGCTTCGACGAACTCGGGGTTGAGGTAACGCCCGACCTCGTTGTTCGGGTCCAGCAGAAACAGCTCGCCGCCGGTCATGCCGGCCGCCAGGTTGGGGCCCACCGGGCCCATGATGACGACCGTGCCGCCCGTCATGTACTCGCAGGCGTGATGGCCGGCCCCCTCGATGACCGCCTGCGCGCCGGAGTTGCGCACCGCGAAGCGCTCGCCGGCCTGGCCGTTGGCATACAATTCGCCGCCGGTGGCGCCGTACAGGCAGGCATTGCCGCAGATCACGTTGCGGCGGGCGCGTTCGCGGTCCACCTCGGCGGTGGTCAGCACGATGCGGCCGCCGGACATGCCCTTGCCCACGTAGTCGTTGGCGTCGCCCTCGAGGTGGATCGAGATGCCCGGGGCGTTCCAGCAGCCCAGGCTTTGCCCCGCCGTGCCGGTCAGGTTCAGGCGGACGCGGTCGGCCGGCAGCCCGTCGCGACCGCAGCGCCGCGCGATCTCGCCGGAGAGCATGGCCCCGACCGAGCGGTCGAAGTTGCGGATGCCGAACTGGCCGCTGAACTTCTCGTCCCGGTCCAACGCATCCGCGGCCGCCGCGAGGATTTCCCGGTTCAGCCGTCCCTTGTCGAACGGCGGATTGCTGGGCACCGTGCAGTACGGCGCGAAGGCGCCGCGCGTCGCGGCCGAGGCCAGGATGGGGGCGAGGTCCAGCGCCCGCTGGCGGGCGGTCACGCCGGGCAGCTGCTCGAGCAGGTCGCCGCGGCCGATGATGTCGGTGAACTCCCGCACGCCGAGGCTGGCGAGGATCTCGCGCACGTCGCGGGCGAGGAAGCGGAAATAGCTCATCACGCGCTCGGGCAGGCCGTGGAAGTGCTTCTCGCGCAACTCCCTGTTCTGCGTCGCGATGCCGGTCGCGCAATTGTTGAGGTGGCAGATGCGCAGGTACTTGCAGCCCAGCGCGACCATCGGCCCGGTGCCGAAGCCGAAGCTCTCGGCGCCGAGCATGCCCGCCTTGACCACGTCCAGCCCGGTCTTGAGCCCGCCGTCGACCTGCAGGCGGATCTTGTGGCGCAGCCCGTTCTCGACCAGCGCCTGGTGCGTTTCGGCCAGGCCGATCTCCCAGGGCAGGCCGGAGTACTTCACCGAGCTCAACGGGCTGGCGCCGGTGCCACCGTCGTAGCCGGCGATGGTGATCAGGTCCGCGTAGGCCTTGGCCACGCCGACGGCAATCGTGCCGACCCCCGTGCCGGCCACCAGCTTGACCGAGACCAGCGCCTTCGGATTGACCATCTTCAGGTCGAAAATCAGCTGGGACAGGTCCTCGATGGAGTAGATGTCGTGGTGCGGCGGCGGCGAAATCAGCGTGACGCCGGGCGTGGAACAGCGCAGCGCGGCGATCTCGGCCGTCACCTTTTTGCCCGGCAGTTGGCCGCCCTCGCCCGGCTTCGCGCCCTGGGCGATCTTGATCTGCAGCACGTCGGCGTTGACCAGGTAATGGGCAGTGACGCCGAAGCGGCCGGAGGCCACCTGCTTGATGCGCGAGTTGCGCTCGGTGTTGAAGCGCGCCGGGTCTTCCCCGCCCTCGCCTGAATTGGAGCGCCCGCCCAGCCGGTTCATGGCGATGGCGAGGGACTCGTGGGCCTCCGGCGACAGGGCGCCGATCGACATGGCCGCGGTGTCGAAGCGCGGGAAGATCCGCTCCTCGCGTTCGACCTTGGTCAGCGGCAGGGGCTCTGCCGCCGGCTTGAGCGCGAGCAAGTCGCGCAGCGCCAGCGGAGGCCGCTGGTTCACCGAATCGGCGAACCTGCGGTAGTCGGCCCACTTGCCGCTGGCCACCGCCTGCTGCAAGTTCATCACGACGTCGGGGTTGAAGGCATGGTCCTCGCCGCCGTGCATGAAGCGGTAGAGGCCGTCGCGCACCGGGCGCATTTGCTCGGTCCACGCCAGCTCGGCCACCTCGCGCAGTTCCGTCTCCAGTTCCGCGAAGCCGGCGCCGCCGATCTTGGACGCGCCCTTCGGGCAGCACAGCCTGACCACCTCGGGCGCCAGGCCGACCGCCTCGAACAGTTGCGAGCCGCGGTAACTGGCCATGGTGCAGATGCCCATCTTCGAAATGATCTTGAGCAGGCCCTTGCGGATGCCGCGCCGGTAATTCTTGCGCAGTTCGATGGGATCGCCCTGCAGGGCCCCGATTTCCTGCTGCTGGTTGATGCTCTGAAAGGCCAGGTACGGGTAGATGGCGGTGACGCCCAGGCCCAGCAGCACCGCGAACTGGTGGGGGTCGCGGGCGGAGCCGGTCTCGATCAGGATATTGGCGTTCGGCCGCTCGCCGGCCCGCAGCAAGGCCTGGTGCACGGCGCCCACGGCCAGCGGCGCCGGCATCGGCAGCTTGCCGCGGGCGATGTCGCGGTCGCTCAGCACGATGATGGTGGCCCCGCCGCGCACGGCGCCGACGCAGGATTCGGCCAGGTTGACCAGCGCGTCGCGCAGCTTCAGCACGGCCGGGTCGTAGTTCAGGCTGAACCGTACGTTGCGGTAGTAGCGCTGGTCCAGCCCCAGCAGGGTCTGGTATTTGACATAATTCAATACCGGCCAGGGCAGGATCACGCGGTGGGCGTGGGAGGCGGTCTCGTGGAACACGTTGTGTTCGCGCCCGATGCAGGTCTCCAGTGACATCACCGCCGATTCGCGCAGCGGATCGATCGGCGGGTTGGTCACCTGGGCGAAGCCCTGCCGGAAGTAGTCGTAGATCGAGCGGTGGCGGCGCGACAGCACGGCCACTGGGGTGTCGTCGCCCATCGAGCCGACCGGTTCCTGCGCCTCCAGCGCCATCGGGCTGATGATGGTTTCGATTTCCTCGGCGCCGAGGCCGAACATTTTCTGGAATATGGGCAGGCGGTGCGACGACTCGCGCATGAACTTGTTCGCCGCCTTGCGCTCCTGCTCGTCGTTGTTCCACACGCGCACCATGTTTTCCGTCATCCATTCGCGGTACGCGTGCGTGGCTTTCAGGGTGTCGTCGATCGCGCTGTTTTTCCAGAACTTGCCGGTCTCGGTGTCGACCGCGATCATTTCGCCGGGGCCGAGCCGGCCGCGCCGCTTGATGCGCTCCGGCGGACAATCCCACACGCCGGTTTCCGAGGCCACCGTGAACACGCCGTCATGGGTGATGCTGTAGCGGGCGGGCCGCAGGCCATTGCGATCGAGGTTGCAGGCCGCGATGCGGCCGTTGGTGGTGACCACGCCGGCCGGACCGTCCCACGGCTCCTGGTGCATGGAATTGAACTGCAGGAAGGCCCGCAGGTCCGGGTCCATGTCCTCGCGGATCGCCGGCGGCATCAACAGGCGCATCGCGCGGAACACGTCCATGCCGCCGGCCAGGAACACCTCCAGCAGGTTGTCGAGAGACGAGGAATCCGAGCCGGTCTGGTTGACCAGGTGGGACAGTTCCTCGAGGCTGGGCAGCAGGGGCGAGCGCAGGATGCCGGCGCGGGCATTGGCCCAGTCGCGATTGGCGTTGACGCTGTTGATTTCGCCGTTGTGGGCCAGGTAGCGGAACGGCTGGGCGTAGTTCCAGCGTGGCAGGGTGTTGGTGGAGAAGCGCTGGTGGCAGATGCCGATCGAACTGGTCATCCGCTCGTCGCGCAGGTCGGGGTAGAAATCGGCCAGGTGCTCGGCCTGCACCAGGCCCTTGTACACCATGGTCAGGTTCGACAGGGTGACCACGTAATACAGGGGATCGGCGTCCGGCAGCTTGCGCTCTTCCTCGAAGGCGAAGCGCCGCGCGGCGAACAGCTGGCGCTCGACATCGTGCGGGCGCCAGCCGGCGGGCGCGTTCACGAACACCTGGCAAATCGCCGGCATGCAGCTTTTCGCCTGCTCGCCGACGAATTCCGGCCGGGTCGGCACGTCGCGCCAGCCGACCACGTTGAGGGCGAAGCGGGCCAGGTGGCGGGTCAGAATCTCCTGCCCGCGTTCGATCAGCGTTGGGTCGGGGGAGAAGAACACCAGGCCCGCGGCGAAACGCTCCGACAAACGAAAGCCGCAGTCTTTCGCGACGTCGCGCAGGAACGGCTCGGGAAACTGCAGCATGATGCCGCAGCCGTCGCCGGACTTGCCGTCGGCCGCCACGGCTCCCCGGTGAGTCAGCCGCGCCAGCGACTCCAGCGTCGTCCGGACCAGCCAGTGGCTTTTCTCGCCGTCCATGTGGGCCAGGAGCGCGAAACCGCAGCTGTCGTGAAAATCCCGGACCGGATCATGTAATGTGTTGATTTTCTCAGGCAATAGAGTTTCCACCCAGCATGAAGACCGGCGCGCTTACGCTATTTCGGCAGTTTCCAATCTAGCGGAATGAACATCATTGGGGAACTTAATATTTTAAATATAGAAAAATCAATAATTAATAGTGCAGACCGATGCAGCCCGGCTGTCGATGCCGCACGGAACCGCAGCGGGGAATTCATCCGGGAAGTGAACGGCGCTGCCGCATGCCGGTCTGCTGAACATGGCTGAACGGGCACGCAAGCGCCGCATGACCCAACGACTTTCCACGCCGCTGCTGGCGCTTCTGCTGCTGGCCGTCGCGTTGTTCGCCTGGGAGCGCCTGGCGACCCGGGCGCCCGCGGCGGGGGCGGAATCAGCGAGCCGATCGGAGCTCCAGACACAGCCGCAATCTGCGACCCGGGGCCGCGAGACCCGCGGCGGTGAGATTTACTACGGGCCGCGCAATTCGCTGGCGGTGCTGCCGTTTGCCGATCGCTCGGCCGCCGCGGACCAGGCCGCGCAGGCACTGGGCTTCGCCGGCGAGGTGCTGGAGCGCTTGGTCGACGTTCCGGGCCTGCAGGCGACCGCCCGTCGTTCGGCTTTCTTCTTCCGCGACGCCTCCGTCCCGCGACGGGTAATCGCCGAGCGGCTGCGCAGCGCCTGGCTGCTCAGCGGCGAATGGCGCAACGAGGACGGGCGGCTGGCGGTGACGGCCGCGCTGTACGACGCCCGCCGGGACCGCGAGCTTTGGCGCAAGGACTACGCGGGCAGGCTGTCCGACCTCCCGGCCTTGCGCGATGCGCTCGTGGCCGACGTGCTGGATGCCTTTCCGCAGCTCGGGACCCGGGGCCTGGCGACGGCGGGCGCCATCCACCCCGAGGCCTGGCTGGCCCTGCAGCAGGGCCTCTACCGCGCCGATCCCCTGGCCAATCCCCCGAATGATCGCCCGGACGACCCGCTGAACGGGGTCGATCTGCCGGCCGCGCAGGCATCCCTGCAAGCGGCCCTCGACCTGGATCCCGGCTACGAGGCCGCGCGGCTGAGCCTGGCGGAGCTGTCGCTGCATCCGGCGTGGCCGCGCCGGGAGGCCGAGGCGAACAGTGCCGTCGCGCCTGCGGCCGATTCACCTGTCGCGGAAGCGCGCCGCCAGGCGGAACTGGTTTTGGCCGGGAATCCCGACTCGGCCCGGGCATGGGGCCTGATCAGCTACCTTCGGCACCGCCACGACTGGGACTGGCGCGGCGCCGCGGAAGCCGGCCGCCGCGCGGTGGCGGCGCGCCCCGGCGACGCCGGCGTGCTGGCGGCGGCGAGCCTCGCCCTGTTCACGCTGGGGGAGTTCGCGGAGGCGCGCGAGCTGCTCGAGGCCTCCATCCTGCGCGACCCGCTCAACCTGGGCAGCCGCCTGCAGCTCGGGCTGCTGCTGGAGTTCAGCGGTCTGTACGACGAGGCGCTGGCAGCTTACCGCGGGCTGCTGTCGCTGCACCCCGAATACCCCGCCGCCCGCGCCTGCCGCGCCCGCGTAAAGGTGCTGCAGGGCAAAGCGGAATCGGCGCTGCGCGAAAGCGGGCAGGAGGCCGACCCGTTCTGGCGGCGGTACTCGGAGATCCTCGCGCTCGCGGCGGCGGAGCGGCCGGGGGAGGCGGGCCCGCTGCTTGATCGCATGATCGGGGAGGACGGCGCCATCGCCGCTTTCCAGATCGCGGAGATCCTTGCCTTCCAGGGGGAGGTCGAGCGGGCCTTCGACTGGCTCGGGCGGGCGCGCCGGCAACGGGACCCGGGCCTGTCCGCGCTGCTCGGCAATCCCCTGCTGGGCGCGCTGCATGACGATCCGCGTTGGGCGGCGCTGCTCGAAAGTCTCGACCTGCCGCTTGACTCGCCCCGCTGATCTGCTAACGTTGATGCACGCTTCGAGGCTCGGCTTGCAGTACGCAGCCGGCCTGAAGGGATTGGAAGCATGGCTCAGGAAGAGCGCCCATCACAAAGGGTTGCGGATTGCCGTCTGGCGGCCGTCGGGTGATCGGCCGGCGGCTGCCGGGTTCCGTGCCCCGCTCCTTCCCGCATGCTTTCCATTGCATGGCTCCCATGGAGGGGACCGGCTTGAAACTGTTCTGAACGGATAACGCGCAGCCCGGCCCGGGATGGCCTTCATTGAGCTTCCAGGGAAGTGGCCGGGTCTACTACAAACGCGTGGCGAGGGCAGTGGAACGCTTCGACGGGATCGTAAACCATCCCCGCTCCATGGGAGCCTTTTTTATTACCGCGGCCGGCCGCTGCCGCAGCAGCAGCAGACGAACCCGCGTCAGCGCGACAGCACTTGCTCCAGCCGCTGCAGCCCGTGCTCGATGTCGCGGCCCAGGGCCTCGGCGCCGGCCCGGCCGATGGCGTCGCAGGCATAGACCGAGGACAGCCCGCCGATCAACACGGGGACGGGGCTCCTGGCCACCAGTTCCGGCAGGCCGCGGGTGAGCGTCTCCTTCGACGGCTCGATCGCGCCGGACAGCAAGATGGCCGCGCAGTGCTTCTTGCGCGCCACGGACGAGAGCTCGCTCAGCGGCATGTTGGCCCCCAGCGACAGCACGCGGTAGCCGGATTCGTGCGCCGCCAGGGCAAACAACAAGAGGCCGAACTCATGGTATTCGCCGGGCAGGCCGGCCAGCAGGACCAGCGGGCCGCCAGCAGAACGTTGAGTGCCGCGGGGGCGGTGGTGGTAACGCGCGCCCAGCTTGTTGCGCAGGTAGAAGGCGAAGAAATGCTCTTCGGCGATCGCGCCGTCGCCCTCGCCCTCCCAGCGCAGGCCCAGTTCGATCAGCAGCGGAGTCAGCAGCTTGCGCGTCACCAGCCCGATCGGATAGAGCGACAGAGCTTCGTTATAGAGCTCCTCCAGCCGCTCCTCGTCGAAGTCGATGATCGCCGCCAGCATGCCGTTCAGGTAATCCCGCCATTGATCGGCGTCCCGCCCGCCTTCCACCGCGGCCGCCGCCTCGCTTGCCAGCATTTCGGGCCGGATCTGGCTGATGCGCATGCCCTTGTCGGTGAGCGCCGTGATGCGGTTGATCTGGTCGATGTGGTTACGGGTATAGAGCCGGTGGCCGCTGTCCTTGCGCACCGGCTGGATCAGCCCGTAGCGGCGCTCCCAGGCACGCAACGTGATCGCCCCGACCCCGGTCAGTTTCGATACCGTTCCGATGGTGTACAGCTTCTCACCGGGGTGGTCGGCGGCTTGCGTGCTGCTGTTCATGGTGGTGCCCTTCAGGTGAGCCGTTGCCGGCCGCTCAGCTTCTTGTACTGTAACTATACATTAACTATACGTAATACGCAAATAATTATATCAGTCGCTCAAAAATCACTTGCATTATCTGTACAGTATCTGTACATTACATATTCGAACCCGGCCGCCGTTGCGCGCCGGGGCCGACGCCGGGGCAGCACGGGCCCCGGCTTGGCGGGCAGGCGCGGGGCGCCGTTCCCTGAAACTGTACAAAACCTGCAAGGAGATAAGCATGATCAAGACCGCAACTGTCGTCCTCGGCACCGCGTTGCTGCTGGTCAGTCAACCCGTCCACGCCGACGCACGCGTCGCGGTGGCGCATTTCGCGCCGTTTGCGGACAGCCTCGACGGCACCGCGGTGAACATCCTGGTCAACGGCGACGTCCTGCTGCAAAACGTCCGCTTCAAGGATTTCACCGACTACCTCGAGGTCGCTTCCGGCACTTATACCATCGAAGTCGTGCCGGTGGGCGCGACGGACCCGGCCATCAGCGGTGAATTCACGCTGGCGGACGGCAATGATTACAGCCTGTTCGCAGTGGGCAATGGCGTCACGCAGGATCTCGAGCTGTGGGCGCTGCTCGACAACGTCGACGCGCCGATGACCGGCAACCTGAACATCCGCATCGTGCACGCCGCGCCCTTCGCCGCCGACCTGGCCGCCACCGAGGTGTCGATCCGCACCGACGGCGGCGACCTCGTGAACGGGCTGACCGGCGTGCCGTACGGTGTCGACAGCGGTTTCTTCGAGATTCCCGCCGGCAACTACGATCTGAAGGTCGCCTCGAATGACGGCTCGGTAAACTACATCGATATCGATGCAGTGGACCTGCCGGCCGGAGCTAACGTTACGGTCTATGCCGTCGGCGACGGCATCAACCAGCCGCTGGGCGTCATCGCGTTCCCGGTCGGGGAACTGCCCACCAGCGCGCCGGTCGACAACCGCTCCAACGGCATGTGGGAAATCGTGGAAGGCTCCGGCACCGGCTTCGTGTTCCAGCCCATGCCCTCGCAGAACCGCGCGGTCGGCATGTGGTACACCTACGACATGGACGGCAACCCCGTCTTCCTGAGCTTCGACAGCTGTCAGAACGCGCCCGGCGCGGACGGTTGCGCCGTGCCCGGCGGTTTCGACGGCGCCAGCACTGTAACGGCGCTGTACAGCAGCACCGGCGGCGGCCCGAACGAGGGCGACGTGGTCGAGACGACCCGGGTCGGCGAGATCGAGTTCGAAATCCTCGGCTGCAATGACGCCGTGGCGACGGTGACGCTGGACGGGCAAGACCCTGCGGTGTACACGGCCAAACAGCTGACGCGGCCTTTCCCTTGCACCGAATGACGGGTTGACGCACTCCATGACGACAGCCGCGAAAACCATCCTGGAGTGGACCGAAAGGGGCCTGGTGCCGGACAGCGTAATCCGCGCCGGCATCAGGCGCCTCTGCCGCCAGCGCCTGGAGGACATCCGCGCCAGCGACCCCGAGGCCTCGGGCCGGCTGCTCGAGGCCTTCGTCCGGTCGATGAACGCGGCGCCTGTCGCGCTGCTGCCGGAGCGGGCCAACGAGCAACACTACGAGGTGCCGCCGGCCTTTTTCGACGAGGTGCTCGGCCAGCACCGCAAGTACAGCTGCTGTTACTGGGACGATGTTGCGGCCGTCGATCTCGACCAGGCCGAGGCCGCCGCGCTGCGCATCACCTGCGAGCGGGCCGGCATCGAGGATGGGCAGGCCGTGCTCGACCTCGGCTGCGGCTGGGGCTCGCTGAGCCTGTGGATCGCCGAACGCTATCCCGCTTGTTCGATCACCGCAGTCTCGAATTCGGCGCCGCAGCGCCGGCACATCGAGCGCCTGGCATCCGAGCGCGGCCTGGCCAACCTGCGAGTGCTGACGCGGGACATGAACGAGTTCGAGCCCGCGGGCCGCTACGACCGCATCGTCTCGGTGGAGATGTTCGAGCACATGCGCAATTACCGCGAACTGTTTCGGCGCATCGCCGGCTGGCTGAACCCCGGCGGCCGCTTTTTCATGCACATCTTCTGCCACCGCAGCTGCGCCTACGAATTTGTCGACGAGGGCCCGGCGGACTGGATGGGCCGGCACTTCTTCTCCGGCGGGATCATGCCGAGCGACGATCTGCCGCTGCGTTTCCAGGAAGAACTGCGGCTGCTGCGGCGTGACCGCTGGAACGGCCGCCATTACCAGCGCACCGCCAACGCCTGGCTGGACAACATGGACCGGCGCCGTGAAGATATCCTGCCGATCATGGCCTCGACTTACGGCGACGCCCGCGCGGAGCAGTGGTTCCAGCGCTGGCGGATTTTCTTCATGGCCTGCGCCGAGCTGTTCGGGCTCGAGGAGGGCCGGGAGTGGTACGTGGCGCATTACCTGTTCGCCCGCCGCGATGACGAAGCCGTTGCGTCGGCTGGAGGCGTGCTCTTATGAACCTGGTCGTGAACTTCGTGGCTTTCCAGCTCGGCTGGTTCGCCTGCGTGCTCGGCGCCGCCAAGGGCCTGCCCTGGGCCGGGGTGTTGGTGGTGCTGGCAGTAATCGCGCTGCATTTGGCCCGGGTGCGCCGCCCGCTGCCGGAACTGCGCCTGGTCGGCCTGGCCATGGCGCTGGGCCTGCTGGTCGACAGCCTGCTGCTGGCCACCGGCTGGCTGAGCTATCCGACGGGCCTCTGGCTGCCGGGGCTGGCGCCCTATTGGATCGTCGCGATGTGGGGGCTGTTCGCCACCACCCTGAACGTTTCCATGGGCTGGCTGCGCGGCCGGCCCCTGCTGGCCGTGCTGATGGGCGCCGTCGGCGGGCCGCTGTCTTACCTCGGCGGCGAGAAACTGGGCGGCATCGAACTGACCGAGCCGGTCGCGGCAATGGCGGCGCTGGCCGTTGCCTGGGCCGTGGCCATGCCGCTGCTGATGATGGCGGCGGAGCGCCTGGACGGCGTGCGCGAGCGGGCACTGCCGGAATTCGTGCGGCGCGACTGGCGCCTCGGCAACCATGCCTGAGTCATTGCTCGATACCGGCGCCTGGCTGATCGCGCTGGCGGCCATCCTGCTGGCGGCGGTCGCGGCCTGGGTGGTCAGCGTGATCCGCCGCGACGTCAGCATCGTCGACAGCCTGTGGTCGCTGCTGATCCTGCTGGGCCTGGTGGCCTACATTGTCGCGAGCGGCGCGGGCGGCGCGCGCGCCTGGCTGGTCACCGCGCTGGTGGCTGCGTGGGCGCTGCGGCTGTCGCTGCACATCACCGTGCGCAACCACGGCGAGCCGGAAGACCGCCGCTACCAGGCGATCCGGCGCAATAACGAGCCGCGTTTTTGGCTGAAGAGCCTGTACCTCGTATTCCTGCTCCAGGGTTTCCTGGCCTGGGTGGTGTGTCTTCCCGCCGTCGCGGCTGTCGGCGCGCAGACCCCATCCGGGCCACTTGCATTTCCGTGGTCCACCCTGCTGACCGGATTGGGTGTGACCCTGTGGCTGGTCGGCATGTTCTTCGAGGTGGTCGGCGACTGGCAGCTGGCCCGGTTTCGCCGCAGCCGAACGACCGCGGACGCCGTGCTCGATTCGGGCCTGTGGCGCTACACACGGCACCCGAACTACTTCGGCGAAGCGCTGTTGTGGTGGGGCATCTACCTGCTGGCCTTGTCGCTGGGCGCCTGGTGGGCCGTGGCCGGGCCGCTGTTACTGACCTTCCTGCTGCTGCGGGTGTCGGGCGTCGCGCTGCTGGAAAAAGACATCGGCGAGCGCCGGCCCGCCTATCGGGACTATGTCCGTCGCACCAACGCCTTCTTCCCGGGGCCGCCGCGGCCGCTGCCGCAGGCCGCAGATGGAGTTTGAGACAATGACCAAGCGTAACAACCCCTTGACGAATGCCCTGATCGCTCTACTGCTGGCCGCGACCAGCCTGGCGGCCGTCGCCGACCAATCTTCCGCGGCTGCGGCAGGCGACGCCTGGCGCTTCCGTGTCTACCTGGACGACCAGGAGATCGGCTACCACCACTTCTACCTGGACGAGTCAAACGGCACGCGGCAACTGCGCACCGTGGCCAGCTTCGAGTACCGCTTGCTGTTCGTTAAACTCTACGACTACGAGCATGAGAACCTGGAAACCTGGTCCGGTGACTGCCTGCAGAGCATCGAATCGCGGACCGACGACAACGGTCGCGCCCTGGCGGTGTACGGCCGGAGCGAAGCCGGCTATTTCCGCCTGGACGGCAGCGCCGGCGAGGCAAAGCTGCCGGAATGCGTGATGAGCTTTGCCTACTGGAATCCGGCCTTCCTAGAAGAGTCGCGCCTGCTGAACAGTCAGGACGGCGAGTTCCTGGACGTCGAGGTTTCGCCCCCTGTCGCGGAGTCACTGGAGGTACGGGGCGAGCAGCGCGCGGCGTATCGCTACCGACTGGCTGCCGGCGAACTCAGGCTGGACCTCTGGTATTCGGCCGATCGTGAATGGCTGGCGCTGGAAAGCGAAGTTCGCGGCGGCCGCAAGCTGCGTTATGAACTGATGTGAAAATAGAGGGAGACGGCCGCAAATGTCTTTACGCACAAATCTCGCCAGCCTGTCGGGCGCCCTGCTGCTCGCCGGCTGCCAGGCCAGCCTGCCGCCGATCGAGCCGGTCGACTATGTCGACCTGCCCCGCTTCATGGGCGACTGGTACGTGATCGCCAACATCCCGACCTGGCTGGAGCAGGGCGCGCACAACGCCGTCGAATCCTACCGCCTGGACGACGACGGCAGCATCGCCACGACGTTCACGTTTCGCGCGGACGCCTTTGACGGGCCGGAGAAGCGCTACACGCCGCGCGGCTTCGTGCGCGACACGGAATCGAACGCGGTCTGGGGCATGCAATTCGTCTGGCCCTTCAAGGGCGACTACCGGATCATCCACCTCACCGACGATTACTCGGTCACGGTGATCGGCCGCAACAAGCGGGACTATGTCTGGTTGATGGCGCGCGAACCGGAACTGTCGCCGGAGCGCTACGACGAGGCGGTCGAAGTCATTGCCGCCGCCGGCTACGACGTCTCGCTGCTGCAACCCATACCACAGCAATGGCCGCAGCAACGGCCGCAGCCATGAAGATCGCGATCATCGGCACCGGCATCGCCGGCAACGTGGTGGCCAACCGCCTGGCGCGCCGGCACGACATCACGGTCTACGAGGCCGACGGCCACGTC
>Ga0209391_10000928_pt1 | contig 14794 bp, 18 predicted proteins | sample PPLLak3March2015_FD_187246 | JGI IMG/M metagenome (GOLD analysis project Ga0209391, IMG submission 187246) | Freshwater sediment microbial communities from Prairie Pothole Lake near Jamestown, North Dakota, USA - PPLs Lake P7 Core (1) Depth... | ecosystem: Environmental > Aquatic > Freshwater >... | reverse complement strand
TGGATTATTTAAAATAATAAATGACTCTAATCTTAATGATGAGGATCGCTATAATGCACGGATCATTTTACAAAATCTTCCAAGGGACTCAAGCCCTGTTCGTTTAAGAAATAGATGTTCATTAACCGGTAGACCGCGTGGTGTTTACTCAAAATTTGGATTGGGAAGAAATAAACTAAGAGAAATTGCAATGAGTGGTAAGATCCCCGGTATTATCAAAGCAAGTTGGTAGCCAAATTAAACAATCCGATTTATTGAATAAACTTAATAAACATAATTAATCATTTTTATTTTAAATATTACAAATAAGTAGGTACTGACATGAGTATGAGCGATCCGATCGCAGATATGTTAACTCGAATAAGAAATGCGCAATTGGCCAAGAAACAATCTGTAAAAATGCCAAGCTCGAATATTAAATTATCGATAGCAAATGTTCTTAAAGATGAAGGTTATATTGCAAATTTCAGTGTATTGAATGATAAAAGTAAAAATTTTCTCGAAATTAATCTTAAATATTATTCAGGCGATCCTGTAATTGAGCAAATAAAACGCATCAGCAAACCAGGCTTAAGAATATATAAATCTACCAAGAATTTACCAGATATCATGAATGGGTTGGGTATTGCAATTGTATCCACATCTAAAGGTGTGATGACAGAGAGAAAAGCGCGCGCAGTTGGTGTTGGCGGAGAGCTTTTGTGTGTTGTTGTTTAGTTTAAAGGATTTTTCAAAATGTCTCGAGTAAGTAAGAACCCTATAACAATACCTACAAACGTCGTAATCAGTATATTACCAATGTGTGTTTCAGTTAAAGGTCCTCTTGGGACTCTGCAGCAATCATTAACTAACGATATCATTTTAGAAATTAATGAAAATATTTTGATGATACAAACAACTAACAATTCTAAACATGCTAATGCACTGTCTGGAACAATTCGCGCTCTTGTTGCTAATATGGTTCATGGCGTATCTGTTGGTTTCGAAAAAAAATTGCAATTGGTTGGTGTAGGATATAGAGCACAGGCTGCCAATAATAAAATTAATTTGTCATTAGGTTTCTCACATCCAGTAGATCATGTAGTTCCCGATGGAATAACAATTGAAACTCCTTCACAAACAGAAATAATAATTAAAGGTATAGATAAGCAAAAAGTAGGCCAAACAGCAGCAGATATCCGAGCATATAGAAAACCTGAGCCTTATAAAGGTAAAGGGGTAAGATATTCTGATGAAGTTATAATTCTCAAAGAAACAAAGAAAAAATAGTTGAGATAAAAATGTTGAATTTAAAAGAAAAAAGAATTAGACGTTCACTAAAAACACGTATAAAAATTGCTGAATTAGGTGTAATACGTTTATCCGTACATCGCACCAATTCTCATATTTATGCCCAGCTCATTGATGATATGAATCATAAAATAATTACTTGTGCATCTACTTTAGAACCTGACGTGCGTAAATCTTTAACCAAAGGTGGAAATGTTGCTGCTGCAGCATTCATAGGTAAAAGAATTGCTGAAAAAGGTAAACATTGTGGAATATCTCATATAGCATTTGATAGAGCAGGTTATAAATACCATGGACGTGTTAAAGCATTAGCAGAAGCGGCACGTGAAAATGGATTAAAATTTTAAATTAAGGTTTGCAATGGCCAAAATTGGAAAAACAAATAGTAAAACAAGAGATACAGAAGAAGGTGGTGATGATTTGCGCGAGAAGATGGTCGCGATTAACAGAGTTACCAAAGTTGTTAAGGGAGGACGTATTCTTGGATTTGCAGCGCTTACTGTTGTAGGGGATGGTGATGGCAGTGTTGGCATGGGCAAAGGAAAATCTCGCGAAGTACCAGTTGCTGTTCAAAAAGCAATGGATGAAGCACGAAGAAGAATGACTAAAATTAAGATGAAAAGTGGTACTATTTATCATCCTATAACTGCATCGCATGGAGCAGCCAAAGTTTATATGCAACCTGCGCCAGAGGGCACTGGAATTATTGCAGGTGGACCAATGCGTGCTATATTTGAGGTTATGGGCATGACCAATATACTGGCGAAATGTATTGGATCTACTAATCCTTATAATGTTGTTAGAGCTACGCTTAAAGGCCTTAATTCGATGAATACGCCAGCTAATATTGCTGCCAAAAGAGGTAAAACAGTTAAAGAGATTCTTGGACAAGATAATGGCTAATAGTAAAAATTCAAAAACAATTAAAGTTACTTTGGTAAGAAGCCCTATTGGGACAAAGCAGTCACATCGTGCTACTGTAAGAGGTTTAGGTTTACGTAAATTAAATAGTTTTTCAATGCTTTCCGATACACCGGAAACGCGCGGAATGATAAATAAAATTAACTACTTAGTTAAATGTGAATAAAATATATGTACTTGAATTCAATTAAATCAGCAGTAGGATCTAAGAAATCTAAGTTAAGAGTCGGAAGAGGCATGGGCTCTGGAATTGGAAAAACTTGTGGAAGGGGTCATAAGGGGCAAAAATCACGTGCTGGAGGGTTTCATAAAGTAGGATTCGAGGGGGGGCAAATGCCAATCCAAAGAAGATTACCCAAGCGCGGTTTCTCTATAATAAATGGACATAAACCTTCTGAATTAAGATTATCAGATTTAAATAATCTTTCAGAACAAGAAATTACACTTGTTATCTTAAAGAAATCTAAGTTGATTTCAAATAAAATTAAAAAAGTTAAAATTCTTAATACAGGAAACTGTAATAAGGCATTTAATATAAATGGAATTCTTGTTACGAGTAGCGCCAAAAAGGCAATACAAGAAAATGGTGGCTCTGTTATTTAGAAGTATAAGGATATAAATTGGCTATAAAAGGAACAACAGTTAAACCAGTAGATAAATTTGCTGATCTTAAGCGACGTTTATGGTTTCTATTGTTAGCGTTGATAGTGTATAGAATAGGAGCGCATGTTCCAGTACCTGGTATAGATCCAATTACTTTAAAAGAGTTATTTGATTCTCAAGAAAGTAGCGTACTTGGAATGTTTAATATGTTTTCAGGTGGCGCACTTTCAAGATTTTCTATTTTTGCTCTCGGCATAATGCCGTATATCTCGGCTTCGATTATTATGCAATTAGGAACAGTGGCAATTCCTTATCTTGAAGCGTTAAAGAAAGAAGGGGAAAGTGGTAGAAGAAAAATTACACAATATACGAGATATGGAACATTAGCTTTGGCTTTAGTACAAAGTTATGGTATTTCTGTTGCACTTCAGTCTCAACCAGGCTTAGTAATTCAACCCGGTAGCATGTTTATACTTACGACCGTCATTACATTAGTAACGGGAACAATTTTTTTAATGTGGCTAGGGGAGCAAATAACTGAACGCGGTATAGGTAATGGGATTTCGTTAATTATATTTGCAGGAATCGCTGCTGGCCTACCAAGCGCAATTGGTGGAACTTTAGATCTTGTAAGTACTGGGTCAATGCATTTTCTAGTAGCATTAGGTATATTTTTAGCAGCTGCTTTGGTTACTGCATTTGTTGTCTTTGTTGAGAAGGGTCAAAGAAGAATTTTAGTTAATTACGCCAAGCGCCAGGTTGGACAGAAGGTTTATGGCGGACAGAGTTCCCATTTGCCATTAAAACTCAATATGGCTGGGGTTATCCCACCTATATTTGCATCAAGCATTATATTATTTCCAGCTACTTTAGCAGGTTGGTTTGCAAGCGGTGAATCAATGTTGTGGCTAAAAGATATTAGTGCAGCTTTATCTCCCGGGCAGCCTATTTATGTAATTCTTTATGCTGTAATGATCATATTCTTTTGTTTTTTTTACACAGCACTTGTATTTAATCCAAAAGAAACAGCTGATAATCTTAAAAAAAGTGGTGCATTTATACCTGGTATTAGGCCTGGTGAACAAACTACTAGATACATTGAAAGAATTATGTTGCGTTTAACTCTGACAGGTTCTGTATATGTAACGCTTGTTTGTTTGTTACCAGAGTTTTTGATCCTTAAATGGAATGTACCGTTTTATTTTGGTGGCACGTCATTATTAATTATTGTAATTGTAACAATGGATTTTATGTCACAGGTACAATCGCATGTTATGTCTTCACAATATGATAGCTTATTGAAGAAAGCTAACTTTAAAACGGGTACTGGAAAATTACCTACAAGATAATTAAATTGATGGCTAATGGTTAATGGCTAAAGAAGACACAATACAAATGCAAGGAGAGATACTGGAAACACTCCCTAACGCAACTTTTAGAGTAAAATTGGAAAATGGGCATATTGTGCTTGGTCACATATCTGGAAAGATGCGTATGCACTATATAAGAATACTGCCGGGCGATAAAGTTACTGTAGACCTTACGCCTTATGATTTAACTAGAGCAAGAATCACATTTAGAGCGAAATAATTACATTATTAAGACGCGAACAATTTGAATCTTATTTACTATTGCCTTATGGAATTATTATAATGAAAGTTAACGCATCTGTTAAGAAATTTTGCAGAAATTGTAAAATAATACGTCGTAATCGGATAGTTCGTGTAATTTGTACTGATCCGAGACATAAGCAAAGACAAGGCTAATCGTAATAAATTTTGTATATACAAAGACAGGGAAATTAAATGGCGCGTATCGCTGGCGTAAATATACCAAATCATCAGCATGTTGGAATTGCTCTTACAGCAATTTATGGTATTGGTAGATCCAGTTCTAAAAATATATGTAGCGTAGTTGGTATCGAAACGGATCAAAAATTAAAAGATTTATCTGAAGAGCAGATTGATAAATTGCGTGATCATATATCAAAGCTTACAATTGAAGGTGATTTGCGTCGAGAAATATCTATGAATATCAAGAGATTAATGGATCTTGGTTGCTATAGAGGATTGCGACATAGGCGTGGTTTGCCTGTACGAGGTCAACGTACGCGAACAAATGCTAGAACAAGGAAAGGCCCACGTAAAGCAGTACGTGCTAGGTAAAAATATAATTTAATTCAGATATGCAATATTATTAAGGAATTTAATTTCCATGGTTAAAGTAGCTTCTAAAGTTCGCAAGAAAATAAAAAAAAATGTATCAGAAGGTATAGCTCATATACATGCTTCGTTTAATAATACGATAGTTACAATAACTGATAGGCAAGGTAATGCTTTATCATGGGCTACTTCTGGTGGTGCAGGTTTTAAAGGATCACGAAAAAGCACACCATTTGCTGCACAGGTTGCAGCTGAAAATGCAAGTAAAGTTGCTATTGAATGTGGAGTTAAGAATCTTGAGGTTAGAGTCAAGGGACCCGGTCCTGGTCGTGATTCTGCTGTAAGAGCTTTAAATGCAGCTGGTTTTAAGATTACAAGTATTTCAGATGTAACACCAGTTCCGCATAATGGTTGCCGTCCACCAAAAAAACGTCGTATTTGAGGAGAGTACGTTGGCTAGAAATCTTGAACCAAAATGCAAACAATGTCGACGAGAAGGCGAGAAGCTCTTCTTAAAAGGCGAAAAATGTTTTACTGATAAGTGTGCAATTGAAAGGCGAAATTATCCTCCTGGTCAACATGGTCAGAAGAAGGGTAGATTGTCTGATTATGGAGGACAACTTCGTGAAAAACAAAAGATTAGAAAGATATATGGAATTCTTGAAAGACAATTCCGTAATATTTATAAATCTGCAGATCAACAACGTGGTGTAACAGGTGATAACCTACTTCAATTATTAGAGAGTCGGCTTGATAATGTGGCTTTTCAGATGGGATTCGGTTCATCTCGATCTGAAGCGAGGCAAATTGTTAGGCATAATTGTATTCTTGTGAATGGGCAGCGAGTCAATATTCCAGCATATTTAGTTAAAGCAGGAGATACTATTGAAATTGCTAAGAATGCCAAAGATCAATTGCGAATAAAAACATCAATAGAAGCAGCTGATAAAAGAAATTTCCCTTCTTGGATTGATATGAACGTAAAAGAAATGAAGGGTATCTTTAAGGCTAAGCCCGAGCGATCTGAGCTCCCCGCAACAATTAATGAGTCTTTAGTTGTTGAATTATATTCTAAATAAAAAAAACAATTATTGGTTAGCTTTCAGCTAAAGGACATTACTATGCAAAGTAATGAATTATTAACACCACGTATTATTGATGTTCAAAATATATCGCCTTTACATGCTAAAGTTCTTATGGAGCCTTTTGAAAGAGGATATGGCCATACTTTAGGAAATGCATTAAGGCGAATTCTTTTGTCTTCTATGACAGGTTTTGCTCCTACCGAAGTAAAAATTGCCGGTGTAGTTCATGAATACTCTGCGCTTGATGGAGTGCAGGAAGATGTTGTTGATATACTGCTGAATATAAAGGGAATAGTATTAAAACTTCATAATAATAATGAAGCGATTATATCATTAAAAAAATCTGGTAAATGTGTGGTTACTGCAGGCGATTTTGAAGTTGGTCATGATGTAGAGATACTTAATCCTGAGCATGTAATTGCACATCTAACTTCCGATGGTAAAATTGATATCCAATTGAAAGTCGAGAAAGGAATAGGTTACGTACCTGCAACAGTAAGAAAGATCAAAAATGTTGAAAAAAGCATCGGCACAATCTTACTTGATGCATCATATAGCCCTATTAGACGTGTTAGTTATACAGTCGAAAGTGCACGTGTTGAACAACGAACGGATCTTGATAAACTGGTAATGGATTTGGAAACTAATGGTGTTGTAGAACCCGAAGAAGCAATACGCTTTGCTGCACGTGTTTTAGTACAACAATTATCTATATTCGCTGATTTAGAGAGCACACCTATTCCAAAAGAACAACCACAAATCCCTCAAATAGATCCAATTTTAATGCGGCCTGTTGATGATTTGGAGCTTACTGTAAGGTCGGCTAATTGTCTTAAAGTTGAGAATATTTATTATATTGGTGATTTAATACAGCGTACAGAGGCTGAACTCTTACGTACACCTAATTTGGGAAGAAAATCTTTAAATGAAATAAAAGAAGTTCTGGCTTCACGAGAACTTACATTAGGAATGAAATTAGACAATTGGCCACCGGCAAATCTCGATAATCTTGCTAAGGATTCAAATCATGCGCCATAATAATGCATTAAGAAAATTAAATCGGTCTAGTAGTCATAGAGCTGCTATGTTTCGCAACATGAGTAATTCACTTTTGCGACATGAAGTTATTAAGACGACACTTCCAAAAGCTAAAGAGCTAAGAAGATACGTTGAACCAGTAATAACTTTAGGTAAAAAACCATCTCTTTCCAATCGAAGACTTGCGTTTAATAGACTTCGCGATAGAGAGAATGTCACAAAACTTTTTATTGAATTAGGACCTCGCTATATAACAAGACCTGGAGGATATATTAGAATTCTCAAATACGGGTTTAGAAAAGGAGATAATGCTCCTATGGCACTCGTTGAGCTTGTCGATAGACCAGAAATCAATCAAATAAGAGATTCTGAAATTACTGATAATTAAATTCTTATTATTTAATTAATGGTAAATTACAAATTTTGTTAACGATTCTGTTACTAAGTTTGAATTTAAGAGTTTATTGATATTTCATACACTGGGTATGAATGTTAGAACATTTGCTATTTTACGACTATTAAAAGATGGAAAATTTAAGAGCGGTGATTATTTAGCGCGGCAGCTCAATTGCACTCGGGCAACAATATCAAATTCTTTAAAAAATGTTGAATACTGTGGAATTGAATTAGCCAAGATTAGAGGCTGCGGATATTGTTGGATTAATCCAATTTCATATTTGAATAAAGAATTAATTCTCAGACTATCCTCAATCAATCCTGATAATTTTTGTATAACTCTCTTCGATACTCTTGACTCTACAAACACTTTTTTACTAAATGGTTTTATAGAAGGGCAATCAAACAATAACTGTATTTCAGTTGTTGCTACAGAATTTCAAACAAATGGTCGTGGACGTGCAGGTAGGTCCTGGCAATGTGGTTTTGGGGATAGTCTTACCTTCTCTTTGGGTTGGCACTTTGAAAAAGGTGTATCTGCGTTATCCGGATTAAGTTTAATAATTGGTATTGCAATAATACGAGTTTTAAAATCCTTCTCTATCTGTAATGTGTGTCTAAAATGGCCTAATGATATTTTGATTGATAATCAAAAATTAGCTGGGATATTAATTGAACTTCGCGGTGAGATTCTTGGACCTTCTTATGCAATAATAGGCATTGGAATTAATTTTAAGCTATCTGAAATAATTAAATCTTCCATTAAACAAAAAGCCACTGATTTATATACTTTCTTAGGTGACTGCTTTGATCGTAATCTAATACTCGGTGCACTTCTTTCTGAACTTCATAGTATTTTGTCTGTTTTTGGAGAACTCGGTTTTTCTCATTTTAAGAAAGAATGGATCGGTTATCATGCTTATGAAGGACAAGCAGTTAGGTTGATATTGCCAAATGATAAAGTTGTCGAAGGCACGGTTGATGGCGTTATTGATGATGGTTCTATTTGTTTAGTGACATCTATGGGTAGGAAATCCTATCATGTTGGTGATATTTCTATGCGCTCGAATTTTCTTTGATTTATTGATGTCTTATATTCTTGCGATTGACTCTGGCAATTCATACGTAAAATGGGGGTTGTTCGAAAAGGGTCGATGCTTAAAACATGGAAATGTTTCTTACGACAGAACTCTTTTTTTACAAAATGATTTCAAAGAACTAGTAGAACCAAAATTAATTATTATTTCTCATGTAGCACGTACGACAACAAAAAATGAAATTAGTGAGCAAATTGCAATTTGGCCGGTTAAACCTTACTGGATCCGTTCCTGCTCTTACCAATGTGGCGTCTCAAATGGTTATTCTGATCCTATTCAATTAGGTAGTGATCGCTGGGCAGCTTTAATTTATGCATGGAGAATTAAACAGCAAGCTTGTTTAGTTATTAATGTTGGTACTGCAGTTACCATTGATGCTCTGTCCGAGTCCGGTAAATTCCTGGGCGGTATTATTTTACCTGGCATTCAATTGATGCTTAAAAGTCTCCAACTTGGTACTCAGCTAATTAATGCTGATATGAGTAAATATGAAGATTTCCCTGTGAATACGAATAGCGCGATTCAAAGTGGTGTTATACATTCTTTGATAGGTGCGATAGAACATATGTATGATTTATTGTCACTACAGATAAATCATCCAGTAGAGAACTGTATTATAAGTGGTGGAGGTGCATCTTTACTTATTCCTTTTATCAAGATCCCAATCAAAGCTATTGATAATTTGGTCCTTAGAGGTCTCGTTGTGATTGCTGAAGATTATCTTTAAAGCATTGATCTGCTATTTCATAAAAAACTTATGTCGCGATTTCATAATGTAACTTTCTATACATCTGTCAATGATGCTCGAGATTTGCCACTGCATACAGGTATTGAGATTGCTTTCGCCGGACGATCTAATGCTGGAAAATCTAGTGTCATTAATACACTTACTAATCGAAGCCGCTTGGCTTTTGTAAGTAAAACACCTGGACGTACACAACTAATTAACTATTTTCAATTAAGTACAAACCAGTTCCTGGTTGATTTGCCAGGATATGGTTATGCTAAGGTTCCAGACTCCATACGACAACACTGGCAAACTTTATTGAGCGACTATTTGCAAACGCGCATTCCACTTAAAGGTTTAGTGTTAATAATGGATATTCGCCATCCCTTAAAGCCACTGGATATCCAAATGCTTGATTGGTTTGCCCCAACTGGAAAAGCAATTCATATTTTACTAACCAAAGCTGACAAGCTGAGTACACAGCAGGCAAATATTACCTTAAAGGAGGTTGCGCTATATTTAAAGGGAGCTTATCCACAATGTAGTGTTCAGTTATTTTCTAGCTTAGCAGCCACTGGTGTTGAAGACGCAATCACCGTCATTAGTGAATGGCTAGAAAATAATTAAAACTTAACTGATATTTTTATTGCTTCGCCTCATGAAGTTCTGGAAAGGAATAAAAAACCCCGGGGTTAAAGGGAAGTAAAACCGGGGGATCCGATTTTTATCACTTAAAGTCCTGTTTCAGGGAGATAGGGCAGAGGGACGATCAACATGTCCGTTTCTTAGGGCGCAGTGATTAAATTAGTTCCAAAAAAATTATTTTTTGATTTATTTTTTTCTATTCATTATGTTTTCTTATAGCCAATTTCCTCAAAGAAGGATGCGACGTATGCGTCGCGACAAGTTTTCCCGTCGTCTTATGCAAGAGACTCATCTTCGGATCGATGATCTGATTTATCCAGTTTTTGTATTGGATGGTAAAAATCGTATTGAGAATGTTAAATCTATGCCCGGTGTAGTTAGACAGAGCGTTGATCTTCTAATGACTCAGGCAGAGAACTGTTTGCAACTAGGTATTCCAGCACTCGCTATTTTTCCGGTTATTGATGTTGAACTTAAAAACCTTGCAGCGAGTGAAGCATATAATCCGGATGGGCTGGTGCCTCGAGTGGTCAGACAATTAAAGAAGGATTTTCCTGAATTGGGGGTGATTACAGATGTGGCGCTGGATCCCTACACAAGTCATGGCCAAGATGGTTTGATTGATCAACATGGCTACGTAATGAACGATGAAACAGTAAATATTCTCTGTCAGCAAGCATTGGTACATGCACAAGCTGGTGCTGACATTGTAGCGCCATCCGATATGATGGACGGACGCATTTCGGCAATTCGAAATGTTTTGGATAGTCAACAGTTTATTCATACGCGCATTCTGGCTTATTCAGCTAAGTATGCTTCAAGTTTCTATGGACCATTTCGTGATGCAGTTGGATCGGCAGCAAACCTTGGTGCTGGTAATAAATATACTTATCAAATGGATCCTGCAAATTCAGATGAGGCACTATGGGAAGTCGGTTTGGATTTGAGCGAAGGTGCCGACATGGTGATGATTAAGCCTGGAATGCCTTATTTGGATATTGTGCGTCGTGTGAAGGATCAATATGGTGCGCCGACCTTTGTATATCAGGTCAGTGGCGAGTATGCAATGCTCAAAGCTTCCGCAATTAACGGATGGTTAAATGAAGAAGCCTGTGTGTTGGAATCATTGCTTGCTTTTAAGCGCGCTGGTGCTGACGGGATTCTAACTTATTATGCAGTAGAAGCAGCGAATTGGTTAAAGAAGAATTTATAATGCATTAAAGAATAACAAAAGAATAGTAATTGATATTAGAACAATTGGTCCTTTAAATCTCTAGTTACTTTAGGCGCATCATTAACAGTATTGTCAGTGACCGGAGGTAGCTGCTCATTAAAGAAATATTCCGTAACATCTCCAGTTGGTTCTCTGAATCCTGTTACTGAATTAATTCTTGTTGCAAGGACTCCATTGGGAGGTTTGTATTCTGCCATGGGAATACCTTTCAGGACTGGGCCCATATAATCTATCCACATAGGTAATGCCACGCGTCCTCCTGTTTCATTATTTCCTAATGACCTAGGTTCGTCATATCCTGTCCAGGCTATTGTGACCAAGTCTTTTTGAAATCCACAGAACCAGGCATCAACAAAATTACTGGTGGTGCCGGTTTTTCCTGCCAAATCGCTGCGCCCCAGCTGTTTGGCTTTAATGGCTGTGCCGTGATTGACAACATCTTGCATCATGCTTGTCATGATAAAAGCATTACGAGGATCAATGACACGTTTAGCACCATTCAAAGCTGTTATGGGTTGGAACTGTTCGATTATGGTGCCTTTTTCATCTTCAATTCGCTTTATAAAATAGGGTGCAACACGGAAACCGCCATTTGCGAAAACTGCATATCCTGCGGCCATCTGCATTGGTGTAACCGAACCAGAGCCTAATGCCATGGGTAAATAGGGTGGATGACGATTTGCATCAAAGCCAAATCGGGTAATGTAATCTTGAGCATACTGTATGCCAATAGCCTGAAGTATACGAATAGACACAAGATTCTTTGATTTAACTAACGCAGTACGCATGCGCATCGGTCCTTCAAATTTTCCATCAAAATTCTTTGGCTCCCATAATTGACTACCTGTTTGGGTAGCACTGAAGGAAAGCGGTGCATCGTTAATGATTGTAGCTGGGGTGAAGCCCTTTTCCAAAGCTGCAGAATAAATAAAAGGTTTAAAACTGGAACCAGGTTGTCGCCAAGCTTGTGTGACGTGATTGAATTGATTCTTATTAAAATCAAACCCGCCAATTAAAGCACGGATAGCGCCATCATTGGGATCAAGGGAAACAAGCGCAGCTTCTATTTCTGGAAACTGAGCGATATGCCATATGCTCTTTTTGTCTTTTTGTATACGAATTAATGCACCAGGCGTAATGTATTTTTTCCCAGTCTCTTTTTTATCAGCCAGAAATTTCTGTGCAAATTTAAGACCATCGCCAGTAATCTCAATGATTTCCCCGCCCTTACGATAAGCCTGGACTGTATTAGGTTTAACACTTAATACAATGGCTGCGTAAATATCATCACTTTCATTGATTTCTTCCAATGCATCATCAAGCGTTTTTTCCTGATTGCTGCCATGTTTTAACAAATTAATATGTGCTTCTGGGCCACGATAACCACGACGCCTGTCATATTCAATGACGTTTTTACGTAGAGCGTGATAGGCAGTTTGCTGATCCAGTTGACGGATAGTTGTATAGACTTTGATACCTTTGCTATAAGTTTCTTCTTGGTAACGATCATATATCACCTGACGGACCATTTCAGCAACATAATCCGCCGGCATTGCTAAGGCAGTAGACTGCTTCTTAACAGGAATAGGTTGTTTTTCTAATTCGCCTAGTTCTTTGCTTGAGATGTAGTTAAGTTTATGTAATCGGCCCAATACATAAAGTTGTCGGCTTTTAGCGCGCTTAGGATTACTGATAGGGTTATAGCTCGAAGGTGCTTTAGGTAATCCTGCCAACATGGCAGCTTCAGCAATATTAATTTCTTGTAGTGATTTCCCGAAGTATGTTTGTGCCGCTGCTGCAAAACCATAACTGCGCTGGCCGAGGTAAATTTGGTTGACGTAAAGTTCTAAGATATTATCTTTGCTGAGATTGTTTTCAATCTTGAAGGCCAGAAGCGCTTCGCTGAATTTTCTCGTCAGTGTTTTTTCTCTTGTCAGAAAAAAATTCCGTGCTACTTGCATTGTTATGGTACTGGCGCCCTGACGTACACTGCCCGCAGAAAAATTTGAATAAGCAGCACGCAATACGCCCAGATAATCGACGCCGCCATGTTCATAAAAGCGATCATCTTCTGCAGCAAGGATTGCCTGTTTAAGATGTGCTGGTACCTCGGAAATATTGACAACATTTCTACGTTCCGCGCCAAATTCCCCTAATAATAGACCCTCATCGCTATAAATGCGCAATGGTATTTTAGGGCGATAATCCGTCAGTGTATCTAATGATGGTAAGTTGGAATGTATGACCAGTGCTGCAAACCCAGCTAGCAACACACCAATCAAACCTAATGCAGAAAATGTGACAAAAAAGTAATACAGCCAACGTGCTAACATGAATTTGGATTTGTTAATTGATGCGATTGTTAAAATACACAGTTATAGGGGGTATATCTATTGTTTTTCTTTGAATTGGATTTCTTGGATTCTGTCAGAATAAATCCCAGTCTATCAGTTTGCTGAATATCTATATTGAATTGATTTAGATAATGAGTAGTTTACATATATTTAGCATCAAGATGGTATTTATAATTTGTGAGTATCGCTTCTAATAAGCCAATGTTCAAGGGAAATTTTACTATCAATTTAGACTTCTTTAAGATGAAGTCACCTCCATTAATAGGTGTGGACATTAGTTCCTCATCTGTAAAAATGGTCGAATTATCATTGGTTGACAAAGGAAGTCAAACATACCGTATTGAGCGCTATGCGATTGAGTCTATGCCGACAGATGCAATGTTGGATGGCGCAATCGCAAATATGGAAGTGGTGAGCGAATGTCTGCGGCGTGGATGGAAACGTATGGGAACACGCCAAAAGAATGTGGTGCTTGCACTCCCCGCGACTGATGTAATTGCCAAAAAGATTTTTGTTCCAGACGGACAACGCGAGGATGATCTGGTTTTTCAAGTCGAGAATGAAGCCAGTCAATATATTCCTTTTCCTTTAGATGAAGTTGATTTGGATTTTCAAGTTACTAGGCCAGGGCCTGATAATCCGGAAGAAGTTGAAGTACTTATTGCTGCATCGCGTAAAGAGAAGGTGGAAGACCGTGTGGCTGCTGCTCTCGCGGCAAGTCTTAAAACAGTCATTATGGATGTTGAACCATATGCAGCGCAGAACGCATTCGATTTAACGCTGAGTCAATTACCTGGAGGTGGAAGAGATCAGGTAATGGCGCTGGTTGACATTGGTGCAACAATCATGAAAATTAATGTACTTCTTAACGGAGAGTCATTATATACGAGAGATCAGCCATTTGGTGGCAATCAACTGACTCAGGAGATTCATAATCAATTTAATCTCTCGTTGGAAGATTCAGAGACTGCTAAAAGAGGTGGGGGTCTACCTGAGAGCTATAAGGCGGATGTTTTGCAACCATTTTGCGAAACACTGGCTATTGAAGTGATGCGTGCTATTCAGTTTTTCTACACATCAACGCAATATACCGAAGTTAATTATATTTTTATTGCGGGTGGATGCGCAGTCATTCCCGGTTTAGATGCAGTCATCGCATCACGTACGCAAGTAAGCACGCTGGTTGTGAATCCTTTCTCAACCATGGAGTTGTCGAGTCGTATTATTCCAAGGCAACTCAAT
>Ga0209391_10000927_pt1 | contig 14803 bp, 7 predicted proteins | sample PPLLak3March2015_FD_187246 | JGI IMG/M metagenome (GOLD analysis project Ga0209391, IMG submission 187246) | Freshwater sediment microbial communities from Prairie Pothole Lake near Jamestown, North Dakota, USA - PPLs Lake P7 Core (1) Depth... | ecosystem: Environmental > Aquatic > Freshwater >... | reverse complement strand
ACCCGAATAACCCGACGGGAGCGGCCGTGCCGCGGGGCGACATCCGGGCGCTCGCCGAGGCGCTGCCGCCGGGCGGCGCGGTGTTCGTCGACGAGGCGTACGCGGACTTCGAGGGGCACTCCGTGATCGGCGACGTCGCCCGGACGCCGAACCTCTATGTCGGGCGGACCTTCGCGAAGGCGTACGGCCTCGCGGGGATGCGCATCGGGTGCGTGGTGGCGCAGGCCGGCGCCATCCGGCGCCTGCGCGGCGCGATTGCGCCCTTCAGCGTGAACGTGTTCGCGGCCGCCGCCCTCGAGGCGGCCCTCGCGGACCGCGGGCACGTCGAATGGTACGTGAGTCAGGTACGGGCGTCGCGCGAGATGCTGTATGACGCCTGCACCCGCCTGGGCCTCGCCTTCTGGCGGAGCGCCGCCAACTTCGTGCTGGTCAGGGTGGGCAACGCCCCGGAGGTCCGCGCCGCGCTCGCCGCGCGCGGCATCCACGTGCGCGACCGGTCGTCGGCATCCGGGTGCGAGGGGTGCGTGCGCATCACGGCGGGATGGGTGGCGGACACGGAGGCCTGCGTGGCGGCCCTCGAGGAGGTGCTATGCGCAGGGCGACGGTGACACGCGAGACGCGCGAAACGCGCATCGGCGTCCGCCTCGCGCTCGATGGGCGCGGCCGCTACGACGTCAGGACGGGCATCCGGTTTCTCGACCACATGCTCGAGCTGCTGGCCCGCCACGGCGGGTTCGACCTCCGCCTGTCGGCCGACGGCGACCTCGACGTCGACCAGCACCACACGGTGGAGGACGCCGGCCTGGCGCTCGGCGAGGCCGTGTCGGCCGCGCTCGGGACGCGGCGCGGCATCAACCGCGCGGGCTATTTCGTGATGCCCATGGACGATGTGCTGGCGGTGGCGGCGGTGGATCTCGGCGGGCGGCCTCACGCCGTGATTGGGATCGGTGTTCGCGCCCGGATGGTCGGCGACCTGCAGACGGAGCTGGTCGCCGACTTCTTCGAGGGCTTCGCGCTGGGCGCCCGCGCCAACGTCCATGTGAAGGTGCTCTACGGGCGCTCGAGCCATCACCGGATCGAGGCGTCCTTCAAGGCCTTCGCCCGGGCGCTGCGCGTGGCCTGCGCCCGCGACCGCCGCCTGCTGCGGGTGCTGCCGAGCACGAAGGAGCTGCTGTGATCGCGCTCATCGACTACGGCGCCGGCAACCTCGCGTCGGTGCGCAAGGCCCTGCGCGCCTGCGGCGCGGACGTGGTCGAGCCGGCCGGGCCGGCCGATCTCGATCGGGCGTCGGCCATCATCCTTCCTGGCGTCGGCCACTTCGCGGCGACGGCGGCGCTCGCTGGCGGCTGGCGGGAAGCCATCCGACGGCGCCTGGACGGCGGCGCGTCATGTCTCGGCATCTGCCTCGGCATGCACTGGCTCTTCGAGGGCAGCGACGAAGCGCCGTCGGTCCCCGGCCTCGGATGGCTGCCCGGCCGGATCTCCCGCCTGCCCGGCCGCGCGCCGGACGGGCGCCGGCTGAAGGTGCCGCACGCCGGGTGGAACGCCGCGCGCGTGACGGCGCACGAATGCCCGGTGCCGGGCCTGCGCGACGGGGCGTACTTCTATTTCACGCACGCCTACGCCGCGCCGGTGACCGCCGCGACCGCCGCGGTCACCGGGTACGGCGAGGACTTCGCGTCGGCCGTGCGGTGCGGCCGCGTCTGCGGCGTGCAGTTCCATCCCGAGAAGTCGGGCGACGAGGGCCTGCGCGTGCTCCGCGCCTTCATCGGGGGCGCGTGGTGAGGGCGCCCGCGCAGAACTCGTTCGCCAGGCGCCTCATCGGCTGCCTCGACGTGCGGGCCGGCCGCGTCGTCAAGGGCGTGAACTTCGAGGGGCTCCGCGATGCCGGCGACCCGGCGGCGCTGGCCGCGCGCTACGATGCCGAGGGCATCGACGAGCTGGTGCTCCTCGACGTCACGGCCACGGCCGAGGACCGGCTCGCCCTCGCGCGCACGGTGTCGGATGTCGCCGCCCGCGTGTTCATCCCCCTCGCCGTGGGCGGAGGCATCCGGTCGGTCGAGGACGCGGCGGGCGTGATTGAGGCGGGGGCCGACAAAGTCGCCATCAACACCGCGGCGCTGGGCGATCCCGCGCTCATCACGCGGATTGCCGGCCGCTTCGGGAGCCAGGCGGTCGTCGTGGCCATCGACGCGACGCGCGAGGGCGGGCGCTTCGCCGTCCGGAGCCACGCCGGGCGCGCGCCCACCGCGTGGGAGGCCGTCGGCTGGGCCCGCGAGGCGGAGGCGCGGGGAGCCGGAGAGATCCTGCTCACTTCCATCGACGCCGACGGCACGCTGCGCGGGTTCGACTGCCCGCTGACCAGTGCGGTGTCGGACGCGGTGGGCATCCCCGTGATCGCGTCGGGGGGCGCGGGCGGTCCGGATCATTTCGTCGAGGTCTTCACGGCCGGGCGCGCCGACGCCGCCCTGGCCGCGTCCATCTTCCACGATCGCACGTGCAGCGTGCGGGCCGTCAAGGCGCGGCTCCGCGACGGCGGGCTGCCCGTCCGGCTGTGAGGCGCCATGCTGATTCCCTCCATTGATCTGCGCGGGGGCCGGGTCGTCCAGCTCGTCCAGGGTCGCCGGCAGGCGCTCGCCTACGACGACGTGTTCGAGTGGGTGGAGCGGTTCGCCGCGTTTCCGCGCGTGCAGGTGATTGACCTCGACGCGGCCATGGGCGCCGGCGGCAACCAGGCGCTCGTCGCGCGGATCTGCCGGGCGCTGCCGTGCCGGGTCGGCGGCGGGCTGCGCACTCCCGAGGCGGCGGCCCGGGCCCTGGCCGACGGCGCGCGGGAAGTCATTCTCGGGTCGGCGCTCTTCACCGCCGACCGCGTGAACGCGGCGCTGGCCGAATCGGTGGCTGACTCGTGCGGCGCGGCGCGCGTGATTGCCGCCGTCGATGCGCTCGGGGGGCGCGTGGCGGTGAAGGGGTGGCGGCAGACCCTGGACATCCGGCCCGAGGATGCGGCGCGGCAACTCGAGCCGTGGTGCGGAGGCGTGCTCTACACCCATATCGATACGGAAGGGTTGATGCGCGGGACGGACATGGAGGCCATCCGGAGCGTGCGCGACGCCACGTCCCGGCGCGTCTCGGCCGCCGGCGGCATCACCACGTGGGACGAGATCCGCGCCCTCGAGGCGATGGGCGTCGACGCGGTCGTGGGGATGGCGGTTTACACGGGCGCGCTCGTCCTCCCTGAGCGTGACAACTCCGCGCGCCCTCAGTAGTCAGTAGTCAGTAGTCAGTAGAATGCGATAGCGCACAGCTCACCGCGAACCCTACTGAATACTGGCTACTGGCTACGACTACCTCTGCCTCCAGCCACGCGCGTTCAGAAGAGGTTCGTGTACTTGCTCCAGAGGTCCTCGGCCAGTTTCCAGTACGCGTCCACCGCCCCGTTCGCCATGTCGTGGGAGTACTTGGTCAGGTACGCGCGGGCTTTGGCCGGATCCTGCGCGTACAGCGCCGCCGCCTCGGCCTCGACCTTCGCCTGGTCGGCCCAGGCCTTCTCCTCGATGGGCCGCCATACCTTTTCGATGTCCTTCACCATCTCCTGCCAGCGCAGGAACGCGAGCTGGCTCACCTGCCGGAACGCCCACCACGCGCTGTCGCGGCGGAACTTCGCCCGGCCGTCCACCATGTAGCTCGCCGGCATCTGGTCGATGCCGATGTAGAACGGCGTGTGCGGGGTGGTCATGGGGTTGTCGTAGCCCAGCCAGACCACGCCGCCAATCGCATCGGGCAGCCACGCGCGCGACTGGGTCACCGACAGGTAGGTGGCCCGCTTGCAGGCGATGGTGCGCTCGGAGGGGACCTTCAGCAGGTCGAGGTAGTCGTTGTTCATGAACGGGTTGGCCACGGGGTTTTTCACGACCTTCCAGTCGCGATCCACCTTCAGCAGCGTCCGCGTCATGTCGAAGGGCGTGCCCTCATACGTGTCGCGGAAGAGGTCGAAGACGTCGCTCACCGACAGTTTCTTCTCGGGCTTCACCGACAGCGGGTAGTGCTCGGCGTTCGGGTCGAGGCGCAGCGACGGCGCCAGGCGGCTGAGCGCGCGCCACTCGCGGCGGCGGCTGCCCAGCGCATTGCGCGTGCCGTAGACCGTGCAGAACTCGAACGGCTCGCCGCTCTTCGCGCTCCACCACCCCAGTTCCTCGGCCAGCGAGTGAATGTTGGCGGAGGCCATGTAGGTGTCGGGGTTCTTCAGGTCGAGCGTCCGGATCCTCGGCGCGTTCGCCGACACCGCCACCTCGTCGTCCGGAATCCGCACCGCTGCCCAGACGGCGCCCTTCCTGCCGCGGCCCGGCCCCATGATCTCGAAGAACCAGACCTCGTCTTTGTCGGCGAAGGTGAAGGCCTCGCCGTAGTCGTTGTAGCCGTACCGCTTCGTCAGCTCGTCGGCGATCCTGATGGCTTCGCGCGCCGTCCTCGCGCGCTCCAGCACCAGGCGGTAGAGTTCGGGGCAATCGATGAGGCCGTCGTCGCTCTTGAGCTCGCGTCTGCCGCCGAAGGTCGTCTCCCCGATGGCGAGCTGATGCTCGTTCATGATGGGGTACGCCGCGTTCAGGAACTTGTAGGTCCGCGGCACCTGCGGGATCTCGCCGGCCGGCACGCGATCGGGGTCGTTCGGCCCCTTGCTCTCCTTCGGATCCATCCAGAGCGTGGCCATCGCGCCGGGCTTGTGGGTCTGGCCGGGCACCATGTCCATCCACGTCCGGTCCGTCGTGCTGTCGCACGAATGCGACGTCATCGTCGCGCCGTCGACCGAAGCGGCCTTCCCCACCAGGATGCTCGTGCAGCCTTCGCACTCGCAGATCTCGCCCTCAGCCGGCTCGGCGCCGGCGGGCCTGGCCGCCTGCGCGGCGGCCGGTTGTGCGGCAGGCGGTTGCTGCTGCAGCGCGAGCCCCGGCTGAAGCCAGAGCAGGGCCGCGGCGAGGACGAGCATGGCGGACATGCGGGTGCGCAGAGGAAGCCAGTTGGACATGGGACATGGGAGGGGCAGGTCAGCGCGCAGAGAATACCACGAAGAATGGCAGACGCTACGCAGAGCGGCAATGCCGTCACTCGCCAGTAGCCAGTAGCCAGTAGCCAGTAGCCAGTAGCCAGTAGCCAGTAGCCAGTAGCAGTGGGACACCGAGCGGTGTGACGGGCATTTCTACTGAATACTGACTACTGACTACTGTCTACTTCCTGAACACGTACGCCAGTTTGACGAAGAAGCCGTCGGTGGTGCGGGTGTAATCCGGCGTCATGTACAGCAGCGGGTCCCTGGCGAGGCTCGCGCCGTAGCCGAAAAAGACCACCGTGCCCGGCGTGGGCTCGAACGAGAGCAGCAGGTCGGTGCGGAGGCCGTTCGATTCCCGGGCCGCGACCGGCGCGCCGTCCTCGTAAATCGGCTGCCCCGTCGCCGGGTCGTACAAGGCGTCGCGTTCGTTGAACTGGTACTCGGTGACCACGCGGAAGAAGAGCGACCGGCGCGGCTGGTACTCGAGCTTGAGGCGCGGAATCGTCGACTGCGCGAACTCCGACCCGTCGCGCTCGCGCGTGATGCGCGTGGCCGCCAGGCTGCCCTCGATGCGCACCGACTGCGCCGGGCGGAGCGTGAGCGAGGCCGTCGTCCTCGACTGGCGGCCGTCGGACGCCTCCGCAAAAATCGGCGTGCCGCCGTAGCTCACGCTGACACCGGCGTTGAACCGCTGAAATACGGGAGTGGTCAGCGAGTACGTGCCGCTCCAGTTCGACTCGCCCTCGGGCACGGCGAACGGGGCGAAGCCGCCGCCGGGCTGCGGCACCTCGAAGCCTGCGTACATGTCCGGGTCGAACCGGACGAAATTCCGGCTCGTGCTCAGGCTCGTGCTCCAGCCGCCCCGGAGCACGCCGTTCAGGTTCAGCGACGCGCCGCCCTCGACCGCCCCGTCGCGGCCGAAGGCGGCGTAGTCCCAGATGCCGTTGACGCTGAGGAACCCGCTGAACGACTCGACCCGCGCCCCCCGCGCGCCGTAGTACGTCAGCCGGTTGCTCGCGCGCCCCTCGACGATGTTGGCGCGCGGCACGTAGCCGGACTGCGTCTCAAAGTGCTCGCCGAAGCCGGTGAGCTTGTAGTTGAAACCCCAGGTGCGCGCCGTGCGATCGAACTCCCCCTGCCACATCGGCGCGCTGAGGGTCTCGCCGTCGCGCTCGGTCCACGAGCCGCCCGCCTGGGCGAGTACGTAGTAGAGCTTCTTGAACACGATGCGGGCGTCGGCAGCCACCACGCGGTTGTACCCGCCGGCCATCGTGCGGTCCGTGAACGTGACGCCGGCGAGCGAGTCTCTCCCCACGTCCTGGCGCAGGCGCGCGATGTTGAACCACGCGCTCGAGTCGCCGGTGTCGTCGGGCGCCGACAGGAACGCCACGCCGGTCTTCCCCACCTTGCCGGTGAGCTTGCCGCCGGCAATCGGATCCGCGATCTGCCGGGTGTAGACGAGCTGGTTGGGCGTAGCGAACAGCTCGATGCCCTCGAGAAAGAAGGGACGCTTCTCCGGGTAGAACAGCGCGAAGCGCTCGTTCACCGTCACCTGCGTGGCGTCGGTCTCCACCTGGCTGAAGTCGGGGTTCACCGTCGCGTCGAGCGACAGGTTCGTGAACCCGAAGCGGAGGTTCGCGCCCGCCTCGAGGTCGGTCGGCGCGTACGCGAAGCGCCCGTCGGCCTGCTTCGCGCCGTCGACCGAACCGGTCACAAACGGCTGAAGCTCGGTGACGACGCCGCGCTGCAGGTCGTGGAGCCCTTCGATCGTGCCGGCCTGGGCGAGGAAGCTCGCCACGCGCTTCGCGTCGGTCCACGTGTCCTGGCGCCCGGTCCGCTGCGTCTTCCGATGGACGTTGATGCCCCAGCGCATCGGCCCGCCGGCCGGATACCGCAGGCTCTTGAACGGGATCCGGATCTCGACCACATAGCCGTCGTCGGTGATCCTGCCCTTCGAGTCGAACTGGTAGTCGGGGCTGAGGTCCACCTGCCCGGACATGAAGTTGCCGCCGTACATGCCGCCGCCCGACGCGCCCCGCGTCATGCCCGCGCTGAAGCCGCCCTCCGTCTGCACGCCGTCTTCCTGCACGCCGAGCGGGTTGACGCCGAAGATGAACGCGCGCCGACGGTCGTTGAAGGTGTCGAGGTAGACGCGGACCCAGTCATCGTTGCCGATGTTGTCGCGGTCTGCCACGGTGGCGCGCACCGAACCCGGCGCCGAGTCGTGGGCGATGACGCCGACATAGAGCGCCTTCGGCGAGTACCAGACCAGCACTTCGGTGCGCTCGCTGGCCGGCTGGCTGTCGACCGGCTGGTACTCCGAGAACCCCCCGAGGCGCGTGGCCTGCGACCACGCCGGCTCGTCGAGGCGGCCGTCGATGACCGCCAGCTCGTCGAGGCGGGGGATCGAGAACGCTGGCGAGCCCTTGCCCTCGACAGGCGTCCCGGTCTCCGCCGGCGGCCGGGACGATGCCGCGGGGGCCTGGGGGGGAGACGACTGGGCGGCGGGCGCGTCGGCGTCGGGGCGCGCGGCCGGGGCCTGAAGGAGTCCGAGACAGAGGACGAGTGCAATCATCGCGATGACAGAGGGGAATGGCGACGGCGCGACCAACGCGCACGCGGGGCTCCTCAGTGTACGTCAGATTGCCCGCAAGCCGACAGCCTGAACGACGCCGACGGCGGCGAGGTTGACCACCTCCTGCACCGAGCTGCCGTACTGCAGCAGCTGCACCGGAAGCCGCGTCCCCGTGAGCACCGGCCCGACCACGACGGCCTCGCCGAGGTGCTGCAGGAGGTGCAGCGCGAGGTTGCCCGACTGCAGGTCCGGGAAGACCAGCACCGTCGCGTCTTTCTCGAGTTCCGAGAAGCGGAAGAACTGCCGCCGGATCTCGCTGTCGACGGCCGTGGCCAGCTGCATCTCTCCGTCCACGATCAGGGCCGGCGCCGCAGCCTTCACCAGTTCCGTGGCCCGCCGCACCTTGCGTGCGAACGGATGGTCCACGGAGCCGAAGTTCGAGAACGAGAGCATCGCCACGCGCGGCTCGATGCCGAGCAGCCTGACCGTGCGCGCCGTGAGCAGCGCGGTCTCGGCGAGGTCTTCGGCCGTTGGATCGATGTTCACCGCGCAGTCGGCCAGCGCGTACACCTCGCGCGGCAGCAGCACCAGGTAGTAGCTCGACACGCGGCGCACACCGTCCGCGGTGCCGATGGTCTCGAGCATCACGCGCAGCGAGTCGGCATAGTGCTGCCCGATGCCCGACATCAGCATGCCGGCGTCGCCTCCGTGCACCATCATGGCCCCGAAGTACTCGGCGTGGCGGAGCCGCTGCTCGGCTGTCGGCGGCATCACGCCCCGCCGCCGGCGCAGCTTCAGATACTCGGCGGCGTACGCGTCGCGGCGGGGGCTCCGGGCCGGGTCGATGATCGTCACCCCGGTCGGATCGAGGCCCAGCCGCGCGATGCCGTCGCGCACCTCGCCTTCGTCGCCGAGCAGCACCGGGTGCGCGATGCCCTCCTCTGCCAGGATGGCCGCGGCGCGCTGGATCGTGTCGCTCGCGCCGTCCGAGAACACGATGCGGATCGGTTCCTGGCGCGCCTTCAGCATCAGCGTCCGCAGGGTCTCGCGGCCCGGCCCGAGCCGGATCGCGAGGCTCTCCTGATAGGCCGCCTCGTCGAGCGGCCTGCGCGCCACGCCGTCAGCCGCCGCCTGCCGCGCCACGGCCGCCGACTCGCGGATGAGGATGCGCGGGTCGATGGGCTTCGGCAGCAGGTACTCGGGGCCGAAGCTCATCCGTTCGTAGTTGTAGGCCCGGCTGACCTCGTCGACAACGTCCTCCCGCGCCAGGCCGGCCAGAGCCCGGGCCGCGGCGACGAGCATGCCGTCCGTGATGCGCTCGGCGTGCGCGTCGAGGGCGCCCCGGAAGATGTAGGGGTAGCTCAGGTGGTCCGCGACGGCATTGGGGAACTGCGTGAGCGCGGTGGCCACGATGACGTCCCGGCGGCTCGCGCGCGCCTCTTCGTAGCCGATCTCCGGCTCCGGCGTCGCGAGGGCGAAGACGACGGGATAGCGCGCCATCGATCGGATCATGCCCTGCGTGATGACGCCCGGCGCCGATGCGCCGACGAACACGTCCGCGCCGCGCAGGCCCTCGTCGAGCGCGGCGGGCGCGCCCGCGTGCGCGAGCCGGCGCTGGTGGGGATTGAGGTCGCTCCGTTCCGGGTGCAGCAGGCCGTGCACGTCGTAGACGAGCAGATTGGCGGGCGACACGCCCATCAGCAGGAACATCTCCGCGCACCCCAGGCCCACCGTCCCGGCGCCGCAGATGACCACGCGCGCCTCGCCGATGGCCTTGTCGGCCAGGTCGAGCGCATTGAGCAGCGCGGCCGCGGCCACGACGGCCGGGCCCTGGAAGTTCTCGTGGATGACCGGGATGCGCAGGTCGTCGCGCAGGCGCCGGTAGATGTCGAGGCCCTCGGGCGCACGGATGTCCTTCAGGTTGATGCCGCCGAAGGTGGGCTCGAGCATGCGCACCGTCTCGACGAACCGGTCCGGATCGCGCGTGTCGAGTTCGAGATCGAACCCGTCGAGATCCGCCAGCCGCTTGAAGAGCACCGCGGCGCCTTCCAGCATCGGCTTCGCCACGACGGGCCCCACGTCGCCCAGGCCAGGCACGGCCGAGCCGTTGGTGATGATGCCCACGAGGTTCGCCTTCGCGGTGTAGCGGAAGACCGCCTCCGGGTCGGCCTGGATGGCGGCGCACGGGAACCCCGCGCCCGGCAGCGCCGCCAGCCGCATGTCGCGGGCGGTCAGGCAGCGTTTGATCGGCCGCACCTCGATCTTCCCCGGCCGGCCGGCCTCGTGGTAGGCGAGCGCTTCCTCGCGCCGGATCATACGATCCTCCTCTCCCGATCAACCCCGTTCCCTGCGATGTCAGGGGCCGTGTCCGCGAAGCGAGCCGGCCGCCGGACGCAGGCCCTGAAGGCGTTCCAGCGTCTCGTGCCACACGGCCACGCTCGCCGGCACAGGCCGGACCTGCAGCACGCGCAGGTGGGACGCGTCGAACGCGAACTCGATGTCGACCGGATGGCCGTACGCCCGTTCGATGCGCAGCGCCACGTCGACCAGTTCGCGCAGTTCCGGGTACTCGAGCGCGGGGCGCAGCCGCTGGTGCGCCAGGGTGTCGGCGCGGATCGTTCCCCGGCCGAGGCGTTCGTCGAACACCACACGCTGGCGCTTGTCGGCCGTCATGTAGTGGAAGCGCAGCGCGGGCTCGCCCGGCTCGCCCTTGGCCACGGTAACGAGGTCGGCCGCGACCGCGCCCGAGACGATGCCCTCGCCGAGCCCCAGGCCGGCGTTGATCACGATCTCGAGCGGACGCGACTGCGCCGCGTTCACCGTCTGCACGACGCCCGACACGCGCGACCGCACCATGCGCTGGACGATCGTGCCGCCGTGAGGCGCGACGCCGCCGGCCGGGACCGCGGCGTTCGCCAGCGCGCGCTCCGTCCACAGCCCGCTCCACGCCAGCTTCAGGTGCTCGACGACCGACGCCTCGCCCCGCACGAACAGAAAGGTGTCGAACTGACCGGCCCGCGAGGCGCGCTCGGTGTCTTCGTCGGCGGCCGAGGAGCGGACCGCCACGTCGCACTCCGGGCCGAGCCCGCGGTAGGCGGCCGCCACGGCGCCCGCGATCGCGTCGGGCAGGGTCAGCCGCTCGAACAGCGATCGGATGGAGGCGGCGCGCCCGGCATTCGTCGCCCGTGCATCGCGCAGGATGGTCCCGACGGCCGTGCGCACGGCCGGCGCGCCGGCCGCCTGGCACACCGGGGCGTCGAGCACCTCCTGGAACGCCCGGTCGGTCACGGCGAACCACCCCGGCACCGCCTCGTCGCCCAGCACGCGTGCCGCTTCGGCCAGGTTCGCCGCTTTGGCGCCCGCGACCGACTCGAGTTCGATGCCGCCATCGCGTGCCGTCACGACGTACGGCGTCCCGGACGGCACTCCCGCCGCTCCCCGGTCGCCTGTCGCCTTGTCCCGTTCGCGTTCCGACCGCCGTCCGGGCCCTTCAATCCCCAGCACCTGCTCGATCCGATCCAGCTGCGCCAGCCTCGACCTCCGCCCTCCCCGGCGCGACGCGTCGCCCGCGCTGCGGGCCAGCTCCACCCGCAGATCCAGCAGCCGCGTGTGCGTGATGAGATCGAGGTCCCGCTGCCCGCTCGCCGAGATGATTCCCGCGTCGAGCCCGCCCGCGTCGAGCGCCGCGGCGATGCGCGTCAGCGTGTCGTGGGGCCGCAGCGCCGCGAGGCGCAGCGCCAGCGCGTCGTGCGCCGTCGCGGCCGCCGGGATGCACCGGATGGCCTGCGCCCTCGCCTCCTTCACCTTCCCCGCCAGCCTCGTCGTGACGTGCCGCATGGCGGCGCGGGACGCGTCCGCGGTCTCCTGCCGCTCGGCCAGCTGTCGCAGCAGGGCCACGCCATCGCGCAACCCGAGGTCGGTCGCGGACCACGCCGGGGCGAGCAGGACCTCCTCGACCGCCATGCGCACGACCGCCGGGTCCGTCACCCGCGCGATCACCTTGTCCAGCTGGTGCCGCGTGCGCAGGTGATGCCCCCGGGCGACCAGCACCTCGTCGTCGCCGGCCCGCTCCAGCCGCGCGCTCGCCGCCACGTGCTGCCGCAGCGCCTCGTGCAGCGCGAGCGTGGTCGCCTCGCGGCCGAGCAGCGTGAGCGTGCCCTGGTCGGCGTCCACGACGAGGAGGTCGCCGTCGTGAATCTCGTGGTCGAGCTCGCGGAGGCGGTGCCGCTCGACGAGCCGGTAGGGGCCGATCTGGCGCTCCCGGCCGTCGAACACCTCCGTGGTGAGCGCCAGCACCGTCTCGCGGCGCGCCGTCGTGCCCCAGCGGCCGCCGACGATGATGGCGGGCTTGCCGGACTCGACGGCGAGCAGGCCCAGGTGGCTGAGGATGCCTCCGCCCGTGGCGACCACCGCCGCCACGCTGAGCAGGCACGGCGCGTCCTTCGGGTCGAGGCCGGCCGTGACGAGCACGGCGCCCTGGAGGTCTCGCGGATCACGCCGCGCCGCGCCGAGCCGCGCGAGTCCCGCCGCCCGCCCCGGAGATGCCCCGACCCCCATGGCCGTCCGATCGGTGTCGGCGCGCGCGAGCAGGGCGGCCGGCCGCGGTACGCGGAACGCCTGGCGCAGTTCGGCGGCGAGCGACGCCGCGTCGATCGCCAGCGGCTCGGGCGCGGCGCCCAGCACGTTGTGCCGCCTGAGCAGGGCCATCACCGCCTCGGCGTCCAGGCCGCGGTTCTCCTCCCACTCGTCCGCCTCGCGCGCACGCCGCTTCCACCAGAAGTCGTCGCGCGTGGCGCACGCCAGGCGCGCCATCCCCATCCCGTCGCGCAGCGCGCAGAGCGTGACGGCCGACTCGCCCAGCGGCACGCGGGCATGCTCGACGGGGAAACCGTTGAGACTGCCGCTCGACCGGAAGCGCACGTGGCGTTCGATGAGGGGCACGACCTGCCCCAGGTGCGCCGCGGCCGCGATCGCCTCCGTATCCGACTCGAGGAGTGCCGCGAACCGTTCCACCTCGTGCACGCGGGCGAAGCAGCACGGCGGGCGGCGCCGGAGCCCGGGAGGTTCGCGCACGACTTCGCCCCGGCCGATGGCCGCGCGCACGAGGGCGAGCACCTTCTCGTCGAGGGCGAGCTGGCCCTCGAGGTCGGCGCGGCCGACGGGCGACGCCGGCTCGATGCCCAGCGCCGCCACGCGCGCCTGGAGCGCCGCCGGGGCGTCCGCCGAAAGGTCGACCGTGAACCGATCGCGATACGGTCCCTCTCCAGGCCAGCGCGTTTCCCGCACCCCTTCGGGCCCCATCTCGAGGCCCGCGAGGATGCCCGACCGGTCCTTCGTCACGAACTGCCTGTACGGCAGCACGCCCCAACGCCCGAAGAACGACGCCCACGCCTCCGCCACCACGTCGCGCGCCTCGTCGCTCATCTGGAGGGAGCCGATCGTCCAGTCCACGTCCATCAGGTAGGGCACCAGGTGGAACAGCTGCGCCGCCCGGCGATGCAGGTCGCCGAGGGTGACCGCGCGCTCCTTGTCGTACCGCGCGTGGATGCTCGTGGCGTCGATCTCCACGATGAAATCCAGGTGCTGGAAGAAGCGCCGGATCGCGTCGAGCGACAGCCGGGGGTGGACGTCGAGTTCGTAGTTGCTGACGCCCAGGTACTGAAGGTCGATCATGCCGCCGCGGAGGGGCGGCGAGTAGTCGATGCGGATGAACGCAGGGTGATTGCGGAACCTCGCGAAGTAGTGGACCTCGGTGCCGTAGCAGAACACGCGGACGTGCGACGGAATCGGCTGCGCGTGCAGCATCTGGCGGGCGAAGGCGTCGACCACCAGCCGGACGGCATGCGGGATCGCGGGTGCGTCGCCCGCGCTGGCGGCGCCCTCGAGATCGACGAACTCGATGTGCCGGCCGACCTCGATCGTGCGGTCGGGGGCGACCACCGCCAGGTCGATCGACTTCGTCGTCTTCGGGCCCGTGTCGATCAGCGCGAAGGCCAGTTTCAGGCCACGCTGGTGCAGGTAGCGCTTCAGGCCGTGAAGGGTCCGGATGTCGCCCGGAGCCCGCGGGTCTTCGAAGGGCTGCACCAGCCGGCACACGCTCATCGGCAGCGGGTCGCTGGTGGCGCCGGCGAGCGCCTCGAGCGTGCGCGCACGCAGATCCGCATGGACCCGCACCAGGGCCTCCGTGTCGGCGCGTGTTGCGCGGTCGGTCGAGGCGCCGAAGAGCGCGTCGAAATCGGCTACGAGCCGCGCGGTCTTGTCGAGGATGCCGTCGAGCCGCCCGCGCGTGAGCGGGGCCACGTCGAGAATGTCGTTGAGCAGGTCCGCGTGGACGACGTTGTAGGCGCGGAAGCGGGCGAGGGTGTCGGGCTGGTGTGCGGACGCCGCGCCTTCGCCATGGCCCGGCTGCTCGCCGCCGGCGCTCCCGCCGGCGGCGACGACCAGGACCCGCTCGAACACACGCCGGGCGCCCGGCAGGTCTTCGACGAGCGACGCCTCATCGTCCGAAAGCAGCAGCGGGAATCCGTCCGAGAGGCTCACGGCAACCACGCGCCGGGCCTCGATGCCGAGGTTCACCCGGCGCCATCCCAGAGCCGCGACGACCTCGCACGTCACGCGCTCGCCCATGACCAGGGCGGCCCGGCGGAAAGACTCCAGGACCGCCGGGCTTCGCGCCGCCGGAACCAGCGCGACCAGATCCCCGTGGGTCGCGCGCGTGAACATCAGGTACGGCGCGAAGAGACCGGCCGCCTCGTCCCCGAGGACCCGCCGGACCACCTGTTCCGGCGGCAGGCCACCGTCGAGGTCCAGCAGGCGCGCCGCGAGGCGCTGCACGTTCGCCGTCGGCGGCCTCGTGAGCAGCGCGAGGGCGGGATTTTCGATCCCCGGGGCGCTGCTTCGAACGGCCCGGGCGATCACCCGCAACCCCTCCTCGGCCGCGAGCCCGCTCCCCTCCCGCTCCGTCGACTCGGCGAGTGCCTCGATCACCTCGGGGCTGACGGCCGCGCGCTTCTCGTCGACGGCCCGCGCGAGTGCGTGCACGGCGCGAAGCTGGAGCGTGCCGTCCTGCGCGCAGAGCATCACGTCGAGCAGCGGCCACGCGTCGGGCGCTTGCGCAGCCAGCTCTTCCGCCCACTCGAACAGGGGCATGACCACGGGGCCGCTCCGCCCGGCCAGGAGGC
>Ga0209391_10000926_pt1 | contig 14805 bp, 13 predicted proteins | sample PPLLak3March2015_FD_187246 | JGI IMG/M metagenome (GOLD analysis project Ga0209391, IMG submission 187246) | Freshwater sediment microbial communities from Prairie Pothole Lake near Jamestown, North Dakota, USA - PPLs Lake P7 Core (1) Depth... | ecosystem: Environmental > Aquatic > Freshwater >... | reverse complement strand
AATTCGTGAGGCTTGCCCAATTGTTGCCGGCCTCACGCGTGAGAACTTCTCAAGTACTTCACGTGAAAACCCTTGAATGGCTCCATAGTCAAAGGCTGAAGGTATGGGTTTTAGTTCGAGCCTTTTGAATTGTCCGACTTGCTGTAGTTGTCTTCTTATATAGCCTTCATATTTTATTTCCAATTCAACTTCGTCAATAATTTCATCGTCTTCAATAGATAAACCATCAAATTTCATCAAGAGATCTCTATATGAATACTCCTGCCTCTTGAGCAACTGTGCAAATGTTTGGGACGAGTGGCGATCATCAATGGTTGCCCAGTTCAACCGGGCGCAAATTTCATCCGTAATCCTTGGCCTGGTCGTGCTTAGCCGGCCAATTTCGCTGGCAATACCGTCCCGCTTCTTAAGGAGCCGATCGTAATTATACTGTGAAACCAATCCGACCTGATGGCCGATATCCATTAAGCGTAGATCTGCATTCCCATGTCTCAGGAGAAGCCGATATTCGGCTCGCGATGTGAACATGCGATAGGGCTCACGCGTGTCCTTTGTGATCAAATCGTCGATGAGGACGCCGATGTAAGCTTGCGATCGATCAAGAATGAGTGGTTCCAATCCTCGAATCTTCAATACTGCGTTGATTCCAGCCATGATTCCTTGAGCAGCCGCTTCTTCATACCCGGAGGTTCCATTGATCTGCCCGGCATGGTAGAGACCGGAAACGTGCTTTGTTTCAAGAGTTGGGTGGAGTTGGCGTGGAGGAAAATAGTCATATTCAATCGCATAGCCAGGCTTGAGCATTTTGGCCTGTTCGAGGCCGGGGATTGTGCGAAGTATTTCGCTCTGTACATCAACCGGAAGGCTTGTTGAAATTCCGTTCGGGTAAAACTCTTTTGTATCAATGCCTTCCGGCTCAATGAATATTTGATGTCGTTCTCGCTCGGCAAAACGTACGACTTTGTCTTCAATCGATGGGCAGTAGCGTGGCCCAATTGAGTCGATGACTCCGCTATAGAGAGGAGAACGATCGAGATTCTCACGGATAATATCGTGGGTTTGTTTGTTCGTGTAGGTCAAATGGCAAGCAAGCTGAGGCGTGGAAATGCGCGCTGTACGATGGGAAAATGGCGTAGGAGGGTTGTCTCCAGGCTGCGGTACCATGACCGAGAAATCGATCGAATCTCGATCAAGCCGAGGCGGAGTGCCGGTCTTCAATCGCCCCAGTTCAAAACCCAGGTCACGCATGCAATCGGAAAGGTGTTCTGCGGAGGCCTCTCCGGCCCGCCCGGCGGGAAAATGATTCAGGCCGATGTGAATAAGTCCCTTAAGGAAAGTACCTGATGTTAGGACCACCGCGAGCGCGTTGACCGTCACCCCATCTCCTGTCACTACGCCGTTTACGCCTAGTCCTGAAGTGAGGAGTCGATCAACGGTGCCTTCCTGGATCGTGAGGCAGGGCTCGGCGGCTAAGGTCTGTTGCATGGCCATGCGGTACAGTTTCTTGTCGCATTGCGCGCGCAAAGCTCTGACGGCCGGTCCTTTGCTCGTATTAATAAACCTAAATTGAATGCCCGCTTGATCGGTGTTCCGGCCCATCTCCCCGCCTAGAGCATCAATTTCTTTCACCAGGTGGCCTTTGGCGATTCCCCCGACTGCCGGATTACAGGACATCTGGGCTATTCGATCCTTTTCCATGGTGAGTAACAGGGTCCGTGCCCCCATACGAGCTGAAGCTAGAGCGGCTTCGCATCCCGCATGTCCTCCACCCACTACGATCACATCAAAGGTCTGATTCATAAATCACCAATTATTTCCCGATGCAGAACTGAGAAAAGATTCGATTGAGGACCTCATCTGAGGTAATGGCTCCGGTAATTTCTCCCAGGGCATCCGCGGCACCTCGTAAATCCACTGCCACGCATTCCGGAGGAGCGCCTGACTCGATCGATTCAAGTGCCTTTGCCAGATAGTCCCGGCATCTGAGAAGAATCTCCTGATGTCGAACATTTGTAATCGTGACACTTTGTGCCGGTTCGAGAATGCGGAGCCCGACTCTGTCTGTGATGATCTCCCGCAATGTCTTGAGCCCTTCACCCGTCACGGTCGATATCGGCAACGGGACTCCCTCATCTGGCAAAGAAAGGCAGGCAGACAAGTCCTCGACCTGACTTGGAGTGAGGAGGTCTATCTTGTTCAGCGCGACGACAAAATCTCTGCCGTCAAACAAGGTGGTGTCAAATAATCGGGCAGTCTGGATCAAATCAGTCGCGTCAATCACAACGATAAGAAGATCGGCATCACGCACGGCTTCTTCCGTGCGGCGCATGCCTTCTCGCTCGATTTCATCGCTGGTTTCCCGTAAGCCGGCGGTGTCGACGAGGGAAAGCGTACATCCGTCGAAGTGAACGGTCTCTTCGATAAGGTCGCGTGTCGTCCCGGGAGTATTTGTGACGATTGCTCGACTGTCTCCCAGTAATCTATTCAGCAGACTCGACTTACCGACATTGGGTCGACCCACGATGACGACCCGTGCTCCTTCTCTCAATACACGGCCGGTCCTGGATGAATTCAGTGCGGCTCCGACTACGTCCGCGGTTTCACGTAACACCTTCATCAATTCATCACGACCCACGAATTCGATATCTTCTTCAACGAAATCGATTCCCGCTTCAAGCTGCGCCAGCATGGCCAGGAGCCGTGATCTCAATTCATCGACTTCCTGTTTCAGGTCTCCCCGGAGGTGGCGTTGCGCGATGGCCAAGCTCTGCTCGGACGTGGCCTTGATTGTCGCGAGGACACCTTCAGCCTGGGACAAATCCAAACGGCCATTCAAAAAAGCCCGCTTCGTAAATTCTCCAGGAGTTGCGAGGCGGCATCCTGCCTGTAGGCAAGATGCAGAAATCATGGCCAACACAGCTTGGCTCCCATGCGCATGAATTTCGAGGACATCCTCCGCCGTATACGAGCGCGGAGCTTTCATGTAGACCACCAGCGCCTCATCAATGGGAGTCTGGAAACCTAAAGCCGCTTCAGGTAAGGAAACATCTACTCGCAAGATATCGGCAAGGTGGAGACGATGCGACTCTATTGTGCACAGGGGGATTCCCGAACGGATGCGGATAAACCGGCTGGCGATTGCGAGGGTATCAGGCCCGCTGATTCGTATGATCCCAATCCCGCCTTCGCCCGCCGGGGTAGCGACGGCGCAGATCGTATCTCCTGACCCTCCAGCATTTAGCATGGTCGAACTCTATCGTCGATGCCATCCCGGGTTCGTAACGGAACGAATGGTCATCAGTAAAAATGCCGATGGTTCAAATGACCGGCTTGTTCGCAAAAATCACGCGATCTGTAATCAGCTGCTGGGAAATGGTGAGCACGTTATTGGTGAGCCAGTACAGCACAAGGCCCGCCGGGAAATTGATAAATAGAAAGGTCATAAATGCCGGAAGCATCAACATGATCTTCGCTTGAGTCGGATCCATCGTGGTCGGAGTAATCTTCTGCTGAACCACCATTGTGACTCCCATAATGATCGGCAGTACATAGTAGGGGTCCTGTACAGACAGGTCTGTAATCCAAGCCATGAAGGGTGCCTGACGCAGGTCGATGGTCATATAGAGAATATTGAAGAGGGCCACAAAGACCGGCATCTGCAAGACCATCGGGAGGCATCCCCCGACGGGATTCACCTTATGATCCCGGTAGAGCTTGATTAACTCCTTGTTCAGCCGATCCCGGTCCTCCTTAAACTTCTCCTGAATCGCCAAGACTTTCGGCTGGATGACCTGCATTTGTTTCATCGATTTGTAGCTCTTGTACTGAAGTGGCACAAAGAGAACCTTGAGCATCATCGTGAGTAGAATAATCGTCACGCCGTAGTTATGGGTATAGTCGTTGATAAAGCGGAGTACATAGAAAATCGGCTTGGCGACAGCTTTAACAACTCCCCAGCTGCCAAAAACAAACCAGCCGAAATCGATCGTGTCTTCGATTCCAATTTGCATCGCCACGAGGGTGTCATACTCTTTAGGGCCGGCGTAGAGCTGGAGGTTCAACGGGGAACCAGATGACTGAACAGGAAAGCGCACGCTTCCGGAAAGCAGTTTGTCGCCTTCTTTCTTGACCACTGTGGACGAGGCCTGCTTCGGGATCAACACGGAAAGGAAGTATTTGTCTTGCAGCGCGAGCCAGTGCACTGCGCCTTTGCGCTCGATCTCAGAATCCGGTGCGTCTTTATCGACCTTTCCATCAACGAGGGAAGCTGAACCGATTTGGCCGATTAAGCCGTCGCCCCATTCCACAATTCCGAAATTCGTCCCTAACCCGACGGTCAGATCACCGTCCAGACCAGTCGATCGAATTGAAATATCGATCAGGTAACTGTCGGCATGGAAGGTCAGGATTTTCTCGAGGAGAAGATTCTTCGCTTCATCACGAAATTGGAATGTGATGTGGCCAATCGGATGGCCGCTATCGAGGTTGGAGAAATCTCGCGAAACGGTGTAGAGACCGTTACCCAGTGCCTTGGTCAATTCTGCATCAGCCGTGACGATGGCTAATGGTCCGGGAAATTTCGATCCCTGCCTGACCAATTGAACCGGCGCCGAATCGGTTGCGGTCTGTTGATACCGCTTCAATTCCCAGCTCGTCAGGACCGCACCGCGAGTCGAAACTTTCGCGCGATACAGATCGGTCTCAACGCTCACAAGCTCTTCCATTGGGGTGAGCGGAGAAGCTGGTCCTGCAAGCCCTGCTGAGGAGATTGGGCTTTGTCCTGGCGTCTGTGCCGCGCTCGGGCTGGACGGCGCCGATATCGGTGCGGCATCAGTCGACGAGGGCACCGGTCCCGCCTCAGGTGACATGGAGGCCTCTTGTGCGGGCGAGGGCTGAGGGAGCCAGCCCATCTCTTTCAGCGCATAGTCGTATCCGAAAATAATCGCCAGAGACAGCACCAAGAAAACGATGACCCGTTTCTCCATCATCTAGATACGTACCTTCTTCAACAACGTTGAACTATTTTTTAACCGGGTCAAATCCACCGGCATGAAAGGGATGGCATTTCAGTAAGCGGATCAAGGCCAGCCCCAGACCCTCCAGGCAGCCTCGCTGGCGTATGGCATCGATTGCGTATTGGGAACAGGTCGGATCAAATCGGCATGCCGGGCTCAGCCATGGTGAGATCACATATCGGTAGCCTTGAATCAGCCCCACCAGGAGACGACGCATGTTAGATCGGCCTCGCGATCAGAAGGCGATGTTTGGACAGTGTGGCGGTCCACAATTCCTTGAGCTCGCCGAACGAAAGAGTCAGTGCATCTCGCTTGGGGAATACGAGCAGGTGGTAGCCCGGAAGCAAGTCTGGATAGATGGCTCTGACGAGCTCGCGGAAGCGGCGCTTGGACCGATTGCGTTTGACCGCATTGCCAAATCGCCTGCCGACGACGATTCCAACCTGACTCACAGAATCCTCCGTCCGGCTCGCGAGCAAATTGAAACATTGCGTGGAGCTGCGACGCCCGTGCCGCTTCACTTGTTCAATATCCCGACTGACTCGCAAGAACATAGCGCCAGTTCTGGCTTGTGAGCTCATATCGTGACGCCCACCAGTATGTGAGTATGTTCGTCGGCGGCGGTAACCGGCAGGAGTCGAGCAGACAGCCCATCACGTAGGGCGTAAGGAGAAGCAGATTCCTTCTCCAGGCTGCACGCACTGGAACTCATGCGGAGCAAGCTAGGCAAGCCTTCGAATCCAGCCCCTCAACGGCATCTGAAATTGATAACGCTAGACTGCCAGCCGGGCGCGGCCTTTTGCGCGGCGGCGGGCAAGGACCTTCCGTCCGTTCTTTGTGCTCATGCGTTTGCGAAACCCATGTTCGCGTTTCTTTTTCAAGTTTGAAGGCTGCTGAGATGTAAAAGACATAACAATCCCCCTCGGACATCACGTTTCGTTTAGATAATCGAGCTGCGCATTATATTGGCCATGTGCTCAGGTGTCAATTTACTCACGGCTTCAAAGCGGATTAATTATCGCTCCAATTATTTTCAAGGAGAGGCCGGTATCAGGCTATAAGACATTAATTTCTGAGGCGTTTTTGTATCTTCTGTAGCCAGAGTGCCACAGGGTTCACCTCGTCTGATGTCCCCCTTTCTTCATAAACAGGTGTTTCTCTATATATCCATGCAATAAATAGGTGAAATGAGCATGGCACTAAGCTTGCCAGTAGATATGAATGAATGATCGCGCTATCGCTCTGACCGCTTGATGGCAGGTCCGATACTTCGGTGAGCATCACACATTCAATCACTTGCATTACAGGAGGTTCACTCACATGGGTAAAATTTTAGCCAGCCTGGTTGCTCTTACAATGAGCGCGGTGTTTTCAACCGGTACCTATTTGCATGCGCAAGAAACAGCTCCGGCCCCGACCACCTCGGCCCCCGTTGCACCTGCCGCGGCTCCTACTGCTCCTGCCATGAGTGCTCCGGCTGAAACTGAAAAGAAAATGGATGGAGAAAAGGAAAAGAAGGGCAAGAAAGGCAAGAAGGCCGGCAAAGGCAAGAAAAAGGGTAAGGAAAAGAAGAACGGTTAAGTCTTCTCCCCTCTAGTGTCCCAGGCTGAGAAGGTCGCTCATGTTCAGTGAGGGATCTTCTCACCCGAGGGCGCCCGAAGTGTGCGCGGCAGTCCCCCCGCTCGAACCATAAGGAGAATATGATGAACATCACGATCAATCGGCTCGCGCCACTGATGCTCGGAGCCATTTTGCTCGCAGGCTGTGCCAAGCCTCCGGCCGAACAAATCGATGCAGCTGAAAAGGCTGTGAAGGAAGCACAGATGAGCGGAGCGGCGACCTATACGGCCCAAGAATATGCCAAGCTCGAAGCGTCCTTGACTGCTATGAAAAAAGAAGTGACGGATCAGGACGGAAAGTTTGCCCTCTTTCGTGACTACGGGAAAGCCGAGCAGCTTGCGACTTCTGCCAAGGCCGACGGTGAACGGGTTAAGGCCGACGCAGTGAAGAAGAAAGAAGAGGCGAAGGCCGGCGCTCTTCAGGCGCAGCAAGTCGCCAAGGAAGCGGTGAAGTCGACAGTTGAGCTCGTGGCCAGCGCTCCAGTGGGCAAAGACCGTGCAGCACTTGAGGCCATCAAGAATGATGTCGAGGCCTTGAAAGCGTCGTTGAATCAGATTCAGTTGGCGATCGATAAAGAAGACTATCCGGCTGCCCAGGCCCAGGCAAAAGCCATCCATGACAAGGGGCAGGCGGTCTCTGCGGAGTTACAGAACGCCTTGGCGAAAGTGGGGAAGGGAAAACCTTCTGCGCATAAGAAGAAGTAAGGTAATATTGATTCATGACTGTCTTTTCAGTGAGAAATGGTCTGATCGCTCTCGCCCGGGGATTCTTTCTGGCGGGGGCGTTCTCTGCCTGTGTCCAAGTTGTTCCGCCTGAACTTGTCAGTGCGATCGATCGGATCGATCAGCAACTGGTCGCGCTCAAAGCACCGGAAATTGCTCCTGAAGAATATGCCCGTTTCGTGCGGCAATGGGTGCCGCTCCGTGCCCGTGTACAGTCGGATGATGACCTGGTGCGATGGCCGTGGGAAACGAACGAGCTTGAAACAGAGCTTCGTCGGCTCCACGAAGAGGGCGGGAGTACCCTCGCGAAGCTGCATGGTGAACGACAAGCACAACAGCACCGCGCTCAACTGAACGTGCTGCGAGTGGAAGAACGACTGCGCGCGCTATCCTCACAAATCGACGCCATTGACGGCCGCATTGTGCTGGGGGGGAAACCCGTCCAAACCGATTTATTGGTGAAGCAGGCCCGATCGTTCTACGATCAGCATGACTATCAGCGCTCAATTGAAGCCGCCGATTTAGCCGGCAAGGCCCTGCACGTGCAGTCAGCGCTGCTTGCTCGCGAGCTCGGACGATACGCGGATGAGCAGCATATCCGCAGTTGGCAGGCCATGGCGCAGCAGGCGATCGATTGGTCCCGCACCCACCGGTCAACCGCCATTGTCGTCAGCAAGGCAGAGAGAATCCTGACGCTCTATAAGAACGGGAACAAGGTGGTATCATACCCTGTCCGTTTAGGGTTCAATGGTATTCGTGAAAAGCAATTCCAGGGTGACGGCGCGACTCCGGAGGGGCGGTACCGCATCACGGATAAGCGCGGAGCGGGCCGGACACAGTTCTATCGGGCGCTGGTCTTGGATTACCCGAACCAGGACGATCGTCGTCGATTTGTGCAAGGCAAAAAGGTGGGGCGTATCCCTGCCGCGAAGCAGATCGGAGGCCAGATCGAAATCCACGGCGTCGAAAATGAATTGATGGCGCAAACACTGGGTTGTGTCATGCTCGACAATGTGCAGATGAGAGCGCTGTTCGAGCGGGTGGAGCCGGGAAGCGTGGTAAGCATCGTCGGCGCATTGACCGGGCGCAACGCGGTCGCCACGGCCCTGGCTCAGTTGGGAGCGCACGGAGAAGAAACCTGAGGCTGGTTCCATGAAGCGAGTCCTTCTCCTTATAGGTTCGATACTCTCCTTCGGCCTGCTCGTGGCCCTGATTCCCTACAGCAGCAGTCAGCTTCAGTCCTCCATCGCCTCGGCCCCTCAGCCTCTCGCCGTGGATCCCGTCGTGCTCCGAGGTCTGCAAAATCAATACAAGGGCCTCAAGAAACAGCTCGCGCAATTTGCGCCCCGTCAACATTATATTCTTGTGGATACCGCGCGAAATCACCTCTATATCAAACACAGCCAAGAGATCGTGTTGGATGCCATCGCCTCTACCGGCAGCGGTGTGGTTCTCGATAAGCCGGGCGAAGGCAATACCCAATGGGTCTTCGATACACCGCGCGGAGAATTTACGGTACGGTCCAAATTGACCCATCCTGCCTGGGTGAAACCGGATTGGGCGTTCATTGAAGAAGGACTGCTGGTTCCGAAAAATCCCGCCGATCGAGTCGAGCAAGGCGTGCTGGGCGACTATGCGCTCGGGTTTGGCAAAGGCTACTTTATTCATGGCACGCTCTATACCCGACTGCTCGGCAAGAACGTCACCCATGGGTGCATCCGGTTAAATGACGATGACCTGAAAAGTGTCTACCAGCTCGCCCGAGTGGGGACGCCGATCATGATCTTCTAGCAGGATGCTGAAACAATCCTCCAGCGGCGTTCCCTGCCTCCGCCGAAGCGCTTCGCGCAGGCAGGTCGCGTCACTCAGAGGCTCAACGTACCGCCGCGTCCGCCCCGCCTCTTCGCTCGCTGCGGCCTTGCGGGACGGACTGTTTCAGCATCCTGCCAATTCACGCTCCTCGCGCAGATGCTAGCCATGCTCGTATCCATTGTTCTTTCCGTGCTGCTTCTTTTCCCGGTTCCCGGTTGGGCTGCCGAAGGCGAGGTATTTCCCGATCTTGATATAAACGATCCTGTGGCGTTACAGGAGGGCTCGCGGGTTCTCGAAGAAGAACTTAAGCTGGCTGCGCGGCCTCAAACCTATCTGTTCATCGATCTCGTGTCAGGGGTCATCCAAATTAAGGCTCGCGGCGTGGATCTTCACCGGATTCCCATCGCCGCATGGACGGTCACTGAACTGCCACGATTGACGGGCACCTTTCGTTTGACGGCCCGCCCCCCGGTGAATCGGCGAAAAATTGATCCGTCTGCGACGACCGAGCAGGAGCCGATTTCCCTGTCCGACATGCCGACCGAGTACCGGCTGTCGTTTACTCCGGCGATGACCATGGACGTCGAATCTGCCGCTGAACAAGGGGCGATGGGATGGATTCACGCGACGAGCCGGAAGGTCTGGAAGCGCCTCCGTATCTGGAGACAGCAGCTTGGCGGAGGCCAAGCACCAAGTGAAGCTCCGACAATCAGCCTGACACTCTCGAGCGAGCAGGCCCAATCCTTAGCCTGGTCTATGGTGAATGGAATGCCTGTGATAATCCGTCGCCCTGCCGAGCCATAGCGAATCATCTCCGCCGGGCCGCATTGCGTTTTGGGCCTTGATTCCTAAGATGCAGCAGCCTGAAACTCAAAGGCTTTCGGTGAGTGAAACAAGGAGAGCCCCACATGGCAATTCCTTTCAGAGAGCATCTTGCCGGGCCGTATGACGCATTGGTCCACGATGTGATGCAGTCGGCCATTCGCAATCAGGTGGTGGAGAGGCTGTGGTCCAAAGATCATCGTCTGTGGAAGCCGGAGCCCACTGAAATTGCCGATCGGCTGGGCTGGCTGACCTTGCCCGGGGACATGCTTGCACACGTGCAGTCGTTGAAAACATTGGCTGTCACAGCAGGAAGGAGGGCATCAGGGACGTCGTCCTGCTCGGCATGGGCGGCAGCAGCCTCGGCCCCGAAGTCTTTCGTGCGTCGTTCGGCTCAAAGAAGGGTGCGCCGCGTCTCTTGGTTCTCGACTCGACCGTGCCGGGATGGGTTTGTCTGGTAACCCATGGTTGCGGTCGGTCTATCACCGAAAGGCATTCCTTCTCGTTTGACCCTGACCCTAGGTGTGATCAGCCGGGCGACTGTGGTACTGTTCCTCGTGACCGGCGCCGGGAAAGCGCAGACGGTTCGTGCTATCCTCCAGTCGCAAACCCAGGCGGAGCGGGCACTGCCCGCGGCTCAGGTGAAGCCGGACAGCGGGCGGCTTGTGTGGTTACTCGATGATGCCGCGGCGGCCGCTCTCACGCGATAAGACAGACGAGAAGGACTGACGATGATTCTGGCAGGCGATATCGGTGGAACCAAGACGAATCTAGCCCTCTATGATTGGTCCGCGGAGCGGGTGGAACCGGTCAGGCTTGAGACCTTTCATAGTGCCGATTACAAATCGCTCGAAGAGATTCTGGAAGAATTTCTCACACCTCCGAAGCCGCCGATGCTGTTGGATGATATCGAAGTCGCGGCGTCTGGTGAGGCAGAGGCAGAGGTCGAATCTCTTCCGGAAGAACCCATCAAGCTTGCTGCGGCATGCTTTGGTGTCGCCGGGCCGGTGATCGAGAACCACTCCCGGACCACCAACTTGCCCTGGGTGATAGATGGGGCGGCGATAGCCAAACAATTCGATATTCCACGCGTGCAACTGCTCAACGATCTTGAGGCGACCGCCTACGGGATCCTGCTTTTACGGCCCGACGAATTGGAGGTGCTCAATCCCGGCAATCCTCCGAAAAAACGCCAGGCACTCGCGATCATCGCAGCGGGAACCGGGCTTGGTGAGGCTATTCTTTTCTGGGACGGCAAGTCCTATCGCCCGATGCCGTCGGAAGGCGGCCATACCGACTTTGCTCCGAACAACGACTACGAGATCGAACTCCTGCGCTACCTGCGCAGCCAATTCCTCCACGTCAGCTATGAACGGATCCTTTCAGGCCCAGGGCTGAATGCGATCTACGAGTATGTCCGCGACACGAAGAAAAACGAACCGACGTGGCTTGCAGAGAAAATCAAGGCCGGCGATCCGGCTGCCGAAATTGCCGAGGCTGGTCTGAAGGGCCAGGCCGACATTGCGAAGCAGACGTTGGATTTGTTTGCGTCCATCTACGGTGCGGAGGCCGGCAATCTGGCGCTCAAAGCGTTGTCGCTCGACGGCGTGTATGTGGCCGGTGGGATGGCCCCGAAGCTGATCAAGAAACTCCAGGACGGCACGTTCATGAAAGCCTTTATCAACAAAGGGCGGTACAAACGGTTGCTGGGCAATATGCCGGTGAAGGTCGTGATGAACCAGCAGACTGGATTGCTCGGCGCGGCATCGGTCGCCGCCGCCCTTTCTCAAGCTCCGACGCCATGACCACGCACTTAGATCTCGATAGACTGAAGAAAGCTGCGGCGCTGGAAGCCGTCGAGTTTGTTCGCGACGGGATGATTGTGGGGCTGGGCACCGGCTCGACGGCCAAGCATATGATCGTCGCTCTCGGCGAAAAGGTGCGCGCCGGAATGCGGCTGCGCGGGGTTCCTACGTCGCACGAAACGGCTGCACTTGCCAAAGAGGCCGGCATCATTCTGATCGATGCCGACAATCGGTGGGAGATCGATGTGGCGATCGACGGAGCCGATCAGGTCGATCCCGGACTCAATCTGATCAAAGGCGGTGGTGGCGCGCTCTTGAAGGAAAAGATCGTTGCAGCCTCGGCCGAGCAGTTCATCGTCATGGTGGATTATACGAAACAAGTTCCTGTGCTGGGAGGATCCTTTCCTCTTCCGATCGAAATCATTCCGTTCGGGTGGGGCAGCACGGCGCGTGAGATCGAATCCTTGACCAAGAGCCGGGTGGTGCTCAGAGAGAAAAACGGATCTCCGTTCAGGACCGAAGCAGGGAATCTGATCGTGGACGTGCATATTGCGCGGATTCATCATCCGAACGACTTAGAAATCGCACTGAACCAGATTCCTGGAATTGTGGAAACCGGTCTGTTCATCGGTCGAACGAGTATGTTGATCGTCGGTTCCCCTCACGGAGTCGACATCCACCATGCGCCGGAGCAATGAGTGAATCCGGCGGTAGACGTTATCTGCTCACGCGGCTGGCCGGACAGGCCCGCGTCGTCTTGGGACTTCCTGTAGCCCACATAGTTCTCACGCACTCCATCAGCCATATGCGGCAACCACGGCACCACGACCGAAAGGCGAAGTTATGACCCCCGATGACACGCTCGGTAGTCTCGATCCTTATCGTTTACCCAGACATGTTGTTCCGCATCGCTACGACCTACGGTTGGAGCCGGATCTCACCAGCGCCACATTCTCAGGTGTCGTGAATATTGCCCTGACAGTGACGCAAGCGACCGGCACGATCATTCTGAACGCAGTCGATCTCACGATTTCATCGGCGGCACTTGAAGGGACGGCCGACGGTCGGCTTGATGCGACGGTCGAGCTTGATCAGGCGATGCAGCGTTGTCGGTTGACGTTTCCCCGCCCTATTTCAGTGGGAGAGTCGCAGCTGACACTGGTATTCCAGGGAACGTTGAACGACCACCTGCGCGGCTTCTATCGCAGTACGTATAAAGACCAGTCCGGCGCAACCCACCGCATGGCGGCGACACAGTTTGAAGCGACCGACGCACGCCGAGCCTTCCCCTGCTGGGATGAGCCTGACTTTAAAGCGGTCTTTGCCACGACCCTGGTCATTGATCCGGGTCTCACGGCTGTTTCGAACACGGCCGTCCTGTCCGACTCCGTCCAATCCGGCAAGAGAGTTATGCGGTTTGCCGACAGCATGAAGATGTCCACCTACCTCGTCGCCTTCATCGTCGGGCAACTCGAGGCGACCAAGGCCGTCTATGTAGGCAACACTCCACTGCGCCTCTGGACCGTGCCAGGGAAGCAGCCACTCACGCCATTCGGTCTTGAAATCGCTGCAGCTTCGCTGAAGTTCTTTGAAGACTACTACGGGATTCCCTATCCGGGAGATAAGCTCGATCTCCTCGCCATCCCTGACTTTGCCTCCGGTGCGATGGAAAACCTCGGCGCCATTACCTTCCGGGAAACCGCTTTGCTGGTCGATGAACAAACCGGGACGCATGCGGAGCGGGAGCGGGTGGCCGATGTCGTCGCCCATGAGAACGCCCATATGTGGTTCGGCGATCTCGTCACCATGTCCTGGTGGAACGGGCTCTGGCTGAACGAAGCCTTCGCCACCTTCATGGAAATGCTCGCGGTCGATGCGTGGAAGCCGGAATGGAAACGCTGGGACGCGTTTGGTGTCTCGCGAGCCGCGGCCTTCTCCGTGGACGGCCTGCTGAGCACGCGTCCGATCGAGTATCCCGTTCGCGCTCCCAAAGACGCCGATGCCATGTTTGATGTGCTGACCTATGAAAAAGGGGCTTCCGTTCTTCGCATGCTCGAACAACATATAGGCCCGACCGTCTTTCGCGAGGGGGTGCGTCACTATCTTCGCGCCCATGCGTACGGGAACGCTGACACGAACGATCTGTGGGTGGCGTTGGGACAGGCGGCGAAGCAAGCGGTTCCTGAACTCATGGACGGCTGGATTTTTCAACCGGGCTATCCCCTCGTGACAGTGCGTCAGGACAATGAGACGGAGCTCGTGCTCTCACAGCAGAGGTTTACCTATCTCCCGTCTCCCGAATCGACTGAGCAGCATTGGCAGATTCCGGTTCCGCTCCGGATCACCGCCGGCGGCACCACCGAACATCGCCGTCTCCTCTTGACGGATCGGGAGGTGCGGGTGAGCCTTCCGAAAGGAGTCCAGCATCTCTTCGTCAATGAAGCGGGACACGGGTTCTATCGGGTGCGGTACGAGTCTTCGTTGCTGCAGCGGATCCTGGAGGCCGGAGTCGATCACCTCGCGCCGAGCGAGCGATTCAATCTGGTCAGCGATGTCTGGGCGACGACGGTTTCGGGGCTCACTCCACTGTCCGATTATTTGTATCTCACCAGCCGCTTCACGGGCGAGCGGGACAAGAATGTCTGGGCCGTCCTCCTCGATTCCTTTTCATTCTTGAACCGCATTATCGCGGCCGACGACCGACCGGTCCTGGAAGCCTTCGTTCGTGCGCGTCTCATGCCCGCCGTGACAGAGCTCACGTGGCAGCCGAAGCCCGGCGAGGACGAACTGGTCAGACAGTTGCGGGGAGAGCTCATCGGCGCGTTAGGCAAACTCGGCAACGATCCGGCTATTCACGCGCAAGCAGCGGAGCGGTATCGACTGTACAGCGCAGACCATTCCCATGTTGACCCCAATGTCATCCCCGCGCTCGTCGCTATTCTGGCCCATACCGGGGACGAGGCGCGCTACAACGAGTTCTCCGATCACATCCGAACTGCCACGACACCG
>Ga0209391_10000925_pt1 | contig 14815 bp, 11 predicted proteins | sample PPLLak3March2015_FD_187246 | JGI IMG/M metagenome (GOLD analysis project Ga0209391, IMG submission 187246) | Freshwater sediment microbial communities from Prairie Pothole Lake near Jamestown, North Dakota, USA - PPLs Lake P7 Core (1) Depth... | ecosystem: Environmental > Aquatic > Freshwater >... | reverse complement strand
GTGTTGGGTTTGGGCGGTGTTTTGGATTCGTTGCTCCGGTTAGACCAGGCGGGCCGCGAGCAGCTCGCGCTGGAAGATGAGTTCCTTTGGCATGTGGTCGTAGAGATCGATGAAGAACTCGCCCTGGCTGACCAGCTCGGCCTTCCACTCGTTGCGGTTGAAGGCCATCACCTTCTCGAAGTCCTCCTTTTCGAAGCCGTTGAGGTCGTCGATGTTGAAGTCCTCGAAGGTGGGGGTCCAGCCGATCTGGGTTTCATGGCCGGCGGCGGTGCCGTGGCAGCGTTTGATGATCCACTCCAGCACGCGCATGTTTTCACCGAAACCGGGCCACAGCCACTTGCCTCCCTCGTCCTTGCGGAACCAGTTGACGTGGAAGAAACGCGGCAGGTGGGTGAGGTAGCGGCGCATTTCCAACCAGTGGGCGAAATACTCACCCATGTTGTATCCGCAGAACGGCAGCATGGCCATCGGATCGCGGCGGACCTTGCCCAGCTGTCCGAAGGCGGCGGCGGTCATTTCCGAGCCCATGGTGGCGCCCAGATAGACGCCGTGGCTCCAGTTGAAGGCTTGGAACACCAGCGGCATGGTCGTCGCGCGGCGGCCGCCGAAAACGATGCCATCGATCGGCACTCCGTCCGGATCCTGCCATTTCGGGTCGATGGAGGGACACTGCGCGGCGGGCGCGGTGAAGCGGGCGTTGGCATGGGCGCAGACGCGGCCGCAGTCGGGCGTCCAGTCCTGGCCGGTCCAGTCGATGGCGTGGGCCGGTGGTTCGCCGTCGATGCCTTCCCACCACACGTCGCCGTCGTCGGTGAGGCCGACGTTGGTGAAGATGCAGTTTGCCTTGATGGATTCCATGGCCCGCGGGTTGGTGTTGTAGGCGGTGCCGGGAGCCACGCCAAAGTAGCCGGTTTCCGGGTTGATGGCGTGCAGCTTGCCATCCTCGTGCGGCCAGATCCACGCGATGTCATCGCCGACGATGGTGGTTTTCCAGCCGGCTTCCTGATAGGATTTGGGCGGGATGAGCATGGCCAGGTTGGTCTTGCCACAGGCGGACGGGAAGGCGCAGGCGAGGTAGGTTTTCTCGCCTTGCGGGTTTTCCACGCCGACGAGCAGCATGTGCTCGGCCATCCACTTGTGATCGCGGGCGATGTTGGAGGCGATGCGCAGGGCGAGGCACTTCTTGCCGAGCAGTGCGTTGCCACCGTATCCGGAGCCGTAAGACATGATCTCCCGGGTTTCCGGGAAATGGACGATGTATTTGTCCTCGTTGCACGGCCAGGAAACATCCTTTTGGCCGGGCTCGAGAGGGGCTCCCACCGAGTGGAGACAGGGAATGAAATTGCCGAAACCATCGCGCTTTTTCTCGATCTTGCCGGCGGCCTCGTCTTCCAGGCGCTTCAGGACATGCGTGCCCATGTGGGTCATGATGCGCATGTTGCAGACCACGTAGGCGCTGTCGGTCAGTTCGATGCCGATCTTGGCGAGTGGCGAGTCGAGCGGACCCATGCAGAAGGGGATGACATACATCGTGCGGCCCTTCATGCAGCCCTTGAATTTTTCATTCAAGGTGGCGCGCATTTCGACGGGATCCGCCCAGTTGTTGGTGGGGCCGGCCTGGTCACGGCGCTTCGAGCAGATGAAGGTGCGGTCCTCCACGCGGGCGACGTCCGAGGGTGTTGAGCGGGCGAGGAACGAGTTCGGGCGTTTTTCCGGGTTGAGGCGGGTGAAGGTGCCTTTTTCAACCATCATGGAAGTGAGGCGGTCCCATTCGGCCTGTGAGCCGTCGCACCATTCGACGGAGTCGGGTGTGCAAAGAGCGGTCATGTCTGCCACCCATTTCTCCAGAGCAGCGTGGGATGTGTTCGGATTGCTCATAGCGTGCGAAATTGAGCGGGCAGTTTGCAACTTGGCAATGGGAAGAGGGAAATCGCCCGGGATTTGGCGGAAAATGCGCAGGCATTGGCTCACTCACCGGTCATGGCGGCGGGAGCTTCATGGTTTCGAGCAAATCGATCAACGGCTGCTGGCTGATGAAAATGCGTGACAGGAATTCGTCGATCATGGCCGGGATGGAAAGAAATCACAAACTGCCACTGCCAACATGGTGAATCCGCATCACGCGTGATATTCTTGGATGCTCTTGACCGTGAGGTTGTTTCCCTTGAGCGAGCGCATTGCCTTCACGCTGGCCTCGGCGGCGGAGAGGTTGGTGGCGTGGGAGATTTTCTGGGCGATGGCGGTGGAGCGGATCTGGACTTCGTCGGCGCGGGCCTCGTGGCCGCTCGGGGTGTTGATGACGAAGTGAATGTCCCGGTTTTTCATCATGTCGATGACGTTCGGGCGGGCCTGCTCGGCGAGCTTGAAGAGGCGGGTGCTCGGGATGCCTTCGGCCGTGAGGCGGGCGTGGGTGCCGCCGGTGGAGTAGATCTTGAATCCAAGATCCACCAGATCGCGGGCGACGGCCACGGCGCGGTCCTTGTCTCTATCAGAAACGGAAAGGAAGACGTTGCCTTCCGTCGGCAGCGGGTTGAAGGCGCTGATCTGGCTCTTGGCGTAGGCCATGCCCCAGTCGGGATCGATGCCCATGACCTCGCCGGTGGATTTCATTTCGGGCCCCAGTACGATGTCGATGCCGGGGAAGCGGTTCCATGGGAAGACGGCTTCTTTCACCGAGAAATGCGGCGGGATGATGGTTTCGGTGTAGCCGAGATCCACTAGCTTGTGGCCGAGCATCACCTTGGCGGCGAGCTTGGCGAGGGAAACGCCGGTGGCTTTGCTCACAAACGGCACGGTGCGCGAGGCGCGCGGGTTCACCTCGATGACATAGAGCGCCTCGTCCTTCACGGCGAACTGGATGTTCATCAGACCTTTCACCTTGAGCTCGCGGGCGAGGTCTTTGGCGGCTCTCACGATTTCCGCCTTGATGCTTTCTGATAGAGAGAACGCGGGGATGACGCAGGCGGAGTCACCGGAGTGGATACCGGCTTGTTCGATGTGCTCCATGATGGCGCCGACGACGGAGGTTTCGCCGTCGCTGATGCAATCGACGTCCACCTCGGTGGCGTTGTCGAGGAAGCGGTCCACCAGCACCGGGCGCTCGGGCGAGGCGGTGACGGCCTCGTTCATGTAGCGGGAGAGTTCGGTATCGCAGTAAACAATCATCATCGCGCGGCCGCCGAGCACGAAGGACGGGCGGACGAGCACGGGGTAGCCGATGCGGTTGGCGATGGCGAGGGCTTCGGCCTCGTTGGTGGCGGTGCCGGCGTCGGCCTGCTTGAGGCCGAGTTTATCTAACAACGCGGAGAAGAACTTGCGGTCTTCGGCGAGCTCGATCGACTTGGGAGAAGTGCCGATGATGGGGACGCCGTGGCGTTCGAGATCGGCGGCGAGGTTGAGCGGGGTTTGGCCGCCGAACTGGACGATCACGCCGTGCGGTTTTTCCTGATCGCAGATGTTGAGAACGTCTTCGAGCGTGAGAGGCTCGAAGAAGAGCTTGTCGGACGTGTCGTAGTCGGTGGAGACGGTTTCCGGGTTCGAGTTCACCATGATCGCCTCGTAGCCGAGTTCCTTCACGGCGAAGGCGGCGTGTACGCAGCAGTAATCGAACTCAATGCCCTGGCCGATCCGGTTAGGGCCGCCGCCGAGGATGATGATCTTTTTCTTATCGGTCTCGCGGGCTTCGTTTTCGTCGCCGTAGGTGGAGTAGAAATACGGTGTGTAGGCTTCGAATTCGGCCGCGCAGGTATCGACGAGGCGGTAGGTGGGGATGATGCCCTTGGCCTTGCGCTCGGCACGGACCGTGTCTTCGTGTGTGCCCTTGGACTTGGCGATCTGGCGGTCCGAGAAACCGAGTTTTTTGGCGCGTTTGAGATCGAGCGTGGCGAGCTCCATGCCCTCATCGGCGATTTGTTTGAGGTGGCCGAGGAACCAGGGATCGATCTGGGTGGCGGCGTGGACTTCCTCGATGGTCCAGCCGTTGATGAAGGCGGTTTGCAGCCAGAAGATGCGCTCGGCATTCGGGATCTGGAGCTTGCGGGTGATCTCTTCCTTGGTTGGATTTTTCGGTTCCTTGCTGTCGAAGCCGAAACCCCAGCGGCCGGTTTCGAGCGAGCGCAGGCATTTCTGCATGCTCTCCTTGAAGGTGCGGCCGATGGACATGGCCTCGCCGACGGATTTCATCGAAGTTGTTAGAACCGGATTCGCGGTCGGGAACTTCTCGAAGGTGAAGCGCGGGATCTTGGTGACCACGTAGTCGATGGTCGGCTCGAACGAGGCGGGCGTCTCGCGGGTGATGTCGTTCGGCAGTTCATCGAGCGTGTAGCCGACGGCGAGTTTCGCGGCGATCTTGGCGATAGGGAAACCGGTGGCCTTCGAGGCGAGCGCGGACGAGCGGGAGACGCGCGGGTTCATCTCGATGACGATCATGCGGCCGGTCTTGGGATCGGTGGCGAACTGGATGTTCGAGCCACCGGTTTCCACGCCGATCTCGCGGATGCAGGCGAAGGAGGCGTCGCGCATGATCTGGTATTCGCGGTCTGTTAGAGTCTGGATCGGCGCGACGGTGATCGAGTCACCGGTGTGGACGCCCATGGGATCGAGGTTTTCGATGGAGCAAATCACCACGCAGTTGTCGGCACAGTCGCGCATGACCTCCATTTCGAATTCCTTCCATCCGAGCAGGGATTCTTCGATGAGCACTTCCGAAACCGGCGAGAGGTCCAGCCCGCGGGTGATGATTTCCTCGAATTCGTCGCGGTTGTAGGCGATGCCGCCACCTTGGCCGCCGAGGGTGAAGGCGGGACGGATGATGAGCGGAAACCTGCCGATTTGTTCGGCGACTTTTTTCGCCTCTTCCATCGTGTGGGCGGTGCCGGAGAGCGGCAGGTCGAGGCCGATCTTGAGCATCGCGTCCTTGAAGAGCTGGCGGTCCTCGCCTTTTTCGATGGCCTCGGGTTTCGCGCCGATCATGCGCACGCCGTGTTTGTCCAGCACGCCGGACTTGTGCAGCGCCATCGAGGTGTTGAGGGCCGTCTGGCCGCCGAGGGTGGGGAGCAGTGCGTCGGGCTTTTCGCGGATGATGATTTTCTCCACCACCTCCGGAGTGATCGGCTCGATGTAGGTGCGGTGGGCGAACTCCGGATCGGTCATGATGGTGGCCGGGTTGGAGTTGACCAGGATCACCTCGTATCCTTCTTCCTTGAGCGCCTTGCAGGCTTGGACGCCGGAGTAGTCGAATTCACAGCCTTGGCCGATGACGATGGGGCCGGAGCCGATGACGAGAATTTTGTGGATCGAGGTGTCTTTGGGCATGGTGGGAGGCTGGTTTTCGGCGCGCCGTGGCGGCTAAATTGGACGGGGTTTGGCAGGGAATTTCCCGCTTGTAAAGGGCTGGATGAAAATCTCCGGAGATCCACGTGTTTCCATCCGCCAGACGGCAAATGCGGCCCCTCAGCGCCGTTGCATGCCCGGCGGCAGCCAGTCCTTGGACGCCGGGCTGATGACTGGCTGCGGCGTAGCGGGTTCACCGTCTGCGTTGGTGGCCTGGGCGGGCGGTACAAGACCCTTGGCATGCATGTCGATCCGCTGCCGGACCTCGCCCTCGGTTGGCAGGCCGACGAAGCGGTCCACCTCCCGGCCATCGCGGAAAATCCGGACATCCGGGATGCCGCGGACGCCCTCCCTGGCGGCGAGTTGGCGGTTCTGATCCACGTTCACCTTGCCGATGAGGACGGTGCCGTGGTGTTCGGCGGCGATTTGGTCGAGGATGGGGCCAAGTTTCCGGCAGGGGCCGCACCAGTGCGCGTGGAAGTCCACGATGGCCAGCTTGCCGGGCTGCGAGCGGAACGAGTCGAACTCGCTTTCGGAAATCTCACGGACCCATGATCCGGAAGGGGAAACCGCGGGGGCCGGCGGTTTTTTGGTGAAACGTCCGACGAATTCCCGGACCTTTTCACAGGAGGAAAGGCCGCACAGCGCGAGCGTCGCTAACAGCGGGAGCGGTTTCACGGCTGCGCGGGTTTTGGGGGTGACGGCGGAGTGGCGCTGGACGCCCGCTGCATGCCTTTGACCTCGGGCCGCCAATCCTTGCCGACGCGTTCGAGACCGTGGAGCAGTTCATCCACTTTCCGCTCGATCTGCGGCTGGGTCCACAATCCTTGGAATTCGAAGACGCGCGAGGTGCCGACAATCATCACCACTTTGGGCGGTTTCGTGACATTCTCCGCTTTGGCAAATGCCGGAAAGGCGACGATGTCCACGCGGATGACCAGCACTTGGGAACCGTATTTTTTTGCCACCCGGTTCAGGATGTCGGCGATTTGCTCGCTCTCCGGATTTCGGGGGACGTGGCAGTGGACGATACCGACCACCAGACTGCCGCGTTTTTTTGAAGCCTCGTCCAGGATTGCGGTGATCTGCCCGTCCTTGAAGCCGTCGAGCGGATTGAAATGCACGACATTTGAGTTGGTTTTCTCATTTGAGGTGGCGGCTTGCGAGGCACTCACCTTTTGCCGGGCGGTGGTTTTCTTTCCATCGGGAGCGAAAACCAGCACAACGATCGTGGTGGCCAATAGCAGGACGAATATCCTGCCGACCCATTTGGCGATTTGTTCTTTGGTCATGGATGGAGCTGCCCGTGTGGCGCGGCGACATGCTTGGGAAAATTTCCGGAAGCTCAATCCTATTGTCGATCCAGTGATATGCGTCCGCTCCGGTAGAATGGAGGTTTGCCATGCAGTGAGTTGGCATTTCAATCCGCGTCGAAAACCACCCGGAAGCCCAGATCCGTGCGGCGCAACGAGCGGTCCGCGGTCCACTCGCGGGTCAGCGCGTTGCTGCCGGGCTTGAGAAACGAGCCGCCCATGATCACCCACTCGCACCCGCCCAGTGGGTTGGATGGATCCGCCGCAGGCAGGCGAGTCCACTCGCAGACGGAGCCCGCCATGCCGAGCAGGCCCGGCGGTGTGTGATCGGCGGTTTTCACGGTGACCGGCAGCCAGTCCGAAGCAGGAATGGCGGCGGGCCGCCCGACTTGCATGCACAGCGCGGCGAACCATTCCTCCTGGCTCGGCAGCCGCGCCTTTTTCCACTCCGCATAGGCCGCTGCATCCCACCAGTCCACGCCCGCCACCGGGGTGTCGAGCGACACCGGACGCTGGTTCCACAAGCCGCCGGCCTTTGCCGCCGCATGCATGGCCGCCCAGTCATCCGGCAGGTGCGAGGTTTTCTCCGGCGGCTGCTCCGCATGGTCGAAGGTGCGCTCAAGCCCGTTTTTGGAGAGCGTCTCAAGGATTTCCAGAAACGCGGCATACTGGCCGATGGTCACCTCGTGCGGGGAGATCCGGAACGCTTTCAGATTCTCTTCCGTGCCATCCGGAGTTTTATGCCGACCGTTTGGTATTAAAACCGAAGCCGGATGATGGGCGGGTGACGGACCCTCCACTTGGTCCGGCCGCAGGTGCCGTGCCAGCCCGAGCACCGCGACCAAGGCAAGGCCGCCGCCAAGCGCGATGAGCCAGCGTGGAGCCGTTTTCCGTGGCGGCTTGCTCGCCTGGCTCGGCGTTGCGGAATCCGCCTCGGCGAGTTGGGCTTGGATTTGGCCGCAGAGTTCGTGGACCTGCTGCCAATTCAGCGGAAGCTCCAGCCCCTCGCCACGCATCCAGGCGAGCAGCGTGAGCAGGCGCTTGGTGGCGGGCTGGTCGGCGGCCACCAGCGGGAGCAGGGCCTCGCCCAGCCGGGCAATGTCCTGCGCGGACTGCCCGGCGGCACGGGCACCGGCGACGGCCAGATTGTCGATGCGGATGACGTCGTGCCCGTCGAGATGGATGTTTTCCAAGCCCGGCGGCAAGGTGGCCTGGCCAGCCGCCTCATGGTGAAGCTGGGTCTCGGCGAGCCGTTGGAGCACATGCGCCAGCCGGGCGGGAACCAGTGGATGGCCGGTTTTGCGGGCATCCTCCAGCACGGTGCCGGGCAGCAGTTCGCGGGCGCAAAAGCAGCGCTCGGTTTCCGCCACCGCCTCATAGATGGAGCCGATCAATGGATGATCCACCGCCGCCTTGGCGCGGACATCCGCGAGAAACGCCTCCTTTTGATCGAGGCGCTCCGGCCGGAGCTCATCCACCAGGACGCGGCGCGAGATGGAGACCTGCTCGGCCAGCCAGGTGCGGCTTACCGCGTTTTCCGAGACCAAGTCCCGGAGCCGGTATTCACCGAGGTGGCGGCCATCGGAAGCTGGATACATGGCAGGAGAAAAGCGCGGGAGACCCTTATTCGGACGGCAGCGCAGGCAACAGCGGCATTTCGGGATCAAAATCCGGCGGTAGCGAATTCTGGAACTCCGGCAGCATCAAATCCCCCGGGGCCGATACCGGCGGCCTCGGAATCCGCGCCGCCAGGTCGCGCGGCCATGCCTGCACGTCGAGAACCTCGCCCTTGTAGGTGAGGGAAACCACCTGCCCGTAATACGTGCGACTGCCGAACAAATGCTCGGTCTGCGTGTCCTGGCGCGGGATGGTGTAGGTCATGCGCAGGCTTTCCTCGCCGCCGGCCCAATCGAAGGGCAGCGTCACCCACTGCTCCGTCACCCACGATTTGTCCTCCAGCTGGATGATTTCCCCCTTGGTGCTGCGGTTGAAAAAAATCACGGAGACCGCGATTTCCTCCACCTCGATCTCATCCGCCGGGGACTTCTGCACCGGGATGGTCAGGGTCACGCGCTGACCGCCCTCGTGGTTCGGATTGTTGAAAATGCGCACGCGGCCGAGCGATAGCTTGCCGAGCATGGCGTCCGGCTGTGCGAAGCCATCGCGCAATTTGGCGGCCGCCATTTCGTAAAGCGCGCCGGCACCCGAAGTGCCGAGTTGGAAGACTTTTTCATAATGCGCCGCCGCAATGTCATAGACGCCCATCTGCTCGTGGACGAGGCCCATCTCGTAGCGCACGCTTGGATCCTCTGGAGATTCGGCCAGCGCCTCTTCCAGCTTCACGATGGCCCGGCCCATGTCTCCGGCCACCCGCGCCTCGCGCGCCTCCCGCACCATCCGCTCGGAACGCGGGTCCGCCACCTGCGGAATCGCCAACGAAGCCGCGGCCACGGCGGGCTCGGCCGGAGTCGGCAAGACCGGCACCGGCGGCCGTGCCACGATCGACGGCTGGGGCGCGGCCTCCGCAGCCACCGGCACCCTCACCACCACCGGCGTGGGCACTTCCTTTTCCACCACCCGCACCACGCGGGACTCCTCCAGCCGCGTCGCCAGCGCCATCCCCGCCACCCATAGCTGCGCGAAGGCCATCGCTCCGAGAAACCAGCACGCCACCGCAAACACCGGCACGCTGGGGCCGGGGAGCGCTTGCGGCTTGTCGGAAACCATGCGCGGACGATGCCCCGCCGCCATCCGGGTGTCAATCCGGGCGGGGCTGCCCGCACGCCATCGTTGCCGGCGGGCGCTTTCTCGTGTATCTCCCGCCTGCCCATGAATTCCCCCACGCCGCTGAGCTACTGCCCGGACCTGCTCCACTACTTCCGCCGCATGACCCGCGAGGTGATGGTCGGAAACGTCGGCATCGGCGGCAACAACCCGATCCGCGTGCAATCGATGATCACCTCGGACACCCGCGACACGGCGGCCTGCGTGGCGGAGGTGCTCGGATTGGCGGAGGCCGGTTGCGAAATCGTCCGCATCACCGCGCAGACGAAAGTTTACGCTGCGAATCTGGAAAACATCGCCCGCGAGGTGCACGCGGCGGGGTGCAAGGTGCCGCTCGTCGCGGACATTCATTTCAAACCGGACGCCGCGCTCGAAGCTGCGAAGTGGGTGGAAAAAGTCCGCGTCAATCCGGGCAACTACGCGGACAAGAAAAAGTTCGAGATCCGCGAATACAGCGACGCGCAGTATGAGGAGGAACTCGAGCGCATCCGCGAGGAGTTCACGCCACTCGTATTGCTCTGCAAGGATCTCGGCCGCGCCATGCGCATCGGCACCAATCACGGCTCTCTATCAGACCGTATCATGAACCGCTACGGCGACACGCCGCTGGGCATGGTGGAAAGCGCGCTCGAATTCGCCCGCATCGCCCGCGATCATGACTATCACGCGCTCATCTTCTCGATGAAGGCCAGCAACCCGAAGGTGATGATCGAGGCCTACCGCCTGCTCGTCGCCCGCCTCAATGCCGAAGGCCCGGACTGGAACTACCCCATCCACCTCGGCGTCACCGAAGCCGGCGATGGCGAGGACGGCCGCATCAAGAGCGCCATCGGCATCGGCTCGCTGCTGGCGGACGGCATCGGCGATACCGTGCGCGTCTCCCTAACAGAAGATTCCATCCACGAAATCCCCGTGGCCAAGGCGTTGGTGGAACCATTCAACGAACGCAGCCATTCCCAAAGTGGTTGCTGCGTCTCGCAGCAATGCCACTCCATAACCGGAGACGCCAACACCACCCGTATCGACTGGGATCAGGTCAGAAAATCCAAAGCCACATTCCTCCCGCGCTGGACGCAGGATGGTGCGACCTATGCGGTCACCTTCCGGCTCGCGGACTCTCTTCCCACGTCCGCCATGGAACGCTATGAAAGCATGCGCCGGACACTCCGCGAAAACCAGGAGCCGCTGGCGGACATCCAGCTTTCCTGCATCGATCCCGAATTGGACCGCTCCCACGGCTCCTGTTTGTTCAATACAGAAGCTTATGCACGGATCGTCGCCGATGCGATGGCGCATTTCGATGGCAAGCGATACGAACTCCTCGCCTGGTGCGTCATGCCGAATCACGTCCATGCGGTGCTCAAGCTCCCGCCGGGAGAGCAATTGGATGCGGTGATGCACTCATGGAAAAGTTTCACCTCCCATGAGATCAACAAGCGAACGGGAGAAAAGGGAACAGTCTGGCAAAAGGAAAGTTATGATCATCTGATCCGGGATGGCGAGGATCTTAGAAATCAGGTGGCTTATGTTTTGGATAATCCGAAAAAGGCGGGATTGAGGGAGTGGAAATGGGTTGGGTGTGTGTATGGGGATTTTCTGGAGCGCAGGGCATTGCTGCGAGACGCAGCAACCACGTTCACCCCCTCCTATGACCCCTTCTCCTACGAGCGGCGTCGCAGTTCTCCGCTCACCATCATGGGCCATGCGCTCGGCGGAGAGAACACGGTGCGCGTCTTCACCACCCAGGAGCGCTGGAACGCGCTCGCTCACAAGATCGCCTCGATGGGTGATTTCAAACCGGAGATCATTTTCGAGAAATCCGGCGTGGTGGAGATCGATCCGAATGACACTGCGGCGGTCGCGGCGGTGAATGATCGCGCGGAGCCTTGCCTGGTCACGGTGGCCGACAGCACGGAGATGGAAATCATCCCCGCGTTCCGCCTGCTGGCGGCGAAGGTGGATGCGCGCCATCCGGTTTTATTGAAGGACACCTTGCAGCCGCCTGCGGAAAACAAGGACTTCCTCGATGCCCTGCTGCCCGCCGCCCAGAACCTCGGCTCGCTGCTCTGCGATGGCATCGGCGATGCGATCCTCGTGCGGGGCGAGACCGCGCCGGGCCAATCGCTGCGGCTGGCCTACAACATCCTGCAAGCCGCCGGCACGCGCATTTTCAAAACCGACTATGTCGCCTGCCCGAGCTGCGGGCGTACGCTCTTCAATCTGCAATCCACCACCCAGAAAATCCGCGCGGCCACCGGCCACCTCAAGGGCGTGCGCATCGCGGTGATGGGCTGCATCGTCAACGGCCCCGGCGAAATGGCGGACGCGGATTTCGGCTACGTCGGCGGCGCGCCCGGCAAGATCAACCTCTACGTCGGCAAGACCGCCGTGAAGTTCAACATCCCGGAAGAAGAAGCGGTGGAGCGCCTCATCGACCTCATCCGCGAGCACGGCAAGTGGATTGATGCGCCCGAACCCGCCGCCGTCTGACATCATGGCCGATTCCGACACCGCCACACTCACCCGCACGGACACCTCACTGGATGTGCCATGGAGCGTCCTGGTCTTCGATGATCCGGTGAACCTGATGGGTTATGTCACTTATGTGCTGATGAAAATTTTCGGCTACGATGAAAAGAAGGCCGCCATCCTCATGTTGCAGGTCCACAAGCAGGGCCGCTCGATTGTCTGGACCGGCCAGCGCGAAAAGGCGGAGTTCTACGTGCAGCAACTCCAGTCGCATCAACTCAAGTCATCGCTCGAAAAAGCCGAATGAAAATCCTGCCCACACTCGAAGGCGGCCTGCGCATCGACACCGAGGACGATGGCGATTGGAAACTGCTCCAGACCATCACGCACGATGCCGTTTCCTGCGATGAACATCTCGCCCTGCGTCTGGGAAACCTCATCACCGATGAGCAAGTGGCGGCGGACTGGCGGGAATACATCATCCCGGATCTTGAAGAGGCGTTTCATGCGGATCTCGCGCACGTCGCCTCCAGCATCGCCGCCGCACGCGTCGAATGCGGCGGCGGCCCGGGCCCGCTGTGGATCACCCGCGAGGATGCGTTCCATTGGTATGGCTCGCTCAACCAGGCGCGGCTCGCGCTCGAGGAAATCCACCAGTTCGGCCCCAGCGAGGATCTCTCGCCCATGGGAATCCCGCCGCAAAGCCGCAATGCCTTCCTGCGCTCCCAATTCTACTGCGCCATCCAGAGCCTCCTGCTGGAGCATGTGATGCGGTGAAAGCTTTCGTTTTTTTCTCGTTTCCATGCGGCCTGCCCCGGGTTTGAATCCGCCCGCCATGTGGAAAGGCCGCTTCTCCCAAGACACCTCCTCGCTCGTCCAGCAGTTCGGCGAGTCCATCTCCTATGACTGGCGGCTGTTCCCGCACGACATCGCCGGGTCCATCGCCCACGCCCGCGCCCAGAAAAACGCCGGACTGCTCACGCCGGACGAGTTTTCCCAAATCGAAAACGGCCTGCTGGAAATCAAGGCGGACATCCTCAGCGGCGACTTCGAGTTCAAGACCTCGCTGGAGGACATCCACATGAATATCGAGGCCGAGCTCACCCGCCGCATCGGCCCGGCCGGGGCAAAGCTCCACACCGCCCGCTCGCGCAACGACCAGGTGGCCACTGACACGCGCCTCTACTGCCGAGCGGAAATCGACGGACTTCTGCTGGAAATCACCGGCCTCCAGCTCGCCCTGCTCGACCGCGCGGAAAAATACGCCGCCACGGTCATCCCCGGCTACACCCATCTCCAGCGTGGCCAACCGGTCACCGCGGGCCACCATTTCCTCGCCTATGTGGAAATGCTGGAGCGTGACAAGTCCCGTCTAACGGATTGCCGCAAGCGCCTCAACATCTCGCCGCTCGGCTCCGGCGCGCTGGCAGGCTCCACCATCAATCTCGACCGCCACGCCATCGCCGCGGAGCTCGGCTTCGACGGTGTGACTCGCAACTCGATGGATGCCATCGCGGACCGCGACTACATCGCGGAACTGCTTTTCGTCATCTCACTCTGCGGCGCGCACCTCTCGCGCCTCAGCGAGGATCTCATTCTGTGGTGCACGGCGGAGTTCGGCTTCGCCTCGCTTTCCGATGCGCACACCACCGGTTCCTCGCTCATGCCGCAGAAGAAAAACCCGGACGTCTGCGAGCTCACGCGCGGCAAAACCGGAAGACTCGTCGGCAACCTGATGAACCTGCTCGTCGCCCTCAAAGGCCTGCCGCTCACTTACAACCGCGATCTGCAGGAAGACAAGCCGCCGCTCTTCGACTCAGTGGACACGCTGCGCCTCATCCTTGCGGTGAACACGGAAATGATCGCCGCGATGGAACTGCGCGAGGAAAACTGCCGCGCCGCCGCCGCTGATCCGATGCTGCTGGCCACCGACCTCGCCGATTACCTCGTGAAAAAAGGCGTGCCGTTCCGCCACGCGCACGAACTCGTCGGCAAGGCCGTTGCAAAGGCCATCGAAACGAAGACACCGCTCGACCAGCTCGATCTGACCGCCATCGACCCCGCCTACGGGCCGGACGCGAAGGAGGTATTCTCGCTCGAACGCGCCTTGGAATCCCGCGCCAATCCCGGCGCGCCCTCCATCGCCAACGTCCGTGCGGAAACCGCCCGCTGGCGTTCGGCGCTCGGCAAGTGATGCCATGACCGCGCCATCGCTCGTCATCGAAACCTCCACGCCCCACGCGTCCATCGCCCGGGTGGAGTCGGATGGTTCCGTGGACCAACGCGCGTTTTGCAGCGACCGTAACCACAACGCGCTGCTCTTCGGGCCGCTCGCGGAATTGTTAGAAAACCGCGAGCCGTTGCAACTGGTGCTCGTCGGCAGCGGTCCCGGCAGCTACAGCGGCACGCGTGTCGGCATCGCCGCGGCGCAGGGCGTGGCCATCGCGCTCGGATGTCCGGCCATCGCCGTGCCCTCGATTCTCGCCGTGCCATCGGCGGAAAACGGTGCCCGCTGCCTGGCCATCGGCGACGCCCGCCGCGGTAGTTTCTGGACGGCGGAGATCGCGGATGGCCGGATGTTAGAGGAACCCGCGCTGTGCGATGCGGCGGAACTGGAGCGCAGGGTCGCACAGTCGGCAGCGGTTTTTTCTCTGGAAGATTCCGCACGTTTTCCGCTGCCCGGAGCGCTTGCGGGCCGCATCCAAACCGAAATACCGAACGCCGCGCGGCTGTGGCTCGCATGGTGCGGCACCGACGTGGAAACCCGCCGCAAGTGGAGTGCGGAAATTCCCCAACCGCTCTACCTGAAACCGCCGCACATCACTCCGGGCAAGCGCCCGCCACTGGTCAGGCCTTAAACCGCCCGCCGCCAAACGGTTAACAGCGAGTTGCTCCACTGGAACTTGCGAGCGGTTTCG
>Ga0209391_10000924_pt1 | contig 14815 bp, 11 predicted proteins | sample PPLLak3March2015_FD_187246 | JGI IMG/M metagenome (GOLD analysis project Ga0209391, IMG submission 187246) | Freshwater sediment microbial communities from Prairie Pothole Lake near Jamestown, North Dakota, USA - PPLs Lake P7 Core (1) Depth... | ecosystem: Environmental > Aquatic > Freshwater >... | reverse complement strand
GCTGCGCGGCCGAAGAGCACAGCAGCAGGGGCAAGCCGTGCTGTGCGGCCAGCGCCAGCCAGGCATCGCGCAGCGCCGGGGTGCCGCTGTCGGTGGCGCGGCCCGGCACCGCGTGGTAAACCCCCTCCTCGCGGAAGTACACGGCGGCAATTCGCAGGGCGTCCGCCCCATCCGGTTGCAGCATGGCCGGTTGCAGCATGGCCGGTTGCAGCATGGCCCGCACCAGCCGGAGCGCCGTGACGCCGAGGCTGCCTCCCCAGGGGCTGGAATTTACGATTACGAGGACCTTCACGGTAAACTTGCTGTCGAAGAAGTGAAGCTGAGTCTCGGGGAATAAATGCCAACGGTCAAGTCCACCATTCGCGCCACCGGCCGACATGAGCGCACGCCCACCGACAGGCCAGAAAGCAGGCCGGGAAGCAGGCTGCGCGGGCGGCTGCGTCCACGCATCCTGCTGGCGCTGCTCACGGCGTGCACCAGCCTCACCAGCGTCGCCCAGTCCGAGCGCCTGGACCTGCCCGACATGGGCGCCTCGGCGGACACGATTCTGTCGCGCCAGGAGGAGGAAGACTACGCCAAGGCCCTCGTGCGCCAGATGCGCGCTTACGAAGTCCTGGTGGAAGACCCGCTGATCAACGGTTTCTTCGAGGATATGGGTTACCGACTGGCCTCCAACAGCGACCGGCCCGACAAGCCGTTCACCTTCGTCGTGCTGAACCAGCCCGTCGTCAATGCCTTCGCCGCGCCCGGCGGCGTGGTCGCGCTCTTCAACGGCCTCATCCTCGCCGCCGACGATGAAAACGAGATCGCCGGCGTGCTCGCCCACGAAATCGCCCATATCACCCAGCTGCACCTTTACCGGGCGCTGGAGAACCAGCAGTCGATGACCATACCCATCGCGTTGGCGATGCTTGGCCTGGTGCTGGCCGGCGGCGGCAGCGGCGAGGCCATCCAGGGCGCGTTGATCGGCGGCCAGGCCGCTGCCCAGCAGGCTCAAATCTTCTTCACCCGGCAAAATGAATACGAAGCGGACCGGATCGGCATTTCGACCATGTCGCGGGCGGGCTACGATCCGGCCGGAATGGGCGAATTCTTCGAGAAGATGAGTCGCATCACGCGGGCCATGGGCGAGGGCCCGCCGGAGTTTCTGCGCACCCATCCCGTTTCCGTCAGCCGTATCGCGGAAGCGGACAACCGGGCCGCCAATATGCCGAAACCAAAGCCATCGGACGGACGCGACTTCTACCTGGTGCAAGCGCGCCTGCGCGCCCTGACGGAGAAGATTCCGGATACCGCGATCGAGTGGTTCAACCACCGCAAGGACCGTGCGGACGTGGGCGAGGCGGAGACCGACGCCCTTTTCTACGGCACCGCCATCGCCCTGCAGAGGAAGGGCGACTACGACGAGGCGCGCAAGCTGCTGCAAAACCTGCTGGACCGGCAACAGCACGTTGCCTACGAACTGCAGCTGGCGGACCTGGACCTGGACTCCGGCCACCACGAGGCTGCGATCGCGCGGCTGGCCGACCTCTACCATGCATTTCCGGGCAATCACGCCATTTCCATGCAATACGCCGAATCGTTGCTCAAGCGACAGGATCCGGAACAGGCGCAAACCGCCGAGGTGGTGCTGCGGCAGCAGCTGCTGAGCCATCCCGAGAACCCGGCGCTGTACGAGCTGTACGCGAGATCCGCGAACGTCGCGGGCGACCGGGTCCGCGCCAAGGAAGCCATCGCCGAGTCGTACTACCTGCGCGGCGGCGTCCACGAGGCGGCCATGCAATTGCAGGAGCTGGTCGCGGAGGAGGACCTCGATTATTACGAACGGGCGCGCATCACGGCCCGCATCAACGAACTGCGGCTGGAACTCGCCAAGCTGGGCCAGGAAGAGCCCGAGGACTGAAGACCAATCTGAGGAATTGAAATAATTCTGTCACATGCATCCCTATAATGGGGTATCCATGATGGATGCAGGTACGGCAGTGAACACAAACCAGCCCCACGTTCTGGTCGTCGACGACGAAGCCGCGATCCGCGACATGATCCAGTTCGCGCTGGAACGGGCCAAAATGCAGGTGCTGACCGCCGGCGACGCCCAGGAAGCGCTGCTCCGCATCAGCGAGGCCCGCCCGGATATCATCCTCATGGACTGGATGATGCCGGGCGTCAGCGGCATCGAGCTGACCCGCCGCCTGCGGCGGGACAGCTACACCGAGGACATCCCGATCATCATGCTGACCGCCCGGGTCACCGAGGACGACAAGGTGGCGGGGCTCGAGGCGGGCACGGACGATTACGTCATCAAGCCTTTTTCGCCGCGCGAACTGCTGGCACGGATTCGCGCGGTGCTGCGCCGCAGCAGCCCGGCGAACGACCAGGGTCACCTGGCCGTGGGCAGCCTGACGCTGGACACGGTGTCCCGCCGCGTCCTGCACGGCGACGAGGAGGTGCGCATGGGTCCGACGGAGTACCGGCTGCTGGAGTTCTTCATGAGCCACGAAGGACGCGCTTACAGCCGATCGCAGATACTGGACCACGTCTGGGGCGCCAATACCTATCTCGAGGAACGTACCGTGGACGTCCACATCCGCCGCCTGCGCAAGGCGCTCGAACCGTCGGGCACCGACCACTATTTGCAGACGGTGCGCGGACATGGTTATCGTTTCCTCGGGGAGGCTTGAACCACCGCCGTCATGATGCGGGCGAATCGGGGCGCAGCACCCGCCACGGACCGTGAACCCCCGAGCTGGAGCGCAGGCAATGACTGCCCGAAGTTGGAAACTGCACGCGGGGAAACTGCTGGCATCCGCGATCGCCGTGGCGCTGGCCGGCTGGCTGTCCGGGCACCCGGCGCCGGTCATTTCTCTCGTTTTTCTGGCCTACCTCGCCTGGCACTTGTGGAATCTCTGGCGCCTGTTCCGCTGGCTGCAGGAAGGCGGGACCGAGGTGCCGGAAAGCTGGGGCGTCTGGGCGGACATCTACGACCGGATCGCCACGCTGGAGAAGGACAACCAAACGCAGAGAGAGCGGTACCGCGCCATGATCGGGGAATTCAGGAACCTGACGAACGCGTTCCCCGACGCCACGCTGGTCATCGATCGGAGCCGCAACATCACGTGGTTCAACACCGCGGCCGGAAAAATGCTGGGCCTGCGCAGCCCGCAGGACCTGGGCAAGCCGGTAACCAACCTGTTGCGCGACCCGGATTTCGGCGCCTGGCTGGCCTTCCAGGGGCAGGTCAGGAGCCCGCTGGAAATGCACTCTCCGCGCAGCGACAACGTCTGGCTCAGCGTGACCGCGATTCCTTTCCAGGAGGGCCAGCGTTTGATCATTTTGCGCGACAACACCGAGGTGCATAACGTGGAACAGATCCGGCGGGATTTCGTGGCCAACATTTCCCACGAGTTGCGCACGCCGCTCACCGTACTGCAGGGCTATCTCGAACTGCTGCAGGAGAACGAGTCGAGCGAAGTGAGCGGTGCCGTCGCGCGGATGCTGGCGCAAACGGCGCAGATGCAGGCCCTGCTGGACGACCTGCTGGAGCTGTCCAGGCTGCAGAGCGACGAAATCCAGGGCGAGGAGGAAGCCGTCGACGTGCCCGGCATGCTGATGCAGCTGAAGGAACAGGCCGAAGAGCTCAGCCGCGGCCGGCACGAATTGGTTTTCGACGTCGTTTCCGGGCCCTGGCTCTCCGGCATCGCCTCCGACCTGGAGAGCGCCTTCGGCAACCTGATATCGAACGCCATCAAGTACACGCCCGAAGGCGGCACCATCTCGGTCAGCTGGGAGGACGGCGAGGAGGGTCCGCAACTGGTCGTGCGCGATACCGGCATTGGCATACCGAGCCGGGACATTCCGCGCCTGACCGAGCGCTTTTATCGCGTGGGCTCGGACCGCGCGCGGCAGACCGGCGGCACGGGCCTCGGCCTGTCCATCGTCAAGCACGTGCTCAATGCGCACCAGGCGAGCCTCAGGATCGAAAGCGAGCTCGGCGAGGGCAGCGTGTTCAGCTGTCATTTTCCCCGCGACCGCCGGCGGCAGGAACCGGACAGCCCACAGGACAGGCTGTAACAAAACCGTCACATTCCGGCCCTACCATGGACCGTCATGCAGCGGCCAGCACCGCCGCACACAAACGAATCGTCACAGGAGACCTCGCATGCGCTCACTTTTCCAACAAATGCTGATCGCGGCCGCTTTCATCGGCCTTCCTGGCGTGCTGCTCGCCCAGGTAAAAGTCGACGAGGCCCTCCCCGTCTACGCGAAGACCAGCGGCGTGTCGGGCAACCTGTCGAGTGTCGGTTCGGACACCCTGGCCAACCTGATGACCCTCTGGGCCGAGGAATTCAAGCGCGTCTATCCGAACGTCAACGTGCAAATCCAGGCCGCCGGCTCGTCGACCGCGCCGCCGGCGATAACCGAGGGCACGGCTAACCTCGGTCCGATGAGCCGCCTGATGAAAGACAACGAAGTGGAAGCCTTCGAGAAACGGCATGGCTACAAGCCCACGCCCATCGCCGTGGCCATCGACGCGCTGGCCGTGTTCGTGCACAAGGACAACCCGATCACCGGCCTCACCCTGCAGCAGGTCGACGCCCTGTTCTCCTCGACCCGCACCTGCGGCGGTCCCGAAGACCTCAATACCTGGGGGCAACTCGGACTGCCAGGGGCCTGGGCGTCCAGAGACATCCAGTTGTATGGCCGCAATTCGGTGTCCGGCACCTATGGCTATTTCAAGGAGCACGCGCTGTGCAAGGGCGACTTCAAGAACACGGTCAACGAGCAGCCGGGCTCCGCCTCGGTGGTGCAGTCGGTCAGCTCGTCCCTGAATGGCGTCGGTTATTCGGGCATCGGCTACACGACATCGTCCGTGCGCGCGGTGGCTTTGACCAACAGCCCCGACAAACCCTTCGTCGAAGCGACGCCGGAGAATGCGATCAATGGCAGCTATCCGCTGTCCCGCTTCCTCTATGTCTATGTCAACAAGGAACCGGGCAAGGAGATCGCCCCGATTACGCGTGAATTCCTGGCCATGGTGCTGTCGGCCCGCGGCCAGGAGGTGGTCGTCAAGGACGGCTACATTCCGCTGCCCGCCAAGGTCGCCGCCCGCGAGTTGGCCAAGATCGAGTAGGCGCCGCCCGCTCCGAACCGAGCAACCCCGGCCTGTCCGGGGTTTCTTTTTGTCACACGTTTGTCACGAGCGGCCGAGTCCGCTCAATCCTGTCGTGATTCGGTCATCGAACTGTCACATATCTGCAATAATCTGCTTCGCAAAATCGAACGAGCCTTCCCGCGCTTGCGCATGACACGGAGAACGAAAAATGCAGAAACTGGCCATCCTGCTCGGTCTGGGCATCCTCATATTCAGCCAGGCTGCCCTCGCGCAGGTCAGCGAAGAGGAGATCCGCGCGCTGCGCGCCCAGATCGAGATGCTGACGCAACGGCTGGACGAACTGGAGCGGCAGAGCCGGCCGGCGTCGCCGTCCTCGCCGCAGGCGGAAGCGGCCACCGGGGCGGCTTCGATGGACGCGCTGGCGGATTCGGCCGACGCGAAGATCGACCAGGCGGTCGAGGCCGAGGTGGATGAACAGATGGCTGCCCTGTCCTGGGCCGAGCGCATGCGCTGGAACGGCGATTTCCGTTATCGTTATGAGAACATTCAGACCGAGGGCGAAGAGGACCGCAACCGCAGCCGCATCCGCGCCCGCGCGCACCTCGAAGCAGACGTCACGCCCACGGTCCAGGTCGGTTTCGGCCTGGCGACCGGCGGCGAAGATCCGGTTTCTGCGAACCAGACCATTGGCGGCGGCGGGTCCAAAAAGGAGATCAACCTCGACCTCGCATATTTCGACTGGTCCGGCCTGGCCGACACCCACGTGCTCGGCGGCAAGTTCGAGAACTACCTGGTACGACCGGACAAGAATGGCTTGCTCTGGGACGGTGACTGGCGGCCGGAGGGACTCGGCATCGCCTGGAACAACGGCCGCTTTTTCGCCCACGGCCTCGGCACCTGGCTGGAGGGCGACAGCCGCAACGGCACCGAATTCGCCTGGGTCGCCCAGGCAGGTATGAATATCGCCTTTGGCGACAGCGGCAATTTGCTGTTCGGCGCGGGCTACAACCTATTCGACATAGCCGGCGCCATTCCGGTATACGGCGACCCGGATGATTTCTACGGCAACAGCTACGTGACCGACCCGGTCACGGGCGATCTCGTCTTCGCATACGACTACCGCCAGGTCCAGGCCTTTGCCGAGTACGCGTTCAGGCTGGGCGGACAGCCCGTCGTCCTGTTCGCCGACTACGTCGTCAATACCGAGGCGGACGAAAACGACACCGGCTACCTGTTTGGCGCCCGCTATGGCTCAGCCAAGGCCAGGGGCACCTGGGACCTCGGCTGGTTCTACGAGAAGCTCGAGGCCGACGCTGTGGTCGGCCTGCTGACCGATTCCGATTTCGGCGGCGGCGGCACCGATTCCAAGGGCCACGTGTTCTCGGGCACCTACGCATTCCACGACAACTGGAACTTCAAGCTGACGTATTTCCTGAACGAGATCGAGTTGGCCTCGGACGATCCGCGGGACTTCGACCGCTTGATGCTGGACCTGAACTTCAAATACAAGTAGCGCCTCGAGGCGGCGCGACGGCGCAAGACGCCAGCCGACAGGCTAAACTACCGCCTGCATGGACAGTCCGGAACGCAGCAACACCTACGCCGCCGTCGATCTCGGCAGCAACAGTTTTCACCTGCTCGTGGCGCGCCGCGAGCACGGGGAACTGCGGGTCCTCGACCGCATCAAGGACATGGTCCGGCTCGGCGGCGGCCTCGACGCCGAGGGCCGGCTGGACGCGGACACCCAGGCCCGCGCCTTCGCCAGCCTGGCGCGCTTCGGCCAGCGCCTGCGCGGCATTCCGCAGGACAACCTGCGCGCGGTCGGGACCCAGACCTTCCGCCGCATGAAGAACGCCAACGCGTTCCTGATGGTCGCCGAAACCGCGCTCGGCTGCGGCATCGACATCATCGCCGGTCGGGAAGAGGCGCGGCTGATCTATATCGGCGTAACCCAGGGCGTGTCCGGCCACTCAGACCGGCGCCTGGTGATCGACATCGGCGGCGGCAGCACCGAGCTGGTCATCGGCGAGGGCCTGCGGCCGCTGGAAATGGAAAGCGTGCAGTACGGCTGCGTTTCGCTCACCCGGCAGTTTTTCGGCAACGGGAAACTGAGTCGCAAGCGCTGGAACAAGGCCCTGAGCTCGGTCCTGGTCGATCTGCAGGAGCTGCGTTTGCGCTATCTGGGGCTCGGCTGGGACACGGCCATCGGTTCGTCCGGCACGATCCGCGCCGTGGAGGAAATCTGCCGCCGCGCGGGCTGGGTGGAGCGCGACATTACCGCCGACGCGCTGTTCCGGTTGCGCGACCGGCTGTTGCAGTTCCGCACGATCGACGCGGTCCGCCTGCCGGGGCTTTCGGAGCGCCGGCACCCGGTGCTCGCCGGCGGCCTGGTCATCCTGCAGGCCTGCTTCGAAGCGCTGGAAATCGACACCCTCAAGGTCTCCCCCTACGCGCTGCGCGAAGGCGTCCTGGCCGACATGCTGGGCCGCCTCGAGCAGCGCGACCCGCGCGACAAAACGGTCGAGGCGTTCACCGCCCGCTACAGCGTGGACCAGGCCCAGGTCGAGCGGGTCAAGCGCACCGCGTTCGCGGCTTTCGACTGCATCGCCGACGGCGACGTGCTGCGGCCCATACACCGGCAGTTGCTGGGCTGGGCGGCCGATCTCCACGAAACCGGGCTCTGCGTGTCGCACAGCCAGTACCAGCTGCATTCCGGCTACCTGGTGGAAAACTCCGACATGGCCGGCTTCACGCGCCAGGAGCAGCTGTTCCTGGCCGCGCTGGTGCGGCACCACCGCCGCGCGGTTCCGCGGGGCTTCAGCGACAAGCTGCCCACGCGCATGCACGGGTCGCTGCGCGGCACCCTGCTGTGCCTGCGCTTCGCCGGGATTCTCTGCCGCAGCCGCGACGACGCGGCCCTGCCGGAATTCCGGCTGAGCGGTGTCGACAACGCTGTCAGCGCCGATCTGCCGGCCGACTGGATCGCAGCACACCCCCTGACCGTTTTCGACCTGCAACAGGAAGCGCGCGATCTGCGGGCCACGGGGCTGCAGTTCAGGCTGAGCGCGGTGGCTGCGTGAACACGCGGCACGAAAGCGCCGACTGGCGGCCGGGCGCTTCCCGGCACGCCATCGAGTCGCGCGCCCGCCTGCTGGCCGCGATCCGCGGCTTCTTCGCCGGGCGCGGTGTGCTGGAGGTAGAAACGCCCATCCTGGCGCGCGCCGGCAACAGCGATCCGAACATCCACAGCCTCGCCACCGACGGCCCGCGCAAGCGCTACCTGCGCACTTCGCCGGAATACGCGATGAAACGGCTGCTGGCCTCGGGCTTGCGGGACATTTACGAGCTGGGCCGGGTATTCCGGGCGGGGGAGCAGGGCCAATACCACAACCCGGAGTTCACCATGCTCGAGTGGTACCGCAGCGGGATGGGCTACCTCGAGCTGGCCGCCGAAGTGCTGGAGCTGGTCCGGCATTGCGGCGCGGGCGCCTTTACCGGCTGGCGCGAGCGGCGTGTCAGTTACCGCGACATTTTCCGCGAGCACCTCGGGCTCGATCCCTTGCACTGCAGCGAGACGGAGTTGGCCAACTGCGCCGCGGAACGCGGCATCCGCTCCGGTCCGCTGGAGCACCTGGAGTGGCTCGACCTGTTGCTGGCCGAAGTCGTGCAGCCCGCCCTGCCCGGGGAGTACCTGACGGTGCTCCATGACTTCCCGCCGGAGCAGGCCGCGCTGGCGCGCATCCGGCCCGGTGACCCGCCGCTGGCCGAGCGCTTCGAGGTATTCCTGGGCCCGCTGGAACTGGCCAACGGGTACCAGGAGCTGACCGACCCGAACGAGCAGCTGCGGCGCTTCGAGCGCGAAAACCGCCTGCGAGAGAAGCGCGGCGAGGAGCCCGTGCCGCTCGATTTGCGGCTGGTCGACGCGTTGCGCACGGGCCTGCCGGAGTGCAGCGGCGTGGCGCTGGGCGTGGATCGCTTGCTGATGTCGATCCTGAAGCTGGAGCGCATCGACGCGGTGCTCTCGTTTGACGCCGGGCGGGTGTAACCCGGTTACAGCCCGCCGTCGGCGCTCATGCCGTGCCGGTAACCGGCAGGCTGATCTGCACGACCAGGCCGCCCTCCGGGGCGTTCGTCGCCTGGATGGTGCCGCCGTGGCGGCGCACCGCGTTTGCCGCTATGGAAAGTCCGAGTCCGTGGCCGCCGCTGCCGCGGTCGCGCGATTCCTGCACGCGGTAGAACGGCTCGAAAATTTTCGCCAGTTCAGCTTCCGGAACGCCGCCGCCGAAATCGCGCACGGTGATCAGCAAGTTGGACTTCCTGCGCGCCGGCTCCAGCGTGAGCCGCACGCCCCGGTCCGGATCGGTATGGCGCAATGCGTTGCGCAACAGGTTTTCCACCGCCCGCCACAGCAGTTCGCGGTCCCCGTGCAGCACGCAATGCTCGGCGGGCGTCCAGCCGATGCCCGGCTTGCCTTCCGGCACTTCGTAGTTGACCACGTCGACGAGGTCGCTCAGCAGTTCGTTGAGGTCGATGTCCTCGTCCAGCCGGGTCGTCGCCTCGGAGGATTCGCGCAACAGCCCCAGGACGTCGTTGACCAGGGTCTCCAGGCGCTCGCTCTCGAGTCCGATCCGCTCGATTTCGGACGCGATGTGGCCGGCGCCCTTCTTGCGCGCGATTTCCAGCGCGACACTGAGGCGCGCGAGCGGCGACCGCAACTCGTGGCTGACGTCCTGCAGCAGCCGCCGGTTGGCGATGTGCATGGCTTCGAGCCGGGCGGCCATGGCGTCGAAGTCGGCCGCCAGCTGGCCGATTTCGTCCTGTCGCGCGGGCATGCTGCGGCTGACCCGGGTCGCCAGGTCGCCCGCGGCGATCTTCCGGCTGGCGCCGCGCAGCACCTCCAGCGGGGTCGCCAGCGAGCGGGCCAGGAAGAAGCTGATCAGGGCGCTGATGGCCGCCGCCGCCGCCAGCCGCAACGCCGTGCCCTGCGGCCCCGGCGCGAGGATGGTGCTCGGCGGCGTGCGGTTGACGGTGTAGAGGGTGTAAGTGGTGCCTGCGCCGTCCTGGATCTCCGTCGTGTCCATGGCGGTGCCGCGCCCGAGCAACTGCGCCAGCGCGGCGTCGCGGCCCAGCACCTCGGCGTTCTCCCCATCGACCACGTAAATGTGTCCGCGCGTCATGCGGGGAATGTTCAGCAACTCGTCGCGCAGACCCTTGCGGCCCTCCATCAGCAGCGCCTGCTGCGCCCGCTGTCCGATCCGGTATATGCCGCGCTCGAAGCTGTCGGCTGGCTCCTCCGCCCATTGCTCGCGCGCCAGCTTGTCGTTGAGCCAGCCGAGCGCGGCCGAGAAGCCGACGATGCTCAGCCACATCGTCAGGAAGAGCTTCCAGAACAGCGAATGCACGGCGTGCGGTTCAGCCGACCCGGTACTGGTAACCGATGCCGCGAATGGTCTCGATGCGGTCTTCGCCATCCGGGTCCGGGCCGAGCTTGCGGCGCAGGTTGCTGACGTGCATGTCGATGCTGCGGTCGTGGGGCACCGGTTCGCGGCCCAGCGCGGAGACATAGAGGTCGCGTTTGCTGACCACGTCGCCGCGGTGCTGCAGCAGGGCCAGCAGGATGCTGAACTCGGTGCTGGTCAGTTCCACCGGTTGGCCGGACTTCTCCAGGGTGCGGTTGCCCTGGTTCAGCTCGAGGTCGTCGACATGGATAAGGCCATGGTCCACCGCGCCCTGCGCCCGCCGCATGACGGCCCGTATCCGGGCCAGCAGCTCCCGCGGATTGCAGGGCTTGGGCACGTAGTCGTCGGCGCCCAGCTCGAGCCCGAGGATCCGGTCCATGTCGTCGCCGCGCGCGGTCAGCATGATGACCGGAAGGCGGCTTTCCTTGCGCAGTTCCCGCAGCACGTCCATGCCGTTCATGCGGGGCATCATCACGTCCAGCACGACCAGGTCCAGCCCGGGCTTGCGCAGCTCCACGAGTGCCTCGACGCCGTCATGGGCCAGCCGCACGTCGAAGCCCTCCGACGCAAAATACTCCTTCAACAGGCCCGATAGCTCGATGTCGTCGTCCACCAGCAGCAGGGTGTTTTGCATGGATGGTCCGTCCGTCGTGTTTTCCAGCATTGCAACGGACCCATTGTAAAAAAAAAGGCGCACCGGGGTGCGCCTTTTTTGGCTTGGCCGAAACCGGACTTCAGTCGTCCAGGAACTCCGACCAGTTGTAGTGCCACGCCGAGTCCCGCGAGCGGAACGCGCCGATCCAGTCCACGTCCTCGAAAAAGTCGTCGTAGACTTCAGGATCGAGACGGAATCCGCTCAGATAGGCCGCGTTGGCCGGCGGAAAGACGCCGTCCAGGTTGGGGTTGCCCAACGAGTTGCCCGGCTGACCATTGAAAAAAGCGATCGACGACCACGGATCCGCGGCGGCCTCGTCGTTTTCGACGATGTTGGTGCTGCAGTTCAGGATGGTGTTTTCGAACGTCAGAACGCCCGTCAGGTTGCCCGGCGTCCCCGCCGCGGCGAAGGTCGCCGCGTCGTCGATGTCGAGGCAGGTGCCGAAACCGGTAACGATGAAGTTGGAGAAATTCCCGCCCGTACCGCGCCGCGGGTTCATGCCGAGCTTCCCGGGCTTGCCCAGCACCGTGAAGTTCGCCAGCACGCCGCCGGAGCGCGGCGCCGCGTCGTTGTTCTGCTCGAGGTTGTCGAGTTCGAAGCCGCGGTCGGTCTCGACCGTTTCGTCCTGGATCTGTTTGATCACGCCGAACTGTATCTTCCCCTGCCAGCCCTGGGTCCAGTCCACGCTGTCATCCTGGATATCGGTCAGGATCAGGTGCCTGGCATTGACCGTGCCGCCGAAGAACTCGATACCGTCGTCGGCGTTGCGGTGCACCTGCACGTAATCGACCACAGTGCCGCGTCCGACGCCCTGCAGGGCGATGCCGTTCAGCTCGTCCTCGTCGGTGACCTTGTCGCCCGCGAACTGCACGCGCACGTAGCGCAGCACGCCGCTGTCGTCTTCAGGGTCGTCACCGCCGTAAGCGCCGCTGTCGCCTTCGCCGACCGCCTCGCAGGGCGGCGCGTCGCAGGTGTTGAGCGGGGCCGCGCCATTGATGACCAGGCCACCCCAGTCGCCGGCCGTGGCGCCGGTACCTTCGTGGTTTTCACCGGTCATCACGATCGGCGCATGGGGCTGGCCCTCGGCGATGATGCGCGAACCGCGGCTGATCACCAGCGCGGTCCGGCCCGCCTTGGTGCCGATGACGCGCGTGCCGGCCTCGATGGTCAGCGTGGGCCCGTTCGCCGGGACCGGGTCGCCAATTTCGGCGCGCTCGCCGATGAAGACGGCCGAGGTCAGGACCCAGTTCGCGTCGTTGGTCAGCGTGATGTCCTGGGTGATGGTGCCGCCGATACCGCAGTTGCGGTCGCCGAGATCCTGGGCGAAGGCCGGGCAGCCGGTGAATTCTTCCTGGTACACGCAGCGGTCGTAGCCGGCGCCTTCCGTGTCCACAACGCTCAGGAACGCATCGAAGCTCTGGGTGAAATCGGCGCCGCCGGTGAACGTGAAATCAGCCGAGTTGCAGGTGTTGAACACGATGTTCACGTTGCCCCAGGCGGTGCTGGTCGGTGAACCGGCGCCCGGGCCGAACTCGCCGCCTTCGAAGGCCAGCAGGGGAATATCGACTTCGTATTGACCGTCATAAACGGTGGGAGATACGCCAACGATCCAGGTGGCGGCGCCGGCAGCGTCATAGACGTAGCCGGAAATGAATACAACGCCTGCCTCCGGACCCGTCGGCAGGTACTGGAGGGCCCAGCCGCGATTGGCCTGCAAGGCGGACTCCCACCAGAACCCCTCGACGCTCTCGTCGATGTTGAACGCCAGCGCGTTCGCGGTAAGGCCCACCAGCGATGCAACGGCAATCGCAAGCGCCTGGCTGAATTTTCTGAAACTCATTTGATGATCCTCGATATTGTCATGGATGAGATGGATCGTCCGGGTGGACAAGCCTCCAAGTGGACAAGCCAAGCAGGATGGTAGCGGGGGTGTGTTGCAGGATGGTTACCGGAGCATGACAACTTTGTGACGCCGACGGGCGGTCGCCTGTAACGAGAGTGTCACATGCGGTTAATAAACTGCGCTGAGTAGAGGGGCGCGGCCCTGTGACGCAGTGCTCACGCACGCTCTCTCATGATGACAGCCCGGAACCCAGACATGACTCTTTCACCCGCCAGACTCTCATTATTTACGGCGACCTCGCTGGCGCTGCTGGCGCTCGCGACGCAGGACGCCCTGCCGCAGGATGCGACCGACACGCTGACCAGCCGGCTGATCCAGATGCGCGGCCAGGTCGACCAACTGCAGAACGAACTCAACCTGAAGCGCGAAGAGCACAAGAACCGCATGACCTACCTGACGGCCCAGCAGACCGAGATGGAAGCGAGTCGGGACCGCGAGGCCCTGCGCGTGCGCCAGCTGGAGCAGGAGCTGGAACAGATGAAGGAGGAGGTCGCCTCGGCCGGCGCCACCTCCGAAACGCTGGCCCCGATCGTGCTGCAATACGTGGACACGCTGCGCCTGCAGGTGCAGCGCGGCTTCCCGTTCAAGGTCGGCGAGCGCATGGCGGAACTGGACGAAATCGAAGCCCAGCTGAACGGCGGCGTGATCACCGCGCACCGGGCGTTCAACCGCCTGTGGGCCTTCGTCGAGGACGAATTGCGCGTCACGCGGGAAAACGCCATATATACGCAGTCGATAAACCTGCAGGGCGAGAACGTGCTGGTCGACATCGCCAAGCTCGGCAACGCGATGATGTACTTCCGCACCCGCGACCTGAAGTATGGACGCGCGGTCGAGACGCCGCAGGGCTGGCGCTTCGAACTGCTGGACTCCGCGACCGACCAGGAACTGGTCGCACGGCTGTTCGATTCACTGCGCAAGCAGATTCGCCAGGGCTATTTCCAACTGCCCAACGCGCTGCCGCTGAGCCAGGAGGCCTCCTCATGAGCCGCCTTCCGCTCAAGCGCGAGCTGCGCCCCGCCGGCCTGTCCGCGTTGCTGCTGTGCCTGTACCTGTGCCTGGCGCCGGCGCTGCTGCTGGCCCAGGAAGAGGGCGAAGCCGTGGCGGCCGCGCCTCCCGCACCGCCGGTCCCGGAGGCCAACCCTCTGAAAAGCCAGGACGAACTGCAGGCCGCCTACCAGAAGGAATACGCGTTCCTGGAAGCCCAGCTCCGCGATCTGCAGGCCCGGCTGTCCGAATTCAACGCCGAATCACAGCAGGCCGAACGCGACAAGGAAGCCCGGATCGACCGGGTCGAGGGCGAATACATCGACCTGCAGACGCGGGCCGAGGACATCACGCGCCTGCTGACCGACGCGGAGCGGCAGGTGGCCGACGTCGAGGACAGCCGCACCACTTTGGAGGCGACCTTTCTGCAGGCAGGTTCGACGCTGGAACCTTACCAACTCGAGGTGCTGCGCACCGAGGAATTCATGGCGAGTGGCGACGCGGAGAAAATCCAGACGCTATTCACGCACACGCTCGAGCTGCTGGGCGGCCTGGGCAAGGTCCGCCAGGCGGCCGGACGGTTCTTCCTGGCGGACGGCACCGAGGTCGAGGGCACCATCGTGCAGGTCGGCAATATCGCCTCCTACGGCCTCAGCAATGAACCGGGAGGCGCCCGCGGCGGGGCCCTGGCGCCGGCC
>Ga0209391_10000923_pt1 | contig 14825 bp, 12 predicted proteins | sample PPLLak3March2015_FD_187246 | JGI IMG/M metagenome (GOLD analysis project Ga0209391, IMG submission 187246) | Freshwater sediment microbial communities from Prairie Pothole Lake near Jamestown, North Dakota, USA - PPLs Lake P7 Core (1) Depth... | ecosystem: Environmental > Aquatic > Freshwater >... | reverse complement strand
TCCGCGGCCAGGGCCAGTCCCGGCGCCGCGATCACCGCGAGCGCGCCCAGAAGTACGCCCGGACACGCGCTGGCCAGGTGCCCGCTGTCGAACCGCTTCATGTCGCTCTCCTCGGAAAATGAAAACGAAATCGACGCGCCGCCCCTCGGCGTCGCGTCGATTCACTCCTCGGCAACGGGCCGCTCGATTGCGTCACTTCACTCGTCCGTGACCTCGGCGGGAACGTTGCGCTCACGCGAGCGCTGCTGCATCTGCTCGCGGTGCTTGGCCTCGAACGCGGCGCGCTCCTCGTCGGTCTTGAGTGCACCGACCTGCTCGCGATACCGGTTGCGCTCCTGCTCCGTCATCAGGTTCCCGCCGTAGATCCCCTTGCCGGCACCCGAGTGCAGCTGCGCCTGTTCGCGACTCTGGGTCTGGACCTGTGCCTGCGACTGGGCAGCACCGGACTGGTCCTGCTTGCGGGCCTGGGTCTGCGTCTTGGTCTGCGTGCCTTCGCCGGTCTGGGTCCGGTCACGCTCGCGCGTCTGGACGCGGTCGCGATCCATGGTCTGGTCCTGGCCCATGGAACGCTCGGCCTGGCGCTGCTGCCCGGCCTGCTGACCTCGGCCTTCCTGCTGTCCGGCCTGTTGGCCGCCGCGCTGCCCCTGCTGGGCCTCGACGGCGAGCGACGTCACCGCGAGCGTCGCGGCGATGATGGCTGTCAATGCGATTCGGGCTTTCATGAAACGTCCTCCAGGTGCGGTGACTCATTCAAGAGAACGCGCCACCACGCCCAGAGGTTGACAGCCCAAGCTTAAGGACGGCTTAGAAGCGCCCCCGATGGGATCGAATCGAGAACCAGTATCAGCTTGCGGGCGACGCGCGCGGGCCACGCACTCCGTCGGCAGAGCGAAGGATGGCGGCGAGGCTCCGTTCGACATCCTCGTCGGTCGTTGCCCATGAGCACACGCTGATGCGCATGGCGGTGCGTCCCTGCCAGACGGTGCCACCGCACCAGCAGGTGCCGTCGGCCTGCACCGCGGCGATCACCTGCTGGGTGGTCTCTGGCGTACCGAAAGACACGAGCACCTGGTTCAGCACGACGTCGTTGAGGATCTCGAAGCCGGCGGCCGCGAGCCCTGCGGCGAAGCGGCGCGCCTGCCGGCAGTTGCGCTCGAAGAGTTCCGCGAGGCCCGCACGGCCGAGCGAACGCAGCGCCGCCCAGACCTCGACACCGCGCGCACGCCGCGAGAGCTCCGGCGTGAAATCGGACGGGCTGCGCTCCGCGCCCGGGGACGGCAGGTACTCGGCGGTGATCGCCATGGCGGCGGGCAGCGCACCCGCCTCGCGAACGAAGGCGAGCCCCGAGTCGTAGGGCACGTTGAGCCACTTGTGCGCGTCCGTCGCCCAGGAATCGGCCAGTTCCACGCCACGCACGAGCGGTGCAAGCCGCGGCGACGCCTGGGCCCACAGGCCGAAGGCACCATCCACGTGGACCCAGGCTCCGGCCGCGCGCGCCGCGGTGCAGATCGCCTCGAATGGATCGAACGCGCCGGTGTTGATGTTGCCGGCCTGCAGGCAGACGATCGTCGGGCCCTGGAGGTCGGGCAGCGTGTCCGCGCGCACGCGCCCCTGGTCGTCCACCGGCAGGCGCACGACGCGCCGGCGCCCAAGACCGAGCAGGCCGAGCGCCTTCAGCAACGTCGGATGCGCCTCCTCGCCCACGATCACCGTCACCGGCGGTGCACCGAAGAGCCCGTCCGCCTCGACGTTCCAGCCAGCGCGCGCGAGCACCGCATGTCGCGCGGCCGCGAGCGCCGTGAAATTCGCCATCGTGGCCCCGGTGACGAACGCGCCCTGCGTGCCCGGCGGCAGGCCGAGCACGTCCACGAGCCAGCGCAGGACCACCGCCTCGATCCGTGCGACGCCCGGCGTGACGGGGCCGAGCGCGGCGTTCTGGTCCCAGGCAGTCGCGAGCCAGCTGGCCGCGAGCGCCGCGGGCAGGGTGCCGCCGATCACGAAGCCGAAGAAGCGCGGCCCGGCCATCGCCATGGTGGCCGGCGAGACCACCCCGTCGAGTTCAGCGAGCACGACGGCCGGATCCAGCGGCGCATCGTTCAGCGGCACCTCGAGGCTCGCGAGGCCGGCCACCGCCGCTGCAGCGGCCTGCACCGGCCGCTCGTCGAGGCCCGCGAGATAGCGCGTGCCGCGCCGGGCCGCCCCTTCGAGCAGCGATGCGGTGCGGGAAGCCGCCGGGCCGTTCGAATCACCGTTCATCGTCACTCCTCAGCGGGGCTGCAGCCAGCGCGGCAGGAACGCATACGGGTCGACCTCTGCCGAGCGGTCGAACTCTGTCCCGCTCGCGTCGAGCATGGCCTGCAGGCGTCCGTTTCGCCAGGCGTCGAGCGTATCGGTGCATCCGCCCACGAACTCGCCCCCCACGAACAGCTGCGGGATCGTCGTCATGCCGGTGCGCGCGGCCAGCGCCGTGCGGATCCGTCCGCCGAGATCATCGCGCTGGAAGTCCACGGAATCGAGGTCGATCGAGCGGAACGGGATGCCGAGCCGCGCGAACAGGCGCCGCAGCGACCAGCAGAACTCGCACCACTCGAGCGCGAACAGCACCACGGGCCCGCGGGCATCGCTGATCGCATCGGCGACGAACGCGGCGGCCGCAGGATCCACGACCGGCGTTTCGGAGGGCGCCGGGGCCGGGGCCGGCGCTGGCACCGGCGGCGGGGCATCGAAGCGATAGCCCGGGGTGGAGCGTGAAAGCTCGATCTCCTCCTCCGTCATCTCCGCGGGCACGTCCTCGAACAACGGCGTGCTGAGGTAGCGCTCACCCGTGTCCGGGACCATGCAGAGCACGTTGGCGCCCTGCTTCAGCCCGCGGCAGACCTCGAGCGCCCCGGCCAGGGTCGCTCCGGCCGAGATGCCGGCGAGGATCCCCTCCTCGGTCGCGAGCCGGCGCGCCAGCTTGAGCGACTCGGCGCCGTTCACGGCCACGACGCGGTCGATGAACCCCTGCCCGACCGCATCCTCGGCGAGCTTCGGGATGAAGTCGGGGGCCCAGCCCTGCACCACGTGCGGGCGGAACACCGGGTGGCTCTCGGCGGGCGAGCCGTCCGCGGCGCGCGCCTGCGCGATGCCGCTGCCGAGTACCTGTGAGTTGTCGGGCTCGCAGACGACGATCTGCGTCTCCGGCCGCTGCGCCCGCAGCACGCGGGCCACGCCCTTGAGCGTCCCGCCGCTGCCGTAACCAGTCACCCAGGCGTCGAGCCGCGTGTCGCGGAAGTCCTCGAGGATCTCGACCGCCGTCGTCTGCGAGTGCACGTCGGCGTTCGCCTCGTTCTCGAACTGCCGCACGAAGAACCAGCCGTGGCGCTCGGCGAGCTCGGCGGCCTTGGCGAGCATGCCGCTGCCCTTCTGCGCGGCGGGCGTGAGCACCACGCGGGCACCGAGGAAGCGCATGAGGCGGCGCCGCTCGACGCTGAAGTTCTCCGCCATGGTCACGACCAGGGGATAACCCGTGGCCGCGCACACCATCGCGAGCCCGATGCCGGTGTTGCCGCTGGTGGCCTCGACGACGGTCTGGCCCGGACGGAGCGCGCCCTCGCGCTCGGCACGCTCGATCACGCCGAGCGCGAGGCGGTCCTTGACCGAGCCCATGGGATTGAAGGTCTCGAGCTTGACGTAGAGATTCACGTGCTCCGGAGCGATCCGGTTCAGGCGCACGACCGGCGTGCGGCCGATGGTGCCCAGGATGTCGGGATGGCGCATGTCTGCTTCCTCCAGCGTGAGCCCGAGGCCTTCGGCTCGCCCGTCACGCGGGCGCGCAGGTCGGGTCGATGTCGTGCGCGACGAAGGTCTCGCGCCACTGCACCCGCGGCTTGTCCGGCGCGAGATCCACGACGCCGGTCGAGATCAGGTATCCGACACTCGCATCGCTGGCCGGCAGGGCCTCGATTTCTTCGCGCGGGTAGCCGAGCACCTTGACCGCGTAGCGCAGCCCGGCGTCGAAGTGAAAGCCGCTCGTCGGGTCGACGGCGACGCGCTCGCAGGCGCTTCGCGTCGAATCCGATCGGGCAGTTCGTCGCCATGTGGATCTCCCCCGGTCCGCCGCGATCGAGTTCTCGATCGCGACGGGGCCAGTCTGGAGATGCCCCGTATCGGCCGGATGTCCGGGGGGTTTAGATTTGTATCGCTGTGTATCCGCGGCGGCGCGTAACCTGGGACGCCCGCGCGAACTTGAAGCCGCCCTCGCCATCGAAGCGAACTGGCGCGCAAGGAGCCGATTGAACGTGTCGCATCACCCCCGTTCCAGAATTCGCCTGCCCGCCGTCGTGATGCTCGTACTCGTCGCGGGTGCCGTGGCGGCCGCGAACCTGTCCGGCCCGGGTGCGACGGCGCCGGCGAAACCGGCCGCCGCGGCCGACGCCTGCGTGCCGGTCGGCGCGTGGCGGACCCCGGGCGAGAGCGGTCCCCGGGAGACGACGACCGACGCCCTCGTCACGCGCGCCCTCGCGGCGGGCGCAGTGCTGCTCGGCGAAACGCACGACAGCGCCGAGCACCACCGCTGGCAGCTGCAGACGCTCACGGCACTCCACGCCCGCCATCCCGATCTCGTGATCGCACTCGAGATGTTCCCGCGGCGCGTGCAGGGCGCGCTGGACCGCTGGGTCGCCGGGGAACTCGACGAGCAGGCCTTCCTGCGCGAGTCCGAGTGGCGCGAGGTGTGGGGCCACGACCCGGCCCTGTACCTGCCGATCTTCCACTTCGCCCGCATGAACCGAATCCCGCTCGTGGCCGTGAACGTGAGCCGCTCGGTGACGCGTGCCGTGAACGAGAAGGGTCTCGCCGCCGTGCCGCTGGCCGAGCGCGAAGGCGTCGGCGACCCGGCGCCGGCACTCCCCGCCTACGAGAACATGATGTTCGAGAGCTGGCGCGATCACCTGCCGGACGACGCGGCGCATGGCTCGCTCGGTCGGACCGAGCGCACCGATCGCAATCAGCCCGAGTTCCGTCGCTTCCTCGAATCTCAACTCGTGTGGGATCGCGCGATTGCCGAGGGCATGGCCGAGGCGGCGGCGCGGCGCCCGGGCGTGGTGGTCGTGGGGCTGATGGGCAGCGCGCATGTGATGCACGGCTGGGGCGTGTCGCACCAGCTGCAGGCGCTCGGCCGTCCCGCGCCATTCACGCTGCTGCCGTTCGAGCGCGACTCCGACTGCGCGCAACTCGCCGGCGGACCGGCGGACCGGCTCGCGGACGCGGTGTTCGGCGTGGCGACGCCGCCGCGCGTCGCCGCACCGGCGCGCCCGAGGCTCGGCATCACCCTGGAGCCCGCGGCAGGCGGCGTGGGCATCGCCGAGGTCGCGAACGACTCGATCGCCAGGCGAGCGGGCCTGGAGAAAGGCGACGTGATCCTCGTGATCGCCGGCAGGGCACCCAAGAACGCGGCCGACGTCGCCGCGGCGGTCATGCGCCAGGCACCCGGCACGTGGCTGCCGATCGAGGTGCAGCGCGGCGAGCAGCGGCTCGAACTCGTCGCGCGCTTCCCGGCGGCGCCGGCACACTGATGCGGCGCGCGGCGGTGGGCGGGCTGCTCGGCCTCGTGCTGGCCGCGCCGGCTCCGGTTCACGCGGTTGCGGCGCCCGCCGCCTCCCCCGTTCGCGCCGAGCTCGAGGTGCGGATCGATCCCGGTACGCGCGAACTCACCGGTCGGGGCACCTGGGCGGTGGTGGCCGGCCGTCCCTGGCGCGTGACGCTCGACGATCGCTTCGACGTGCAGCGCTTCCTCGTGGACGGAGAACCCGGCCCCGCCGCCACGGCCCCGGTCGAAGGGCTGCGGGCGTGGCACCTTTCAGCCGCGTCCCGCCAACGTCGCATCGAGATCACCTGGCGCGGCCGGCTCGAGGCCCTCGACGCCACGCTCGACCATCGCGCCGTGCTGACGCACGCCGAGCCCGTGAGCGGGCCGCGCGGCACGTTCCTGCCGTCCGTTGCGCGCTGGCACCCGGTGTTCGAGGGCGCGGGCCTCGCCTACCGCATCGCCATCGACCTGCCCGAGGGCCAGCACGCGATCGTGCCGGGCACGCCCGCCGGGGAACGCACCGATGGCGGACGCCGCGTGCAGAGCTACGCGCTCGAGCAGCCCGAGTCCGCCATCGACCTGATGGCTGGCCCTTACCGCGTCACGAAGCGCATCTTCGTCGCTGCCGACGGCCGGAAGATCGCGTTGCGCGCCCTGCTGCATCCGGAGATCGCCGAGCGCGGCGAGGGCGACCTCGACGCGGTCGAGCGCTACCTGCGCCTGTACGAGGGCTGGATCGGGCCGTATCCCTACGATGCGTTTAGCGTGGTTTCGAGCCCGACGCCGACCGGCTTCGGCATGCCGACCCTCACCTACCTCGGCGTCGAGGTGCTGCGCCTGCCGTTCATCCGCGACACTTCGCTCGGCCACGAGGTGCTGCACAACTGGTGGGGCAACGGCGTGCGGCCGGACTACGCGCGCGGCAACTGGTCCGAGGGGCTCACGACCTTCATGGCCGACTACGCCTACCGCGAGCAGGCCGGCGCAGAGGCGGCGCGCGAGATGCGCCTCGCCTGGCTGCGCGACTTCGCCGCGCTCGGCAGCGCCGCGGACCGGCCGCTCGCCTCGTTCAGCTCGCGCACGCACGGCGCCGAGCAGGTGGTGGGCTACCACAAGGCGGCGATGGTGTTCCTGATGCTGCGCGACGCGATCGGTACGGAGGCCTTCGACCGGGCGCTGCGTGCGTTCTGGCGCGAGCATCGCGGCGGCACGGCCTCGTGGGACGACCTGCGCGCGGCATTCGAAACCGCCTCGAAGCGCGAGCTGGGGCCGTACTTCGCACAGTGGCTCGATCGCGCCGGCGCACCGTCGCTGCGCCTCGACTCGGCGACCGTCTTGCGCGACGGCGCGCGCTGGCGAGTGGACGTCGAGTTGACCCAGTCGGCGCCCGCCTATCGGCTGCGCGTCCCGCTGGCACTTGGGTTCGACGACGGGACGGAGGAGACGCGCTGGGTGGCCTTCGAGGGTGAGCGCGCGCGCTTCACTCTCGTGGCTGAACGGCGACCGAACGCCATCGCGCTCGACCCGCAGGCACGCGTGTTTCGCCGGCTCGCGGCCGGCGAGGCGCCGCCGATCCTGCGGCAGGCGATGCTCGATCCGGCGACGGTGACGGTGCTCGCGGGGACCACGACCGCCGGCGAGTCGCTGGCGCGACGGCTGACGGAGCACCCGCTGCGGCTACACCCGATGACGGCGGCTCCGCCGACGCTGCCAGTGCTGCTGGTGGGCCTGGCGCCGGAGGTCGATCGCTACCTCGCGCGTCACAACCTGCCGCGCCGCCCGCCGGAACTGGACGCGACCGCCGGCACCGCGACGGCCTGGGCGTGGACGACCGAGAGACGCGGCGGCGCGCCGCTCACGGTGGTCGCGGCCCGCGACGAAGCCGCGCTCGCGGCGCTCGCGCGGCCCCTGCCCCACTACGGGCGGCAGAGTTGGCTGGTGTTCGGCGGATCGACGGCGATCGCGCGCGGCGTCTGGCCGTCACGGCCGCAGCGCATCGCCCTCGCCGGCGGCTGAGCGTCGCGACACGGCGCCCGCGTCCATGCCGAATCCCCGCTGCCCGCGCTCGAGGTCGAGCAGGAACTGCTTGCGCCACACGCCGCCGCCGTAGCCGCCCATGCGACCGTCGGCGTTCACGACGCGGTGGCAGGGAATCACGATGGCGATGCGGTTCATGCCGTTGGCCGTCCCGACCGCACGCGTCGCCCCCGGCTGTCCGATGCGCGACGCCACGTCGCGATACGACCAGGTCTCGCCGTAGGGGATCTCGAGCAGCGTGCGCCACACCTGCTCCTGGAACGGCGTGCCGCGGATGACGAGCGGCAGGTCGAAACTCTGGCGACGGGCGGCGAAGTACGCGTCGAGCTGTTCGCGCAGCACATCGAGCCAGCGGTGACGGCCCGGCACCAGCGGCGCACCAAGACGGCGGCGCAGCGTCGCGAGCTGCGCCTCGAGCATGCGGCGGTCGCTGAACTCGAGGAAGCAGAGGCCCTCGTCCGTCGCGCCGGCGACGAGCGGACCCACCGGCGAGGCGATCCACTCGAGCGCCACCGCCTCGCCGGCGGCCGCCTCGACCGGCGCTGCCCCGAAGGCACGCGCGAAGGCTGCGCGAAAGCCGCTCTCCGATTCGAACCCCGATCCGCTGGCCACTTCGCTCACGGTCGAACCCCCCTTGATCTCGCGGAATGCGCCGGCGAGTCGCCGCGCGCGGCAATAAGCCTGGAACGTCATGCCGTAGTGCTTCTGGAACCAGCGCCGCGCGCGAGCCGGGTCGACGCCTTCGGCGCGCAGGTCGCCGGCACGGATGCGCTCGCCGGGCGTGGCGTCGAGGCGCGCGAGCAGCTTCGCCACCCACGGCGGCGGCCGGCCGTCCGCATCGAGCGGATGGCAGCGCTTGCAGGCACGGTAGCCCGAGAACATCGCCTCCTTCGGCGAGGCGAAGAACTCGACGTTCTCGGGTCGCGGCTTGCGCGCACTGCACGACGGCCGGCAGAAGATGCCGGTGGTCTTCACACCGGTGAAGAACACCCCGTCGTAGCTCGCATCGCCGGCGAGGAAGGCGCGTCGCATGGTGCGTTCGGAAGGCAGGCTCGGCATGGGCGGAACGTTAGCACCGGCGCGCCGGCCGGCCCACCGGGAAAGCGACAAGTAATTCGCGGCGGGCCCTCGGCCGATGATCGTTCCTTGACATTGACCGCCGCGCGTAAGACGTTGCGGACGGACACGGCAGAGCAGGCCATGGCGAGTCTGAACCCGAGGAAACTCTGGGCGGAGCTGACGCGACGGGGCGTGGTGCGGGCCGCGCTGTACTACGTCGCGGCCGCGTGGGCCCTCGCCCAGGTGCTGGACCTGCTGCTCGATGCGTTCGAGGCGTCGCGGTACATGCGTTTCGTCGTAGCGGGCCTCGTGCTCGGCCTGCCGGTGGCCACCGTGCTCGCCTGGATGTTCGATCTCACCCCCTCGGGCGTCGAGCGGACGGCGACCTTGCCCGCCGTCGCCGCGGACCTCCCCGAGGACTCGATCGCGGTGCTGCCGTTCGCGAACCTGAGCAACGATGCGGAGAACGAGTATTTCTCGGACGGGCTGGCGGAGGAAATCCGCAACCAGCTGGCGCGAGTGCAGGGGCTGCGAGTGGCAGCGCGCAGCTCGTCGTTCGCGTTCAAGGGGCGCCACGAGGACGTTCGCGAGATCGGCCGGCGCCTGAACGTCGCCTCGGTGCTGGAGGGCGGCGTGCGCAGGCAGGCGGGCACGGTGCGCATCGACGTGCAGCTGGTGAGCGCGCTCGACGGCTACCAGGTCTGGGCGCAGAGCTTCGAGCGGCAGGTCGACGACATCTTCAAGCTCCAGACCGAGGTCGCCTCCGCCGTCATTGCCGCGGTGAGGCCGCGTGCGGTCGCCGCCGAGCGGCCGCCGCCCGAGCCCGCGACGCAGAGCTTCGAGGCGTACAACCTGTACCTCCTCGGTCGCCACCACTTCCACAAGCGGACCGAGGCGGCCCTGCGCCGGGCGATGGACTGCTTCCGGCAGGCGATCGATCGCGATCCGGGCTACGCGCTCGCATACTCGGGCCTAGCCGACGCGTACACGCTGGCCAGTACCGGCTACTACGGCGAGATCCCCCGGGAGGAATCGATCGCGAACGCCCTTCCGGCGGCGACCAAGGCACTCGAACTCGCGCCCGCGCTCGCCGAGGCGCACGCCTCGCTGGGGCTGATCCGTCACAACCAGGGCGAGTATGCGCTCGCCGAAAGCGCGCTCGAGCGCGCGATCGAGCTCAATCCGAACTACACCATGGCTCACGTGTGGCGCGGCCTGGTACAGACTTCACAGGGACGTTACCGCGAGGCGGCTGCGCACATGCTCGATGCCTTCCGACTCGACCCGCTGTCGCCGATCATCAACGCCAACGTCGGCTTCGACGCGCTGCGCTTCGGCGACGCGACGGAAGCAGAGGCCCGCTTTGCGACGGCGATCGAGATCGACCCGGGATTCCAGGTTCCGTACTCCGGCATGGCGCGGCTGCACGCCGCACGCGGCGCGCCCGAGGAAGCGCTGCGCTGGATCGACCAGGCGGTGGCACGCGCGCCGACTCGTACGTTCTATCTCGCGCGCCGGGCACTCATCCTGGCGCAACTCGGCCGGATCGACGCGGCGGTCGCGGCAATCGAGGCGGCCTGCTGCAACCCGAACGGCAATCGCTTCGAAGCCGACCTCGTGGCCGGCCTGCGCGTGGTGACCGGGAATCGCGCCGCCCTTGAAGCGATCGCAGACCAGGAATGCTCCGCCTGGGCTCTCGCCCAGCACGCCCAGGCGTTCCTGGCGCTCGGGAATCGGACGGCGGCGCTCAAGGCCTACGACGCCGACCCGCCCGATCCGCGCGGCGAGATCAACGACCTCGTAAACGACGAATGGGTCTGGCGCCTGCCGCACGTGGTGAATCACGCCCACCTGCGTCTCGCCACCGGCGATACACGCGGCCGCGACACGCTGCGGGAGCTCATGGCACGCGCCGACGAGGTTCGTGCGGAGGGAATCGTGAGCGTCGATGCCCTCTATTGGGTCGCGAGCGCGCACGCCGTCATGGGCGAAAGCGAGCAGGCGCTCGATCGACTCGAGGAGGCGGTGACGCGCGGCTGGCGCCACGCCTGGTGGGCCCACTACGACTGGAACTGGGCTGATTTTGAGGACAACTCCCGCTTCCGCGACTTGCTTGCGCGGGGCGGCCCGTCCAGCTGACGACCCGGCTACGCACATGCCGCAATAGCGCACCACGCCCGTCCGGGCTGCAGTGCACCTCAAGGCGGGGTGGGAGGTGACATGACTGCGTACGTGATCTTCGACGTCGAGATCCGCGACCTGGCGCAGTACCAGGAGTACATGCGGCAGGTGAAGCCCGTGATCGAGGCCGCGGGCGGCCGCTACCTCGTGCGCGGCGGCGCGCACAAGGTCGTCGAGGGCAACTGGTACCCGCGTCGCCTGGTGCTGATCGAGTTCCCTTCCATGGCCGTGGCCCAGGACTTCTACCTCAGTGATGCATACCAGGCGCTCAAGGCGCTGCGCCTGCGCAGCAGCACGGCCCACGCGGTCGTGGCGGTCGAGGGCATGGACGAATGAATACCCCGACGACCCCGGACGCTGCGAGCTACGACTGGCGCGCCCTGGTGGCGGACCTCAACGCACTGCTGCGTCTCAAGACCACGATCACGGGCATGAAGCTCTTCGAGCGGGTCGAAGACATGGAGGCCATCCCGCGAATCCGCCGTCCCCAGGCCGTCCACACCACCGACCAGGTGGTGAGCATGGCCGCGCGGCTCGGCTGGACGGTGGGCATCACGGCCGAAGACCTCGTGGCCACGCAGTGCCGGGCGGTCATCGGCCTCGCGCCACAGGACGAGGCCTTTCGCGCCGGCAGGGAGTTCGTGGGCGTCTGGCACGCCACGCCGGAGGACGCGCGTGCCCGCCAGGAGGCCCTGACCGTGGTTCCGCACGGACGCTACCGTGCGATGGCGGTAAGCCCGCTCGAGTCCGGGCGCCTCGACCCGCCGGACATCTGCCTCATCTACGCCACGCCCGGCCAGATGATCCTGTTCATCAACGGGCTGCAGTGGCGCGGCTACCGCAAGTTCGACTGGAGCGTCGTGGGCGAGACGGCCTGCGCCGACGCCTGGGGTCGGGCGCTCGCGACCGGCGAGCCGAGCCTGTCGCTGCCGTGCTACGCCGAACGCCGCTACGGCGGCGTGCCCGACGAGGAGATGCTGATGGCGCTGCCGCCGCGCTACCTGCCGGTCGCGATCGAGGGCCTCAAGGCACTCTCGAAGGCGGGCATCCGCTACCCGATCGCGCCCTACGGCATCCAGAACGACGTGCGCCCGGGCCTGTTCGCCGGTTACACGCCGCGCAGCTGAACCGTCACGCCGGGCCGACGGCGTGGTAAAAGGCCGGCCCCTGTTCCACGCGAAATCGCCGAACCGCTGCCAGATGGAAGCATTCCTAGTCTCGACCGGCGTCGTCGCCCTCGCGGAGATCGGCGACAAGACCCAGCTGCTGGCGCTCGTCCTCGCGGCGAGGTTCCGCAAGCCTGTGCCGATCATCCTCGGCATCCTCGTGGCGACCCTCGCCAACCACGCGCTCGCCGGCGCGGCCGGCGCGTGGATCGCGCAGGTCGTGGGTCCCACCGCGATGCGCTGGATCCTCGGACTCTCGTTCATTGCCATGGCAGCCTGGACGCTCGTTCCCGACAAGTACGACGAGGACGCGGACACCGCGGCCGGTCGCTTCGGCGTGTTCGGCACGACGCTGGTAGCCTTCTTCCTGGTCGAGATGGGCGACAAGACGCAGATCGCCACGGTGGCGCTTGCGGCCAAGTACGGCTCGCTCGTGGCCGTGGTGGGCGGCACGACGCTCGGCATGCTGCTCGCCAACGTGCCCGCGGTGCTGCTCGGCGAAGTGGCGGCAAAGAAGCTGCCGATGCGCCTCGTGCACGGCATCGCCGCGGCGATCTTCCTCGTGCTCGGCGTGTCGGTGCTGCTGGGGGCGGGGGAGTTCGGCTGGCCCTGAATTACGGCTTGTAATTCATCATCCCCGGCCCGGTCTTGTCATACATGTTGAAGAACTCGTCGGGCATGATCGTGGCAACGCCGGATTCCGGCCTCTCGATCAAGTCCTTGTCCAGCGTCTTGATCCGGAACTTCCAGCCCGGCGGGAGCTGCTTGAAGTTGCTTGCGCCTGCAGCCACGAATTGATCGTAGGTGTATTGCGGATCGAGACCCTGCTGGAACCCTTTCATGACCCAGGTGTTGCCCTCCGCATCGTCGAGCAGCAGCACCGTCGTGCCCTTGTTCCAGCCCACCGCGCTCCCCGCTCGTGCGATGGTCATCGGCTTGTAGGGCGTGCTCTCGCTGACACCGCCGCCCTGGTTCATGTTCAGCTGCGCGACCCACGCGGCCTGCAGGCCGTTGAATGCCCTTTCCTTGCCGACAGCGATTTCAGTCCAGTCCGGCAGCCAGAGTTTGGGGCCGTTCAACGACGCGCCCAGGACGCCGAATTCCTGCTTCATCTTTTCGAAATCGAGGCCCTTGACCAGCGCCTGCGGGGCGGTGTCTCTCGATGCGGGGATTCCCTTGGATGTGTACATGCTGTTGAAGCAGGCGGCGACGAGCTGCCCGGTACCGGGTTCCCGGGCGGCCAGGAAGATCTCGATGTAACGCGCCTTGTGGGTGTTGTCGACACGCATGGATATGGCACCCGCGCCGTCGCCAAACACCGCGGGTAACGCGGAGGGCTCGGCTGCCGCGAACGAAGGCCGCGCGGCTGCCGTCAACATGACGGCCGCCAGCAGACCCGCATTCAATGCCGTCAAAGATGCGGAAGACGTGATTGGTGTTGTCATCGCCCTCTCCTCGGAACTGGCCGTCGTGAGGCCTCTGCGGTGCCGATCAGCACGAGGCTCGCGAGCAGCACGCAAGCTGCCCGGGACCATTGGTGGTTCAAGAGGCTGACCATGTCCTGTCTCCCGGCCGGCCTCATTTCCGCACCTCGACCGTCACCTTCGGGATGTGGCCGCTGAACTTCGAGGCATGCTCCGCGCCGACCGCTTCCACCACCGGCGTGCCGAGGTCGATGCCGACGTCGGCCGTTTCGTCCGCGGAGAAGAGGCCCGCCTGCGTATGCTCGATGCGCCCCTCGGCGACCTTCGTGCCGTTGACGTAGAGCGTGCCCATGCCGCCCTTGCCCGGCCCGCCGCCGTCGTAGGCGAAGTCGAACTTCACCGTCGCCTTGCCCGGCGCCAGCGGCTTGTCCGCCACGATGCTGGTCTGCTTGAGCCCGAGGAAGTTGTAGTCGTAGGCCGGCACGCCGTCCTTGACGTACAGCGACCAGCCGCCGAAGCGGCCACCCTGCGCGAGGATAGTGCCGTTGGCGCCACCCTGCGGCACATCGATCTCCGCCGTAATGGTCTTGGAGCGATTCTTCACGTTGAGGAACACGCTCTCCATCATGCCGCTCATGCCCTCGGCCAGCGTCATCGAGGTGCGGTCACCCATCAGGTCAGGGCGGCCCACGAGGGCGCCGTCGAGCCGTTCGAATACGCGGTCGTCCATGGGCAGCACGTGGTACTTCTCGGCCTGCTGCAGGAAGACCGCCTGGAGCTCCGCCAGCTTCTGCGGGTTCTTCGCCGCCAGATCATTCGCCAGGCTGAAGTCCGAGCGCGTGTCGTACAGCTCCCAGGCGGAGTTGTCCTCGAGCGTCCGTCGCGGCTTGGATTCCCACGGCGCCCGGTGGATCGTGCGGGCGAACCAGCCGTCGTGATAGATGGCGCGGTTGCCGGCGATTTCGAAGTACTGGGTGGTGCGGCGCTCCTTCGCCTTGGCGTCCTCGAACGAGTACACGAGGCTCGTGCCCTCCATCGGAATCTGCGGCGTGCCGTTGACCACCTTGGGCTCCGGCAGGCCGATGGCCTCGAGGACGGTCGGCGCAACGTCGATCACGTGGCCGAACTGCGTGCGGATGCCGTTCTTCGCCTTGATGCCCCTGGGCCACGACACGACCATGCCGTTACGAGTGCCGCCGAAGTCCGAGGGCACCTGCTTCATCCAGCCGAACGGCGCATTGAGCGCGACCGCCCAACCGGATGCCATGTGCGGGTAGGTCTCCGGCCCACCCCACTGGTCGATCTTCTTCAGCATGTCCGGAACGGTCTCCTGCACGCCGTTGAAGTACGTGTACTCGTTGAACATGCCGCTCTGGCCGCCTTCGCCGC
>Ga0209391_10000921_pt1 | contig 14845 bp, 14 predicted proteins | sample PPLLak3March2015_FD_187246 | JGI IMG/M metagenome (GOLD analysis project Ga0209391, IMG submission 187246) | Freshwater sediment microbial communities from Prairie Pothole Lake near Jamestown, North Dakota, USA - PPLs Lake P7 Core (1) Depth... | ecosystem: Environmental > Aquatic > Freshwater >... | reverse complement strand
TTGGTAAACAAATGATTGACATTTTATTGATGGTGGATAATTATTTTAACAAAAATCACTTTTTTGTAATGAAATGCTGCAAATTTGCCTTTCCAAAAAATAACTACAATCATGCAGTCACTTCGTTTCAAAGCCATTGACAATCTCACTTCGGGTAACCTCGATGTGAATGTTGAGGGATCAGCAAAGATCACATCCATTTTCGGAGAAAATGTTTTCACTTTAAAAACAGCACGTGATTTTCTCAGTGATGATGCTTATAAAAGCCTCTTAGGTTCAATTAAGACAGGGCAAAAAATTGATCGTCACGTTGCCAACCAGATTGCTGCAGGCATGCGTCAGTGGGCAGAGAAAAAAGGCGTAACCCATTATACCCACTGGTTTCAGCCACTTACCGGCACCTCAGCTGAAAAGCATGATTCATTTTTTACCCTAAAAGGTGATGGTACCCCTCTGGATCAGTTTGAAGGAGATGCCCTGGTACAACAGGAGCCTGATGCATCTTCATTTCCCAGCGGAGGATTAAGGGCAACTTTTGAAGCACGTGGATATACAGCCTGGGATCCAACATCCCCGGCATTTATAATGCATATCGGACAAGGCATGACTTTGTGCATCCCTACCATCTTTGTTTCCTACACCGGCGAATCTCTTGACTATAAAGCCCCTTTGATCAAATCAATTGAAGCCCTTAATAAAAGTGCTGTTGAAGTTTGTCATTATTTTGACCGAAATGTCACCAAAGTACACGTCAATCTTGGCTGGGAACAGGAATATTTTGTGGTTGATGAGGGGCTGGCCAATGCCCGTCCTGATTTGGTAATGACCGGAAGAACCGTTTTTGGTCATACCCCTGCTAAAGGTCAGCAACTGGAAGACCATTATTTTGGTTCTATTCCAGAGCGTGTTTATGCGTATATGCGCGATTTCGAATATGAAGCATACCGACTGGGCATTCCCCTCAGGACAAGACATAATGAAGTGGCCCCTGCTCAGTTTGAATGCGCACCCATATTCGAAGAACTGAACCTTGCCGTTGATCATAATACCCTGCTCATGGACGTTATGAGCCGTGTAGCCAAGCGGCATAAACTAAAAGTATTATTACACGAGAAACCATTTGCCGGAATAAACGGAAGTGGTAAGCATAATAACTGGAGTATGGGTACCGATACCGGCGTTAACCTGCTGGCACCTGGTAAAACACCCAAAACAAACCTGATGTTCCTGGCTTTCTTTGTAAACACGATCAAAGCCGTACATGATCATGCCGACCTGCTTCGTGCTTCCATTGCCTCTGCAGGTAACGATCACCGCTTGGGAGCAAATGAAGCCCCTCCGGCTATCATTTCAGCATATATCGGCCACTACCTTAATAAAGTACTGGAAGAAATTGAAACCCGTGTAGGAGATAAATTCGACGAACAGGATGAAGTGATGCTGAAACTCGATATCCATAAAAGCATCCCGGAATTGTTACTGGATAATACTGACCGCAACAGGACCTCTCCTTTTGCATTCACCGGTAATAAATTTGAATTCCGTGCTGTGGGATCTTCAGCAAACTGTGCAAACGGAATGCTCATCTTAAACACCATCATGGCCGAAACACTGGCCAATTTCAAAAAAGAAGTGGACGCGCTGATTGAAAAAGGCGACAAGAAAGAAGTGGCCATCATGCAGGTGATCAAAGCATATATAAAGCAAAGCAAAAAGGTATTGTTTGAGGGTGATGGCTACAGTGAAGAGTGGGCTAAAGAAGCGGAAAAAAGAGGCCTCCCTAATTTAAAAACAACGCCAACCGCATTGGATCCAATGATTTCTGATAAAGCCAAGAAATTGTTTGAGAAACATAATGTTTACACACATTCCGAACTTGAGGCCCGTCATGAAATTGAACTGGAAAAATACCTTAAAATTGTGCAGATTGAAGGTCGTGTAATTGGTGACCTTGCCGGCAACCATATTATACCAGCCTCGATCCGTTATCAGAATTTGCTGATAAGTAATATTAAAGGACTGAAGGATATTGGTATTCCCGAAAAATCTTACAAGGCTCAACTGAATATCCTTGAAGAGATTTCTGAACATATCAATAAAGTCCAGGCCCTTTCATTTGAAATGACCGAGGCCCGCAAAAAGGCCAATGCGATGTCGGATAACAGAGCAAAAGCAATTGCATACTGCGATAAAGTGAAACCATATTTTGATGAAATCCGCTATCATGTTGACAAACTTGAGCTTCTGGTGGATGATTCCGAATGGGAACTTCCAAAATACCGTGAACTGTTGTTCCTCCGTTAATCAACAAACAAACACCCAAATAACCCTCAACAATCGGTTAAGAAAAAACCCCGCTCTAAAGGCGGGGTTATTTTTTATCTTTTAAAAACGGTCTCCGGAATTACTTAAACCATTTTAAATGTATCCATGAATTTGGTAGTGAAATTACCTTTCCGGAAATCTTCATTACGCATTAATTGCTGATGAAAAGGAATGGTTGTTTTAACACCTTCAATAACATATTCACTCAGGGCCCTGCTCATGGTATTTATCGCTTCCTCACGGGTACGGGCAACCGCAATTATCTTGGCAATCATGGAATCATAATAAGGAGGAATAACATATCCCGCATAAACGTGAGAATCCACCCTGATACCATGGCCGCCAGGCTGATGTAATACACTTATCTTACCGGGACTGGGACGGAAATCATGATAAGGATCTTCCGCATTTATACGGCATTCTACGGCATGCATGGAGGGATAATAATTCATACCTGAAATCGGATCCCCCTGTGCAATTTTTATTTGTTCCTTAATGAGATCGAAATTGGTCACTTCTTCCGTTACACAATGTTCCACTTGAATCCGGGTATTCATCTCCATGAAATAAAAATTCCGGTGTTTGTCTACCAGGAATTCTATAGTACCAACACTTTCATAATTAATAGCCGAGGCTGCTTTAACAGCTGCCGCTCCCATTTTTTCCCGCAATTCATCTGTCATAAAAGGAGAAGGAGATTCTTCCACCAGCTTCTGGTGACGGCGTTGAATGGAGCAATCCCTTTCGCTGAGGTGACAAACAGTTCCATAGCGGTCGCCGGCAATCTGAATTTCAATATGCCTGGGGTCTTCCACGAATTTCTCCATGTAAATCCCATCATTTTTGAATGAGGCTGCTGCTTCTATTTTAGCGCTATCATACGCTTTTTCAATTTCGGATTCTTCCCATACGATGCGCATTCCTTTTCCACCACCTCCGGCAGTTGCTTTGAGGATTACCGGGTAGCCGATATCTTTAGCATAGCCTTTTGCCTGGTCAACACTTTCTAATAACCCGCCACTCCCGGGAACCACCGGAACGCCTGCTTTGATCATTGTTTCCTTAGCGGTGATCTTATCGCCCATCGCCCTTATCTGGTCGGGGGTTGGGCCTATGAATTTGATTTCGGATTCATTACATATTTCGGCAAATTTTGCATTCTCAGCCAGGAAGCCATAGCCCGGATGTATGGCATCTGCATTGGTAATTTCTGCAGCAGCCATCAGATGCGGAATATTGAGATAAGAATCGCTGCTGGGAGGCTTACCAATACATACAGCTTCATCTGCAAATTTTACATGCAGGCTGTCTTTATCAGCAGTGGAATAAACTGCCACAGTCTTAATTCCCATCTCCCGGCAAGTCCTGATTACCCTCAGGGCAATTTCACCTCTGTTGGCAATCAGTATCTTTTTAAAAATTATTTTGGAATCTTTTGTCATGTGATTACATTAAAAATGAAGCCGGTATTTAACCTGTCTTTACAAAACTCCCGGGCCAGCTGTATTTCAGATTATCAGGAAGGATCAACCAGAAAGAGAGGTTGATCATATTCTACGGGAGTGGAATCCTCCACTAAAATTTTAACTACTTTACCCGAAACTTCACTTTCAATCTCATTAAATAATTTCATAGCCTCGATTATACAAACCACCTTACCTACCATTACTTCATCACCTACCTCTACAAATAAAGGTTTATCGGGAGAAGGCTTTCTGTAAAAAGTACCAATCATCGGACTTTTAATAGTAACCAGGTTTTCTTCTTTAACAGAAGGGGCAGCTTTTTCACCTGGGGCGGCCGGGGCTTCAACCGACTGTTGCTGTGCCGGCATAGAAGGCATCATTTGCATCGGCGCTGCAGCGGAAGCAACAGAGATGTACTTGTCTTCTTTTTGTTTAATCGTAATCTTGAAATCCCCTTGTTCTATTTTAAGTTCGCCGATATTGGACTTATTGATCAATTTGATCAGGTCCTGTATTTGTTTGAAATCCATGGACTGGGTTTTAAGTTTGGCTAAAGGTTCAGGTTGCTAATGATTAACTAAGATAGGAATCTTTCTTCTTATAAAAATTGACAATTTTGAGGCAAAATGAATGAAAAATGGGTAAAAAAACGCTTTTTTTACCCATTTTCTACAAAAATCTGTAAAATTTATTCTTTGACCCTTTCCAAATAATCGCCAGTTTTGGTATTTACCCGGATAACATCACCTTCGTTTACAAAGAGAGGAACCATCACGGTGGCACCCGTTTCTACTGTAGCCTGTTTCAAAGTGCGGGTTGCTGTATCACCCCTTAAACCTGGTTCGGAATAAGTAATCCTCGTTACAATTTTATCGGGCAATTCAACACTCATGGGTAGCTCTGTTTCTGTATTGATCAACACAGAAACTTCCTGGCCTTCTTTAAGGAATTGGGGGGCATCAACCATATTTTCATTTACCACTAACTGTTCAAAAGTTTCATTATCCATGAAATTGTAGCCGGTATCATCTTTATATAAATACTGGTAATCTTTCCGCTCAACCCTTACCGGGTATATTGTATCGCCGGAATTCCATGTTTTCTCTATGGTCCTGGCATTATCAACCCCTTTTAGCTTTGCCCAAACTTTTGCTGCAGCACGGGCAGTTTTATTTTCTCCGAATTCTATGACCGTATACAAACTTCCATCAAGTTTAATGATCAATCCGCGGCTGATATCTGACGTATTTGCCATTTCAAAATATTTACTGAATTATTGAAAACCGAACCCCTTTCGGGCACGGGTTAGAGGCGGCGAAATTAAGGCAAAAAGCACATGTTACCAATTCAGGATACAAAGGACGACAGTTTTCATTGATTTTTCGTTTATGGATCTGTTAGTTTCTGTTTACATTTATACTTCAAATACCTGTATGAAAAATTTATGCTGCCTGCTTATTGTGAACATTATTTGTATTACCCTTCACGCACAAAACAATGAACAGCCGCCTTACCTGAAAAACCCGATCCTGCCGGAATTCAGGATCCTGCAAAAAGACAGCCTGACCTGGTTTACAAAAAAGGATATTAAACCCGGTAAACATGTTATGATCATGCTCTTTAGTCCTGATTGCGATCATTGCCAGGAACAAACCAAAATGATACAAGCCAATAAAAAACAACTGGGTGACCTTCAGATTGTGATGGTTACTTATCAGCCGCTGGGAAAAATGCAAAAATTTTATAAGGAATATAAAATTGCTGATAACCCCAATATAAAAATGGGACGTGATGTACCTTATTTTTTTGCACCCTATTACAGAGGCAGATCAATTCCATTCCTGGCGATCTATAATAAACAACAAAAACTGGTAAGGGTATACGACGGGGGCGCAAAAATCGATAAAATCCTGGAAGCACTTAAGTTATAAACCAACATAAACCATAGCTTTCCAGAATATCAGACTTAATAATTTTGTCAGTACATAGCCCTTCTGTTACCTTTGTAAGGTCTGGAAAACATACCGGAAAAATGCAGCCCAAACTCATTCACCCGGCTGGTTTCAGGCAAGATCAAATCATGATTTCATTATTTTCTTATAACCAAAATTTCGTTTACACATGAAAGTTACTGTTGTAGGTGCAGGCGCCGTAGGCGCTACCTGTGCCGATAATATCGCCCGTGCTGCCCTTTGCCAGGAACTGGTACTGTTGGATATCAAAGAAGGCCTTGCCGAAGGTAAAGCCCAGGATATGATGCAAACATCGGCACTCCTTGGTTTTGATACACGTATTACAGGAAGCACTGCTGATTATGCAAAAACCGCCGGCAGTGATGTTGTGGTAATAACTTCCGGCATTCCCCGCAAACCCGGCATGACACGTGAGGAACTTATAGGCACAAATGCAGGCATTGTAAAAGGCGTTTGCCAAAATATCCTTCAATATTCTCCAGATACAATTATCATCGTGATCAGTAATCCGATGGATACAATGACCTACCTGGCATTACAATCAACCGGATTACCCAAGCACAGGATCATTGGTATGGGTGGTACTTTGGACAGCAGCAGATTCAAGTATCAATTAAGTCAGCATCTATCCTGCAGTCCCGCTGACCTTAACGCGATTGTAATTGGCGGTCATGGAGACACTACAATGATTCCCCTGATCAGGATGGCTACATGGAACAGTATACCGGTATCCCAATTACTCAGCGATGATCAGCAAAAACAAATAGTAACAGATACAATGGTAGGCGGTGCAACACTTACCAAACTGATTGGAACTTCAGCCTGGTATGCCCCGGGCGCTGCAGGAGCAGCATTAGTAAAAAGTATCCTTCGTGATGAGAAGAAACTGTTTACCTGTTGCGTATCACTGGATGGGGAATATGGCCAAAAAGATATTTGCCTGGGCGTCCCTGTAACGATTGGAAGAAATGGCTGGGAAAAAATTATTGATATAAAATTGGATAATGAAGAACAGACCATGTTCTCAAAAAGTGCAGAGGCTGTTCGTTCCATGAACGAAGTACTCAAAACTTTATAATTAATAATTTCCAAAGATACAAGTGCCTGCAGCCCTAACTGCAGGCTTTTTTTTATACTATTCGTATATCCGGGTCGTTATAAAAGTATAATCCGTATCCCCATGACTAAGTATCTACACTCTCCGTTGAAGATTACCGGCATACTCCTAACTTTTACCGGTATTTTCCTAAGTTTATTTACTACACAGCCTTCCTTAACAGAAGGATATTCAATTGCATCAATGGGTGTTATCATGCTGGTAACTGCCTGGATGATAACCCATTCAAAAATGAAACATAAAGACAGGAGTCTCGTCGAGATAGTTCTTGTCCTGGTGATTATCCTATTTTCCATACTGATGGCAATGGATTATTATGGAATAATTTTCATCCATCGCTATCTGAGTTTTTCAAAGGAGTATTTGCTTTTCACCAGTATGACCTGATATTTCTAAGTATAAGCGCAACTTCCTGCTCCTCCATACATTTGAAATGTTTCTTTGGGCAGGTCTCATAGCCGATCTTAGAGCAAGGGCGGCATGACAGATCAGCTACTTCCATATTTACATAAGGCGAGGAAAAATGGCCGGAATAAGGATACATGCCAAATTGGGGAACTGTATTACCCCAGACTGCAACTATTGGTTTTTTAAATGCTGCTGCAATATGCATCAAACCTGTATCCGGAGTAAGTATAACCCTGGCATGTTTTACCAGGCTGGCAGATTCATTGATTGAATAAATTCCACATGCATTAAATATTTTACCGGGAGCCAACCGGGCTAATAATTCGCCTGTTTCTCGGTCTTCTTTTCCACCTAATAAAACAATAGGGAGGTCTAAAGACTTACAGATTTCAGTAAGTTTCCCAATAGGGATCTTTTTAGTTGCATGCGCAGCACCGGTAACAATCCCAACATATCCCTGATTAAATAACTCTGGTAAATTTTTATACACCAATGGCTGATCTCCCGGAATAAAATAATCCAATCCCGCCCCGTCATTTACAACCCCAAAAGAAGAAACAGTTTGAAGGTACCTGTCAACAATATGCATATTAGGGAGGAGGTTCCATTTAAAATTTGTCATTAGCCATTTCTGCACATTCAGTTTTTCGAATGTAAAGGACTTTGTCTTCAGTGCCCGTTTCACCCGAATTGTCCTCAAATTATTATGCAGGTCTATTATAAAATCATATTTCTCCTGCTTCAATTTATTTAATAATACGTCCATATCATCTTCCAGGAAATGAACCTGATCAATATAGGGATTGAATTCGAGGATGGGACTGAAGCTTTTTTTGGTCAGAAAATGTATATCGGCACCGGGTACCTGCTTTTTAAGGCATCGTACAACGGGTGTAGTGAGAACGATATCGCCGATGGAAGAAAAACGCAGTACCAGAAATTTCATACTTCAAATCTCCTGATATTTTGAAAGATAAATCAAGGCAGCATTTCCTCTGCTTCAATATAATTAAGGTCTTTATGAAATGTTTCTTCTGTAAACCAGGCGGCAATCAGGGTGATGCTCATTACGATCACGCCGGTTATCATCGCGCTGTGAACCATACTCCATTTAAATGTTTCCTGGAAAAGGCCAACAAAAGTGAGGTTAATCAGTGGCAGTGATCCCCGAACCATATTTGGAATCGTAGTTGCCGCAGTTGCCCTCAGGTTAGTACCAAATTGCTCAGCTCCCATCGTCACAAAAATTGCCCAGAAACCTGTACTAAAACCCAACGCTGTACATGCTGCATACATGGATGTATCAGAATTATTCCAGGGACTGAAATAAAAGATTCCTGAGATTATGGTGAGCGCATAATAAATGTACAGCGCTTTCTTTCGACTCTCAAAATACTGACTCACAAATCCGATAAGGATATCCCCGATGGCAATTGCCGCATACGCATACATGATGGATTTCCCGGAATCAATGTTATTTGTGCCATACAGCGCAGTTGCAAAACGGTTGCTGAAATTTACCAATATGCCAATTACGAACCAGGTGGGCAAACCAATAAGGATTGCCAGCATATATTTCCGGAACCTTTTTGCATTATTGAAAAACATGAGGATATTACCCCTGGAGATATTTTTTTCTTTAAGTGTATTAAACATACCACTTTCGGATACGCTTATACGTAACAATAACAGCATGATTCCCAGTCCGCCCCCGATCTTATAACAAAGTCGCCAGTCTCCGGAAACTTTATAAATGAAATAAGCAAAGACGGCCCCGAATAAACCTATACCGGCAACCAAAGAAGTACCTATGCCCCTTTTATTTTTAGGAAGGAGTTCACTTACCAGCGTTATGCCGGCACCAAGTTCACCTGCCAGACCAACACCCGCAATAAAACGGGCCAGGGCATATTGATCAACAGTTTGAACAAATCCATTGGCAAAATTTGCCACTGAGTAAAGCATGATTGATCCAAACAAGACACTTAACCGCCCTTTTTTATCGCCCATGATCCCCCATATGATCCCTCCTATGAGCAAACCGATCATTTGCCAGTTTATGATTTTGGTACTGGCAGCAATCATTCCGCTATCCGGAACATTCAACCCTTTGAGGCTGGGTTCGCGGACAATGGTAAATAACAAAAGGTCATAAATATCAACGAAATAGCCCAATGCTGCAACGATGACGGCAATATTTAAAACTGATTGCTTTTGATTTTGCATTGCGCTCATGAATTGGTTGGACCCTGGGGGTCGTCACTATGCTTCTTTTTCTTTGTAAAAACTTTAATAAGCACTGGCGCTGTGGTAACTACAATAATGAGGATAACAATTGCCTCAAGGTGTTCCTTTATATCAAAGTTAAAACGTTTCAAAAAGAACATATAAAGATAGTGACCGGCAGACAACATCGAAATGGCCCAGGCAATACATCCAACTATATTATAGAACATAAACTTTTTCTTATCCATGCCCACAATGCCCGCAATGATTGGCGCGAAAGTACGAATGAATGGAAGGAATCGGGCAAATACGATTGCCCCTGCGCCATGTTTATCGTAAAAATCTTTTGCAGCAAACAGGTGTTTCTTCTTAAAGAAGAATGTGTCTTCCCGTTTAAAAAGATACGGCCCGGACCTTAAGCCAAACCAATATCCAACCATGTTTCCGGTAACGCCTGCAATAATTACCAATACCGTTATTAATAATAAATTAAGGAAATCATTATTCAGATCAAAAATTTCACGGGCGAGTTCATTACTGTAAATACCCGCTACAAAAAGTAATGAATCGCCGGGCAGGAAGAATCCGGCGAAAAGTCCGGTTTCTGCAAAAACAATAAATAGAAAAAGCCACAAACCGCCATTCTGAATATAGAATTCAGGATTCAATAAATCTGTCCAGTTAAACTGTAATAATTCAAACATGTTTCAAAAGGTTTTTAATCCGCTTCATTCCAATCTTAAATTTCGTAAGTGGTCTCAACATCAACCGGAGCACTTAATTCATTTTCCCATTTACTAACTGCGGTGGTAGCCAGTGCATTACCAATTACATTTGTCATGGACCTGAACATATCACAAAAATGATCAATGGGCAGGATCAGTGCGATACCCTCCGGCGGAATATCAAACATAGCGCAGGTGGCAGTAACTACAACTAAAGAGGCACGGGGCACACCGGCAATACCTTTACTGGTAAGCATCAGCACCAGCAGCATGGTCATCTGAGTTCCCAGGCTTAGTGGCACACCGTATACCTGTGCAATAAAAATACTCGCAAAGGTCATATACATCATACTTCCATCCAGGTTAAAACTATATCCCAGCGGAAGGATAAAAGAAACAATTTTATTTTTGCAGCCAAAACCTTCCAGTTCCTCCACCAGCTTAGGAAAAACGGCCTCGCTACTGGTGGTGCTAAAGGCTATTGCCAATGGGTTCAAAATCCTTTTGATCAGTTCAAAAAGCCTTTTGCCCAGAATCAGGTAACCAACCAGGAACATCAATACCCAAAGTGAAAATATCCCCAGCAAAAAGGCGCCGAAATATTTCAGGTAAACAACTACAATACTTTCCACTCCATATGTTGCCACAACGGCGGCGATGGCACCAAAAACACCGAGCGGGGCAAAATTCATTACATAACCAACCATTTTGAGGATGATGTGTGAAAACGTTTCGAGCGCCCTGATCAGTGGTTTGGCTTTTTCGCCGATAGCTGCAGCCGCAACCCCAAAAAATATGGAAAATATGACTATCTGAAGAATTTCATTTGTGGCCATTGCTTCCACAATGCTTCTTGGAAACACATGGTTCACAAAATCAACAATTGAAAAAGATTTAGTCTTGTTCAGCACATCTGCCGCCGCCGATGTGTCGTCGTATCCAACAGTAAACCCAACACCCGGTTTGAGCAGATTTACCCAAAATAACCCAATCAGTAATGAAATTAATGATGCGCTAATAAACCAGAGCATTGCCTTCCCTCCTATCCTGCCTACGGTTTTAAGATCGCCCAGTTTGGCAATTCCTACAACCAGGGTGGAAAAAACCAGCGGGGCAATGATCATTTGAACCAGCCGAAGGAAGATATTGGTAAGGATTTTGGCATTTACCGAAAACTTCTTGATGTATTCAGGTGAGGTATTGATATGAACCAGGTAACCGATAATGATACCAACGATCATAGCCAGAAAAATATACAATGTAAGCCTGCTGCCTGATTTCTTCATATTTGTCCACTTGGGCTCGCAATATAATATTAAATGCTTTATTCTTAGTACAACTAAGGCAAAATGCCGGAAAACCAGCAGGCATGGGTCGTAAAAATCTTTTAGAATCAGGAATGAAAGAAATCTTTATCTTTCCAAATCCGAATTTTATTGTTTACCAGAACACTAACAACTTTATGAGTTTATTCAGAAAAAAAGATCTTGAGGGCATGTTAGCCCAGGCACAGGGCGATGGAAATGGTTTAAAACGAACTTTAGGTGCCGGAAACCTTGTTGCCCTTGGTATTGGTGCCATTATTGGCGCTGGTTTATTTGTAAGAACTGCCGCCGCGGCAGGCCAGGCAGCAGGTCCTGGTGTTACCATTTCATTTGTTATTGCGGCTGTTGGTTGCGCCTTCGCAGGCCTGTGTTATGCGGAGTTTGCAGCCATGATTCCCATAGCTGGCAGCGCTTATGCATACAGTTATGTTACCATGGGTGAGATGATAGCCTGGATTATTGGTTGGGCGCTGATTATGGAATATGCACTGGGTGCAGCCACTGTTTCCATTGCCTGGAGCGAATACCTGAATCAACTGTTGGGGGGCAGTATCCCATATGAATGGAGCCACTCCCCTTTTGAAAGCTTTACAGACTCCGCTGGCATTGCCCACCAGGGTATTATAAATGCACCGGCACTGATTATTCTTCTGGCACTAACACTATTGCTGATCAAAGGAACACAGGAATCTGCATTTGTAAATGCGATCATTGTATTTATCAAAGTTGCCATTGTAATCCTTTTCATTGCCATTGGCTGGCAGTTTATCAAACCAGAAAACCATACTCCGTATTTTATCCCGGAAGGAACCAAAGCTGTTGTTGATTCTGCCGGAAAAGTGCTGGTTAGTTATGATGGATTTTTTAAACATGGATGGGGAGGAATACTCGGTGGTGCGGCCATTGTATTCTTTGCATTTATCGGTTTTGATGCTGTAAGCACCGCGGCCCAGGAAGCAAAAAATCCTAAACGGGATATGCCTATCGGTATTCTGGGTTCATTGGTTGTTTGTACTATTTTATATATTCTCTTTGGGCATGTGCTTACAGGTGTTGCAAGCTGGACTGATTTTGTGGATCCGGAAAAAGGCAGGGAAGCATCAGTTGCCTATGCCATTTCACAATATATGACTGGTTATGGCTGGTTAGCCACGGCTGTCACCGTAGCGATCCTGGCAGGTTTCTCATCTGTTATATTAGTAATGCTGATGGGTCAAAGCCGCATTTTTTATACCATGAGTAATGATGGATTGATCCCTAAAGCTTTTGGCGAATTACATCCAAAATATAAGACCCCGTACAAAGCCAACTGGATCCTTTTTGTTTTTGTAGGCCTTTTTGCGGCTTTTGTTCCTGGCCATGTGGCAGGAGACCTCACCAGCTTCGGTACATTATTTGCCTTTGTTCTGGTGAGCCTCGGTGTATGGATTTTAAGGAAAAAAAGCCCTAATATGGAGCGTCCATTCAAGACACCACTGGTTCCATTGGTACCCATACTGGGAGCTGTAATATGCCTGGGGATGATTGTAGCAATAGATTCCCGTACTCTCCAGTTTGCCTTTTTATGGATGGCTCTTGGACTGTTAGTATATTTTGGTTATAGCCGGAAGAGAAGTAAACTTCATGCTCCAGGTGATATTCTTCCGAAAGCCACGGATTTTCAGTAAAAAAATATTCAGCTTAATGCCCCGGAAAAATCCGGGGCATTTTTTTTTACCCTGACTATATTACCTTTGCTGACTTGATTAAGAATTCCTAAAACTACCAGTTTAATTTATGGGCCGCATATTTGAAGTAAGAAAGTCCACCATGTTTGCCCGTTGGGACAAAATGGCCAAGCAATTCTCGCGAATCGGAAAAGAAATAGCCATTGCAGTAAAATCAAGTGGTCCAGATCCTGCCACGAATCCCGCCCTGCGCAGGTGTATGCAAAATGCTAAAAGTGTAAATATGCCAAAGGACCGCGTGGAAGCAGCTATTAAACGCGCCCAGGGCAAGGAAATGGAAAATATCGAAGAGATATTATATGAGGGTTATGCCCCGCATGGAGTAGCTGTTCTGGTAGAAACCGCTACAGATAATCATGTAAGAACTGTTGCTAATGTAAAATCTCATTTTAATAAAGGGAATGGTGCTCTCGGTAACAGTGGTAGCGTTAGTTTCCAATTTAAAAAAATGGGCAGTTTTAAAATGAAGCCAGAGGGCCTTAATCCGGATGATCTTGAGTTGGAACTCATTGATGCAGGACTGGAAGAAATGGGAGAAGGCACCGGAGAAAACGGAGAAGAAGTTCTGGTGATACGTTGCGGATTCAGTGATTTTGGACATATGCAAAAAGCCCTTGAAGAGAGAAATATCATACCAATCAGTGCAGAACTTGAATGGATACCCACTACCCTTGTTGAACTTGATGAAGAGCAGTCACAGGACGTCCTTAAGCTTGTTGATAAACTTGAGCAGGATGAAGATGTGCAGAAAGTTTTTTATAACCTGAAATAAAATCAAAGAAGATTTCCTCTTTTATAAGCAAATCACCAGGTTGCAATAAGTGATGTGAGCAATCACATAATAATGGAAAAAAATATTCCTTTAGTTATTCTTTTTGATGGCGTTTGCAATCTCTGCAACGCTACGGTACAATTTATTTTAAAGCGGGACAAACACAGTTATTTTAAATTTGCATCAATTCAAGGCGAGTTTGGACAAAATACGTTAACCCGTTTTGGGCTTCCCGCAACAAACCCCAATTCTTTTGTTTTATTGGAAGGAGAAAAAATCTATACACATTCAACGGGTGCATTACGTGTTTTTCTTCATCTTGGCGGGATATGGAAAATGCTTTACGCATTTATCATTGTCCCCCGATTCATAAGAGATGCTGTGTACAATCTAATTGCCCGAAACCGTTACAATTGGTTTGGGAAAAAAAATACCTGTTACCTGCCAACTGCAGATCTAAGCAAAAGGTTCTTGTTATAACCAGCAAGAGATATCCTGTATGAAGTGCTGACTGGCGACTGGCTACTGGAGACTGGCTACTGTCTTTTATTCTTTCATCATTTCAACAACAACCTCTACAATATCTTCTGCATTAGGTTTACAGAAATAATCTCCGTCGCTGCCATAACCAGGGCGGTGATCCTTAGCCGTTAGTGTCCTTGGGGCAACATCCAGCCACTTGTAACCACCCTGTTCCTCCATAACTTTAGTAAACATATAAGCTGCAGCACCGCCGGGAACGTCTTCGTCAACAAAAAGTATACGATTTGTTTTTTTAAGC